>Ga0070727_10001666_pt1 | contig 22922 bp, 26 predicted proteins | sample tdAd472_FD_66722 | JGI IMG/M metagenome (GOLD analysis project Ga0070727, IMG submission 66722) | Marine sediment microbial communities from the Atlantic coast under amendment with organic carbon and nitrate - tdAd47.2 | ecosystem: Environmental > Aquatic > Marine > Coastal > Sediment | place...
CTGGTTTTGCCGAAGACTCTATTTCTTCTTGAGAGGATAGAGTAACGAATAAGTCAACGAGATATTCACTGAAAATCAGAGAATAGGCCGGGAGACGTGATCAATCGATTAGATCCAGCGCCTCCTCCGCCCTCAGTACTGTCAGCTCTCCCGCTGCGATCGTATCGATACAGAGCGTCTTAAAATAAGAGGTGATCCTGCTTACGTTGTTATGACCAAACACCACAGCGTCCACCCCCTTAATTTTTTTAGGTACCGTGCCCAGCTTGGCGCGTTTCCAGATTAGCTCCTCTGCGCTCTTACGCTGTGCGCTATCCCAGTCAACTGTATGCTCATGCACGGGCGGGTGACCATGCACAATACCAATGCGTCGATTGTCTCGCAGGGTGACGGTGTATGTGAGCGGCATGCCGGCATGAATGAGCGAGATGGCATTTTCCTGCGCATCAAAATCAAGCTCGTTAAACCAGGGATTTTGGGTGTAGCCGCGCGCATGCTCATCTAATAACATGTCTTCATGATTGCCTAGCGTACTGTAAAACCATGGCTGCCTGAGCAGCTTGAGGCTGCGTAGCGAGTGCTTGCCTTTATCGATGATATCGCCGGTCGCAATGACTCGGTCGATTTTGTGATCAAAGTTTTTTTGTACGAGCTGGCGGATTAGCTCATCGTGATGACCATGGATATCACCGACGAAAAAAGTTTTGCCCGGAATTTTGTCTAGCGCTCTATGCTTCATTATCAAAATTTAAGTGTAAATATTTAAATTTCAAGCAAATCGCATAAAATAACCCTTAATGGCCATGCCGCTGTCTATCTTGATTGCTCAGATATGCGATAAAACGGGCCATTGCGTATTTTCTCCACCATTCAGAAGACAGCTTTCCTTGTTTGCTGCGCTGCAGCTATCGCTCCACTGCTTGAATAGGACGGAAAGGTTGGTCGACTTACATTCGCGCAATAAATTAATTAACCAGGACTTCTGCATCGGACTATACCCACGACCGGACTCCACAATCACCCATTCAATTCCAGCGAGGGTCAGGGACACTTTATCCAGATTCTCTAACAGTGGTTCTACGCTAATGAATTTTACCTTAGCGGGCACTCCGCGCAGCGCATCCGTGCGCGGATATCCGTCATTCATATTTTCAACGGTCACGCCCAGCCAGACATTATCATAACCATCACCCCAATCCGCCGGAAGATTGTCGATTAATGTCACGCACTGGGTAAGTAACTGCCAATCCAGCCTCGGGGTAGATCTGATCAGCCCAAACAGATCGCGTACAGAACCTAGCGGCGCGTCCTTACCACACCAGTCCATCATCGGTCCGCAAGACACGCGATAGCGTCGGTCTTCGGCTTCTGCTTGTTCGTTCCAGTAATGCACCTTGCGCCAGAGCTCCTGCCTGGAACGATGTGAATTCTGATTGGCATCATAGTAAATGCTACTGGTTCTGACCTCTAGACTGGTGGTATAACAATTATCACAAGCTGGTACGATTTTGATACAATCCCGCCATAAGGAAAAATAACCAGTCCGGTTGATTTCTGTACTTTCGTCCATAATCACTCCTTTGATGCCCGCAATTGGGATTGATCCCTCTTATATTCCAGCACTTTGCTGCTCGAACAGTGATAGACAGCCCACCATCCTATTACCTATTTGAAAGGTCAGGAGTGCCGTAAAAAGTACCTTTACTTGGTGGCCTGTTTTCAGGCTAATAGTATCAAGTGCTTGCTTATCCCAGCTTAAATCTATGGCGCTTATTTGATGCACGTCAGACGACTGCACCGAATCTAGCGCGGCAGATCCCCACTGAGCTCTGAGTAATTCATCGTCGACGCCAATGTTGTTATTGTTATTTCCTCTCTACATTTATTTTATCCTAATATATTTTTTTAACCTAAACCCTAGCACGTACTGCCACGTATCTCACGGGTGTAAGTACCCCTATTATTATTTACAATCCATCGCATATACTCGCTATTTATGGCTAATATTTACCCGCTGCCAGCAATGCCTCTAAAACAAGAACTCTTAAGCTTTCTTATTTATTTAAATTTTTATTTTTGGTTTTTCCTTGAAATGCGGTTCTTTATTTTTATCATTTATAAGACGCAAACAAATAATAAGGATCAAGGAAAATGGAAGGCACAGCAGAACCACCAAAATTTGAACGCAAATATAAGCTCAGTAGTGGCAATGGCATCGTACTTGACCTTGAGTGGGATTGGCTAGATAAGCATGGCAATGAGCTAAAGCCTGGATATGTCGAGCTGATTGAGGTCGGTGCGGTGGTCATCAACTCCACGAACACTAGCGACATGGAATATGAAGTTGTAATCGATCAGCTGGTACGACCAGCTAACAAAGATTTTGTATCCAAAGATTTTGAGACCTTGACCGGCATCACAAATCAAGATGTGCTCGAAGAGGGAGTGCCGCTCGCTGATGCAATGAAAGCCTTCTGGGAGGTCGCCCAACATTACGACACATGGATGTTCTATGGCAGTCGAGATATCTCTATTTTGCGACTGGCAGCGGCGCGAACGGGTGTAGAGATTAGGCTGCCCAGGCGAATTCATGATATCAAAAAAGGGTTTTGTCAAACGTACAAAATCAAAAGTAGCGTATCACTGAAACGAGCGCTGTGCATGATTGACGCTGATAAAGATGGGGCGATGCATCGAGCAGCGAGTGATGCGATCAGTGCCGCGCGCGTATACCATCACGCAGCCAATACCCGTGAGATCAGTCTTGTTAGCGACAGTGACTTTAAAGTGTGGCTTGCCAGTCGATACCCAGAAGTCATTCGCAGACAAAGGGCGCTGGATAAGGCCGCTGCAAACAAAGACATCTTAGCCACATGGCGCAAAAATCAAAGCAGTGATGAACTCCCGCATCTCCAGCTAGACTCTCCGGGCAAACCAGGTCAATGGCGCCCTCTTTTTGATATGCGCGAGATGCTGCACAATCAAGATATCCAGCTGTTTGAAATGAATGTATTCAACAACAACAGTCGCAACAGCAGTGATGAGTTTAGACTGCGCGCGGCGAAATACGGCAATATGCGCATTGCCCAAATGCCCTCCAGCGCCAGCATTAGGGGGCTTGATGACCTGGCTGTGCAGTTTGAAAACTTCGATGAAGTAATCAAGGAAATTAAAGGCCGGCTAATCAACTCATACTATTCCAGCACCGCAATCCAGCTTGACCCTATTTTGCTCGATGGCCCGCCGGGTGTTGGTAAGACTGAGTTTTCGAGACAGCTAGCTAAAACGCTGGGGCTGCCATTTTTTGAGTTTAATATCTCATCAGCCCATGGCCGCTTCGAGATTTGTGGTGGGCACCCGGGTTGGTCTAGTGCGGAACCCGGGCGCATTACAAAGCACATGCTGACATCAGATTACCTGAATCCAGTGGTCTTGATGGATGAGATTGAGTCAGCGCGATCAGCGCAGGGGGATAACATCGTGCAGCCGCTACTGCAGTTTTTAGATCGCGAACAATCGAAGCGAGTCAAAGATAATAATCTTGATATGCAGTTCGATTATTCTCACATCTTTTTTATCGCAACGACCAATGAATTGCGGTTTGTCGGTGATGCCATGAAAAGCCGCTTTCACATTTTTGATATCAAAGCACCAACCAAGGAGCAGACCCGCAAAATCGTCAGGACTATCTATAAGAAGTTACGCAATGAACGCAAGGCATTGTATCTGAGTGAGTCGTTATCCAGTGATGTTGTTATGTCTATCTCAGCGATGCCACCCCGGGAGATCCGCGCAGCGTTATCGCATGCGATCAATCACGCCACATTGCGTCTTTCGAATGATGGCGTAGTGACTGAAGGCGCTGTGATCGTTAGTGATCTACCAGATCAGGGCCCAGATAAGCTAAGCTTTGGCTTTGTGCCTGGCGGTCTATAACCATCATGACGTTAACATCTCAACAGCCTTGGCGCATTCTCTGCGATTATGGTACACGAGTTCGAAGCTACCTTTTAGGTTGCCATGAATTCAGTTGGCACACGATAAACCAGATATGCGTTATTAAAACCAAATAATATGTGCGAGGAGTAACAGAGCGCTAGAGACAAAACGCTTATGTGGAAAGTTGTCTTCTGTCGCCGAACCATCTAAATTATCAATTGATAATCTGCAATTACCACTTTATTGCGACAGCTTCAGCAAATCAAATATCACACGCGCAAATCCTTTGGCTTTATCCGGGTCAGACAGTAACTGCAGCATCTGATTCTGATGGGCATCACTGCTGTCCATCACCGCATCATCAACCGCACGATTAAAGTCACCCAGCATCGCCTGCGCTTGCGTGTTAGCTTTGATCTGTTGCATGACCCGCTCATTTTCGCTGACTTTATCCCGGATGGTATAGGCATAATTCACCATGTCCTTATCGGTGAGTTGGTCGGTAATAAATAGCTCATTCAAACGGTTGATAATCTGCGACAGAAATTCTTCTTTCCTATCTCTTGCCCTGGCGCTACCGGCCTCGCTACCGGGTTTAATCTGGTATTCGGCAGCGTCTTCTTTGAGCATCAAGTCTTGTTGGCGAATGGCCGAGAGTCGGTAATGACTCAAGACAATACTATCCAGGTCAATATTCTCTTCGTCCAACAGGCTTTCGCGCAGCATCGGGCGCAGGTTTCTGGCGTATAGGCTTAGCTTCTCTAGTTCTTTGTTGTCGTAATCGACAATCTGGGACATAAACTCATAGAAACGTACGAAGGTACCCAAATCCTTCTTGAAGATATCCAGGGCATCCTTCTCCTGCTTGCACTCTTTAAAGCTCTTCTCAGCATTGGCAATCAATACCGGATCGTTGGTTTTCTTGGTGCGTTCAAACATCGTGTGCGCTTGCTCCCTCCGCACAGTTTCAATTACCATTTATATTTCAATGAGTTATAAGATATTTTTCAATCACCTCATCGTATCATAATGCTGGGGTCGGTGGTTCAAGTCCACCCGTAGCTACCAAATTCTCCTTTCTTTTCAGCAGTTTGGGTTCTTCTAGCAAGAACCCAGCATTTTGCCGGACGTTTTGCCGGATTTTTGCCGGACGGTTTTGGGTTACTCGTTCACCACACGTAATACTGTTGTATTCCGGTCATCACAGATCAATTCTACTGCTTCGATTAATCTGCAAATATCCGGGGCACTGTAGTGCGTGGTCACCGATCCACTCTTGTGTCCAAGCAAGGCTTGCCTGTCTTCAAACCCAACCCCCGCAGCTCTCAACCGATGAGCGAAGGTGTGCCGGAAGTCATGCACTCGCACTTGCGACAATCCTGCGCGTTCCCTCGCTGCCCGAAAAGCCTTGGTATTGAGTCGGTCAATTGGCTTGCCCTTGTAGGCAAATACGTGGGTAGGATGTAATCCAACCTGCGCATCGACAACACGCCTTGCAATTGCATTCAATACGACAATACGCTCCTCGCCATTTTTGGTGAGGGTATCGGGTAGCACGAAAACACTGCCTCCGATATAAGGCGCGACACGCTTGATGGCAATCTCTAAATCCGCAATGGATTTAAGATGGGCATAATCTTCCACATAGCGTTGCCGTGCTTCCTTGAACGTAACTCGGACGCGTTGACCGTAAAGGTGAATACGTCGCAGTTCTCCAAGCCGCCACCTTAAATGCTCTTCCGCTTCTATCAGCGATTCACATTTGGTGGATTCACTCAGGTGTCCATACCCGGGTACTACTTTATCGATATGCCAGTATCGACCTCGTTTCCTTAGCCCTGGCGTTCGTTTTTGTGCCATACAGCCCTCCTTAGAGGAGGACGCCCAGCGGCAGCCTTATAATGATCCACCATCGCGTCCAATTCAAGTCTGTCGAATGCAATGCCTCGTTTACCGATGGGAATCACTGTCAGGTAGGGGCGCATCCGCTCATTAAACTCATTTCGGTTCATGCCCAGGTATCGTGGCACATCGCGGAAACGAATTAAGCGTGGCTGGAGTGAGACAGTCTGTATCAAATCATTTTCGGGATTTCGCATGGTATTCATCGCATTCGATGTTAATCGTGCGACCGATACTATCAATGGCTCTCAGTTTCGCTAAGAACCTGAAATGGCTATTTCACCTCTTTTGTTTGCGAATCTCTTGGATGAGTTTTTTTAATCCGGCGTGAGCGTCTTCGCTATCGTGCGGATAAAGATTGAGATGATCAATAAAGATTTCGCACACTTGCGTCTGCGTTAGGTTATCCAGGGCATGGATTTCATCCAATATGCCGACGAGATGGCGAATAGGGTCGTATTTTTCAGAGGGTCTGCGCGGTTTCGATTTTTTCAGTGCTTTGGTTAGCTTATCAAAGAAGCTCTCATCTTTGAGCAACGCGGCTTTTGCAATGCGCGTTTGTACGGCGGGACAGGCCAGTGCTGCGGGATCAATGACAAGGGCTTGAAACAAGGCGTCATCTTGACCTTCCCCCGCCTTGGCTACCAACTCGTCCATGCTTTGGTTGAAAACATCCAGAGCGCGCACATGGCCTTGATACGCCAGAATCATATGTACGAATAGCGGTTGGTGTACTTTGGCAAGCCCCTGGTATTGTAGACACCTGATAGCGTTATAATTAACGCAAAAAAAGGTGTCAGATATGAGCAGTAAACGCTATCCAGAAGAATTCAAAATAGAGGCCGTTAAACAAGTTACTGATCGTGGCTACAAGATTGTAGAGGTTGCCGATCGATTGGGGGTTACGACAAAAAGCTTACATGATTGGATCAAAAAATACGGTGATCAGGGTTCCCAGTATCAGACGATTACTGGCCAGCAGGAGGAACTCCGTCACCTAAAAGCGGAGCTGCGTAGGGTGACAGAAGAGCGAAATATATTAAAGGAAGCCGCGGTATTTTTCGCCAGCGAGTCAAAGAAAAATACAGGTTCATAAAGTCACGGCTCAAGAAGTACAGGGTTGCTGCTATGTGTCGGGTGTTAGAGATACACCCCAGCGGTTTTTACGCCTGGCTCAAACAACCACAAAGCCGCCGGGCTATTGAGGATAAACGTTTGCTAGGACAGATAAAGCAGTTTTGGATGGAAAGCGGTTTTGCTTATGGCTACCGTAATATCACGATGGATATGAAAGATCATGGTGAAACCTGTGGCAAGAACCGGGTTCATCGAATTATGAGAGAAGCAGGCATACGCTCACAGCGCGGATACAAAAGACACCGAGGCTTCAAGAGTGGTGAGCTCAGTCATGTTGCTCCGAACGTCTTAGATCGAGAGTTTGAAGTTGACCAACCCAACCAGTCATGGGTGACCGATTTTACTTATATCCGCACCCATGAAGGCTGGCTATATCTCACAATCGTGCTGGATCTGTTCTCTCGCCAGGTAGTGGGTTGGAGCATGAAAAGCAGCCCTAAGGTAGATTTAGTCATAGACGCCTTGCTGATGGCTCTCTGGCGGCGAAAGCCGGAAGGTAAGGTGTTGATACATTCAGATCAAGGTGTTCAATATACCTGTTCTGACTGGCGCAAGTTTGTTAGTGCTAACAATTTGGAGTTAAGCATGAGTCGCCGGGGAAACTGCCATGACAACGCTGTGGCTGAAAGCTTCTTCTCCTTACTCAAGACAGAGCGGATAAAACGCAGGATATTCAAAACCAGGAATGAAGCGAGATCAGAGATTTTTAATTATATCGAGTTCTTCTACAACCAGACTCGCCGTCATGGTAATAATGGAGGCTTGTCACCAGTTGAGTATGAAAAACAGTATTTTAAGAAGCTATTAAGTGTCTAGAGAACTCGGGGCTTGCCAGATCGTGCAGACCCCGTTTTTCCAGATAGGCCAGCGCTTCCGGATTTTGCAGTAAGGTTTCATGGTAATAGTCCGCCACCTGGTGCAGTAACGCCTGGTCGTCCTGATTTAGAGGTAAAGCATCCAGTTTTGGTTTAACAGTGTGTTTTGCCGGAACTGGCTGAGCAGCTAAGGAGGGGTTGCTCTGTTGTAAAATTTCCACCGCATGGCGGAAGCTGATATTTTGGGTTTGCATCACCCAATCGAACACGCTACCCGCCGCTTCGCAGCCGAAGCAGTGGAACAGGTTACTTTTAGGACTGATGATCAGGCTCGGGGTGTCCTCTTCATGGAAGGGGCAGCGAATCACATAATCCTTACCCTGCCGGGTGATCTCGTAACCCTGCCCCTCCACCAACCGCAACAGGGAGACCTCCGATTTAATGCGTGCGACAACCTCATTTGCAATTCTCGCCATAACCAGATTACCTCAAATAGTTGTCAAGACTTACAACAAATAAATAACCGTGTTGCAGAATACAACTATATGTTGTATTGTCAACCGCAAATGATTAAAAAGACAAATTTGAGGTTATGCTATGTCGTCGATTAGTTTCAGTTTATTGGATGAACAGATGACGCAAGACGATAAAAAATTTTTCCGGCAACTGGGGAAGCGTATCGCTACGCTACGCAAAGAGACCAAACTGACCCAGACACAACTGGCTAACCATCTCAGCACCTCACAACAACTGATTGCCGCTTACGAGGCCGGCTCACGCAAAATACCAGTGCCGGTACTGGCTAAGCTCGCCAAGCTCTATGCGGTACCCATGGATGAGTTGGTCGGCATGAAGGAAGCCCCCACTAAACGGGGACCGGCTTCTAAATTACAACAACAGATGGAACAGATTGCCCGTTTGCCACGTACCAAGCAGCAATTGGCAACGGATATGCTGGAGGCGATTATTCAGCAACAAGCTTCATAACAAAAGCCTAAAACAATTAGCCCGGCTAAGCCGGGATGGGAATTAAGTAAACTGTCCCCGGAATTCTGGCGCTTTAATTACGGCAACGCCGGGCTTCTTTGTTTAAAAATACCGAGTTACATCAGTTCCATAATGGGCAGTAACAATACTTCTGTCGTTACCTCGCCCTTTCCGTAACTCAAAGTTAAATCCAAAGTTTCAAAGCTTTTGTACCGCAAACAAATATTCGTCCCATGAAACTCTTTAAACCCCTTATAGTCTTGGAACGTCAAAACCCTAAGCGATGTTTCCAAGACCACTTGATTGTCATAACTAGCCTTCAACATCACTGAGTTCAATGCCGAATCTTTATACACGCGAGGGATGTTGACGTAAATGTCCCGCAGCCCTTTACATTCCCAACCATCTTCAAACACCGAAACAATTATACCTAAGTCACTTGCATTTTCCTTAGAAACCAATGTTTCTTGAGGTTCTACTGACAAAGCTAATGACTGACAACATAACGCCAGCCATAAATATGTAGCTAATAGAATTTTATCCCTCATTGACCAAACCTCCCCATAGCCCTGAGTGCAGCACGGTTTGCCGTGTACTCGCTACGTACCGAAAGTGGCCCATGCTGGTGCTCATGCAATAGAACAAACCTAGTATTCTGAGCAGGTGTGAAGTTGACTGGCTTGAATGCTCCTGCAAATGTTTCAACGCGGCTTCGGGTCAGCGTCGCGCCAGCATAAATCGTACTGGAATTTCCGCCAACGGTAGTTGACCCATTGATCACACTTACATCAGTACTTAAAGAAGCTGCTTGTTTAGCAGCCGCAGAGTTATCATAAGTTACTGTGGAATCCTGAATGATATTCCCTTTTGAATCTATTCGAGCTGTCGCAAATTCATTGACGAATTCAAACTCATGGTCGCCAACTAATCCCCGTTGTTGAACATCTGCCAATGCTTCGTCGAAGACTTTTTGCCGAGCTTCAGGACTGAGGTCAGTGCCGCTCGTTGTGCCCGAATCTGCGCGTTGCTTTCCTTGCGCTATCTCACTAAACAAACTTGCGAACGCCGCGGTGGTTGCCCCATTTGCAAATTTGCCTCCCGTCAGCTCTGAAATCGTTCCTCCAACGACCACACTAGCAATGATACGGCCAGCCACTCTAGAACCAATTACACCACCAATTTTACCTCCTATTGGCCCTCCAACGGCAGTACCAAGCCCTGCTGAAATAAACCCATGACCAAACTTACCGCCCTGTAAGACAGAGGTAATACCTCCTATAACCCCCATCTGAACGCCATATTTGGCCAGATCTCCCCATCCTACTCCTAAGCCAGGAAACAGCTTAATACCAAAGTATGTCAGTGCCGCCGATGATACTCCGGCAATTAGTGCGTCGCCTAACGATCCCCCATAATGGAGCGTTTGAGCCGCATTAATCGCACCGGCTATATATGCCCCGCACTCCCAACACCCTGTAAAAGCACCTACGGCTATGCCTATTATTGTACCAAAAACTTCGCGTAGCTTAATAAACCCACTAGGATCCGTAGCATTCAACGGATTATTCCGAACATAGGAATACCGATTCAACATCTGCGTATCGCTTGGGGCTTGAACGAAGGGGTCAGCTTGAACGAATCTGGCAATATGCGGATCATAAATCCGCCCATTCATATGAATGCGAAGAATCTATGGTTGCAGAATTACTTTCTGCTTAATTCCTCCTTTCAGGTGATTATTTGGCAGCTAAACTTTGGTTGATTTGTTCTTGAGCCACAAGAATTCGATCGATGATAACATCGAATTTATCCGGAGGACTGTAAAACATCCCGCCTTTAACTGCAGCTTGATGGTCTTTTGTAATGCTAGTTAAGCGCTCAGCGTCAGGTACTAGTCGAATATCTCCCCTCAGCACGGACTCATAATCAACACCAACCTCTGACCAACGCTGCTTTTTCATTTCGATAACATCGGCCATGGCTTCTAGACTACTCAGAGGATCCACAATTGCATGCCGCAACAAGCAATCAACATCGTACCAGTGTCTAGCCAGCCGATATGCCACGGGTTCTCGGGTCATCGTTGAAAACTGGTGCAGGGCTGTCAGTTTTTCCCATAAGATATATGCTGGATCAAAAGCTTGAACAGTGGCCCGTGGACAAATCAGCTCGCCAAACTCCGACACATCCGCAATATAGCAGCCAATCGAGTGCTGGACCGTTGGTTTACCTCGGTTGCGCCCACCAAACTCCAAAAGCACATGATCCAACTGATAATCATTGATGCCCGACGTTACTCTTGGAAAGTGAACATCAACCTTTTCACCATTGGAATCAGGATCAAGCTCGGCAAACAAGCCTTCAATACTGTAGTCGGCCAAGCGTTGGTTGAGGCGATCAACAAAATCTTCTGACCATTGCCCCAGCAGCACTTCTTGCCTCTTACGAAATTTTTTTCTCTGCTGCCGACTCTGAATTGATTTATCCCAAGCAACTTGCTCGTCACCTTCTCTTGCTAGGTCTGCCCAATGAATTGACAGGTCTAGGTGAGTCGGCCAGCGGAACTTCCCCGCCAGCCGCTCTCCGAACCGTACGTGACAGTCTCCCGTCATACGGCTCTCCTTGCTCCATCAGCCGGTAAGTAACCGAGAATATTCCAATGTGCGAACAGCTTGGTCTTCCGGCGGGCCATCTTGCCCAAGGCATGTATTGCCCGCCGCGGTTTGCGTCTGAACGTCTTGTACTTATTCGCCACCCATTTTCCCAGATGCCGGTTAATATGCTCAGCCAGGGAAAATAAGGCAGATTTGTAGTACTTGCTGTAATACTGAATCCACCCCTGTGCGATTGGATTAAACATCCTCGATAGGTCTTCTATGCTTTTCTCGCAACACCATTTCAATCTCCACGCCCTGACCGTTCTTTTCATCGCAGTCAGCGCATCCCGGCTGACTGCCGGGAGGAAATTGCAGAACAGCTTTCCGTATCGGTTCCTTGCCCCCCTCGGTCTGAACTCAAACCCGAGGAATTTGAAACTGATATTTGGATAGCGCCCCTTGCGATCCGCATCCTTGCAATAGACGATCTTCGTCTTGATCGGATGAAGTTCTAAGCGGCATTCTGCCATTCTTGCTTCGAGATGTTGCCTCAACGCCTTGGCCTGAGCCTCACTCTTGAGATGAATAACAATATCATCAGCGTACCGCTCGAACAGTACGCGCGGATAAGTCCTTGTCATCCATTGATCAAATGCATAGTGCAGGTAAAGATTTGCCAACAGGGGACTGACAACCCCCCCTTGCGGCGTACCCTTGCTCCGCTCCTCCAAACGTCCATCTTCATGCTGAACTGGAGCGGTTAACCATCTTTGTATGTATAACCGTACCCAAGGGTTTTGGGTGTGCTTATGCACTGCCTTCATCAGCAGGTCGTGATCGATGTTATCGAAGAACCCCTTGATATCGACGTCCAGAACGAAGTCATTGCGCCAGCATCGCTGCCGTGCCCTGCCTACTGCCTGGTGTGCCGATTTGTTAGGGCGATAGCCATACGAGTCTTCGTGGAAATAAGGTTCTATTTCCGGCTCGAAGGCCATTTTCACAACCGTTTGCGCGATTCGATCCGATACCGTCGGCACTCCTAATGGCCGTACACCTCCATCCGCCTTGGGTATTTCCACCCGTTTGACGGCTGGCGGGAAATACGTCCCCGATGCCATGCGATTCCAGAGTTTATACAGATTGCGTGGCGCATTCCGATTGAACTCCTCGATCGTCTGGTCATCGATGCCAGCGGCTCCTCCCTTAGCGCAAACTCGTTTATACGCATCCCAGACCATTCGCTTGGTTATCTCAAACGGCCTTGTTGTTATAACTGAGCTCATCCTATTCCTAGTTGGCAAAATTTAACAACGAAACAATTGAACCCCTTCGCTCCAGGCTCATTACAAGCCATTCACCACTACTACGGGTTCTTCCGCCCCTGAACTTCCCATCGATATTTCGCCTCGTGGGGGCTCCACTTGTGCTTTTCTCTTTGCATGGAAGTCCAGGTTCCCACGTTCCATGGATGAGCCTGTATTCGGGTCACGCCACCTTTACACCGGACACCGCTTGAGCCGTCATTTATAGGTCACGCTCAAACTTTTCCAGGGCGAAGACAGTTCCCTGTTCTGATGTCATCTCTTTCTTTCGATGCTTCAACGGTGATTCGCTTACGCTCGTCTCCTCGAACACGTACTTAACATGGTCATGCCATGCCTTTTCCATAACGCTCACGACCATGACTCTTTATCACAGCCGCTTATGGTAGTTTGCAACCCAGCCTATCCCTTGGTTGCGAGGGGCCTTCCCTCATCTCATCCACAGTTACACACTTCGGTTGTGATTCTTTAGCTCATCACTTCCTCCATGCTTCGTGGCACACTATCTTCAGAAAATCGATCAATGGCTTTCCAACATTTACTAAGTGCCGTTCCACCCTTAAAGGCAATCGCAAATTCCCCCATCAGTTTCTCATCGTACAACAGGCGCAGGATTTCAGTGACCCATAGGTCTTTTTCGAGAAAATTAGCGGGAAGGCCTTGTGGATGCTTTTGCGCACCAAGCGTCAAAAGCTGCCTCAGTTCTTCGTGCTTACCGGGATCTTGATAGAAACCCAGGATATGCATTAAGCAACTTGCTCCACCTGGTGAAGCTTATTTTGCCAAGCGCTCATCTGTGGCAATGCGCATAACTTTCTGACAGCTTCCTTCGTTTCAGGCGGGGAAAGCGACAATCTCTGGAAAGCTTTTCTGAGCCCGGAGACCTCAACTGATTCCGGTGGCGTTACCAGCAACCCCCTCAACAGTTCTCCCTCAGGGGATTTTTCCCACCGAAGCTTCTGTTTCGTAATATGGCGGATTTCGACGACGTCATTACCCACCTTAAACTGTCGAGAAGGGCCATTACTCCATAAAATGGTTTTCATGGGCGCCTGCGTCTGCAAGCCTAGCCGATACGCTGACTCCTGCCCCTGAATAACTAACTTATATCCATTCTCTTTAGCCCAAGCTCTGGCGACTTGCTCAGCGCTGGCAGTTGTCTTGATTGACGGCATGCTAGGTAGGGGTTTCGGGCGCACGTAAAACCCTTTGGATACGCGCTCAACAACGCCTTCCTGAGCTAGGCGACTGAGTGACTTTTGCACAGATGCACGACTACCCAAAGAATAAAACCCTGTAATCGAAAAGGGAATGCCGCGTTGCATGCGATTTACCCTGTTGGAGATTTTCTTTGAAGCAGACATTTAGGACGTATTCCTGACTTATTACCATTTATGTGATTACATTATATCCCAACTATATCAATACTTACAAAGCATTTTATGTCAGTAAATAATACTTTCACATACCATCATAGGTTAAAGCCAAAGCAATGCGACACATCCATTTGTGGTCGTTGACCATCCATGGTCAACTTATCTGGATCAATACCACAAAACCAGCGAAGCCCGCTTATTAACAGTTCATCGGTAACACCAACGACTCATGCTTTATTGCGCTCCTCATCTTTACCATTCAACCATCGCGTATACCTTAGCATCCATTACCGTTCGTTGTCCGGCACCACAGAGAATATATGCGGTATTGCGCGTCTGAAAAATACAGCTTCTGTGCAGCGCTACGAACGGTGAGGTCCTTAGGTTGGGAAAGCCTCGTTCAATTTCATCATCAACCACTGTCCGGGCATAAATCACTGAAGGTTGCACCCCTTGCTCCATGAATAGCTCTTGAACCTTGCGAGGCACGCTAATATCGATCCAAATCCAATCCTCAACCACGCAATAAGGCAAGGGCGCTAATTCAGTCTTTACATATTGGATCATGTCATTGACCGCATTCTCCCCGCAGCCATAATCGCAAGGGGTTCCGTCATCATCAAAAATGGAGGCCAATTGCTCAAATACCTCTTGAATATTCATTGTTCAAACCCCGTCGTCGGATTTTGCGCTGCCGGGTGTGTTTTGTTATACACTTCTCGCAGCTTATTGATGGTGACATGGGTATACACCTGGGTCGTTGAGATATCCGCATGGCCGAGCATTTCCTGAACATGGCGAATATCGGCACCGTTTTCATGCATTAGCGTCGCGGTGGAATGCCGGAATAAATTACAGGCTCCCGGTTTACTAATACCTGCACGGCGGACGTATTTGGAAACAATACGGGTTAACTGATGCTCACGAAACTGCCGTCCATGATCATCGATAAACAAGGCAGTACCAGAGTACAGCTGTTGTAGCCGAGGCCGAACATGCAGGAGATATAGCCTAATCCACACACAGGCGGATTGCGCGACTGGCACCCGTCGATCTTTCTCTCCTTTGCCTGCGTTGACTGTCAAAATACCAGCTTTTAAATTAACATCATTAATCGCTAAGTTAGCCAATTCCATACGTCGAATGCCCGTAGCATAGTACACAGCCAGAATTGCCCGATCCCTTAGCCCCTTATAATTGTGCAACAACGATTGGTTCAGCGCCGATTCAATCTCTGACAAATCAAGGTAACCCCTGGGCAATTGCCGTGGCACCTTTGGCAGCTCCATCAGGGCTAACCCATTTTCCTTAATGACGCCCCGCCGATGCAGCCGATGAAACATGACTTTTACTGCCGTCAGGCGATTGCGTATCGTAGCCTTAAACAACGGTTTATGGTTGTAGGGTTGGCGATAACGAAACAAATACGCTTGATAGGCTTCAATCTCTTCGAGACCAATATCCTGGAGGCGTCTTAAGTCCTCAGACAATGCCCATCGGGCAAACGCCTTCAACGCACTACATTTACCTTCAACGGTTCTGGGTGACAACCCTTTTACCAGACAGTCCTCCAGATAAAAGTCCACACAGGCGGAAAGTGCTCTTGGTTTATATTGATTTAATCGCATCGAAAATTCTCCTGCATACGTTCATAGGTCTGCACCAGCGTTTTGGCGCCCAAAATAACGGATGACAACATCGCGGCTCCATAGGCGACAAGGCACTCGTTGACGCTCATACCAGGCGGTAGTGTTGCGCGACAACAGGCAATATCGCTGGCCGATAGTACCTGGGCAACTAAGCAGGCCGCGATGTTGGCTTCAGGCGTATTATCAAACGCAATACAAACTTCACTGACATCCGTCGTTTCCATTGCCAATAGATGCTCGACACCAAAGTTACGAGTACCCAACGTCGAGACGACATTGTTAAAACCAGCACAACGTAGCGTTAGCAAATCCAGAGGAGTCTGACAGAGAATGATCTTTCGATTATCCGTCAACGCCGACGAATTAAAGAAACCAGCGGGCGTAACCGACCAATACAGCTGATAAGGCGTTCCTGATCTTAACCGCGGCGTAATCCGTTGACCGAAAGCCTCCGTGATATCGCCGTTGGCCTTTTTATTGGGGAATACCAACGCCCCACGAAAAAACTCACCGCCGCTGCCAACCAGCAAACCCAAGCGCTGCAGGTTACCGCGTATCGATGCCCCCTCCGTAGATTGCCCCGAGGGCAATTGCTTACCCAAGGTTCGATCAACAAAGCCCACACCCATTTCTTTAAGTAAACAGAGATCGTTAATTCCATGTTGCTCAAGATATTCAAACGCTCTAGAACGAGCACCCAATGCATCTTGGTAATAGTCAAACATCTGGTTTACCAGCGTTTGACTGGTAGGACTATCAATCGCTGGATCAGGAAAGTTCATACGGCCCAACCAGCGAGGATCATAGGTGGCCGCGGCATGATGGTAATTGGCTGTTGGAAATACAGGTATCATTTAACCTTCCTCCCTGGCAGGGGATTGTAGTTTACGCATGGAGTCTCCATGTAACTCGATTCGATGCGCTCTGTGCACCAGGCGATCCAGGATAGCGTCCGCCAGCGTAGGATCCCCAAGGTAATCGTGCCATTGGCTGACTGGTAATTGGGAAGTAATCAGTAGCGACCCAGCGCCGTTGCGATCTTCCACCAGTTCCATCAAATCTTGCCGGTTACGCGCTGTTAGCGGAGTAATTGCCCAATCATCAAGAACGATTAACCTGAATCGGGCCAACTGAGCCCTAAGCTTGGGCAACGTGCCATCCCCTCTGGCCGCTTCAAGTTCCTCCAGCAGCCGAACTAGGCGCCGATACACAACTGAAAGCCCCTTGCGCAGAGCTTGCTGGGCCAGCGCACAGGCAATCCAGGTTTTACCCACACCCGTTGGCCCTGTCAGTAAGACATGCTGGGATTTTTCAACCCAATGGCTCGTAGAGAGCGATGCGACGATCGGCCGTTCCAATCCGCGGTTGGCCGTATAGTTTACGTCCTCAATACAAGCGGAAGCTTGCTTGAGTTTTGCCGCACGTAGCAACCGATCCAGACGGCGCTGATCGCGGTCGTGAAGCTCTGCATCAACCAATAATCCAAGACGCTCCTCAAAGCCCAACCCCTGATGCGTGCTAGAATCCAGCTGCATCTCCAGCGCCGATGCCATTGCCTTCAGTTTTAACTGATGTAACTGCTCTATAGTCTGCTCAATCAACATGTTAGTGCGCTCCTGTTTGGTAGTAGTCAGGGCCGCGTACATTCGCATGCAACGGCAGTTGAGTTTGAATAGGCAGTTCATGTTCATTCCGCTTTTCATCCAACCGTCGCTGTAGAATGGAACGAATACTTTTGACCGTCAGTGAATTAATAGCTTCCGCCCTAATACAAGCCGCTTCGAGACGTTCTTCACCATAAATGCGCGCCAGCTTTTTAAGCTGAGAACAGGCTTTTTGCGCCACTAAGGAATACTCCGGCTTACTGGCAAATTGGGCCGTAACTGCTTTAATCACTGTAGGTCCAAGCATTTCGGCCCACCGCAAAAAATTCTCCTTGGTCTGCTCTGCGTAAGCCTGATGTTTTGCAGGACGGTGACTGGGGTCAGTGGTACACCCGCCTTGCTCAAAATTGCGAACATGACTGGCGACACGCTGGTTTTGATAGATAATTTCGACGGTTTTCCCGGTCACGCGTGCTTCAACCTTCTCCGTAACCAAGCGAAAAGGCACTGAATAGGCATGGCCTTTTAAATACACGTGGTAGTCCGGCCCCACTTTTTGCGGCGCAATCCACTCAGCGTGTTCGAACGGCTTTGCGGGCAGCGGTTTCAGCATGGACTGATCAAGGGCCTCAAACCGCGATTGCCGATTGCCCGGCAACCGCTTGAAAGGCCGCTGATTCAATTTCGGCAAAAGCTCGGTGATGGCATCATTGATTTCGTTAATACTAAAAAATTTACGCCGCCTTAAAGGCACAGTTATCCATCTGGAAACTAAAAGGACGCCCAGTTCTGCCTTCGATTTATCTTGTGGTTTCCTCACTCGTGCTGGCGAAATCACGCAGTCATAATGCCGGGATAATTCCAGGTAAGTTCGATTGATGACAGGTATTGCACCTGGCGAAATTACCGCAGATTTAAGATTATCCGGCACCACCACCTGCGGCACGCCACCAAAAAAGGCGTACATTTGATTATGCGCCTCGATCCAGCACCCAATCTTTTGGCTGCGGCACGCCCAAGCAAAGGTGTAGTTCGAACATCCCAGGACACCAACAAATATTTGAGCCCAATACACCTTCCCGGTTTCTATATCCGTCCATGGAATCAATGTGCCGGCGTAATCAACAAAGACACACTCGCCTGCCAAGTGAGTCTGTCGCATGGTCAGATCCAACCTAGAAACGTAACGTTGATAATGAAAGCAGAACTGGGAATAAGCGTAGGCATCCTTTGAGTTCTCACTACGATATTTCTCCCAGAGTTCTATTAAAGTTTGATGCTTCTTTTTCATCTCGTTGTGGATAAGAACCCAATCTGGAAGGCGTTTAATAGCTCGCGGCAGCCTTTTAACACCAAAGGTTTCTGCTAACTCTTTATCCGATAGTTTCGTAATATCCGACCAACTGAGCCCTCCCTCATTCATAATGTGTTGATATTTGCTGACGGTGTTGTGTGATAGGAGGACCAGCCGTCCTATCGCTCGCCGGGATAAATTCGTAGAGCCCAACAACCTTACGGCTTCCCGTAGTTTTAAAATATCCATAAACCAAGTACCTTTATTTGTGGCAACAACGGCCTCTACCCATCTGGGATGGGCCGTTTTTGGCTTTAAAATAAGAGGCAAGAGATACCCTGGCGCAACTATTCTTGTTGCACAACGCTTGACAGGGCGAGTTAAAGTAAAGATACTTGGAAGTGTCGTGCAGTAATCGACCATTCCAAAAGGGTCTTGAAGTGTCAGCTTCAGGGCCTTTTTACTTTTCCGGCCTCAGTAAATGTTTCTTCTAACACTGAGCTTTCTAGGTCATAAGCCACCCCCCTTATCGTTATTAAAGATTACAATTCGCCATCCATACCTTGATGGTCTTTCTGATTGGCGATATTAACAATACCTATTAACAGCATCACTGATGATACCGCAACAGCTCATCCCCGATCAGAAAAAGAGGTAAAGACAAAACGTTTTGTCTTTTTCCTCTAAATAATTATCCGAATTTTAATGGCATAGATTTGCACGCAACTCAACGCAGCGCACGAAACTAAAAAACTACCAAAACCAGGCATAACTCACAAAGTAACGTTAAGGCGATAAAAAATGCGTTAACATTACCCCCATGCAAAAACGATCAATGCCTAAAGAACTCGCTAAGAACTTATTCGGAATTGGAAACGGAAGAATTTCGCGTGCAAATCCAGCCTATTTGCTGAGAACACAACTGTGGATCAAAACGCTTTTACGAGAAACCGGGTTAACAGAGGAAGAATTTTGGCGCACCTACGTTCAACCAGCTAACTATCCGAGAAAAACTAACCGCCAAACCAGGAGCTCAGAAGCAGCGGAATACACGGACAATACGGGGATCGTGAGACGGTGGATGACCAATATTCAAGTCAGTAAAGTCACCGCACTAGCCGTTTCAGACGAACTCTCTGAAACAGTACCTGATGCAGATGCCTTGTTTATACTACCCATTTTTGAGCTATTAAATGAGGTGCCGCTCAGCATTAAAGAAGTAGAGGCGCTATCTGCGCCATTCCTCTCTTCTGAGCACAAACAAAAGCGATGCTGGAAATTTCCTTCCTTAACGGTCAACCAGGAATGGGACGTGATACCAGATCACGATACACATGCGTTATTAAGAAGAGGCGACCTTTACGGTTTGATGGGACTACTTGCCAATGCCAGGTGGTGTGAAGCCGCTAAAGCATCAAAAGAACATGTGCAGGCAATCGCTGATCTTTACAGAATTTTGCCATTAATCGCTCGCACAAAGTGGTTCAAGGAGGGTTGGTCAGAGTTACTGCCTTTTGTAGCTGCCTGTCACGCCAACAAACATACCTTGTCACATAGAATCATTGCCTGTGACGTTTCAAAACTTACGAAGGCCGTAGGCGACCCTGGGTATTTAGAGAAGCTCAATGAAGAATCTGATCCTATCGTTTATGCAACATTTCCGGAAGATAGGAACCTGCTCAGAGCTGAAAAGATGATGTTTGATTTTAATCGCCATAAATGATGATCAGCCTGTAGATCTTTGGTCACTGAGAATCAGCGGACTGGTCAGCAAATACCGGAATGAATGGTCATGCCATACCGGATACAACGGTCACTTTAAGCAGAGCCCGCACATGAAGGCGCTGGCCCGGATTGACCACCCTGCTGGCGAGACTTGACCACCCAAACCGGAAAAGGCTGACCAGCCTGCTGGCAATGACCGGGAGCAAAAAGCCGCGCCGATAGTAACGACCATTAAGACGTTCCACGAAAACACATAGAGAGAAATGCTATGACTGGCAACAGCGCGGCGGTGCTTTCGCCTTGTTGGCAGGAGTTTTTACACTGACCCCAAACTCCGCGTCATAGCTGCGAATGGTAGTGTGGCCGTTACCCAGCCGTTCCTTTGTAAGCACCTAACGAAAAAAATGCTATGTAAAGACGAACGCTCAGAGATACATTCACTTTTGACAGGGGCCAGCCAATAGGTGTAGCTTCAAATTTTCTAGCAAAAATAAACCTGACCCCGCTTCCGTTAGAATTCGCCGTCGTTTTCTTTCATATAAGTCATATACCAGCACTGCGCACCTACCACAACAGCATAAACTAAACCAAATCCCAAAAAGTATAATATGCGTTTTAGTTCAATCTCTTGGCCATTAACTACATCATGTATTATCAAAAATGCAAGGATACAGATCAGAAAAACACATCCATTTAATAATCCATATCTAAAAGATTTAACTCCTGTGTGACCTTTTTTAAGACAAATACCAGAAACGCCTCCAGCAAACAATACACTTAAAACCCCTATGACTAATGAATCCATAACGCGCCTCAAAATTACATATGGCTATTGACTGACCGCTTTCCCTATAGCAATTGATGAAGGATAAGTATTGATTCTAAAGATAATTCCATTAGACGCATGAAACCCAGTCAATCTAGCGTAAAAACCACCTAACTTCCCTGTAAATGCGCCAGATACAGCATTTCTATTAACGCTTTGCAGAGTTATTTCTCTTCCTTTATACGAGTCAATAGCTGCGCCAACTGCAACATTTTCTGCTGCGCCAAATGCGGTGACAGGATTCGATGCAATTATTGGAGCGACAGCCGCTGCAAGTGCCTGCTGTTGAAACCTCAATGCCCCTTGCACACCAACTGAATAAAGAGCATCTTGCTCAGTGGGCAACCACCCAGTATCCAAATACGGCACATCAAATACATTGGTCGACCCGACCGCTGACCAATCTATATTAAGTTCCCCCGCCGCTAATGTTGACACCGGTGCCACCTTATTAAAAGTCTCTCCTTCATATGGAGCAGATAAATCTAATGCTACCAGCTCCACTTCCCCCGTTGTTAAATCTGCACCCATTTTAGGTGATCCAGGGGTTACCGAAAACTCAGGTAAGTTTAATTGAGGAGCTTTATGGGCATTGGCATATGATATAGCCGCCTCATTTGCAAGCGACGCAAATGCCCCAGTCGCAGCTCCATTTGCGAACTTCCCCCCAGTCGCTTCTGAAATCGTTCCCCCAACAACTGCACCGGAGATTATTCGCCCAGCTACCTTAGAGCCAATAGCGCCACCAATACTGTTTCCTAACGACCCACCTACCGCAGAACCAAGCCCCGCAGAAACGAACCCATGCCCAAATTTACCGCCTTGCAAAACATTCAGCAAATTTGGGGTCAGAGCAAATTTGGGGTCAGTGTAAAACCTCATCTGCTTTCTCATTTTTTAGGCGAGGGTCCTTGCTTTAAGAGCCTAACTCTGCGGCCACTCAATGCCTCAATTTCATCCTTAAATCTGTCATTCCCCAAAGCCATCCCTTTATTGGTTAACTCTCTAATCTCGATAATTAATTTTTCGTCCAAATGCCCACTAAAAAGCTTTCGATACGATGACGTCCTCTCTTTAACCGATTTACCCAAAGCAGAGTAAACCGGATGTGGCGTCCAAAGTTTCGCAGGATTACCTAGCCCATTGGAGCCATAACTGGACCAACGATATTCACCCGGTGTAGCGACCATCCCTGCTCTAACCGGGTTTAGCTCTATATAGCGTTGGCAGATCAGCAAATACTCTTCCGCGTTCACCAATGAGGACTTAAAACGTCCTTCCCAGAGTGTGCCGGTCCGACGATAGGTCTGGTTAAAATACCTCACATAATAGCGACCTAAAGTTTGCATCATGCGAGAGGTACTCTGTTTGTCTTTTGGGGTCACCAGCAGGTGCACGTGATTGGTCATAAATACCCAGGCATGGATAGCAACTCGGTACTTCACGGCACAATTATGCAGCCAGTGGGCATAAGCAGTAAAATCCTGCTCTGCGGCAAAGCATGCCTGCCGGTTAACGCCTCTTTGAATAATATGCTGGGGAATGCCTGGAATGCACAAGCGCAGTAAGCGGGCCATATTTCTTCCTTGAAATAGAGTGGATAAAGCGAGAGTATAGCTGAGGTCGCCCAACTATTGCTATCGGGAGTTTTTACACTGACCCCAAACAACGCTCTTGAAAAGTGAAACCAGACGATCAGCCCACTCTGTTTATGGCATAACAGGTTAAACCGACCCAGACCGAACC
>Ga0070727_10001667_pt1 | contig 22898 bp, 14 predicted proteins | sample tdAd472_FD_66722 | JGI IMG/M metagenome (GOLD analysis project Ga0070727, IMG submission 66722) | Marine sediment microbial communities from the Atlantic coast under amendment with organic carbon and nitrate - tdAd47.2 | ecosystem: Environmental > Aquatic > Marine > Coastal > Sediment | place...
AAGAGATGGAGAAGTGAAGAGGTGGAGTGGTGTGGCCCTTCACTTCTTCACCACTTCACTTTTCCGCCCCCTTAGTTTTTGCTATCTTTGGTTGAAACGAAAAAACCTCCCATCATGAAATACATCTTTCTTACCCTTATTTTATTTTTCGCCGCATTCCAGCTGGACGCCCAAAACCTGAAGACGCCTACGCTGAGTCCTTTTTCTGAGATTAAGCAAGAGGTAGGGCTGACCGAAATCACGCTGTCCTATGCTCGGCCGAGTGCCAAGGGGCGAACCGTTATGGGAGGGCTAGTACCGTATGGGGAAATATGGAGAACGGGAGCGAATGCCTCCACCAAACTCACTTTTACTGAGGATGTTAAGATAGCAGGGAATGAGCTTCCAGCCGGCACTTATGCACTTTACAGCATTCCTGGCGAGCAGGACTGGACGATTATCATTCATAAGAAAACAAATATGCGAAGTATCGCTGGAGGACGTGTTAAACCTGAAAATGACGCCTTTCGGTTTACTGTACAGCCCCTGTCCAATCCCGTAACAGTAGAGACCTTTACAATTCAGTTTACGGATGTTACCTCCAATGCCTGCCACCTCCAATTGGCTTGGGAAAATACCATCGTCAAGTTTCCCATCGAGGTGGAAGTGGGAGCCAAAATCGAAGCGCAAATGGCTGACTTAATGAAAGCCCCTGAAAAGGTATCGCATCGCACGTACTTCCTTGCCGCCGAATATTATCTGCACAATAAAATTGACCTGGATCAGGCCATGCAATGGATCGATGTCGCCCTGACCAAAAGTGAAAGCGACGCTCGCTACGGACTCCTGAAAGCCAAGATCTACAACGCTCAAGGTAATCAAGCCAAGGCCATTAGTACGGTCAAGATGGCCAATGAATGGGCAACGGCCGCCAAGAACTCCAATTATATGAAACAGACCGAGGTTTATCTGGCTGGTCTTGAAGGAGAGAAGGCAAGCCCTTCCCTCGCCACTGCGCCACCTAGCCCTTATGCCAAGGACGTCGCCAGTCTGGATAACATCCTTGAAGCCCTATATGGCTCAATTTCCGGTGAAAAAGGAGAACGGCGCGACTGGGATCGATTCCGGTATTTATTCATCAAAGAAGCGCGGCTCATGCCTAGTGGGAAAAACAAGGAAGGAAAGCTGGGCTACCAGATGATGACCCCAAATGATTATGTTACACGGTCTGGCAAATGGCTGGAAGAAAACGGTTTTTATGAAAAGGAAATCAGTCGAGAGGTAGTCGAATACGGGTCGCTGGTTCATGTGTTTAGTACCTACGAATCCTATCGTTCCAAAACGGATGAGGCACCCTTCGCCCGCGGTATCAACAGCATCCAGTTAATGAATGACGGCCATCGCTGGTGGGTCGTGCAGATTTATTGGTTGGCTGAGACAGAAGATATGCCATTGCCCGAGCAGTATTTACCGAAAAAGTAAGGCCTGGATGGGGTGTCCGGAAGAGGCATGCCCTTATTGTTTAATAGTAGATATCTACTATTTTTGGCATATTATTACTTCGTTTCTTTTTTTACCCGTATCTCTGATATTCGCTAAAAAGGGCTTCACCTCAGTAAAAAAATGACACTTTTTATCTCTAAATACACTGCTCAAACATACTTTAAAGCGCTCAAAAAATAATTTTCTTATGCGATTAATTGCTCTCTTTTCTTGCCTCTTTTGGGCAACTATTACCTTGTTTTCACAGGAATATATAGCCACTCAACAAATTGGAGGAGATACATCTGAAGCTGTAAATGATCTTGTCGTAGATATTTACGATAATGTCTATTTAAGTGGTTCCTTTCGTGGTGAAATCAATTTTGCGGCAGATTTTGGAGGAGAAGATTTTCACTCTCCTCAGGGAGAACGAGATCTCTATATCACTAAGGTTGATAAAGATTTCAATTATCAGTGGACTAAAACTTTCGGCGGCCCAGGCACAGAACAGTTTGCCCATTTAATCAGTGATCCCGAGGGCAATTTATTTGTTGCTGCTAGATTTGGTCCCTTGTTTGTCTTAGATGGCGAGGTCAGAGGAACGGAAACGGACTTCTACCAAGGCGTTTTTGTGAGTAAATTGGATACTTCTGGTGCTGTTGTTTGGGCGAAAGAATTTAAGGGAGGTACAGTCTACATAAACACCTTGGGGATTGACCCAGTAGGCAATCTCTATGTGGGGGGTATTTTTCGAAATGAAGTAGATTTTAGAATTGATTTTGATGGTATTTCAGATAAGAAATCTAGCACAGTAAGTGAGTCGGCTTTTCTGACCAAAATTTCTAACACTGGTCAATATGAATGGACCAAAGCATTGCCGGTTTTGTCATTTCCTGGTGGGAGAAGTTTTTTGTTTGACATTATAAGCAATAAGGATGGAGATATCTATATCACTGGTGGATTTGATACTAGTGGCGGAATAGATTTGGGGACGAATTTTGGAACAGCAGATACCCTCTGGAGTAATGGTAGACGTGATGCTTTTGTGACTAAGATAATGGCGGATGGGACTTATGGCTGGTCAAGAAGAATAGGGGGGAGTCGTGTAGATTCTGGTTATCGATTAAGTTTAGATAGTGACGAAAATCTTTACTTGGTTGGCTGGTTCCAAGACGAGGTCAACTTTAGTGAAGACTTTGAGGAAGTCCCTCCTGTAGTTTTCAATACAGGGGAAAGATCTAGTTTTTACAGTTTTGTGGCGAAGCTTTCAAAAGATGGCGATTACAATTGGAGCCGAGTCTTAGGTAGCCGAGGTGCTGAAACAGTTTCTTTTGGAAATGATATTGCAGTGGTTGGGGACCAAGTTGTCTTAACCGGTGATTTTTCTGACACCCTCGTTCTAAACCGCTTTTTTGAAGAAACGCAGGATACTATAATTGCGCAAGGTGGGCAAGACCTTTATTTACTGGGACTTGATTTAGAAGGTAATTACCAATACATTAAAAGCATAGGAGGAATGGAAGGAGAGGGTAGAGGTTGGATTGAGCCGCAAGGTAATATCCTTTGTGTTACGGCAGTTTTTAGCGGTGAGGTGGACTTTGCTGCCAGCTTTCCTAATAGTAACGCGGATGTTAAACAATCTGTAGGCCAAACAGATATATTCATTAGCAGAATCCGTTTAGAGGGCATTAATCCGGTGCGAAACCATGTAAACGAAGTTGGTGAACTAAGGGTTTATCCCAATCCCTTTGATGATCAGTTACGGGTCAATTGGTCTGCGACTAATTCGTCTCCACAGTCTATTCTCTCATTGGAGGTTTTCAATGCCCGTGGGAATACTGTATTTCAGGAGTATTCTATTGAGAGAAATTCTGTCTACGATCAGACCTTCGATGTAGGGCGTTTGCCAGCTGGTATATATTTTTTACGATTGAATTTTAAGAATGGAGCAAGTCAATTTGCAAAGCTTATAAAACAGCCGTAAAAAACAGACTCTCAGCCCTCCGTGTTGCTTATTTCGTTGGAAATAAAATAGCATCTTACAGAAACAATTGGCATTAGTCACTATCTCAGTCTAGGAAGAAGTCGATGTCTTGTACAACCTTGGTTATATTTGGATGAAAGTGACCCAAGGTGAGAAAAAACAAGGATGAGCATCTTTTCTCCTTCTTGACCAGCAATCATTCTAGCTGTCACATATATCGGAAAATCTAAATTATGAAACACCTAATCCTAGCTATTCCCATGTCTTTGCTGCTGTCCATTGGCTCGCTTGTGGGGCAAAATACTTCAACAAGCATTGAGGGCTTGTTATACACAGATGGCTCGCCAGTTGTCGTAACCGTCGAAGGTGGCGAAATTGTAAAAATTGCCTCGCTCCCAGCAGATGCAGTTCTTCCGAAAGTATTCCTGGCACCGGGTTTGATTGATATCCAGATTAATGGTTATATGGGCGTAGATTTTACGGGAGACGAGCTTAATTTGGAAGGTATTCGAGCAGCGACTAAGGCATTGTGGAAAGAGGGCGTCACGAGCTTTTTACCTACTATCATCACGAATACACATGAACGGATAAGGCACAATTTTGCCCAATTAGCTCAAGCCAGGGAGGATCCGGAAATTGGAAAATCGATTCCTGGCTTCCATCTTGAAGGGCCTTATATTTCCCCGGTTGCCGGTTTTCGTGGTGCGCATTTGGAGAAGCATATCCGACCTCCGGCCTGGACAGAATTCATGGAATACCAACGAGCTGCAAAAAATGGGATTAAATTAATTACGCTTGCGCCGGAATTGGATGGCGCCATTCCTTTTATTCGCCAGTTGGTCGCCCATGATATCATCGTAGCTTTGGGGCACCACAATGGCTCTGCCAGCACCATTCGAGAAGCCGTATACGCGGGGGCATCCCTGGCTACCCACCTGGGCAATGGCTGCGCCAATATGATCAACCGACACCACAATCCGCTTTGGCCACAATTGTCGGCAGATCAATTATCCGTTAGCCTCATTGTCGATGGTTTTCATTTAACGCCGGAGGAAGTGCGCAGTTTTTACAAAGCAAAAGGAACTAGAAAAACCATCTTGATCTCAGATGCACTGGATTTGGCCGGACTCGAACCAGGTGAGTATATCCGGGGAGAAAGAAAGGTCGTCCTCACCCCGAATGTAATTAAATTTCCTGCTGAAAATGTATTGGCGGGAGCGGCTTCTCCGATCCGACTGGGTGTTGGTAATATGATGCGATTTACGCAGTGTTCTTTGCAGGACGCCATTGAAATGGCCAGCACACAAGCCGCAGAAATGCTTAACTTAACGCAGCTCGGAGAAATCAAGGCGGGAAAACGGGCCGATTTGATCTTATTTACGATAGAAGAGGGAGAAATGACCATTCATCAAACGATCGTAGCAGGAGAAGTCGTGTATAGCAGAAAATAATTCCTTCTCTGACCACTTTTGCTTTCAATCGACTCAAAACACAAACATAGTGAGAGAACCAATAAGTTCAATAAATGAATAAGCCCAACTACCTCAAAAAAATTATTCTAGGCTTAAGTGCCGTCGGCCCTGGCTTGTTTCTCATTGGTTATAATATTGGCACTGGTAGTGTAACCACAATGGCGAAGGTAGGCGCCGAATATGGGATGACCCTGACTTGGGCATTGGCACTCTCCTGTATCTTTACCTATATTTTGATGGTGGCCTATGGCAAGGTAACGATCGTGACACAGCAAACCGCCTTATTTAATATCAAGCATTATTTCAAGTATGGCAAGGTCCTGGCCATTTACATAATGATCGCTTTGATATTTGGTGAATTGCTGGCCTTGATGGGAATAATGGGGATTGTCACCGACCTCCTACATGAAGGCATCCAGCTATTGTTTGGCGTGAATGTGGCTACTTTACCCATTACAGCCCTCTTGATAGTGGTTTTATATAGCATTTTTTGGTACGGTCGTTATTCGACCTTTGAAAAATTCTTGATGGGGTTTGTCATCTTGATGGGGCTTAGTTTTATCCTCGTTTTCTTTTTGGTCAAACCCGATTTTTCGAGCATTGTAAAAGGCCTAGTTCCAAGTCTGCCAAGTGGTTCGGGCTCATTTGCCTTGATAGCCGCCATTGCAGGCACGACTTGCTCGGCCGCCGTTTTCATCATGCGGAGTACCGTTGTCGCAGAGAAGGGGTGGTCGCTAAAGGATTTGAAAAAAGAGAAAAGGGACTCCGCCGTATCTGCTTCTGTCATGTTTTTCCTTAGTTTGATCATCATGGCCGTCTCCGCTGGCACCCTGCACCTACTGGGCATGAAGCTGACGAATACAGTTGAAATGATTAGCTTATTTGAACCCCTTGGGGGCAAAGTGGCCGCCTTTCTCCTTATATTAGGAATAGCAGGAGCGGGCATTTCTACGATCTTCCCGATGCTGCTTATTGCGCCTTGGTTGATCAGCGACTTCCAAGGAACAGAACGAAATATTCAATCTCCCATGTACCGGATTTTGGGCTTGGCAGGTATACTTTGTGGCCTTGGCGCTCAATTCGTTGCCACAACACCTCCGCTCATCATGGTGTTTTCTCAGGCCTTTCAAGCGCTGATTTTACCAGCAGTAGCTATTCCCATATTTTTATTGCTTAACAGAAGAGATGTAATGCTAGAGAATACGGCTGATCGAAAAATGAATATTGGATTGATCACGGTGATTGCCTTCAGTTTTATAACCAGTTACTTTGCACTAGTTGGATTGTTTTCTTAGAGACCCTATGTTTGAAAAAGGAAAATAGCTTAAAATAAACCCGATCTAACGACAAAAATTACAGAATTAAATCAGAAGCGATGATGGAAATAAATATCTCAAACAGTAAAATTGAACTCGGTCAGCAAGCTGCTATTAAAGGAGCAAGTCTTATTCAACAGGCCATTATAGAAAGAGGTAAAGCACGGATTATTTTGGCTACGGGCACTTCGCAATTCGAACTATTGAGTGCCTTGCTAAAACAACCGATTGATTGGCGAAAGGTCACCGTTTTCCACTTGGACGAATATATAGGACTCCCTAAGTCGCATCCAGCTTCTTTTCGCAAATACCTGAAAGAGCGATTTGCTGACAAGGTCCGTCTACAACAATTCAACTATGTTAATGGCGAAAAAAATCCAGCCGATGAATGTGCACGATTGAAAAAGCTGATTAATCGATCCCCGATTGATGTGGCTTTTATTGGTATTGGGGAAAACGGACACTTAGCCTTTAATGATCCACCCGCCGATTTTGATACAGAAGAAGCCTATATCCAAGTGCAACTGGATGAGGCTTGTCGGAACCAACAATTTAGAGAGGGCTGGTTTAGCACCTTCGATCAAGTTCCCAAGGAAGCTATTAGCATGTCTATTCAGCAAATCTTAAAATCGAAAAGCATCATTTGTAGTGTGCCCGATCAACGCAAAGCAAGAGCCGTTAAAAATAGTCTGCAGGAACCGATCAGCCCTATGAATCCGGCTTCAATCCTTCGACAGCATCCCGCCACCTGGCTCTTTTTGGATCAAGACTCGGCGAGTTTGTTGGAGGGGGTGGAGTAGGAGGGCACAAATGCTGATACTGTTTCCTCACTTTTCCGAAATAGGGAATCGAAAATCACCTAATGATATCCTGGCTGTATGGCAGGAGAACCTTCAAGCGGTCTAGGAGAAATCAATACATCACTACTACCGGTGAGGCCTTGCGTAATTGCTTGACGGAAAGTCCAGGCTGATCTTTGAACAGCTTGTATGTCTTTTTGTGACTACTCCATAGCCGCATAAACCAGCTTCATAAATGCCCCCATCTGCGATGACTCCAACCAACGGGTAACGACTACCAAATCATTTTCTTCGTCTACTACTATGAAGTTGCCACCAAAGCCAGCGGCATAATAGAGGTGATCGGGAACATCGGCCCAAGCACGTGGCCCTTGATTCAACCACCACATATAACCGTAGCTTTTGTTGGCGGGGGTAGGCGTACGAATCATCTTTACCCAGTTTTCTGAGATCAATTGTTGGTCTTGCCATTTTCCGTTGCGGGCAAAAAGTAAACCCAATCGAGCATGGTCTGTTGTATTGATAAAGACGCCACCACCGTGATGCCCGCCACCACTAACGGACTGCATTTTTACCCCATCAATATTCACCCAGGTATTATCATAGCCATACCAGCGCCAGGTCGTACTCGCCCCGATGGGATCCATGATACGCGCCTTGAGAACTTGCGGGAGCGGCTTACGCCAAACTTGCAGCAGGGAATACGCCAGTACATTCACCCGCACGTCATTGTACTTGTAGTGTGTACCCGGTTGGTGCAACTCTCGGTAGCGCCAATCGTCGAGCTGCCCGTCCCTATTGGGCCGATCAGCCCAGTCGTAGAGGCCAAATAGTGCACCCGACCAGTCGGAGGTTTGGTGCAGCAGATGTTCCCAGGTAATTTGGCTATTGTGTTGGCCAGCGAAGGTGCCATCCCATACGTAGTCTTTGACGGTATCCTGCACAGAGGCGATCAAGCCATCGTCTAGGGCTAAGCCAGCTGTAGTAGACAGGTAGCTTTTGGTGACGCTAAAAGTCATATCCACCCGTTTAGTATCGCCCCATTGGGCGACAATGTAGCCGTCTTTAATGATGAGGCCTGCCGGGCCACCCCGTTCCTTGGTAGGACCTTGCAGTTGGTGGTCTGGCTCCCGACTGAAGCTTTGTAGAATAGCCAGCCGTAAGTCCCGCTGACCACTGTATTCATTGGCTTCCGCAAAATCGACGGCAGATGAGAGACGATCGGCGTCAAAGCCAACCTCTGTTGCCTTTTTAATCTCCCAGCTAAGCTTGGAAGGATAGTACTGTGCATTGAGGTGGGTGCATAGGAAGAACACCACAAGAAGGATAGACGTGTTTTTCATAGGATGAAGATAAGGATAAAAGTTAGTGTCATTTGTCTTTGAATGGCTGCAAGCAAAAAAGTAAAAACACGTTTAATACCTTATCCCACCTTCATAAACCGTCCTTTAAAGAACTGATAAACATACTTCCCGACCTGAAGCTGCTGGCCATCTTTAAGCGTTTGCAAGTTTTTGGACGGGATATCTTCATTAATGGTATGAATAGAGCCGCCGGTACGATAAGCGATTTCCAGGTAATGTTCATTGATGCCATACTCAGAGGCGGTCAATAAAACCCTGACCGGAACATGGAGTTCCTTGAGCTTATTCAAGTCGCTGACATCGCTGTAGTTGTCTGCGATGAAAAGGAGTTCTTCCTCTGGCGATTTGCCTTTTGCCCCTAAGATCAAAGCTTCCACTACATTTTCCAGCCGACTGCCGCCGCAGCTGAAGTTCACGATTTTATCGACTGTCTTACAAAATCCTTCAACATCGTTGTTGGGAACATGGAAGATTCCTCTACGGTCATTCCCCGAACCACTTGGTTCTGCATCATTTTGAAATCCATTGAATAGCCAATAGGTGTTGTTATTTTGCTCATGCTCGTCAGAATAGTTCCAAACCATTAGTTCATCAAGATATTGATACATGCTGCAATCAATGTTGGCTATAATTCTTTTTGCCGTCCATTGATCTTTATTTCTGTAAAGCATAGCTTTGATTTCCTGCTGGTTTGCAGCATAATACCCTGGATTCTTAGCAATAGCTTCTTGATCTTTGAAGGCCACCTTTTCCACATTGGTTTTTATTTTATCAAAGTCCCTTTTAGCGTAAAAATGCTGTAAATAGAAATTGTAGCCCTCCATTTCGGCCAATCGCATGGAGTCCCTCAACCGTTGTTCGTGGCGCATCGAATCCCGCATAGCCAAAAGTCTCGCCCGTTCTTTTTCCCGTTGTTTGAATTCTTCGGTACTGATCGTGTGTAACACAAAACTACTGGTCCGGCTATGGGGCGTATCCTCGTAAGTCTTACAGGTAATATCTTGAAAACCATAGGTCTGCACACAATAGGTGTCACCTTTGGGGAGCATCAATTGCGTACTCCCTTTGGAATTGGTAAGCGCCAGATAAACCTTTTGTGTCTTTTTACTAACGAAGTATAATTCTTCCTTGTAAAGGGGATAATTGTCCAGGTCCGCCATTTGAATATTAACTAAAACCCGAGATTTTGTAGGCATCTGGCCCTGGGTGAGATATTGATAGATGGTGTCATTTTTTTCGACTTCCTTGATCCTAGTGGACATCAACACTACTCGGATGGATTGCGTATGCTTGGCCTTTTTGGGGATGCTAAATTTCCGATAATCCACTTCCTGATCTACATGAGTGGTATACTCCAAATTATTAGGCAGCAGGAAAAACGCTTCGCCATATTCATCGGTAGTCCCTTGCCAGTAGCGGTTGCTCCGTTTGTGATGTACCAAGAGTTGAATATCTGCGAGCGCCTGCTTTCTAAAGTCCATCACCTTGAATCGGACCAGCGCTTCTTTTTGAGTAGGCTGAACCTGATCGACTCGGTGGAAGTTTTGGACAATAGTATCCGGAGAAGCACTTTTCGGTGTCTGCTGACTAAAAAGGGGATTGCACACGAGTAATACGCAAACCCATACGATGAACGGCTGCAATTTCATGAAATGGTTTTTAATGGAAAAATAAACGGCGGGATGTATGCTTAAGATGGGTACTCTTCTAAGCTTGGACAAGGCAACAAGATAAAGTACGAAGGCGGAAGTCAGAAGGCGGAATGTTTCTAGGTCTTCCCGGGCGTAGCGTTTCCAACTTCCGATTTTCTCCAGCTTTAGAAGGATGCCCCTTAAGATGATCAATTACATAACTGATCAAGCCGTGCAATTATTATGCTAAAACATGTTCTAACTTCTACGTACAGAAAATTATGGAGAGATCAAAGTGATGAAAAGCTATTGTAACTAGCTGATTTAGAAAGAGAAAAGCCATAAATCATTCGTGTTGAACGACTTATGGCTTTATTGGCTAGTGACCCCGGGAGGATTCGAACCCCCAACCCTCAGAGCCGAAATCTGATATTCTATCCAGTTGAACTACGGAGCCAATGCGGATGCAAATATACAACAATTATTTCTAGAAGAACAAAAAAAATTAGCAGCGAGTTCCACCAATAAAAAAAGATAGCGAGGGGGCGCTATCTTTTGGGTAAAGGGGACTTTTGTATTGTTTAGGGGTAGGGGCCGCCGCCTGGAGAAGAAAAGGCGATTCAACGCTACTGCTTCTGGCGACTGATGGCTACCTCTTTCATTGCTATGGTATATTATAGACAGAAACTAATGCCTGCCGTTAATCCAAAGTCACTGTTGAAACGAAATACATTGCCTTGGTTACGTACAAAATCGGGGAAGTTGTCAAAGAGTAAACTCCAGGCGCCAAACCAGCCTTTGAAATTTCTACCGAATGATTGAAAAGGCATTTCAAAATTGATGGAGCCGATCCCGCTAATTTCAGGGCGGTCCGCAAAGTCCGTGGTAATATTGTAATCTATCACGATCTGTTGCCAAATGGGGCCTTCAAAGAAAGCGGCAAAAGGAGTAATCTCTCCTGTTATTGTAGTGGACCACACAAAACGCGAACCAAAGCGCCCCCAGGATGGTGTGCTTCGGCGTGAATCTGAGGATCCGTAGAATGGACTATTCGTCAGGGTGCGTGTACTCGTTCCTACAAAGAGACCGAGCGCTTCGGTCATTTGATAGCCTATGCCTAGACGAGAGGTATTGGTACCGTAATATCGATTGGAGCTGAAGCTGGACATCAAACTTAAGTCGTAATTACCAGCAGCTACGAGGTCTTGTGCGTTAATGCCCAATTGTCGTAAACAATTGGAGCCAAAAGCCGAAATTTTCAGTTTCCCATCACAGGAAGCGTCTTCTGAGGTCAAGGTAGAGTTGCCCAATTCATTGGGGCTGTCTTGTGCAAGTAGGTTCAGGTTAAAGCTAAGTAGGACCAATAATAGGGTTAAAAAATTTTTCATGGATTCAGTTTTTAAAAGAGGATAGTTTATATATGTGTTATTTAAGCTTAGGTTTGGATCGGGCATTATCTTATAGCCAGAAGGAGTGTCATTTTCCTTCTGTTCAATTTGTACACAGCATGGATAGTGTAACTAGGCGCAATTGCTGCTTAGTACACATGATTTTGGAGGACTACTACTGAGAAAAACTCTTTTCTAAAGTATCCCTTTTCTCTGCTTATTTTGACATGAATGGAAAGGAGAGACATAGGTTTAACTATGCAATTAGCTTGTTATAAGCATACTGCTTCCCGAGCACAAAATACTTAGAGAACCAAAGGTTTGTTGTGATTGTGAGATACATTTAGGGTATCCCCAGTAAAGTTTTTCCTGAAAATGTCTTAGTGTTGAATACTAAATGGGAAGTACTACAGTGTTTGACTAAAATACTATTCTTATCACTTCAAAATGACTAATAAAATGTAGGTAACGTTTAGGAGTAAAAGAGCAGCCGCTTGCTTTACTGGTTTATACTCTTAAATATACAATAGGTTTCATGAAAAAGATAAATACTTATAATAAAAATAAAATTTTATTTAGCATTGGTAATAGGTGTGGTATGTGTTTTATTTGCGCCTGATAAATATGTAATATTCAAATATGATGCCAAAAATACGCTGACTAATGAATCCGAAGCTGGAAAGACTTGGGATTGATCAGAATGAACTGTTTATTGCTGAAATATTAGATAGTTGAAAGTTTATACTACTGGACAAATAGGGTTTATCAGATGAAAGTTGAAGGTTTATGGGCTTGATTTCTTAGCATAAACCTTCAACCCTGAACTTTTAAACCCAGTTTTGGTGTAAAATGTCCAGTAGCATGCTCTAAACCAGCTTCATGCATAAAGTCTACTTGCTTACAAAGTAAGCGCTATTCCAAAAGTTAAGGCATAATCTGGTCGAAGTCCTCCGTCATTTAAAGGGATCAATATGTTACTTAAAAGCTGGAATCGATCAGAAGGGCCATATCTAAAGCCCAAGGCTGCATTGATGACATGATCTTTAATATCGTCCGGTATATTACTTCTATCAATCTCTTCCAAGGAGGAACCAATTAATCCCGAAGGGACACCCATAGCAAAACTTTCATATAAAGACCTTTGAATAGTGGTAGAGCCAGGGAATAATTGAATAGTTTCATCATTTTGGATGTCAAATTCTCCTAAAATGTCAAGTGCAAACGTGAAACCCGTGACGATCTTCTGATCAAAACCAATGGCAAATTCAATTTCATCACTGTCATTATCCTGACCCCGGTAATCGTATCCCACATTGAGGTGTGGTTGGAAATTCCCCACCTGACCGGAAGCAATACCTGAAACCCTTATATTAGAGGCTCCAGTTCCCAAAAAAAAGCTTTCATCGCCAGTAGGCAAACGGGCATCCAGTAGAAAGGCTAAATTTAGCTTACTGGTGTTATATACGCTGTATTTCAACCTAAGCGCTATATCACCCACACCCGCAGCACTTTCAAAATAAGAATTAGAGTAATTTAGGACAGGACTAATCTTGTTGTTTTCATCACTATCATCATCTCCAAAATGATGCAAGGCTCTGCCCAAGGAAGCCCAAGTAAAACTGTCAAAACTAGCTTTTAAATCTCCCTTCATTGTCAGATTGACCAAGGGGATCGCAATGCTAAGGTCGAGATTGTTAGTAATACCCGTCGTGACATAAAATGCAAAAATACTGGCATTCAAGTCAAGCCCGAGAAGTACATCTAAGACATCTCCTTCCGTAGGGTTGTATCCTAAATAATCTCCCTCATTAGGGGAAACATCTTCATGCAAGAAAGTAAATCTGATATCTTTTGTTGGAAGGCCTCTTATTTTTTGGGGGTTAAGTAGGGTATAATTAAATCCAAAATTTATTTTTCCTTTGCCTAATGTCTTACCGGATTCCGCAAAGATAGGACCTAAACTTTCTCCTATTATCACTGGTTGACCGGAAGAAAAGTCAAAAGTAATTCCAGCAGAAGTAGAACTTAAGGGGAAAGAAGAAATATTATTGGCAATAAAACTATTCAGTGCAGGTGATAATTCTTCGCTAGCACGCATGGCAGCTTCTTTGAAGTGGTTTGCATGGCCAAAGGGGCTTCGTTTAAGTGCATCCTCCAGGATAATCGTAAACTGTTCCTGGAATACGGTATTCATTTGGGCTACTGACACTGATGGAAGGAGAAGCATGAAACATAATAATATGGACTTGTTTTGCATAAGTAGTTTTTTAGGTGACGTAAGGTTTCTATAAATATGATTCAAATTTTTTTTGCGTCATTGTAAAGCTGCTAGCTGCATAACTTTTATGCTATCTCTATTTTATGATTTATTATGTTACTTTTAATAAGTTCAAGCAAGTTTTTAACTTATTATTTTAAAAATACGTCAAAAGCAGTATCCTAATTGGTTTTCCAAGTATTTATCGGGTTTCTTATTCACCTGGGGGTAAAGAAACGGAACAGCTAATCACTAACTTAGCTAATGAAAATTACCCAGTATTAATATATAAAAAATATTTGTAATGTGGAGTGGATTATACTCCATAGAGAAGCCCTATCAGAAGCTTTTGTTAAAAATGGTAGCATAAAAGCTACTTTTGGGCATAAATGTGGCTAATTGATGGGATTTGATTTAACTAAACCTATTATCAGTTAGGACAGGTCTGCTAATTTACACGATATTCTACTCCAATTTTATCTAATGCAGTAATTAACTCATTGCCTGCATTTACTTTTCGCTCCTTTGCAATAAGTTTTAGTTTCACCCGGTGCGTCTGATCTAGCAAAACCATCTTGAGTCGATGTTTGCCTTGATGGAGCTTACACAAATGATCGATTTGATCAATCATCTGATCCGATACCTTTTCAATAGATAATTTTAAAGTAATAGATTCGGTCATATTTTGCGCAATACCGTCCAACAGTTTTATTTCTACAGGTTTGAATTCCAACTCCTCGCTGTTCCAGCGCTTCTGAAACTTGGCTTTGATGAAAAGGGCCATGCCGGGCTCTAGTAAGTGCTTGAACTTCTGGTAATCTTCCCCGAAAAGCCGAAACTCAGTCTGGGCATTAAAGTCGCTAATTTCAAAAATACCCCAACCATTACCATTCTTAGAAATCATATGTCGAGCACTGGCCACCATGCAGCCTACATTAATGGAAGAACGGTGCTGATTTTTATCTAACTGATCAATGCTGCAAGAGGTAAAGTTCTCTATCTCAATACGGTAGTCATCTAAGGGATGTCCACTTACATAAATGCCGGTTACTTCTTTTTCTCGGTTTAGTTTTTCAATCAGTGGCCAAGATGTGCCAGCCGGGACAGCGGGCTCAGGGATCATAGCATCTTCCGAATCTCCAAATAGCGAATTCACAGCTTGTGCTTGTTGGGCCTGATGCGCATTGCCATATCGTAGCGCATGCTCAATCAAGGAGTCGTACTTTTCTGAAGGAGCAAAGTACTGTGAACGTTCAATCCCTTCAAAGCAATCCAATCCGCCACCCAGTACCAAGCTTTCCATTACTTTTTTGTTGACTGCTCGGAGACTAAGCCGCCGCATCATATCAAAAATACTACTGAAATGCCCCTGCGCAGTCCTTTCTTCAAGAATTGCCTCTACAGGGCCTAGGCCCACTCCTTTCAAAGCGGATAAGCCAAAACGGATTTGGCCTTGTTTATTCACTGAAAAATCCGACACACTTTCATTGATATCTGGCCCTAAAACAGCCAAACCCATTCTTTTACATTCTTGCAAGAAGAATGTTATCTTGGTAATGTCACTCTTGTTATTGGTCAGTACCGATGCCATGAATTCGGCAGGGTAGTGGGCTTTTAAGTAAGCCGTCTGGAAGGCGACAAAGGCATAACAAGTAGAATGCGACTTGTTAAAGGCATAAGAGGCGAAGGCTTCCCAGTCTTTCCAAACTTTATTGAGCGTCTCTTCGTCATGCCCCCTTTCTTTACCCCCTTCAATAAACTTGGGCAACATCTTATCCAGCAAGGCCTTTTTCTTCTTACCCATTGCCTTACGCAACATATCTGCCTCACCCTTACTAAAACCAGCTAACTTCTGAGAGAGTAGCATAATCTGTTCTTGGTAGACATTGATACCATAGGTTTCCTCGAGGTATTCTTTCATATCCTCCAGGTCATAGGTAACAGGTTCCCGGCCGTGCTTACGCGCAATAAAGTTGGGGATATATTCCAACGGACCAGGCCGGTACAGGGCATTCATCGCAATCAAATCCTCAAAAGTGGTCGGCACCAACTCTTTCATATATTTCTGCATCCCCGTACTCTCATACTGGAAGATACCGACAGTTTCTCCTCTTTGGAATAAGGCATAGGTTTGTTGATCAGTCAGGGGTATCTCATCCATGTCCAATTCAACCCCATGATTCTCCTTCACCATTTCTACGGCCTTCTTAATTATGGTTAGGGTTTTCAATCCCAAGAAGTCCATCTTTAAGAGACCCGCATCTTCTGCAACACTGTTGTCAAATTGGGTCACGAGCATCTCGGAACCCTTATCGAGCTTGACCGGAACGTATTGCGTAATTTCATCGGGTGTAATCACTACCCCGCAAGCATGTATACCCGTATTTCGAATCGAACCCTCCAGCTTTTTGGCCGTTTGGATCATATGCCCAATGGTGTCATTGGCTTCAGACAATGTTCGAAACTGGTTGGCTTTATCTATATCATCAGAATTGAGACTATCTTTCAATTTCGGATCAATTCCTCCCGAGGATAATACTTTTTTCAGACTAGCCTTAAGGTGCAGCGGAAAAGTCTTGGCTACTTTATCCACTTCCGACAATGGCACATTCATGACTCGGCCTACATCACGCAACGAACTTTTAGCGGCCATCGTACCATAAGTCACAATCTGAGCCACCTGATTACGACCATATTTATCAATCACATAGTCGATCACCTTCTGTCGACCTTCATCATCAAAGTCAATATCAATATCGGGCATGGATACCCGTTCAGGGTTGAGAAATCGCTCAAATAGCAAATCGTACTTGATCGGATCCACATTGGTAATGCCAATACAGTAGGCTACCGCCGATCCTGCTGCTGATCCCCTTCCTGGACCCACACTTACGCCCATTTCCCGAGCCGTTGTCGTAAAGTCCTGTACAATCAAGAAGTAACCAGGGTACCCCGAGTTGGCAATAACCGACAATTCGAAATTAAGCCGTTCTTCAATTTCAGGCGTAATCGTGCCGTAGCGTTTTTTGGCTCCCACAAAAGTCAGGTGACGAAGAAAGTCATCCTGTGTTTTGAATCCTTCAGGGATGGGAAAAGCAGGTAGCAGAATATCACGCGCCAAGGTCAGATGATCGATCTTATCAAAAATCTCTACGGTATTAGCAATAGCCTCAGGCACATCCTGAAACAGCGCATTCATCTGGTTCTGCGTCTTGAAGTAAAAGTCTGAGCTAGGAAACTTAAAGCGCTTGGTTTCTTCTAATAAACTGTTGGTATTGATACAAAGCAAAATATCGTGCGGTGCCCAATCATCCTCATCTACGTAGTGAGAGTCATTGGTGGCAATGACCTTGACATTGTATTTGCGAGCAAAACCCAATAATTTTTGATTGACATCTTCTTGACTAATACCTAAGCCATCAATATTTTCTAACCCACGGTGTCGTTGCAACTCTATATAGTAGTCTTCACCAAATAGATCAATCCACCATTTCAGCAACTCTTCCGCCTTCTCATCCTGCCCATGTAGCAAAGCCTGGGGAACTTCTGCGCCAATACAGCAGCTAGTCGCAATCAAGCCTTCATGATGCTGAACTAAAAGCTCTTTATCGATCCGAGGAAACTTACTATACAAGCCTTCAATAAAACCCAATGAACATAACTTGGAGAGGTTGACATAACCCGCCTGGTTTTTGGCTAATAACAATTGATGATAACGTTTGTCGGCTTCTCCCTTGGCCCGAGAAAAGGCCTTCACATGCCGATCAGCTACCAAATAGAACTCACAACCAATGATGGGCTTCAGGTCTCGCTTGGTGGCCTCCGCCGCAAACTTGAACGCGCCAAACATATTACCATGATCAGTCAAGGCTACTCCTTTCTGACCATCCGCTTTGGCTTTATCCATCATCGAGGCGATGTCTGCAGCTCCATCCAAGAGCGAATATTGAGTATGGCAATGTAAGTGTAAAAAATCTGGCATATTAACTTCTTGTTATAGGTTAGCAAGGGCTTGCATCAGCCATTTCAATTGGAAGGCCTTGCAGGTGGATTGAGGGTAGTAAAAGGGTGTCTAATTGCAACAAATATAGGATTAGCAATTTAGGAAGAAGGCGGGAAAAAAGAGAGGATAAGAGGGAAAAGTTTTCCACATCAGTGCCTTATAAACAACTTCATTCTTTGCTTTTCATCAATTCTAGTACAGGCGCGCAGAAGGCTTCCCAGACGGCGTCGATTTCAGCATTGTTTTTCCAGGTTTTATCATCTGTTTCTAAGACCGTTTCCTTCATGCAAAGGAGAAAAATGCCAAAATCTTCAACAGGTATACCCAAGCCTGTGTGAGATTTGGCTAGACTTTGAATACGTCGACCAATATGCTGCTTGTCTTGGTGGAAAAGTAAAATCCGATCTATCGCTAAATCGAGGATTTTGTATTGAAACTGCCAGCGATGCTTTTTTCTTTTTTCGTCCAGGCGAGGACTACTATCTGTGTAAGCAACAGGGATTTCTCCTCCTCGTTGCTCTTTCTCCCAAAACACCTTTTCAAACAAAGCCTCATAGTCAGGTCGTTTCTTGAAGAAGTTAGTATAAAATTGCGTGTAAAACTGCTTTTTCTTCCTGCAGCGAGACAAACTACGCTCCAACAACCTGAAATCAGCTTTGATCCGTTTCCTGGGGGCATCAATGGCTTCAATTTCGTCTAGCAGCTCATCCATGTCTAAAAATCGGAGCCCGGGATCATGTTGCAGCATTTGCCGAATCGTATCGATGAAAAAGGGAGGGCAGTCTGTGGGTTCCAGTTCTTTCTGCAAGATATCTGGCACATTTTCCTCATAAAACTTGACCATCGATTGATCTATATCGAAACGCCTTTGTATGATTTCCAATACGGTATCTCCGGAAAAGAGAGGGCGTTTAGTGAAAAGCTCATAAGCAATAAGTCCCAAGGCATATTGATCCGTTTGGCCACTCAACTCGCCACCATTCACCTGCTCGGGACTCCAATAGGTAACCAGCCGCTTAATACGCTTGATATTTCGCCGAGAAAAATTAAATTGCACAATTTGAAAGGGAAGTAACTGCGGATCTCCATCCGCGTCTATCTTCACATTCGAAGGCCTGAGGTTCAGGTGTAAAAGGTCATCCTGGTGCCCTTTTTTGAGAGCTTCCGCCATCATACGTAGTAGCCGCTTCTTCTCAAATAAACTCATGGGCCAATCCTGATCGAGGTAGTGATCCAGGTCTAAGCCACTAATATAACGCATGATATAAAATTGCGGGAATACCTGCATATGATTGGAGAATATCGTAACGATACCATCCATGTTGGAATATTTCTGTGCTAGGCCAAATTTGTATTCTAAAATTTTGGCATTTTCATCCTGTATGAGGGATATATTTTTAAAGGCCTTGATGGCTACTTCATCTTCCAGTTTGGTTCCGACATATCGACGGGCCTTGTAAACGACATTATAATCTCCTTCCGATAGGACTTCTAGGTGAGAAATTTCTGGGGGTAAAATTTTACTTAGCGCCTCTCGAAACCCCAGTTCATCTTCAGAAACAGGGGCTAGTTGTTGATTGTGATGGGTAGATCGTAAGGTACTATGGTGGATCGCATCTATTAATTTAAAGATCTCATCCGTTATTTGAGCTTGTTTTAGATCAGAAACTTCTGTAGATATAATATTCTTCTTTCGTTCGTGATCTAGTATACTATAACGGGCTTGCAGTGCACGTCTTTCTTCGATAAATTGTTGCAGCTGTTGAGTCCAATTACTAATTTCCTGCAAACAGGCTTCGAGATTTCCCTTTTGTAGCAATGTCCGCCAACGTTCAATATCAATAGGGTCTTTAGGCATAGTTGAGGTTCTTTCTTTCCTTATAATCAGTTGCTAAGATATTAAAGAAATCAAAATAATCCAGCTAGTACGACTTTCGCACCGAAGTCAAATCGATTGGAGGGCTGGAATAATATACTTCAAGAGTATTTCAAAGGGAAGTTTTCCTCTCCAATTGCCATAATTCCCTCCCGTAAAAATGACTACGGCATCAAGGTCTTTTAGGATCATGATATATTGTCCCCCGTTTCCTGAGGCGAAGAGAACATCTGTGTCTATCGATTCATATCTAAGCCTTTCCTTATACCAGTAATAACCATATCGGGCTGTTTCAACCAGGGCATTATCCATTTGACTATAGCGGACAAAAGAGTAATCAATAGGGTCAACACAGCGAGTAGAAGTGGCAATCCAGGGGGCAGAGATAAACCGCTGGGCTTTCCATTCTCCCTCCTCCAATACCAATTGGCCCAATTTGACCATATCTCTCGGCTTCATAAAGAAGGAACCGGCCGTCATGCCAAAGCCCTTTGGTGTAATCGTCCAGCGATAATCGGTAATTCCAAGTGGCTCGAATAGATATGCTCGACTGAAGTCCATGATAGATTGATTCGCCGCTTTAGTCAAGGCCGCGCCGAGCAGCAGGGGTTCACTGGAGGAGTAAGAAAAATTCTTTCCCGGATCATCCTTCATAGGAAGATCTAATGTATACTGAATCCAGTCGTCAGTGCCCCACATTATATCTTCTACTTCTGGTCCAATCCCATAGAATTCTTCTACCTCAAAACCCGACTTCATTTGTAAAAGATGGCGTAGGCTGATATTTTTCTTGCGAAGATCTTTTGGCTCGTAATTGGGGAAGTACTGCAATACTGGGGTATCCAAATTGGCGATAATCCCTTTATCCATAGCAATCCCCGTTAGCAGACTGGTGATAGATTTGAATGCTGAACGGATATCATGCAGACTATCTGCCGTATGATTACCAAAGTATTCCTCAAAAACTAACCTGTCGTTATGTTGTACGAGAATACTGTGGATATTAGGATAGTCCGCTTTTTGCACCTTGGCCATCATCGTGTCCAGCAAAGGGTGCTTAAGCGTATCGATTGGTCTCTGTCCAATAGCCACCTTAGGAAAGAGTAAAAAGAGTAAAAGGTACGTGAATTTAGCTTGCATGTAGGTGATTTTAGAACTGATGGGTTATGGCAATATAAAAAAAACACTTTTCCTTTATGTAATGTTATGTCGAGCTGCATCCTATTAGTGGATAGTGGATAATTTGTAATGAATAGTGGATAATTATTAATTATCAATTACTCATTCTTCATTATCAATTACCCATTATTCATTCCACATTATCCATTACTAATTATCAATTATTCACAATTACCCAATATCTGATGAAAAAAATACTATTGATCTTACTTGGTTTTTCATTTGTACTTAGCAGCTATGGACAGGAGCGTCTTTTAAAAGGAAAAGTCACCAGTGTTGCTAATGAACCATTGATTGGCGCGAATATTTTAGTCGTGGGAACAGGGCAAGCAAGCGTGACGGATCTCGATGGCCATTTTCAATTGATGGTAAAAGATTCACTCTTGGAGTTGCAGATATCTTATACTGGTTTTGAAATAAGAAAGATGAAAGTGCAACCGACAGATGAAATACTAGATATTCGACTAGAAGCAGAAATGATATTGGATGAGGTGGTCGTGCTTACTCGACCTGAAGCTCCTAAACGCAAAAGGGCAAAGGGCAAGGTAGCTCGCTCCACATTTTCCGAGCGGTCTTCGGAATCACTATCGATGGCTATGCCTGCGGCAACTATGGCACCCGCCTCGATATCTTCGACAGCCTACGAGGCCAAAACCGATTTCGCCTTTGGAGATGCTGAATCTAGCCCAGCAGCTGGACAACTAACCGCAGGAGAAGTAAATGATTTTAGCAAATGGGAGCTTTGGCAGGATATTGCCGAGTCGGATTTACAGATGTACCAAGAACATTGGAAAATAAACCCCAAAGATCGCTATGCGGTGCAATTGTTGGGGGAAGGTCGAAAGCCACTGGTCAGTGCTAGGGTCCGCTTGATGGATGGTAAGGAAGTCGTCTGGGAAACCTTGACTGATAACACGGGGAAAGCAGAACTCTGGTCAAAATTATTTTCAGTAGAACAGCGGAAACAGCAGCTATCGGTGCAGGTAAATGCCGGAGGGGAAGCCTTTAATTTTAAGCAAATCAGTTCATTTCATCAAGGAATAAATATGCTTGAAGTACCTATTGCTTGCGATTTGACTGATGAAATCGATATGGCTTTCATGGTGGATGCCACGGGGTCGATGGGGGATGAAATCCAATATTTGCAATCCGAATTGGCAGATGTAATCCGTCAAGTAAAGGACACTTTGCCCGGATCGACAGTTCGGGTAGGATCCGTATTCTATCGAGACCAGAATGAGGAATATGTTACGCGAGTCTCTCCCTTGTTGACTGACATATCACAGACCTTAAAGTTTATTAATGGACAGGCAGCAGCTGGCGGCGGCGATTATCCCGAGGCGGTAGAAGTTGGCCTAGAAAAGGCCTTGAATGAATTGGATTGGAATCCTAAAGCACGGGCGAGGCTCCTTTTCTTGGTACTAGATGCACCTCCTCATCAGGATGCCGCAAGGGTGAAAAGAATGCAGGAACTTACTAGCCTGGCTGCCAGCAAAGGCATCCGAATCGTACCTGTAGTGGCTAGTGGAATCAATAAGAGTGCTGAATACCTATTCCGTTCAATAGCCCTAGCGACGAACGGAACCTATGTGTTCTTGACAGACGATAGTGGAATTGGCGACGCGCACATCAAACCAACAACTGACGAATTTTCGGTAGAAAAATTGAACGACCTCCTAGCTCGTTTGGTGTATCAGTTTGCCTATGCCCCCGCTTGCGAAGAAGAGATAAAAGAAGAGGACATTGCTGCCTTATGGCCCGATATTAAACCCCTCAAAGAGACCACCCCTCCCAATTGGAAATACTATCCTAACCCTACCGTAGGACCGCTTTTTGTGCAATGGGAAAAGGAAACGCCCGAAGAGGTATTTTTGTCTGATTTTAATGGTAAAATCTTGAAGCGATTCATCCCGGAAGGGCCACAGTTAGAAATTGACTTGCGCGCTTATCCTGCGGGTAGTTATTTGATTGGCTTTAATCAGTCAGAGAAATGGCATAGCGAAAGGGTCTTTCGCATTCAGTCTTAGTAGGCGCCAGGGCTTCGGAAGTTTTCTAGGCCATGACTTAGGAAACTTCCGAAGTGGGTTGGTCGATAGGCCGATAATTGATCAGTATTTACTTCTCCAAAAATGGATATGGGTTGGTACTCTTTTAATGTGCCTTCGGC
>Ga0070727_10001668_pt1 | contig 22898 bp, 33 predicted proteins | sample tdAd472_FD_66722 | JGI IMG/M metagenome (GOLD analysis project Ga0070727, IMG submission 66722) | Marine sediment microbial communities from the Atlantic coast under amendment with organic carbon and nitrate - tdAd47.2 | ecosystem: Environmental > Aquatic > Marine > Coastal > Sediment | place...
CGGTGACGGCTTCCGGATCGGCAAACAGGGCCAGAAAGGTGTCATACGCCTCTTCCTGCCACAGCGCTTCGCCGAGACGGCCGAGCGCCTTCATCAGGCCACCCGGCGCCTCACCGCGCATCAGAATGCGGGCAAGGTCAGCGTCGCGGGCACGCTCCACCGCGTGCACAACGTCCAGCTCCATACCGCCGGGATCAGTCCAGCGCCGGTGCAACAGGATCGCCGCCGCATGACGCCGCGCCGTCGGCAAGGCAAAAAAGCCGGCATGTGGCGCGGGCCAGAAATGGGCAACCCGGTCCGCATGCGGCCCGGCAATGAACACCAGCAAAGGCGTTGGTGCGGGCGCCTTGCCACGAGACAAGACACCCGCGCGGGTCATGAGCGTGCCCATGATCCACCTCCTTTCGCTTGATCCGGAAACAGAATTTCCTTGTCCCGGATCATGAAACTTCAGGATTATCTCAGTATCAGGAGACGACCGGCCATAGCGCGGGCGCCGCTGACAGCGCTCCCCGCCTTTGCGAGGAGCTGTATGTGTCTCTACAACTCTGCATCATCTCATCTTCTCTCGCTTGCCTGACAGGCCATCCGTCAGCGGATAGCCTGTCAGGTCTGGCTTTTACTGGCAGGCACAGGCCGTCACATTCTGCAACGACCAGGCCTTATCAGCCCTTCACGCACACGACCTGTTTCAGGGTGTGAACCACTTCCACAAGATCTGTCTGCGCGGCCATGACGCTGTCGATATCCTTATAGGCCATGGGGGTCTCATCGATCACACCCTTGTCCTTCCGGCATTCGACACCTTCGGTCGCCGCAAGGTGATCCTCGACAGAGAACCGCCGTTTGGCTTCACCCCGGCTCATGGCCCGCCCTGCTCCGTGGGAGCAGGAGCAGAAAGAGTCCGCATGTCCCTTCCCGCGAACAATGAAGGATTTCGCCCCCATCGATCCCGGAATGATGCCCAGTTCATCCTTCCCGGCGCGCACGGCGCCCTTCCGGGTAACCCAGACATCTGCCCCGAAATGGTGTTCCCGCTCCACATAATTGTGGTGGCAGTTCACCGCTTCCTTCTCCAGCGCAAAGGCCGGAAAATGCTCACGCAGGGTAAACAGTACACGGTCCATCATCACCTCGCGGTTCAGGCGGGCATAATCCTGCGCCCAGCTGACCGCTTCGGTGTATTCGTCGAACAATGCCTCTCCTTCCACAAAGAAGGCGAGATCCTTGTCCGGCACATGATAGCTCAGAACACGTTTCTCCAGGGCCTCACGGGCTTCCTGAATGAAATAGGTGCCGAGGATGTTCCCCGTCCCGCGAGAGCCGGAATGAAGCATCACCCAGACGCGGTCCGCTTCATCCAGACACAGCTCGATAAAGTGGTTTCCGCCGCCCAGCGTGCCGAGCTGCTTGGCAAATGCCGTGCGCTGAATACGCCGATGCTTCTTCAGGATCACATCCAGCCTGTCCGCCAGGCCTGAAGCCTTCAGGGCCGTGGCCGCCCGCGCAGGGGCTTCCTTGTGGTTGCCACTGCGTCCGTTGCCAACCGGCACCTTGCGCTCGATCTCGCTACGGATGGCCGACAAGCTGTCCGGCAGGTCGTTCGCCGTAAGGCTGGTGCGGATTGCCATCATCCCGCAGCCAATGTCGACCCCGACAGCGGCAGGAATGATCGCGCCCTGCGTGGGGATGACCGAGCCGACCGTTGCGCCGCGACCATAATGCACATCCGGCATCACGGCCAAATGGCTGTGAATGAACGGCAAACCCGCCACATTCTCCAGCTGGGTGCGCGCTTGCGCCTCCAGCGGTACGCCCTTGACCCAAGCCTTGATGCGCCCGCCAGCGCTGGTTTCTATCACTTCAAAATCGCTCATTGTTCCTTAGTCTGCTCTTTTCTCAGACTCCTCCTGACAAGCCCTCCACGCGTTTCCATCGGGTTCGAAAGACATAAAAAAACCTCCGGGCGTAAACGCGCGGAGGGCGGCATAAGACCGGTTGCCCGGCCCCGGACTGACACTCAGCCCTATCCACTCACCTCCATGCAGCAGCCCTCGCTACCGGGTAGCCGGTTGCGATTTGCGCTTTGAAAGTTTGGTTCTGGCCGTTTCATCGGTCCGTCCTCTGAGTGGATTGAGGCCGCCATATGACGGAGGGCGCGGGCAGCGTCAACCCCAAAGATAAAAAAATCCCCGGAAACATATGCTCCGGGGACTGATATAAAAAATCATGTTTCCCTTGTATCACAAGGCTCTGGCCTAGTTTTTGACACGACCTGTCTCGTCAAATCGCGCCCGAAAATCTTCCAGGCTCAGCGTGTAGTCATCCTCGTCATGGAACGCTTCATCGCTCAGATTTGGCTTCTCGGCGGCCTTGTACCAGACGGCATAGTCTGCCGTGTCGCGGCTGTCCTTGCGATAATAGGTCGAATAGGTGTCCACCGTCAGAACCGGTACCTCGGCCCCGAAATCAAAACTCATCAGGCGCATCCAGCCATCTCCAATGCCCACCGGCCAGGCAGATTTCACGCCGGCATCGATGGCCGTCTGTCCCCGGTCCTGATAGTCGGCCAGCACCTGCCACACCTTGTGGCCATGGGCATTCTCGTCCACCCGCCAGGCCTGGCCATGCTCATGCCCGCACAGAACCAGAAAGATCTGGTCCTGCTGGCTGATCAGCTTCTCCCAGACCATTTCCGGGCTGTTGTTCAGCGGGTCCACAGCATGGCCATCCACAATCGGGTTCGGAAGGCGCTCGCCCTCTTTGGTCATATAGTCATGCGTGGAGATGATGGTCGGCAGGCCCTTATACTGCGCGATCACCTCAGCGGCCCATTCCAGAGACGCGTTCGGCGGATCGAATTGCAGGCCGATATGCAGGAAGCGATAGCCGCCCGCCTCGAAGATCTGCGCGCTGTCGGCGCCGCCATCATGGCTGGCCACATACCAGGGCTTGTCCTTGAAGAAATCGGTGTCTGCACCAAACACCGAACGGAAATTCTCCAGCCCGCCGGGATGCAGCACGCCGAGAGACGTTTTCAAATCGGTGGGGTCAATATCCGCCGGGCCCTTGGCCGCGGGCGGAAATTTCGAATCGGTCCACATCGCGTCATAGTCATGATTGCCCGGCACGACGGAGAATGGCGTCCTGCCGGCGATCAGGCTGAAGCCCTCATGCGCCTTCGGCATCTCTACCGTCTTCACCTTTTCGGTCGGCGCGAAATGGGAATCCATGATCGGGTTCGGTACGGCCTTGAAGCCGCGCGCGGCATGCTCCGGATCCATGGTCTTGGTCTGATGCTGCCACACATCACCCAGCGAAGAAACGAAGGCGATCTCTCCGCCGGCGCTTTCCAGATTGTCGGCGACATATTGCATCTGTTCCAGGAACATCTCGCTCGCCTCGAAGGGAAAGCCCTCGGCTTTCTGGTGCGTATAGTCGAGATAGTTCTGCGTATCGGGCAACACGGCGATGGTGAAATAGGTGTCGGCCGGTGCCATCGGCTCTGCGACCGGCTCAGCAAGACTGGCCGATTCGCTCTCCACGCCGGCGATCCCGGCAGGCTCTGCCGCAGGCTGATTCGCGCAGGCGGCCAGCAGGGCGAACAGGCCCGCCAGAGCTGTGGCCGGTGCGGCCGGGGAACGGGGCATCAGAAATTTCATGGGGCAGGTCTCCGGAAAGGACTCACAAACACAGGATGTGAGGCCCGCCTAGCGCACCAGCATGACAGTTTCTTTCGCCCTCCCCTGCTGACGCGGCGACAGCGCAAACAAAAAGCCCCGGACGGGTCACGTCCGGGGCTTTTGATATCTTTCAGGTCCGAAGACCCGGGAAGACTTAGTCTTCCATCGCGTCGAGTTCGGCCTCATGGCGGGCCTTGTCAGCGGCGCCCTTGGCGCTCTCGTCACGATCGACCAGCTCCAGAACGGCAACCGGTGCATTGTCGCCATGGCGGAAGCCGGCTTTCAGCACGCGGGTATAGCCGCCATTGCGGTCCTTGTAGCGCTCGCCCATCACGTCGAACAGCTTGCGGACAGCGTCCTCATTGCGAACCTGAGCGATCGCCTGGCGGCGAGCAGGCAGGTCGCCCTTTTTGGCGAGCGTCACGAGCCGGTCCATGATCGGAGCCATTTCCTTCGCTTTCGGAAGGGTGGTCACGATCTGCTCGTGCTCGATCAGGCTGGCAGCCATGTTCGCGAACATCGCCTTGCGGTGCGACGTCGTCTTGTTCAGTTTGCGGTATCCATGGCGATGGCGCATTGTCGTTATCCTTCAGGAGGTGGTCAGGCCCCCGTTAAAGCGGGTCCTATAGGTGGTCGTCGTACTTCTTGGCAAGACCTTCGATGTCTTCCGGCGGCCAATCCGGCACTTCCATGCCGAGGTGCAGGCCAAGACCGGCGAGAACTTCCTTGATCTCGTTCAGAGACTTGCGGCCGAAGTTCGGCGTGCGCAGCATCTCTGCTTCGGATTTCTGGATCAGGTCGCCAATATAAACAATGTTGTCGTTCTTCAGGCAGTTTGCCGAACGAACGGACAGTTCGAGTTCGTCGACCTTCTTGAGCAGGACCGGGTTGAAGCCGAGATCGGTTTCTTCCGTTTGCTGGCTCGTTTCGAGGGTCGGCTCTTCGAAATTGATGAACAGCTGCAGCTGGTCCTGCAGGATACGTGCGGCATAGGCCACAGCGTCTTCCGGCGTGACGGAGCCGTCTGTCTCGATGTCGAGCGTCAGCTTGTCATAGTCCAGAACGGTCCCTTCGCGGGTGTCCTCGACCAGGTAGCCAACACGGCGCACCGGGCTGTAGATCGCATCGATCGGAATATAGCCGATCGGGGCGTCTTCCGGACGGTGGGCTTCAGCAGGCTGGTAGCCTTTGCCGGTTGCGATTGTGAATTCCATGCGGACTTCGGCGCCATCGTCGAGCGTGCAGATCACGTGATCCGGGTTCAGGATCTTCGTGTCGCCGGAGGTCTCGATCTGGCCGGCCTTCACTTCGCCCGGGCCTTTTGCCTTCAGCACCATGCGCTTCGGCGTGTCGCTCTCCATGAAGATGGCGACCTGCTTCAGGTTCAGCACGATGGTCGTGACATCTTCCCGCACACCCTGGATGGCGGAGAATTCGTGCACGACATTATCAATCTGGACGCCGATAATGGCAGCACCCTGGAGGGACGACAGAAGCACGCGGCGCAGCGCGTTGCCCAGCGTCGTGCCATAGCCACGCTCAAGCGGCTCGATGATGAGCTTGGCCTTCCGCTTGGCATCATATCCTGCCTGAACCACGGGGCGGTTCGGGCGGATCAGCACTTTCCAGTTGCGGTCATTGACGGCGGTGGATTCGATGTCAGCCATGGGCGACGGGTCCTCAGAATGCATTTGGCGGCGCTTGATTGCGCCGCCGATAAATAACGAACTAGACGCGGCGGCGTTTCGGCGGGCGGCATCCGTTGTGTGGGATTGGGGTCGTGTCCTGGATCGCCGTGACGGTCAGGCCGACAGCCTGCAGGGCGCGCAGGGCGCTCTCACGGCCGGAACCCGGACCGCGCACGTTCACTTCGACGGTCTGCAGACCGTGGTCCATGGCCTTTTTCGCGGCATCCTCAGCGGCCATCTGGGCAGCATAAGGGGTCGACTTACGGGAGCCTTTGAAGCCCATCGTGCCGGAGGAAGACCACGAAATCGTGTTCCCCTGGGCATCCGTAATGGTGACCATGGTGTTGTTGAAGCTGGAGTTCACATGAACAACACCGGATGTGATGTTCTTGCGCTCTCTCCGGCGGACGCGGGTCGTTTCACGAGCCATTGAAGATCAATCCTATTTCTTCTTGCCGGCAATCGGCTTCGCCGGACCCTTGCGGGTACGAGCATTTGTGTGGGTACGCTGGCCGCGAACCGGAAGTTTGCGGCGGTGACGGAGGCCACGGTAGCAACCAAGGTCCATCAGACGCTTGATGTTCATCGAGGTCTCACGGCGAAGGTCACCTTCTACCATGTAATCGGCATCGATGGTTTCGCGGATCTTGATGACTTCGGCATCTGTCAGCTCGTTCACACGACGTGCCGGCTCAACACCGACCTTCTCGATGATTTCACGCGCCATGGCCGGGCCGATGCCATGAATGTACCGCAGCGCGATTTCAACGCGCTTGTTGGTCGGGATGTTAACGCCTGCAATACGGGCCAAGGCCGGTTCTCCTCAAGCGGACTGTGTTCATACATAAAGAGCGCGCCAAGCCGGAAAGCTCCGCCTTGCGCGCCGGCGATTAAGCCAAAAGCTAAGAAACGAGGCTTATAGCTATGGAAATTAACGCGTCAACCGCGGAATCCCAGCTTTATGCCGTCTCTTTCAGGGCCGCGTCGATGTCTGCACCAACAGCATCGATCGTCCCCATTCCATCGACTTCAACAAGTATACCACGTTCGGCGTAAATAGGCACCAGGGGCGCAGTATCCTCATAGTATTTTTCCAGGCGTTTGGAGAAGGTTTCAGGGTTGTCGTCCTTACGCCCCTGCTCCTCAAAACGCTTGGTGACACGTGACAGCAGCTTGTCATCATCAACAAGCATGCGGATCACGCGATCCACGGCTTCGCCGCGGGATTCCAGCAGCTGGTCCAGGGCTTCCGCCTGGCCGACCGTGCGCGGGAAACCATCAAAGATGAATCCCGGTGCGCCGGCCTTTTCGGTCAGCTGTTCGTCGATCAGGGCAATCACGATCTCGTCGGAGACCAGACCGCCCTCATCCATGATCTTGGCAACTCTCTGCCCAAGCTCTGATCCTGATGCGCGGGCTGCGCGCAGCATGTCACCTGTGGAGAGCTGGATATAGCCCCGCTCCTCTACCAGGCGCTTTGCCTGCGTGCCCTTCCCGGCCGCAGGCGGCCCGAACAGAATGAGATTCATCTTTTACGACCCCCGAGTTTCGACTTCTTGATCATCCCCTCATACTGATGGGCGATCATGTGCGATTGTATCTGTGTTACTGTGTCCATCGTAACAGACACAACGATCAGAAGTGAAGTACCGCCGATATAGAACGGTATCTCTGGGAAATATCGCCGCAGGAGTTCGGGGAGAATACAGACAAAGGTCAGGTACAGGGCGCCAATCGTCGTCAGGCGGGTCAGCACATAGTCGATATAGGCGGCCGTGTTGGAGCCTGGGCGGATGCCTGGAATGAAGCCGCCATATTTGCGCAGATTGTCCGCCGTTTCCTCCGGATTGAACATGATGGAGGTGTAGAAGAAGGCGAAGAACATGATCAGCACGACCTGCGAGCCGATATAGGTCCACGAGCCCGGCGCGAAATGCGTCGCCAGCCAGCCCAGAACGCCGCTCACGGCGCCGGAGGCCTCGGCATCGGCCGGATTGCCGCCCATGAAGCCGACCGCCGTCAGCGGCAGCATCAGCAGCGCAGAGGCAAAGATCGGCGGGATAACGCCGGATGTGTTGATCTTCAGCGGCAGGAAGCTCTTCTGGCCCTGCGCGAAGCCATGTGCCTGCTGGCGTTTCGGATACTGGATCAGCAGGCGGCGCTGCGAGCGTTCCATGAACACGATGAACACGACCAGCGCGATGACCATGGCCGCAATTGCGATAACAAAGGCCACGTTCACAGACGTCGTACGCGCCTGCGAGATCAGGTTGAAGATGGCTTTCGGCATCTCCGCAATGATCCCGGCGAAAATGATCAGCGAGACGCCATTGCCGATGCCGCGGGCCGTAATCTGCTCGCCCATCCACATCAGCAGCATGGTGCCGCCCGTCAGCGTCACAACGCCGGTAAGGATGAAGAAGGGCGCAGAAATGCCGTCAATGCGCACAGCCGCCAGGCCACCGGCAATCGCAAAGGACTGCACCAGGGCAAAGCCCAGCGTCAGATAGCGTGTGTACTGGTTGATCTGTTTGCGTCCGGACTCCCCTTCCTTCTTCAGCTTTTCCAGCGTCGGAGAGGTGGCCGTCAGCATCTGGATGATGATGGACGCCGTGATGTAGGGCATCACGTTGAGCGCGAAGATACCCATCCGCTCAACGGCGCCACCGGCAAACATGTTCATGGAGCCCAGCATGCCGCCGGACTGGCTTTCGAACAGGCTGGCATATTGGGAGGGGTCGAGGCCCGGAATCGGAATGAAAGTGCCGAGTCGGTAAAGAAGCAGGATGCCGAGGGTGAAGAGGATCCGCGCCTGCAGGTCCTTGGCCTTCGCAAAGCTCGAAAAATTCATGTTCCGAGCCATTTGTTCAGCAGCATTTGCCATTGGCCGCTAGACCTCCCTGAAAAAGCGTTCGCCGCCTAAATCGGCGGCGAAACAAAGTTTGTGAAGGGGTACCCGGTAAAAACCGCCGATTATTCTTCAGCTGCGTCTTTCGCGGGGCCCGTGACGGTCACTTTGCCGCCAGCCTTCTCGACAGCCTCAATGGCTGCTTTGGAGGCGCCTGTCACTGTAATATTCAGATTCTTCGGTGCGTCACCTTTTGCCAGCAGACGTACGCCATCGCGCACGTTGCGGACCAGGCCGGCAGCGACCAGAGTCTCTTCGGTCACGTTCTTGGCGTCCAGCTTGCCAGCTTCGATGGCTTTGCCGAGACGGCCAAGGTTAACCCAAGCGTGCGTCTTGGAGTTGCGGGCCGTGAAGCCACGCTTCGGCAGACGCATGTAGATCGGCATCTGGCCGCCCTCGAAGCCGTTCACGGCAACACCGGAACGGGCCTTCTGGCCTTTAACACCGCGGCCACCCGTCTTGCCCTTGCCCGAGCCGACGCCGCGGCCAATGCGCATGCGGTTCTTGGTGGAGCCTTCAGCAGGAGACAGTTCGTTCAGTTTCATCGGTCTATCTTTCGATATCGTGTAGCTGCGGATTGCGGCGATTACTCGCCGACAACCTCAACCAGGTGAGCCACCTTGCGGATCATGCCCCGCACGGCTGGCGTATCTTCGAGTTCCTTGGTCCGGCCGACCTTGTTCAGGCCGAGGCCCATCAGGGTCTGGCGCTGCTCAGGCTTGCGGCCGATCGGGCTGCCAACCTGGCGGACAGTAAGCGTGCTCTTAGCCATCTGTGTGCCCTTCCCTAGTTCGTCGCGTCAGCCATGCCGGCTTCGGATGCACCGTCATTACGGCGACCGACGACATCCTGAACCTTGAGACCACGCTTGGAAGCCACCGTACGGGGGCTTGCCTGCTCTTTCAGAGCGTCGAACGTGGCGCGGACCATGTTGTACGGGTTGGAGGAGCCGATGGACTTGCCGACGACATCCTGGACACCCAGAACTTCCATGACAGCACGCATCGGACCACCGGCAATAACGCCGGTACCCGGAGGGGCTGCACGCAGGACCACTTTACCAGCGCCCCAACGGCCTTTGCCGTCATGGTGCAGGGTGCGGCCTTCGCGCAGCGGCACGCGGACCATGTTGCGCTTGGCTTCTTCGGTTGCCTTGCGGATCGCTTCCGGCACTTCGCGGGCCTTGCCCTTGCCAAAACCGGCGCGGCCTTTCTGGTCGCCAACGACAACCAGAGCAGCGAAACCGAAATTCTTACCACCTTTAACCGTCTTTGCGACGCGGTTGATACCAACCAGCTTGTCGACGATGTCGGACTGCTCCTCGTCGCGATCGCGATTACGGCGGCCTCTTCCTCTTTCTTCAGCCATCGGGCCTCTCCTTAGAATTTGAGACCGCCCTCACGGGCGGCGTCTGCCAGGGCTTTCACCCGGCCGTGGAACATGTAACCGCCGCGATCAAAGACCACGTCTTCAACGCCAACCTTCTTGGCACGCTCTGCGAGCGCTTTGCCAACCAGGGCAGCCGCTTCCGTATCGGCACCGGTCTTTGCAGAGCCGAGCACGTCTTTCTCCAGCGTGGACGCTGAAGCGAGCGTGATGCCTTTTTCGTCGTCGATGATCTGGGCGGAGATATTCTTGTGGCTGCGCGCAACGGACAGGCGCGGACGGCCTTCGGCGACCTTCCGGAGCTTTGTACGAACGCGCTGGGCGCGGCGCAGCATCTTTTCGCGTGAGCTTTTCATGGGCTTACTTCTTCTTGCCTTCCTTACGGCGGACATATTCGCCCTGATAACGGATACCCTTGCCTTTGTACGGCTCAGGCGGACGGAATTCGCGGATCTTGGCAGCAGTCTGGCCAACGGCCTGCTTGTCTGCACCAGAGACGATCACTTCAGTCGGCTTCGGCGCATCCAGCTTGATGCCTTCCGGGGCCTTGAAGATCACATCGTGCGAGAAACCGAGTGCGAGCTTCAGATCGCTGCCCTGCATTTGGGCACGATAACCGACGCCGACCAGTTCAAGCGTTTTCGAATAACCGTTGGAGACACCTTCCACCATGTTCGCAGCATTGGCACGTGCGGTGCCCCACTGCGTACGGGCGCGGGCGTCCAGGGCTTCAGCGAAAGTCGGCAGACGGCGACCGCGGGCTTTTTCAGCCTCGATACGCTCATTTGCAGCCTTCACGAGGTCTTCGCGCGGCATCACGCTCAGTTCGTTGTTTTCGAACGTCGGCGTGATCAGATCGGTCAGCACCATGGACATTTCGCCCTTGGAGCCTTTCACCTTGATCGTCTGGCCGTCGACCGTGACGGTCGTGCCATTCGGAACCTGGATCGGGAGTTTACCAATACGTGACATGATAGCTCTCCTAGAATACGCGGCAGAGCACTTCGCCACCAACATTCTGGCTGCGAGCGGCATTGTCAGACATCACGCCTTTCGAAGTCGAAAGGATGGAGATGCCCAGACCATTGCGCACAAGCGGAATGTCAGAGACGGAAGAGTACACCCGGCGGCCCGGCTTGGAGACACGTTTGATCTCCGAGATGACCGGCTGGCCTTCATAGTACTTCAGCTCGATTTCAATATTCTTGTGACCGTCTTTTTCGACTTCGGTGTAGCCGCGGATGAAGCCCTCTTCGATGAGGACGTCCAGCACGCGAACGCGAAGCTTGGAAGACGGGGTGACAACCTTAGACATGCCGCGCATCTGGGCGTTCCGGATGCGTGTCAGCATATCACCGAGGGGATCAGAAATGTTCATCTTTGATATCCTCCCTCTCTACCAGCTGGACTTAACAAGGCCGGGGATTTGACCGTTCGAGCCAAGCTCGCGCAGCGCGATCCGCGACATTTTGAGTTTGCGATAATAACCGCGCGGACGCCCGGTTACTTCACAGCGATTACGCACGCGGTTCGGAGCCGAGTTACGCGGAAGCTCTGCGAGTTTCAGACGGGCCTTGAAGCGTTCTTCCAGCGGAAGATCCTCATTCATGGCGATCGCCTTCAGCTCGGCACGCTTGGCGGCGTACTTGTCGACAAGCTGCTTGCGCTTCTTGTTCTTCTCGATTGCGCTCTTCTTTGCCATATCAGCAGATCTCCTGGCGCTAGTTCCGGAACGGGAAGCCACACTCGGCGAGGAGTGCCTTGGCTTCTTCGTTGGTTTCAGCCGTGGTGCAGACGATGATGTCCATACCGCGAATATCTTCCACCTGATCGTAATTGATCTCCGGGAAAACGATGTGTTCTTTCAGACCCATGGCGTAGTTGCCACGACCGTCAAAGCTCTTGCCGTTCAGACCACGGAAGTCTTTCACGCGCGGCAGGGCGATGTTGGTCAGACGGTCCAGGAACTCGTACATGCGCTCACGGCGCAGGGTGACCTTACAGCCGATCAGCATGCCTTCGCGAACCTTGAAACCGGCAATCGACTTGCGGGCCTTGGTTGCGACCGGCTTCTGGCCAGCGATCAGTTCGAGTTCAGCCAGCGCAGCCTTGATCTTCTTGGAGTCGGCGACAGCTTCGCCAACACCCATATTGATCACGACCTTGTCCAGCTTCGGAACCTTCATCGGGTTCGAATAGTTGAACTGCTCCTGAAGTTTCGCGCGGATCTCTTCGCGGTACTTCTTCTTGAGACGGGGTTCGTATGCATCAGACATCGATGGACTCCCCTGAACGTTTGGCAAAGCGCGTCTTGCGGCCATGCTCGTCAACTTTAAAACCAACACGCACCGCTTTGCCGTCACGCGGATCGGCGTGCGCCACGTTGGAGACGTGGATCGGTGCTTCGAACGTCTTGATGCCGCCCGGGTCCATCTGGTTCGGCTTCTGGTGGCGCTTGACGACGTTCACGCCGCGCACAACAACGCGGTTTTCGTCGACGAGAACCTTCAGGACCTCACCTTTGGTGCCCTTGTCACGGCCGGCGATCACGACAACCGTGTCGCCTTTTTTGATCTTCGCAGCCATCTTACAGGACCTCCGGGGCCATGTTCGCGATTTTGACCTGGTTCTTGCCGCGCAGTTCACGCGGGACCGGGCCAAAGACGCGGGTGCCGATCGGCTCACCATTATTATTGATGAGAACGGCAGCATTGGTGTCGAAACGGATGGTCGTGCCATCCGGGCGGTTGATGTCCTTTGCCACGCGAACGACGACAGCCTTGCGGACGTCACCCTTCTTCACGCGGCCCGTCGGAATGGCTTCCTTCACGGACACGACGATCACGTCACCGACAGACGCATAACGGCGTCCCGCGCCACCCAGCACCTTGATGCACTGGACGCGGCGTGCGCCGGAATTGTCGGCGACGCGAAGGTTTGATTGCATCTGGATCATGCGTCACCTTCCCCGCCGGAGACAAGCTCCCAGCGTTTCAGCTTGGAGTGCGGCAGGCACTCCTGGATCGTTACGGTTTGACCCTCAACAGCAGCATTCGCTTCGTCGTGGGCGTGGTACTTCTTGGAGCGACGAACGATCTTTTTCATCACCGGATGGGTGAAGGTACGTTCGACGCGGACGATGGCTGTCTTGTTCTGCTTGGCAGAGACCACGACGCCTTCCATTACACGTTTTGGCATGATCTCTCTCCTACGCCTGACCTGCTTCGGCTTTTTCGCGAAGGATCGTCTTGACGCGCGCGATGTCGCGGCGAACTTCCTTCACCCGGGCCGTTTTTTCCAGCTGGCCGGTGGCTGTCTGGAAGCGCAGGTTGAACTGCTCTTTCTTCAGCTTGATCAGCTCGTCCTTGAGCTGATCGACGCTTTTCGTTCTTACATCCTGGGCTTTCATGATCAGATACCCTCAATCCGCTTGACGACTTTCGTCTTGATCGGAAGCTTGGCTGCGCCAAGGCGCAGGGCTTCACGGGCGACATCCTCAGGCACGCCGTCGATCTCGAACAGGATGCGGCCAGGTGCGACGCGGGCGACCCAACGGTCGACAGAGCCTTTACCCTTACCCATCCGGACTTCAATCGGCTTGGCAGACACAGGCAGATCCGGGAATACGCGGATCCACACCTTGCCCTGACGCTTCATGTGACGCGTGACGGCACGGCGGGTTGCCTCGATCTGGCGTGCGGTAACACGCTCGGGCTCCAGAGCCTTCAGGCCGAACTCGCCGAAAGCCAGCGAGAAACCGCCCTTGGCGTTGCCACGGATCTGGCCCTTGAAGGCCTTACGGAATTTTGTTCGCTTCGGTTGACGCATGACTTACGCTCCGGCGGCTTGCGAACCGGTGGCCGGTCCGCGCTGGTTTGCATTGGCACGGGCGCGGGACTGGCCGGAAGATTCCAGACGCTTGTCCTGAGCCATCGGGTCGTGCTCCATGATCTCGCCTTTGTAGACCCAGACCTTGATCCCGATGATGCCGTAGGTGGTTTCGGCTTCTGCGGTGCCGTAATCGATGTCGGCGCGCAGCGTGTGCAGCGGAACGGAACCCTCTGCATATTTCTCGGTACGGGCGATCTCTGCACCGCCAAGACGGCCGGATACCATGATCTTCACACCGTCGGCGCCCAGACGCATGGCGGACTGGATGGCGCGCTTCATGGTACGGCGGAACGAGGCGCGGCGCTCAAGCTGGCGGGCAATGTCGTCAGCGATCAGCGTGGCATCGATTTCCGGCTTGCGGATCTCGACCAGGTTCACGCGGACTTCGTCGTCCGTCATCTTGGACAGATCTTTGCGCAGGGCTTCGATGTCCCCGCCCTTCTTGCCGATCACAAGACCCGGGCGAGCCGTGTGGATCGTGATGAGGCATTTCTTGTGCGGGCGCTCGATGATGATCTTGGAGATGCCGGCTTGCTTGAGGCGCTTGCGGATTTCCTTGCGGATCGCAATGTCCTCGTGCAGCAGACGGCCAAAGTCGGCCGTGTCGGCATACCAGCGGCTGTCAGACGTCCGGTTGATACCAAGACGCAGGCCGATCGGATTTACTTTCTGACCCATTATGCGGCCTCCGCTTCAACTGAGGTGTCACGCAGGACGATGGTCAACTGCGAGAATGGCTTCACGATGCGCGCAGCGCGGCCGCGGGCGCGGGCACGAATACGCTTCATGACAAGGTTCTTGCCGACGTGCGCTTCCGCAACGACCAGGCTGTCAATGTCGAGACCGTGATTGTTCTCGGCGTTGGCGATGGCGCTTTGCAGCAGCTTGCGAACGTCCTTGGCAGGACGCTTCGGAGAGAACTGCAGCTCGGCCAGTGCGCGCTCGACCGGCAGACCGCGGATTTGCTGAGCCAGGAGGTTCAGCTTCTGCGGGCTGGAGCGGTACATGCGCAGCACGGCGCGGGATTCGTTCGACGCCTGCTTCGGAGGATTCTTGGCCTTACTCATGGCTTACTTCCTCTTCGCTTTCTTGTCCGCACCGTGGCCATAGTAGGTACGGGTCGGTGCGAATTCACCGAACTTGTGACCCACCATTTCCTCGGAAACGGTAACCGGGATGAATTTGTTGCCATTGTGGACCTGGAAGTTCAGGCCGACAAAGTTAGGCAGGATCGTGGAACGGCGCGACCAGGTCTTGATCACGACGCGCTTTTCGGAGGCGCGTGCATCTTCTGCTTTCTTGAGCAGATAGCCGTCTACGAACGGGCCTTTCCAGACAGAACGTGGCATGTCTTGCGGCTCCTCTTAGCGTTTCGCGTTGCGGCGACGGATGATCAGACGATCCGTAGCCTTGTTTTTACGGGTCTTCGGACCGCGGGTTTTCTTACCCCACGGCGTAACCGGGTGACGGCCACCGGAAGACTTGCCTTCACCACCACCGTGCGGGTGGTCGACCGGGTTCATGACAACACCGCGGACAGACGGGCGCTTGCCCATGTGACGCTTGCGGCCAGCCTTGGAGAGAACCTGGTTCATGTTGTCCGGGTTGGACACAGCACCGATGGTTGCCAGGCAGCTGTCCAGAACCATGCGCAGCTCACCGGAGGTCAGCTTGATCTGGGCGTAGCCACCGTCGCGGCCAACGAGCTGAGCATAGGTACCGGCGGAGCGGACCATCTGAGCGCCTTTTTGAGGCTTCAGCTCGATGTTGTGAATGATCGTACCGACCGGGATGTTCTTCAGCGGCAGGGTGTTGCCCGGCTTGATGTCGGCAGTCTTGGACGTGATCACCGTGTCACCAACTTCAAGGCGCTGCGGCGCGATGATGTAGGACAGCAGGCCGTCTTCATACTTGATCAGTGCGATGAAGGCCGTGCGGTTCGGATCGTATTCCAGGCGCTCGACAGTCGCCGGCACATCCCAGCGGTTACGCTTGAAGTCGACCTTGCGGTACAGCTTCTTGGCGCCACCACCAATGTGACGGGACGTGATGCGGCCCTTGTTGTTGCGTCCGCCGGATTTCGTCAGACCTTCGGTCAGCGCCTTGACGGGCTTGCCCTTGTGAAGGTCGGACTTATCCACCAGCACCAGCTGGCGGCGTCCGGGAGAGGTCGGGTTGAAAGTCTTAAGTGCCATAATTCTCGTCCTTCCCCTACAGGCCCGTCGTGATGTCGACAGACTGGCCTTCGGCGAGCGTGACGATGGCTTTCTTCAGGTCGTTGCGGCGACCTTCGAAACCACGGAAACGCTTCGTCTTGCCCTTCTGGACCAGGGTGTTGACCTTGGTTACTTCGACCTTGAAGAGGGCTTCGACAGCCTCTTTGATCGCTTTCTTGTCCGCGTCCGGAGCCACTTCGAAAACAATCTTGTTTTCTTCAGCAACCAGCGTCGCTTTTTCAGTGATCAGCGGACGACGGATAACGTCATAGTGATGCGGTTTAACGTCGGCCATGATTATTTAGCCTCCTTCGCGCCGTCGAAACGGGCCTTGATGCCTTCAGCCGCTTCCTTGGTGATGACGAGCTTCTTGCGGCGCAGGATGTCATAGACATTCAGACCTGCGACCGGCAGCACGTCCACGTTCGGGATGTTGCGGGCAGCCTTGGCGAAATTCTCGTCCACGGAGACGCCGGAGATGATCAGGGCGTTCTCGATGCCGAGACCGGCGAACTGGCTGACCAGTTCTTTCGTCTTCGGAGCGGACATGACGGCCTCATCAAGCACGATGATCGCGTCTTCCTTCATCTTGGACGACAGGGCGTGAGCCAGAGCCATTTTGCGGATCTTTTTCGGAAGATCGTGGGCGTGGCTGCGGACTTTCGGGCCGTGTGCGACGGAACCGCCAACGAAGATCGGCGCGTTACGGGAACCGTGACGTGCGCCGCCGGAACCTTTCTGGCGGATATACTTCTTCGTCGTACGGCTGACTTCGCCGCGCGTTTGCGTCTTGTGCGTACCAGCCTGGCGCTTGGCCAGCTGCCAGCGGATCGTGCGCTGGAGGATATCACCACGGATATCTTCGATGCCGAAAATGGCATCATCGACCGTGATGTTTCCAGCCGCTTTCCCGGCAAGGGTTTTGACTGCGAGTTCCATTATTCAGCACCCTCTTGAGTTGCTTCAGCGGCCGGAGCGTCTGCCGCGCCTGCTGCCTTGAAGGAGCCTGCTGCCGGAGCGTCTGCCGGAAGAGCCTTCTTCACGGCGTCGCGCACTTCGACATAGCTGCCGTCATGGCCAGGCACAGCGCCCTTGACCAGGATCAGGCCACGCTCAACGTCGGTGCGGACGACTTCCAGGTTCTGGGTCGTGACGCGCTCAACGCCGTAATGGCCAGCCATTTTCTTGTTCTTGAAAACACGGCCCGGGTCCTGGTTCATACCGGTCGAACCGTGGGAACGGTGGGAGATGGACACACCGTGCGTCGCGCGCAGACCACCGAAGTTCCAGCGCTTCATCGCACCGGCAAAGCCCTTACCGATCGTGATGCCGGCAATGTCGACCTTCTGGCCTGCAACGAAGTGATCCGCCTGAACTTCAGCGCCAACTTCCGGCAGGTCGCCAGAGACGCGGAATTCTTTCAGCTTGCGCTTCGGTGCAACACCGGCTTTTGCGAACTGGCCGCGCAGAGCCTTGGAGGTGCGCTTTGCCTTCTTCTCGCCAATGCCGAGGATCACAGCCTTGTAGCCGTCCGTGCGGGTGACTTCCCCGCCCTTTTTCGTGGTGACGGTGCGCTCGTCTTCCGTGCGCACGCCGACAACCTGACAGCCGTCAAGGGAGAGAACCGTCACCGGGATGTGGCGACCATTCTCGTCAAATACGCGTGTCATGCCAACCTTACGGGCAAGCACGCCAGAACGGGGTGCTGGCAGAGCCATTAGCGGCCTCCCTCAAGTTTGATCTCGATACCAACGCCGGAAGACAGGTCGAGCTTCATGAGAGCATCAACCGTCTGCGGGGTTGGGTCTACAATGTCGAGGATCCGCTTATGGGTACGGATTTCAAACTGCTCGCGCGACTTCTTGTCGATATGGGGAGAGCGGTTCACGGTGAAGCGCTCGATACGGGTCGGCAGCGGGATCGGACCTTTGACTTCAGCGCCGGTGCGCTTTGCCGTGTTCACAATCTCTTTCGCCGACATGTCGAGGGCGCGGTGATCGAAGGCCTTTAGCCTGATCCGGATATTCTGTCGTTCCATCGTTCTCGGTCCGTCCGCACAAAACACGTTAGCCCCAACAGAGCCAGCCAGGCCCCAGGGCGTTACGTGGGATTAAATTGTCTGTTTCGAGGGAGCGTTCGCTATCTAAAGCGCTGCCATCCCGGCGAATTCGGGGGTTTATGGGATCATCACGCCCACGTCAACTGACTCGCCTGAGGAATCTGCACAAAAGATTCACAGGTTTGCACCGCGCCCGCCTACAGCTCCGGCGGTGTGTCTGCGCCCTCTTCTTCCAGAAAGAGGCGTTCAAGTTCCCGCTGTGTCGATTTCAGTGTGCCCGCGGGGTAATTCCCGTCGCGCATATCCTCAATCATCGCAGTTACAGCCGGTATGGCAATGCTTTCGGCCAGCTCTTCACCAATCTTCACGCTTTCAAGCGCGATCACCCCATTTGTGGAGCTAATCTCCTGTCCTTCCGGAGTTTCAAGGAAGGCGCGATAGGCCGCCAGCGATTCCGGGGAAACATTATAGACATAGGCCTCCGCCAAAGGCTCTCGCATACCGGCCAGCAGGGCATCTGTCATATGGCGCGTCATCATCACAACGACAGTCTCGCTGGCCGTATTGGAAATGGAATCCCCGCCTTTGGCGAATTCGTTCTGAAGATTGCCAACCATCAGGTCTGCCATCCCCACAAAGGCCGCCTCATATTCGGCCCGGCTGATCGTATGGTCGACAATATAAAGGGCGTCCTCCATCGGATCAGCCTCAGCCGGTGCCCCCAGCGCCAGGGCGGCAACCAGTCCTGCAAGTGCGATTCTCATGACCCCGCGTCCCCTCTTCCGGCCCCTGTTCGATCCCCGGCAGACTAGACCATCCCGCCCGGATGGAAAGTGATTTCCCTATGACAGCCCGGACAGCGCGGTGCATACCTCATCCACCGCCGTGTGCAGCACGTTCACCGCATGGCCCTTCAGGATATGGAACGCCACATTCGGCCGGTGCGCCATGTGCGCAGCGACATGTTCGGCATTGATGATTGTATCATCACCCGCCTGCAGCCAGACCTGCCGGGCCGTCACCGCCTCCAGATCGTCTGACCAGTCCGCCATCGCGGCAGCCCCATCGCGAATCCAGGCCTCGGCCCCCTGCTCTACCGCATGATACAGCCCATCGGCCTGCACCTTCATGAGAATCGGGTCGTTCAGTGTCTCCAAATCCATCGGAGAGCGCACGAATTGCGCCTTCAGGAAGGCCTTCGTGCCGCGCCGCCGATAGACCGGCAGGCCAACAGACATCACCATCTTCATGATCGAGGGCGCATGGCGCGTGGCCATGGCCGCAAACCGGGTCTGCGGGTCCATGTGAGACAAATGCTTCGTCTCATCGATCGGGATGCCTCCGCCAATCACCAGCATGTCACCCATCCGCTCGCCCAGCGCCCGCGCGATCCGGAACCCGTGAGACGAACCGCCCTGATGCACACACAGGCTCACCCGTTCCAGTCCCAGATGCTCCACCAGGGCAACCGCGTCCTCCACCGTCACGGCATCGAAGTCCGCCCGGTTGCGGCTCGGGCTCGTATAGCCATAGCCCGGCCGCGACGGCGCGATCAGCGTAATGTCCTCCGCCGCCAGCCGCCGCAGGAATTCCGGCGTGAAGAACGGGCCCTGAATATAGCCATGAATGAACAGGATGATCTTCTCGCCACGGCCCACCCGGTACCAGGCGAGCGTCCGCCCGCCGGGGCGGGGCAATTGGGAGAGGCCCGCTTTCGGTGTCATCCACACTTCCGCGCTGGGCGGGTTCAACTGCTCCGGCAGCTGCCGCATCAGAAAGGCGATGCTGGCGCACAGCTGCACCACATCCGACATCCGCGCGCAGCCCGTCTTGCGCAGAATGCTCTTGGCCTGGCCCTTGATCGTCTCCAGCGCCCGGCCACGCTGATCGGCAATTTCCTTCTGGCTGAGATTGCCGAGAAACCCTTCCAGCACTTCGCTTTCGCTGGCCGTCAGGCCGAATGCCTCGCTGAGGCGCACCATCAGCGCCGGCGACCAGTCAATATAAGACAGCGAGACATGCACCTGATCGGCAACATCCTTGGGCCTCTGGATCAGCGCCAGGCAGGCGCGAATCTGTGTCGCCTCCACATTTGCGAGGATGATCCGGTCCTGCGCCTGATGCGCAGCGGCCCTCAGCGTCTTGCGGATCTCGCCGAGCGCGGATGGGTCCAGCGGCAGCTCGTCCAGCGCGCAGGGAAACTTCTGCCCGGTCAGCTGCGCGGCGGCGGCATTGCCCGTCACCTGACCGGTCCGCGCGGAGACTTCCAGAATCGCATGGAAGCGCTCGCTGTGAGAACTCTCCCGGCGGGAGGCCTCCTCGATCAGCTTGCTGATGCGCGCGCCATGCGTGTCCAGCATGTCATCATCGCCATGATGGCGCGGCACATCCTCGGCCAGCGTGCCATTATCCCGCTCCTCGAAGAAATAGGCCATCGCCGCATCCAGAAACACATCGAAGCGATCTGTTTCGGACGGCACCTCATACGCGGCGCCCAGCATGTCGAAATAGCGATTGGTGTGGGACATACAGATTCGGCAACACGCTGCGGTGGAATGGAAACTCATTCTAGAAGGCTGATTGTGGACAGCAAGGCTTTCGGCAAATTCCTGAAAATCTTTGCGCATAACCCCTGCGGGGCATGTCTGGGCCCGCCGGCCCGCCTAGAATTCACTCTACCGCAGGCTGGGTGGGGATCCGGCCAAGGGACACGGCCACACTCAGGAAAGACATTCCGCATGAAGATACCTTCCTTCCTCACCTCCATGGGGCTCGCGGCCTTTGCGCTGCTGGGCCTGCCCGGCGCGTCAGCGCAGGAGATCGTTTCAACAAATGAGATCGCCTGCTCTAAAGGCGGGGCCGAGGCCTGTTTCTATGCCGGCGCAGACTATGCCCAGGGCAGCAACGGCCTGCCCGTGAGCATGCCGAAAGCGGCAGAGCTGTTCACAAAGGCCTGCACGCTGGGCGTTCCGGATGGCTGCTTCTACACCGCCGGCATGTACCGCAGGGGTGCGGACGGCATCGCTGTTGATCCGGCCAAGGGCATAGACCTCTACGAAACCGCCTGCACGATGGGGCATGAAGAGGCCTGCAGCGCCACCTTCGCCATCCTGCGTACGGCGGAAAAAGACGAGCAGGACATGCCCCGTCTTCTCTCTGCCTTCGAAAAGGGCTGCGCCAACCAGTCCATGAAGGCCTGCCAATGGGGCGCGGAGATCTTCTATGATGGCCGTGAGGGCAAGGATCCCGGCCATATCGACCCTGTCCGCGGCGCGCCGCTGGCAGAGCAAGCCTGCGATGTCACCGCAGAACCCTATTTCTGCGTCATCGGAGAGATCATGTATGCCAAGCCGGATTCGCCTGCCTTCAATGCCGAAAAGGCGCTGAAGATGACGGCGATCAATTGCGAGGCCGGGGTCAAGGAATCCTGCGCGAACCTTGGCGGCATCTATCACAGCATTGGCGATTATGAGCGCGCCTACACCCAGTATGACAAGGCCTGCCAGCTCGGCAATGAGGTCGGCTGCGGCGCGGCGAAGGATCTGAAATCCTGGCTGGATGAGTGGGCCGAATGGAACGCCAAACAGGCCGCCCGCGAGGCGGAAATGTCCGCCATGCTGAACGCCGGAGACTATAATGGCGCGGTCGCAACCGCCGTCTCGGTCTATAAGTCCAGCGACTGGGCCGCAAAAGCCGTCAACGCCGCCTCTGCCGCTGGCCGCATGGGCGATGTCGATGATTATGACCTCAAAGTTCTCGAACTCTGGTTTGACAGCAAGGGCCCCGGCGGGGTCGTGAAGGCAGAGATGCGCCGCCGTGGCATTGCCGTCTCCGGCGAATATGATTCCTGGGCCGCAGACATGCAGACCATCAGATCCGCCAATCAGCGCTTCAATGCCGCCCGCGCCAACACGTCCAGCTATCGCCCCATAGAACGCGGCCCGTCGCTAGACTCAAAGCCGATGCTCAGTGCAGCCGATGCAGCGGCCCAGACGCGGGAGAAATACCGCTATGCCCACTGCACCATGAATGGAAACGCAAACAGGACAGTCTGCCAGTAAGTCAGGCACGTCTCACGGCAGACTCCCCGGCGCCCACCTGTCTTCACTTCAGGTGGGCGTTTTCTATATTCGCTTTGTTCCTATACGCACCATGGGCCCCTGTCCCAGCCAAGCAGGGCTCGGGTCTCGGCTGCGTCATAGGCGTAGACATCCCTCAGATATTTACGGTCCTGTTCATCCATACCATCAGTATGCAGATCAGCATTGTGCTGAACCTGCGTGTCGAACTGGTGCTTTACAACATTCAGGAACTCGCACACCTGTGACATGATACTCTGCGGCTGGGAAAACAGATCCTCACTGCGCAAGAACAGAAGCTGGCTGTCATCGAACAGGCGGCGCAGCTCACGCACCTGCGGCGCATAATAGCCGCGCGCCAGATAGGATCGTTCCCGGTCCTGTGATGGCAGGGCCCGGCGGGCCCGTTCCCGCTCTTTTCGGATCGCCTCGGAATAAGGCAGCGTCTCGCGGCCAAGTCGGGCATCCATTCGGTAATGGCTCCAGGCCCGCTCGACCGGGTCACGCAACAGGATGATCAAGCGGATATAGGGATTGTAAGTATACACCCTGTCCAGCGCCCCCTGCCACCAGCATGTAATCGGCGTCGCCTCGCCTAGCGCACAGCCATCGCGGGCGGCACGCCAGTCAAAGTTGCGATGGTAAATCGCATAATCCAGGCTGCGAATGCCTGTCGGTGGGCGCTTGTCGAAGAAGTGGGGCTCCTTCTTGCGTGACATTCTGACATCCGGATGCTGACGAAGATAGGCATCCAGAGATGTTGTTCCGCCCTTCTGGACCCCGCCAATCATGAAATCGATACGCTTTGTCATAAGCATTCGATAGCGCGGGCATTTGGCAAGTCTTTCGCCAAAATGTTGCGGTCTGTGGCACCACGCTTACAAATCCGTCAGGCTCAAAACCAAAAAGGCCGCCCTTTTGGGACGGCCTTTTCATGTGTCTCAGCCCGGCGCTTACGCTTGGGCAATAAGTCCCTCGGTTTGATTCA
>Ga0070727_10001669_pt1 | contig 22897 bp, 16 predicted proteins | sample tdAd472_FD_66722 | JGI IMG/M metagenome (GOLD analysis project Ga0070727, IMG submission 66722) | Marine sediment microbial communities from the Atlantic coast under amendment with organic carbon and nitrate - tdAd47.2 | ecosystem: Environmental > Aquatic > Marine > Coastal > Sediment | place...
CGGTGCGCGCCGCGCTGAGCGCCTCGGCCGCGCTGGCCTGGGCCTGGGCGTCCTGCCCCGCCTCCAGCGCGTGCAGCCCGCGCAGGGCGAGCAGGCGCGAGCGCTCGACCGCCGCGGCGTCGCGGCTGGTGGGGCGGCCCTGGGCCTCGAGGGCGCGCGCCCGCGCGGGGTCGAGGCTCAGGCGCGCCTCGGGCAGCTCGCCGGTGGCCTGGAGGTCCTTCAGCGCTTCCTCGAGGGCCTTCTGCTGCGCGGCCCCCTCCAGCGCGTGGCTCTCCTCGGCGAGCAGGCGGTAGCTGGGTTGGTAGCCCAGCGCCCGCGCGCGGGCGATCCAGGCCTCGCCCTCCTTGGTGATCAAGCGCTCCTCGACGGCGCCCCAGAACGCGCGCTGGGCGAGGATCCGCCGCGCGATCGGGTCGTCGCGGCCGGCGAGGGCCGACTCCACCCCCTTCCACAGCGCGGGGTCGGGCGGGTCGGCGCTGCCGCGCGCGAAGGCCGCGCTCGCTCGCAGCGCGCGGAACAGCGCCAGCCCCGGTGTGTCTCCGGCGGGGACCTCGGCGTCGAGCAGCACCGCCTCGAGGGTCCGGGGGAGGTAGCCGAGCTCGAGCAGCTTGCGCACCAGGTGCCCCAGCCGCCGCGGGTCGTTGACCACGCTCTGCAGCTGGTCGCGCCAGCCGGCGAGGGCCGTCAGCGGGACGTCCGCCTCGGGGTCGGCCTGGCGCAGCCGGTCGAGCAGCTCGAGCCCCGGGCCCAGCGGACGCTGAGGGTCGGCCCAGTGAGCGGCGAGCACGTCGGCGACCCCGGCTCGGGTCCAGTCCCAGGCCTGGCCCAGGCGCGCGCCCGCCGGCTTGGCCCGCAGGATCGCGAACGCCTCGATCAGCGCCTCCGCGCGCTCCAGGTCGCCGTCGCCCGGCGTCAGCACCCCGCGCAGCGCCTCCTCGCTCGCGCGCTCGAGGGCCTCGGGCAGGGGCGAGGGTTGGCTCGGCGAGCGCGCCAGGCGGAGCAAGGTCTGCACCTCCTTCTTCGGCGGCGGGCGTCCGCTGAGGGTCCGCTCGATCTGGCGCCGCTCGGCCTCGAACAGCAGCGCGCGCAGCGGGCGCTGGCAGCCCGGAGGCGGATCGCTCAGCAGCTCCCGCACCCGGCCGAGGACGCCGCGCTCCCCGCGGACCAGGCTCCGCGTCAGCTCGAGCACGGGGCGCACCTCGGCCGGGCTCAGCGCGAGGTCGGTCTCGAGCCCGTCGAGCTCGGCGTCCCCCTTGGCCTCGGCGCGGTGCAGCCTGAGGCACACCCGCACCGCCGCCGCCCAGGGGTCCTGGCCGGTCGGCATGTCGGGCGCCGCCCCCCCCAGGCGCACCCGCCACGCGGAGAGGGTCTGCTTGCGCTCGAGGAACCCCGCCCACTCGAACAGCTCGTCGGGAGCCTGCGGAAAGCCCGAGGGCAACGGCAGGTCCTTGGGCGGAACGTAGGGGATCGGCAACCCGGCCTCGAGCAGCTCCCCCTGCCAGGCGTCGAGGGCCATGTGCAGCTGAGCCCGCACCCGGTTCTGGTGCCACACGTTGACCACGAACGGCCCGACGAAGATCAGGAGGAACATGACCAGGGCCAGCATGGGGTGCGTCTTGACCCAGTCGGCGAAGTTCGCGAACCACGACTCGTCGATCCCCGCCTCCTCGTCGAGCCGCACCACCTCGGGCGCGGCGGCGGCGGCTGGACCAGGCGCGTCGGCGGCGGGTTGCTCGGCGGCGGGCGTGTCGGCAGCGGGTTGCTCGGCAGCGGGCGCGTCGGCAGCAGCGGGTTGCTCGGCTCCGGGCTGCTCGGCAGGCGCCGCGGGCTGCTCGGCGTCGGTCCCGTCGGCAGGAGCGGCGTCGGCGCGGGGCTGCTCGGCGTCTGCGGCCGCTTGGCCCGCGGCCTCAGGCGTGTCGGGCTGCTCGGCGGAGGCCTCCCCCTCCGTCTCCTCGGGCTTCGCCCCGCCTTCACTCACCGCCAACCTCCAGCTCGCGCACAGTCTAAACCGCCAGCGGCTTCAGCGAGCCCCCGCGCCCTCCGCCGCAGCCGAACACCTGAGCTAAGCGGGCGTTCACGATTCTGAGCGGTCGCCACGCCGGTCTTCGTCGTCCCTGGCTGCGTTGCTCGTCGGTCACCTACGCCCGCTAGCGAGGCAACCCCACCACGACCCAGCCGGCGCCGCGCTTGGCGAGGGCAAAGCGCAGCTTCGGCTTCGCCGTCACCCACACCTCGGCGACGTCCCCTCCGATCGACTCTTGCAGGTCGTCCCCCCGGACCCCCGCCGGGCCGATCCAGCCTCGGGTGCGCCACACGTCGGCGTCGAGCAGCTCCTCGGCGAAGACCTCGGCGAAGGCTGCGCGCACCGCGCTGTCCGCGGGATCGCCCCCGGCCTGCTGGTAGAGGGCGTCGAGGTCCACGCAGCTCGTCGCGCCGTCGGCGTCCCCGGCGACCGCCGCCCGCAAGAAGAGCACGACCCGCGCTCGCGGCGAGTCTCCGCCCGAGGGCAACCCGGCGCCGGCGGCCAGTCGCTGGCCGAGGTCGAGGCTGCTGAGCTCGCCGCGCGGTCCCCGCCAGGCGGTCAACAGCGCGGCGCCCTCCGAGCGCGAGATCTGCAGCTCTTCGGCGCCGTTGCGGAAGCGACGGTCCTCGACCGAGATCCTCCACGAGGCCGGCTGCCCGGTCTCGACGTCCTGGCCGCCGGTCGAGAGCCGCGCTCCGAGGGACGCCTTGGCCATGCGCTCGAGGCGCTCGCCGACGCCCAGGGGCGGGCTCAGCCAGAGGGTCGAGTGCGGGACGTCGTCCTTGCTCAGCTCGCTCGTCTGCGGCGCGGCCGAGCCGCGGACGACGGTGCGCACCCAGCCCGCCTCCGTGCGGGTGAGGGTCACCCGCTGGCGCGAGATCGTGTCGCCGCCGCGCGGCTCCTCGGTCTCGAGGCTCAGCTCCAGCGCGCTGAGGTCGGGCAGGAGGTCCGCGCGGAGGGTCATGGACGCGCTCCCGCTGCGCTCGAGGTCGACGCTGAAGCGGTCGTTGATGCGGTAGATCGGCTGACCCTCGCGCTCGACGAGGTCGGTGCGCAAGGTCAGGGTGCCCACCCGGCGCCCGCCGAGCAGCACCGGTGTGCGCACCTGGCCGCCGACGTCCGGCTCGAGGGCGGTGAGGGTCTCGCGCAGGGCGTCGCCGAGCTGGCGCGGGCTCTGGGCGGCCGCGCCGCCCATGCACACCAGCCCCAACGCCACGAGCGCGGGGCCGAGCCCTCCCGCGGTCGAGGCCTCGCGGCTCAGATCAACCTCATGATCGCGCGGAGGGCGCGGGCCAGGTCGCGAGACTGGCCGTATTCGAGGAGATCGATACACACGGCGTCGAAGCACTCGGGGAACTGCTTGGCGCCGATGGCGAGGGTCCCGCCTTCGCTGAGCGTCTTGCGCAGGCCCTTGGCGACCTCGCCCAGGGGACCCTGGCGGAAGTCGTGGTTCAGCTCGGTGAGGCCTTCTTCGAGGGGGATCCCGGACTCGACCATCAGCGCCCAGGTCTCGAAGAAGCGCCGCCGGGGCTCCCAGTGCCCCTCGACGGTGGAGCGCACGAGCCGGGCCAGCTTGGGCAAGAGCACGCCCAGGCAACTCGTGCGGCGCCCGGCCTGCAGGAGAGCCAGGGTGCTGCGCGAGCAGAGCGAGGGGTAGTCGCCGAGGACGGTGGTGAAGTCGTTGCCCGCCGAGGTGGCCTCGATCATGGCCGCGTATGCGGCCCGGCAATTCTCGTCTTCGGTCGCCGACTGCATGCAACGAAAGCTCTGCAGCAGCGGGCGGCCGATGTCCAGGAGGATCGACAGGTTGTTTATGAAACGCAGCTCTTCGCGATGCACGGCGACCCACCTCTCACTGGGCAACCTACACGGAATCCCTGCCGCGTGCAGTGCTGCCCGGGGAGAATCCCCGATCCTCGCGAGCGCAGCCGTGAACGGGCCTGCGGCCGCTCACCAACCAAACGAAACGGCCCCGCCGAGGCGGGGCCGGTCGGGTGCTCGCGAGACGCCGATTAGCGGGCGAGGATCTCGATCCGCTGGGGCACGGCTGCGGCGGCCTTGGCCAGACGCACCGTCAGCAGCCCGTGCTTGGTCTCGGCCTCGATCCGCTCGAGGTCGATCCCCGAGGGCAGCTTGAGGATCCGCTCGAAGGCGCCCTGGGCGCGCTCGTTGTGGTGCCAGACGAGGCCCTCGGCCTGGGGCAGGCGCTTCTCGCCGCGGACGGTCAGGTGATCGTCCTTGAGGGTGATCTCGAGGTCGTCGGCGGTTTGCCCGGGAACCTCGATCGTCAGCCACCAGGCGTCGGGGGCCTCGACGAAGCTCAGCGCCGGCTTGTGCTCGCTGGCGCCGGCGGGGTTGATCGCGCGCGGCTCCGCGGCGGCCGGCTGAGCCGGGGCGGCGCTGGGGGCGACGTGGGGCGGACGAAGCTCGGTCAGAAACAGCATGTTCAACTCTCCCGTTCGTGCTTGGGGACCGGTCGGTCCCTACGTGGGCACGTTTTAGGGCGTTCCTCGGACACTGTCCAGCGAAAACGAGGGGGACTCAAGGGCCCCCCCGCGTCAAAGATAGCGCTGGGACGGCTCGGCGGCGTGTTCGCCACCGAACATGCTCTCGCCGGTGCAGCCGTGGTAGATCCCGAAGGAGGGGCTGGCTTCGTAGCTGGGGTCACCGGTGAAGGCGGCGACGCCCCACGAGCCGAACTCGAGCACGCCGAGGAGCACGACCGCCACGCCGCAGGCCACGCCCAACGGCGAGCTGCGCCCGGGAATCACCCGCGGCTGGCCCGCCCAGGCCGCCGCGAGCAGGCCCAGCGCCGCGAACAGCGAGACCCCGAACCCCAGCTCGATCAGGCGCGTGGTTCCCCACCCGCGGAGCACGGCCAGGATCAAGCCCACGCTCAGCGCCGCGATCGCGGCGCGGGTGAACCCGCTCAGGGCGCGGGGAGCAGCGCGACCGCCGACCCGCCGGACGCGCGTCCGGGGCAGCCCCTGCATGCGCTCGATCGTCTTGAGTCCCATGGGTAGGCGACCTGCCTCCTCGCAGTCGCAACGCGCTCGCCGCCCAGCCTACGAACCCATCCTCCCGGGCATCCAGTCCTTTTTGACGCAGTGCGGTGTAATCACTCGCCGGGCGCGGACTTCAGCTACTCGGCCGCGCGCCGGGCCGCCTCGGCGCGCTCCTCGCGGACCGCCGCTTCGCGCCCGCCGGGGATCCCCAGCTCGAGGGTGCGGTCGAAGTCGACGACCGCGTCCGCATGCCGCCCGAGCTCGATCCGGCAGCGGGCGCGCTGGGCGTAGAAGTCGGCGACGTCGGGGGCCACGCGGATCGCCTCGCCGTAGGCCGCCGCGGCGTCGTCGTAGCGGTCGAGGGCCGCGTAGGCCACGGCCTTCGTGGCGTAGGCGCCGGGGGAGTCCGGCTCGCGCGCGAGCACCGAATCGCACAGCTGCAGAGCCTCCTGCGCCCGATCCAGGTAGGCGTACGCCGCGGCCAGGCGTAGGCGGGCCTCGAGGTCGTCGGGGTCGAGCTGGATACAGCGCTCGAGGTCGGCCGCCCCTTCCTTCAGCCGCCGGAGGTTGAAGTGGGACACCCCCCGCAGGCGGCGATACAAGGAGGAGTCGGGAAACTGCTGGAGGAAGGGATCGAAGTCGGCGACCGCCTCCCGAAAGCGGCCCAGGCGGAAGAGCGCCTGCCCGCGCATGGCCTGGACCTGGAGCGCCCACTCGCGGGAGAGCCCGGCTCCCGCGCGCAAGGCCGCGCTACAGGCGTCGATCGCCTCGGTGTTGCGCTCGAGGGCGAGCAGCGCCTCTGCGCGGAGCCCCAGCGCCGAGGCTCCCCCGGGCTCGAGCTGCAGCGCGCGGTCGGCGTCGCGCAGCGCCTCGGCGTAGCGCTTCAGCTTGACCAACGCCAGGCCGCGCGAGCGCAGGAGCTGGTGCGACTCGCCCTCGAGCTCGAGGGCCCGGGTGGCGTCGGCCAGGGCCTCGGCGTGATCTCCGAACAGGCTGTGCAGCGCGGCGCGGCGCGCGTAGATCGCCCCCAGCTCCGGGTTCGCTTCGAGCGCGCGGTCGCACGCCTGGAGCGCGTCGCGGAACTGCCGCTGAGCTTCGAGCGCCATGATGAAGTTGACCTGGAGCGCGCCGTCTCGCGGCTCGAGCTCCGCCGCGCGCCGCATGGCGTGCACCGCCTCCTCCCTCCGGTCGAGCAAGGAGAGGACCGCGCCCCGAGCGCTCCAGCTGGGCGGGTGCGCGGCGTTCGTCTCCAGCGCGCGGTCGACCCGCGCCAGCGCTCCCTCGAGCTCGCCCGCCCTCGCCAACCGCTGGGCCTCCTCGATCAGGCGCTCGACGTCCTCCTGCTCGACCTCGGGCGGGGCGACCTCCTGCTCGACCTCCTCCTGCTCGACCTCCTCCTGCTCGACTTCGGGAGGGGCGATCCCGGGGCCGTCGACGTCCACCTCGTCGGCAGTCGGCGGCGCGTCTCCCAGCGCCCACACCACGCCGCCCAGCCCCAGGGCCACGACCCCCAGCGCCCCCAGCCCCAACCACCACCCGCGACCTGCTCGAGGACCCGCGCCCGCCAGCGCTCGCGGCGTCCGCAGGTCGTCGCACAGCGCCTGCATGCTCCCGTAGCGCTCGCGGGGGTCGGGGGCCAGGCAGCGCGCGCACACACGGTCCAGCGCCCGCGGCACGGCCGGGTTCAGGCTCGAGGGCGGGGGCGGCTGACGGGAGACCGCGCCCATCAGCTCCTGGAGCGTCTTCCCCGCGTGGGGGGGCGCCTGGGTCAAGCAGGCGTAGAGCACGGCCCCCAGCCCGTAGACGTCCACGCCCGCCCCGGTCTCCCCGGTGCGTCCGCTGGCCTGCTCCGGTGCCCAGAACCCGGGGGTCCCGAGGAACGCACCGGTCTGGGTCAGCCGCGACTCCGCGAGCCCCGCGTCGAAGCCGAGGCCGAAGTCGATCAGCTTGGGGCCAGCAGCGGTGAGGAACACGTTGGCCGGCTTGAGGTCGCGGTGCAGGATCCCGCGCGCGTGGCAAGCGGCGAGGGTCCCGGCGAGCTCGCCCGCCAACGCCCGCGCCTCCGCGGGGGGGAGCGGTCCCTCCTCCAGGCGCTGCTCGAGGGTCTGCCCCCGCAGCCGCTCCATGGCCACGAACTGATACGGCCCCGCTTCCCCGCTGCCGAGGATCCGCACCACCCCCGTCACCTGCGCGCGCTCGAGCACCTGCTGCTCGCGGAGGAAGCGCGCGCGCTGGCGCGGCTCGCGCAGCTGGGTCAGCTTGAGCGCGGCCGGGGCGCCGCTGGCGAGGTGCGTGGCCGCGTAGACCGCGCCCATGCCCCCGCGGCCGAGGAGCCCCTCCAGCCGGTAGCCGCCCAGCTCCCGCGGCGGCTGCGCGACGAACCCGCCGCTCACCGGGCCCTCCGCTGGGCCTGCTCGCGTAGCGATCGCTGCGCTTGGTCGCGCAGGCGGCGCACCGTGGCTGCGGCCTCCGGGGGGAGCTCGAGCTCCAGCGCGCGGTCGAAGTTGGCGAAGGCGCTCAAGGGATCGCCGAGCGCAGCGTAGCAGCGCCCGCGGTTGCTCCAGGCCGCGCCGTCGTTTGGCGCCAGACGGATCAACCGATCGAGGTCCGCGAGCGCGTCGCGCCAGCGCTCGAGCTTGAAGCGCACGAGGCTCCGCTCCCGCAGCGTCTCCGGATCGGTCTGCCTCAGGTCCAGCGCGCGGGTCAAGCAGCCCTCGGCCTCCTCGAAGCGCTCGAGGAGCAGCAGGCTTCGCCCCCGGTTGCGCCAGTGCATGGCGTCGCGTGGCTCCAGCTCGGTGGCCCGGGTGAAGTCAGCCAGCGCTTCGGCGTGGCGCCCGAGCTTGCCGAGCGAGATTCCGCGGTTGGCCCACACCAGGCCCGCCGCGGGGTCGAGGGCCAACGAGCGGCCGAAGTCGAGCAGCGCCTCCTCGTGTCGTCCCAGCTGACCCAGGCAGCGAGCGCGGTTGTGGAAGCAGTCGGCCGACGCCAAGCCCAGCTCGAGCGCGCGGGTGTAGTCGGCCAGCGCCTCGGCCAGCCGCCCCAGCCGCTCCCGGCTCACCCCGCGGTTGTGCCAGGCATAGGGGTCGTCGGGTTCGGCGGCGAGCACGCGGTCGTAGTCGCGCACGGCCTGCTCGTGCTCGCCCAGCTCGGCGCAGCACTCGGCGCGGCGGGAGTAGGCCTCGACGTATCCCGGGGCGAGCGCCAGCACCCGGTCGAGGTCGGCGATCGCCTCGCGCGCTCGCCCGAGGAACGACTTGCACTCCGCGCGCGAGAACAGCGCCTTGTGGTGTCGGGGCGACCGCGCCAGCACCCAATCGAACTCGGCCAGCGCCTCCTCGAAGCGACCCAGCAAGCGCAGGCTCTCGCCTCGCGCGTAGTGGGTCTGGAGGTCGTCGGGGTCGAGCTCGAGCACACGCCCGAACACCCGCAGCGAGTCCTCCGAGCGCCCGGTCCGCTGCAGCAGCACCCCCCAATAGAAGTTGCTCAGCACGTGATCGCGGTCGAGCTTCAGCGCGCACGCCAGGCTGACCTCCGCCTCGTCGTACCGCTTCAGGTTCAGCTCGACTGCGCCGCGCAGCGCCCAGGCGTCCACCGCTCGCGGGTCGAGCTCGAGGGCCCGGAGGTAGATCGCGCGCGCCTGCTCCAGGCGCCCGCCGCGGGCGGCCGTCTCCGCCGCGGCCATCAGCTCGGCCAGGCTGGCCCCGTCCAGAGCCGGGTCCAGCTCTGCTCGCTCGACCGGCGGAGCCGGGTCCTCGCTGGGGCTGGCCACCGCCGCCACGTCACCGGAGTTGCCGGAGCCGCTCCCCGCCTCGCCGGCGCTCCACAGCGCGAACCCCACACCACCCAGCGCGAGCGCGCAGACCCCCCCCGCCACGACCAGCGGCCCCCACGGGCGGCCGCCCGCCACCGAGATCCGCCCCCCCGCCAGCAGCAGCTCGCGGCCGACGGCGTCGGCGGACTCCGGCCGCGCCTGAGGCTCGGGCTCGAGGCAGCGCCGGCAGAGCGCGTCGAGCCAGCCGGGTACCTCGCGCCGCAGCTTCGCCGGGCCTCGCACCCGCCCGCCGGCGGCCTGCAGATACTCCTGCAAGGTGCGCGCCTCCACCGGCGGGCGCCCGGTGAGGCAAGCGTAGAGCACGGCGCCCAGCCCGTAGACGTCGGTCCGCGGCCCGATCGCGACGAGCTTGCCCTCGGCCTGCTCCGGAGCCCAGTAACCGGGGGTCCCCTGGCTGACGCCGCTCGAGGTGATTCGGCTCAAGGACGAGTCGTCGTCCTGGGCGAGGCCGAAGTCGGTCAGCCGCGCGCGCCCTCCGCTGAGGAGTACGTTGGCGGGCTTGAGGTCGCGGTGCACGACGCCGCAGCCGTGGACGTAGGTCAAGGCCTGGGCCAGCTCCTGGGTCAGCTGGATCGCCTGGGCCACCGGCAGCGGCCCGCGCCGCAGGCGCTCTTCCAGGGTCGGGCCCTCGACGAACTCCAGCGCCAGCCAGGGCACCCCCTCGTGCTCGCCGGCGCCGAGGATCGGGACCACGTGCGGGTGCCGCAAACGGGCGAGCGCGCGGACCTCGGTCTGGAACCGCCGCCGCGCGGCGGGGCTCCCGCTGCGCTGCGCCAAGAGCAGCTTGAGCGCGACCGCTTGCCCCGCCGCGTCCTGGGCGCGGTAAACCACCCCCATGCCGCCGCGCGCGACCTCGCTCACCACCCGGTAGGGACCGACCTGCATGTCGCGAGGGTAGTCGGGCCTCACTCCCCGCGCTGCAGGGCGACCGCCTTCGCGCGCTTGGCCTCGGCCTCCTGGCGGGTCTCCGGCGTCAGCTCCCCCGCGAGGGCCTGGTCGAGGGCCCCGATCGCCTCGGCGTAGCGCCCGAGCTCGATCAGCGCGACTCCGCGGTTGAGCTGCGCGCCGGCGCTGCGCGGGTCACGCGCCAACGCAGACTCGAAGTCTGCCAGCGCCGCCGGGTAGTCGTCGAGGTGCATGCAGGCCACGCCGCGGTTGAGGTAGGCCACCGCCTCCGTCGGGTCCAGCGCGATCGCGCGATTCAGCGCTTCGAGGGCGTCCGCATAGCGCTGCAGCCTGAGGCAGCTCGAGCCACGCCCGTTCCAGGCCCCAGCGTGCCGGGGCTGGATCGCCAGCACTCGGCCGAAGTCGGCGAGCGCGCCGGTGTGGTCGCCGACTCGAGCGCGGGCTCGCGCGCGGCTGTAGCTCACGGTCACGTCGTCCGGGTCGAGCTCCAACGAGCGGTCGAAGTCGGGGAGGGCCTCCCGGGCGCGGCCGAGGCTGGCCTTGCAGGCGGCGCGCTGGTAGTAGGCCCGCGGGAGGTTTGCGTCGAGGGCGAGGGCGCGGTCGTAGTCGAGGATCGCCTCCGCGTAGCGCTCCAGGAGCTGCTTGCTCGCGCCGCGCCCGAACCACAGCTCGACGTTCTGCGGGTCGAGGGCGATCGCGCGGTCGAGGGTCTCGACGGCGAGGGCGTGCCTGCCGGTGGCCTGCAGGCTCGCGGCGTAGCTGCGCAGAGCCAACGGGTCGTCGGGGTCGAGCGCCAGGCCGCGCTCGAAGTCGGCGAGGGCCTCCCCGTGGCGGCCGAGGCGGGCCAGGCAGTCGCCGCGGAGGAAGTAGGGCGCGGCATCCCGGGGCTCGAGTTCGATCGCGCGGTCTACGTCGGGGAGCACCTCGGCGTAGCGTCGCTGGCTGTAGCGGATCGAGGCGCGGTTCATGAGGACCATCGGGTGCTCGGGGTCGATCGCCAGCGCGCGCTCGATCAACTCCAGCGCCTCCTCGTTGCGCTCCAACACGCCGAGCTGTCCGGCCAGGTTGCAGAGCGCTTCGACGTTCTCCGGGTCGAGCTCCACCGCGCGGTAGGCGTCGGCCAACCCCTCCTTCCTGCGCCCGGCCTTGAACGCCCTCCCGGACGCCTCGGACAGCGCAGTGCTCTCCTCCCGCGCGCGCGCGGCCGGGGAGAGCGCGGGGGGGTCCACGGAGGGCGACACCTCCGGCGGCGGCGTGGTCTCCTTGGAGGGGACGCGGCGGCTGACCGCCCACGCCGCGCCGCCCGCGCCCAGCAGCGCCAGCCCCAGCGCCAGCGCCAGCCCGCGCAGCCCCCGCGCCCTCCGCGCCTCACCGGCGTCGGCGAGGACGAGCATCCGCGCCACCGCGTCGACGGACTCCGGGCGGTCGTCGGGCTCGAGGGCCATGCAGCGCTGGCACAGCCGATCGAGCCAGCGCGGGACCTCCGGCCGCCGCGCTCGCGGCGACGGGGACGCGTCGGCGGAGAACGCCGCCGCGAGGAACTCCTGCAGGCTCGCCGCCCGCACCGGCGGCTCGCCGGTGAGGCAGGCGTAGAGCACGGCGCCGAGCCCGTAGACGTCGGTCCGCGGTCCGATCACGGCTAGCTCACCCCGCGCCTGCTCCGGCGCCCAGTAGCCGGGGGTCCCCTGGAACACGCCGCTGCTCGTGATCCGGCTCAGCGACGAGTCGTCGTCCCGCGCGAGGCCAAAGTCGGTGAGCCTGGCTTGCCCCTGCGCCCAGAGCACGTTGCCCGGCTTGAGGTCGCGGTGCAGCACGCCGCAGCTGTGGACGTAGCTCAGCGCCTGCGCCAGCTGCTGGGCGATCCGGATCGCCTCCGGGATCGAGAGCGGACCGCTCAGGAGCCGCTGCTCGAGGCTCTCCCCCTCGACGAGCTCCAGCGCCAGCCACGGCTGCCGCTGGTGCTCTCCCGCGGCGAGGATCGAGACCACGTGCGGGTGCCGCAGCCGCGCCAACGCAGCCACCTCGGTCTGAAACCGTCGCCGCGCCGAGGCGTTCACCTGCTGCAGCAGCTTGAGCGCGACCGCTTGCCCGTCGGGGCCCCGCGCGCGATAGACCACGCCCATGCCGCCGCGGGCGATCTCGCCGAGCACGCTGTAGGGGCCGATCTGCACCCCTGCAGCGTAGTCGCGCCGCGCTCCGCGGACCAAGCCGCCGACCCGCTCGAGCCTAGAAGCTGATCTCGAGCCCCAGGTGCTCCTTGAACAGCCCGGCCAGGGTCGAGAACAGCTCCTCGGGCCCCTTGGTGCAGCGCCACACGTCGCCCTCGCGCTCGAAGTGCCAGGCCCTTTGCTCGGCGGCGAGCCACATTTGCTGGGCCGCGCGCTGGGTCGAGACGACCCAGGTCCGCCGCGGGCTGTTCTCGAACTCGAACTTGATCACGCCGGCCGAGGGCACGGCCTCGACCACGTCGGGGTCGACGTCTTCGAAGGCCTGGTCGATTCGCTGCAGGGTCGCGTAGGCCAGCTTGTCGTAGGTGGCGTCGTCGAGCTCCGTCATGGGCACCTCGCCGCGGATTGTAGGCCCCCGCGCGCGGGGAGGGAGCGCCCGTGTCGCGATCCGTGAAGGTCTGCGCCGCTGCTGCGTCAGCGATCGCGTGGCGAGTGCGCGTCGCGTCCCGCATAATCCGTCGCCAGCCGAAGGGAGCCTCCCCATGATCCACCGCACCGCACCGCTCTGGGCCCTGGCCGCCGTCGTCGCGATCTGCGCCCCCGCCGCCGCCGAAGAGCAGGGGGTGATCCGCGCGCGCCTCGACCTGAACCGGGTCGAGACCACGCTCAAGCGCATGAAGCAGTTCAGCCAAGCCAGCGCCCAGAAGCAGCTCGACATGATCGAGCGCGCTCGGGGCTACCTCGCCGGCTGCTCGAAGCAGGACGACCCGGCCTGGACGGCCCAGAGCGAGCGCGCGGCGGCCCTCGAGGCCGCGGTGCGAGGCAAGACCGCCCAGCCCGCGGGCGGCGCCGAACCCCAGGACGGCCCCAAGCCCAGCGGCGGCGCCAAGCCCGCCGGCGGAGCGACCCAGGACCCCGCGCCGGTCCAGCCCGCCGGGCGGGCCGACGCGCGCACCCGCCGCGCCAAGAGCCTCGTCGACCAGGCCGAGGCGAAGCTCGCCGAGCTGAAGCCCGGCGACGTTCGCGGCGCCACCCGGCTGATCGACCTGCTCAAGCAGGCCAACGACCACCTGAAGCAGGTCCGCGACCCGAAGCAGCAGGCGCACCCCGACTACAACGGCACGATCCGCCGCCTCGCCCCCCTCGACGCCAAGATTCGCGCCCGGGCGAACGAAAAGCCGGCCGCCCCCGCCGAGCCCAAGCAGCCCGGCGGAGAGAGCGCGGCGCCGCCCACGGGACCCGGCGTCGAGCGCCCGCTGAACGCGGCCGACCAGAAGCTCCTGACCCAGGCCGCGCAGTCGATCGACGAAGCCGACCAGTCGCTGGCCAAGCTCCAGGGGACGGTGTTCTCCACCCCCGACCTCAGCAAGCCCACGCCCTACGCCCAGCGCTACGCCAACGCGCGCGTCTACCTTGGGCGGGTCAGCGACCGCGAGAACGCCAAGCTGGTCGCGGCCTACGCCCAGCTCGAGGCCTCCCAGGCGCGCTACGCCGCGCGCGAGGCCGAGTCGCGCGAGCAGCTCGCCGCGCTCCACGCCCAGGACGACTACGAGGCCAAGATCCAGGCCACCGTCGCCGACCTGAAGCAGAACGGGAACGCGCGCGCGCCGAAGTTCCCTCGCGATTGGTCGCCGGCCCAGATCCGCACGTGGGTCACGACCCGCTTCAAGCCCGGGATCGAGACCACCCAACAGCAGCTCGACTTCATTCGGCGGGTGCGGCTCTGGGACCCGCGGCTGCGCGTCCGCGGGCGCTACCACGTCGAGCTGAAGAACGGCTCCATGGCCGCCGAGCGCACCGCGCTGCAGGTCGTCGCCAGGGCCAAGGCCATGACCGCCGGGATCGAGGAGGAGGCCCAGAAGGCGCTGAAGGACTCGGCCGACTTCGAGACCAAGCTCACGGTCAAGGAGCTGCGCGACATGGCCCGCAGCATGAACTTCGCCGACTTCGGCACGCGGCAGATCGTGGGGGCGGTGGACAGCCTGCGCAAGGCGCTCGCCTTCCACGAGGCCATGGGCGAGGTGCCCGAGGCGCTCCAGCAGCTCAACGCCCAGGTCCGCGCCCGCCGCGACGCGATCGTAGCCCGGGTCGAGGCCCAGATCGCCAGCGAGCGCTTGCCCGCGCCCAAGGCCGGCCAGGAGAAGCTGCAGCAGATCGCCCGCGGCTTCTTCAAGGGGGCGCTGGCCGTGGCCGTCAGCAGCGAGCTCAAGACCGTCGAGGGCACCTGGACCAGCAAGGACCTGGTGAGCGAGGTCCCCGCTGGCGGCGACTGGGTCCGCCGCACCTACCGGGTCACTAACGAGCCCTACAAATACGACCGCTTCTGGGTCTACGTCGCCCGCCCCCTCGAGGGCCGCGAGGGCTACGTGCAGGTGTGGGAGTACGGCGTGCGCAAGTTCGCCTTCGGGGCCAAGCCGCTCAACGAGTGGTACCCCTACGTCGACCAGCGCAAGTTCGTGATGCTCGCCGAGAACCTGCCCAAGTAGCAGCAGGCCCCGTACATGGAGACGCCCGCTCCCAGAGGCTGGGAGCGGGCGGCTCGAGCGCGGCTCGGGATCGCGCTGCGTTGACTCTTAGTTGTTGCCGGCGGTGGCGACGGCCGCGGGGGCGTTGGCGGCCTTGGCGCGGTCGGCGGCCAGCTTGGCCTTATCGGCGTCGCTGCGCGGGATCCCGCGCAGGGCGTCGTCCTCGGGAATGTCGGCGACCGGGACGCGCCCGCCGAAGTCCTCGTAGTACCAGATCTCACCCTTCTCGTCGCGGAAGGCCTGAATGAAGGGACCGCCCTGGTTCTCGGCCCACTCCAGCGAGCCGTTCTTGCGGCCGCCCCACTGGGCGTAGCTCGCCGAAGGCCAGCTGAACGAGCCGTCGTAGAGGTGCTCGGTGCCGTCGGCCATGGTCACGGCGCAGACGCCGTGGAAGTTCCAGGGGCCGCCGCCGCCCTGCGCATACCAGTAGTTGCGCATGGGGCGTCCGGTCTGCTTGCCGCGGCCGGTGCGCTCGAGGTAGTGGATCCGGGCTTCGACCCCCAGGGTGCCGAGGATCGAGGCCACGAGGGCCGCCTGCTGGTTGCAGCGCCCGCCGACGTGGGTCGGGTTCTCGATCAGATACCAGCCGAAGTTGTTCCGGTAGTGGGTGTACTTCTCGTAGTCCTCGTCGGGCTCGAGCGGCGGGTAGAACAGGCTGCCCACCGAGCGCTCGCCGGTGCTCGAGGAGATCGAGCCGCCGAGGTCGTCGTAGTTGATCGGCTTCTCGGCGCCCGCGGCGTAGTCGGGGACGGCGATCTCGACACCCTGCTGGTCGCTGGGGTGCACGAGGTGCCGCATGAGGTTGTCCACGGCGTGGGCGATCGACTCGGCGCCCTGGCCAATGTTCTTGCTCGCGCCGTTGGCCCAGCGGCAAGCGTTCTCGAAGTGGATCGCCGAGGCCGGGTTCATTCGGTCGTTGCGAATGTTCTTCCGCGGCTTGAGGTGGGTGGTGTAGACCCGCAGCGGGCTGACCCCGGCGCTCTGGCCGGCGACCGACCAGTTGAGCTCGAGGGCGTTGATCGCGACGGCCTCGTTGAGCGGCTCGGCGGAGGTCAGCTTGACCGACACGCCGCGCTCGAGGTCCTCCAGCGAGGCCTCACCCGTGAGGCGCAGGCCGCTGGAGCTGGTGGCCACGATCGCCACGGTGGCGGCTTCGCTCAGCGACGCCTCGGCCTGGAAGGTGACCTCCAGCTCCAGGGGCTGACCCTGCTGGATCACGGCGGGCTGCTTGAAGGCCGGGGCCTCGTCGCTGCCCAGGGCGCGCTCGAACTGCGGCTCGTCGCCGAGGTCGACGTAGGGGGTCACCTCGACCTTGGTCACCGCGCACTCGACCGCGTTGAGCTCGATCACCTGACCGACCTCGTCGGCCAGCTTCGGCGTGAGCTTGATCGCGCCTGGGCCCTCGATCACGAGGCCGGCGTCGGTCTGCTTGGCCGGGCCCTCGATCTGGAGCGTCGCGTTGCTCGGGGTCAGCTCGAGGGCGACGGTCGAACCCGCCAGCACCACGTGACCGTTGAGCGGCGCGTCGACGCGCACGTCGCCAGAGATCGGCGGCGGGTCGTTGCCGTCGTCGTCGTCGTCGTCGGTGTCCGTGTCGTCGTCCGCGTCGTCGTCGGCCGGGTCCTCGGGGACGGGCGTGTCGCTGATCCGGACCCCGCGCTCGTTGGAGCGCTGGTTGTCGCCGTCGATATAGAGGCCGTAGATCCGGTCGCCGCGCACCAGGTAGGCGGCCTTGCCGGGCTTGACCGCGCCGCCGGTGAGGGCGTTGGCCACGCCTTCCTGGGCCTCGAAGAACACCAGGAGGATCCCGCTGTCCAAGACCCGCGCGTCTCCGCGCTCGGTGAAGGGGTCAGCGCTTCCATCCTGGACCTGACGGACGATCCGGTGTTCGCCTTGATCGTTCTCGGTGATCCAGAGGGAGACGCTCTCACCCCCGTTTTGCAGGTCGTAAGTGCCTGCGTTGCCTGAGGGTTCCGCCATGAGGGGGAGGCTCAACGCCAACACCCCAATCAAGGCTCCCACACTAATGCCTAAACGTTTCATATGTGCTCCGACCCGCTGGTCTCAGAGCACTAACGCGCAACCATCGCACCAATCCTAACCCTCACAATTCCGCCAATACGACCCATAACAGACCGGGATTGAAACGTTTTCCCGATCCGCGCAGTAAGTGTGCGCTGGTTGTCCAAGCCCGGACGGGTTAGTTTTGGGACCGAGTCATGGCGCAGCACCGCGAGACACTCCTCCGAATCGTGACCGGCCTCACCGGGCACGACGTCCAGACCCTCGAGGGCCTCTGGAGCGCCCCCCTCGCCGACGCCGGGCTCGACTCGATCCGCGCCCAGGAACTCCTCGCCGAGCTCGAGGACGAATACGACGTCGAGATCACCCCCGAAGACGCCGTCCACCTCGAGACCCTCGCCGCCGTCGAGCGCTTCGTGAAGGGGCTGGGCTAGTGACGAACCAGACGCACCACGCCAAACCCACCGTCGCCGAGCGCGCGCTGTTTCGAGACACGAGCGCCTCGAGCGGGATCTGCTTCTACCCCGGCCGCGGCGAGGGGACGCACCTCCGCTACGCGGAGCTCTTGCCGCTGATCCGCGGCGCCGCCGAGGGCCTCCGCGCGCAAGGCCTCGGCCCCGGCGACCGCTTCCTGTGGGTGGCCACCGGAGACCTCGACGGAGTGCGCGCGTTCCTCGGCGGGCTGATCCTGGGCGCGATCCCGATCCCGGTCGCGCCCCCGCGCACGATCTCGGGACCCGGCGCCTGGCAAGCCCACGTGGACGCCGTGCGCCTGGCGCTGCACCCCAAGGCCCTCGTCGGGCTGGAGACCTGGCTCGAGCTCGCCGTGGACAGCCAGCTGCCCTTGATCCCGGCCGAGACCCTCCCCCAGGACGGCCCCCCGGTCGACTCGGACCCCTCCACCTGGGAGCACGTGCAGCTCACCAGCGGGAGCACCGCCGCGCCCAAGGGGGTGCGCGTCCCGTTCTCCAACGTGCGCGCCAACAGCTACCAGATCGGCTGGGGCTCCGAGGTCCGCCCCGGCGACGTGGTCGTCAGCTGGCTGCCGCTGTATCACGACATGGGCCTCGTGGGCACGCTCCTGTTCGCGATCTACTGGAACCTGGACCTGGTGCTCATGAGCCCGTTGACCTTCCTCCGCCGCCCGCGGCGCTGGCTGGAAGCGATCAGCACCTACAAGGGCTCGCTCTCCCCCGCGCCCGCCTTCGCCTACGGCTACGTCGCCCGCCGCGTGCCGGCCAAGAGGCTCGAGGGCCTCGACCTCTCGTCGTGGCGCGTGGCCTACTGCGGCGCCGAGCCCGTGCACCCGCCCGCCCTCCGCGGCTTCGCCGAGCACCTGGCCCCCGCCGGCTTCCGCGCCACGAGCCTGCTCCCCTGCTACGGCCTCGCCGAGGCGACCCTCGCGGTGACCTTCACCCCCCACCAACGCGGCCTGCGCTCGCGCACCCTCTCCCGCGCCGAGCTCGCCGCCGGCAGCGTGCGCCCGCCGGATCCCGCTGACGAACACGACGCCCTCGAGGTCGCGCTCCTCGGGCCGGCCCTCCCCACGACCCGGGTCGAGCTCCGCGACCCGATCCACGGCCAGGACCCGACCCCCGCCGGCGAGGTCGGCGAGATCTGGCTCCACGGCCCTCAGCTCACGCCCGGCTACCTCGACGACGCCGCCGCCAACGCCATGTCCCACCGCGACGGCTGGCTGCGCACCGGCGACCTCGGCTCGTGGATCGACGGCGAGCTCGCCGTGCTCGGCCGCTCCAAGGAGCTGATCATCGTCCGCGGGCGCAACCACGCTCCGATCGACCTCGAGTGGGCCGCCGGCGAGGTCGAGGGCCTCGACGCCGCCAGCTGCTGCGCCTTCGCTGCCCCCGGCCCCGACGGCAACGAAGCCGCGGTGATCGCCTGCGAGGTCCCCAAGGACCACCCCGACCCGGCCGCCCTCCCCGACCCGGTGCGCAAGGCCGTGCGCCGCAAGACGGGGATCGACCTGCTCGAGGTCGTGCTCCTCCCTCCCCGCGCGATCCCCCGCACCACCAGCGGGAAGCTCCAGCGCGGCAGGGTTCGCGAGCGCTACCTCGAGGGAACGCTGAGGCCCGCATGACCGACGCCGACCGGCCCGCGCTCCGGATCAAGCGCCTCGAGCACGCCAAGGGCGACCTCCCCGGCTATCAGACGGAGGGGTCCGCCGGCCTCGACCTCCGCGCCGGGATCTCCGACCCGGTTCGGATCGAGTCCGGCGCCCGCGAGCTGATCCCCACCGGGCTCGAGATCGCGGTCCCCCCCGGCTACGAAGCCCAGGTCCGCCCGCGCTCGGGGTTGGCGATCAAGAACGGCGTGACCGTGCTCAACAGCCCGGGGACCATCGACTCCGACTACCGCGGCGAAGTCGGCGTGATCCTGATCAACCACGGCGCGCCCAGCTTCGAGGTCACCCCCGGCATGCGGATCGCCCAGCTGGTCGTCGCGCCGGTGACCCAGGTCACCGTGAGCGAGGTCGGCGAGCTCGACGCCACCGAGCGCGGCGCCGGCGGCTTCGGCCACACCGGGGTCTAGTCGAGGTCTACTCCTCGCCGAGCTTCCCCACGACCTCGGCCCGCCGACGCTGGGTCAAACGACTCCGCGGCTCGAGGCGCAGGCTCGCGTCGTAGTCGTTCAGGGCCTCCTGGTAGCGGCCGAGCTTGGCCTTCACGTCGCCGCGCATTTGCCACACCGGCGCCTCCCGGGGAGCGAGCTCGAGGGCGCGATCGAGGTCCGCGAGGGCCTCGGCGTAGCGCCCCAGCTTGCCCTGGGTCATCCCGCGGTTGGCCCAGGCCACCGAGCGACCGGGGTCGAGCTCCAGGGCCTGGTCGAAGTCGGTGATCGCGTCCGCATGCTGGCCGAGCTGGGTCTTGGCGGTGCCGCGGTTGACCCAGGCGTTGGCGTAGCTGGGCTGGAGCGCGATCGCTCGGTCGTAGTCCGCGATCGCCTCCTTCAGGCGCCCGAGCCGGGACTTGGCCAGCCCGCGCTCGGTGTAGGCGCGCGGCGCCCACCGGGAGCGGGGGGCGAGCTCCAGCGACCGGTTCAGGTCGCGCAGCGCGGGCTCCAGGTGCCGCATGGCGTTCAGCATGGCGCCGCGCTCGCCGAGGGCATGCGAGTCGTCGGGGTCGATTTGCAGCGCGCGGTTGAGGTCCTCCAACCCCTTGTCTCGCCGGCCGAGCTTGGCCTGCAGGATTCCGCGGGTGGTCCAGGCCTTGGCGTGGGTGGGGTCCAGGACCAGGGCGCGAGTGAGGTCGGCGATCGCCACCTCGCTTTGGCCGAGGCGGCCCTTGACGACCCCGCGCTCCCGCAAGCTGCGCGCGTGTTGGGGGTCGCGGGCGAGGGCCGCGTCGAAGTCGACGAGGGCCTCCTGCAGGCGGCCCAGCGAGGCCTTGGCGAGGCCGCGGTCGCTCCAGGCCTCCACCGACTCGGGGTCGAGCTCCAGCGCGCGGTCGTAGTCCAGCAGCGCCTCCTCGAAGCGCCCCTGCTGGGTCTTGATCCCCGCCCGGCTGAGAAACGACCGACTCCGCGTCGGGTCGACGGCGATCGCCAGGTCGTGGTCCGCCATGGCGTCGTCCAGGTGCCCGAGGTGCAGCAGCGCGACCCCGCGGTTCACCAGGACCGCGGGATCCTCCGGGTCGAGCCGCAGCGCCTCGTCGTAGTCGACCCGCGCGCCCGGGTAGTCCCCCAGGCGGGCCTTGGCCAGACCTCGCTTGGCCCACGCCCGCGCCAGGTCGGGCGCGAGCTCGATCGCCCGGTCGTAGTCGGCGATCGCGTCCGTGTAGTCCCCTTCGTCGTGCTTCAAGAACCCGGCGTTGACGTAGGAGTCGGCGAGGGCCCGAGGCTTGCGATCCTCGTCGACGGGCTCGACCGGGGCGTCGACGGGCTCGACCGGGGCGCGCCCTGCTGCGGCAGGATCGCTGCCCCGAGTCGCGGCCCAGGCGCCGAACACCCCCGCGCAGCCGAGGGCGGCGACGGCGACCGCGAGCGCCGCGGCGGCGCGCCCCGGGTCGCTTGGGCCCTTCGTCGCGCTGGCCGTCTGCAGCGCGTCGGCCATGGCCTGCGCGTCCGGGTAGCGTTTGCCCGGCTCCACCCGCAGCGCGCCCAGCACCGCGGCCTCGACCGCAGGCGGCACGTCGCCCCCCAGGGGAGCCGGCGACTCCAGGAGGTTGCTCATCAGCTCATGCACCGTCGCGCCGGTGAACGCGGGCCGCTCGGAGAGCAGCTCGTAGGCCAGCACCCCCAGGGACCACACGTCAGACGTCGGCGCGGGGGGGGCGCCGTCGAACTGCTCGGGGGCCATGTACTGCGGGGTCCCGACGCCGCGCCCGGTCTGGGTCAGGCGCTCCTGGTCGAGCCCGATCGAGACGCCGAAGTCGATCAGGCGCAGGCGACCGGTGGCGTCGATCAGCACGTTGCTCGGCTTGAGGTCGCGGTGCACGACGCCGGCGGCGTGCAGCACCGCCACCGCGCGCACCAGCTCCAGCACCAGCGCCAGGCGTTCGCCCAGGGGCCGCCCGCGCGCCGCGTGGTCCAGCGTCGTCCCGTCGATCAGCTCGCAGATCAGGTAGCCGAAGCCCGGCTCGGTGCCCCAGGCGTAGACGCGCACGACCTCCGGCGCCCTGAAGCGCGCGAGCAGCTCGGCCTCCCGCGCGAAGCGCTTCAGCGCCTCGGGGGTCGAGCGCACGCAGACCTTGACCGCTACGTCACGCCCCTCCGCGTCGCGCCCGCGGTAGACGTCGCCCATGGCCCCGTGCCCCAGCGGCCGCAGCTCGCTGACGCCGGGGATCTGCGGAGCGCCGTGGATCGGATCGAAGTCCCAGCTGTATGGATTCATGGAGTTCGACCGCCACTCTAGCGCCTGCGACCACGAAGGCAGCGGTGGAGCCTGCCTCGGGGCGCCTGTCCCCGACGCGTCGCGGAATCGCCCGCCTTGCCTTAGCGTGAGCGCGAGGAAGGGCAGCGCGTGAACGAACTGGTCAGCTCGGGGCTGCACCTCTGCGGCGCGGTGGCCGTGATCCTGGCCACACCGCACCTGGTGCGCACCCTCGGCTACAGCCGCGAGCTCCGGATCGGCGCGCAGCTGCAGTCCGCCTGCATTGCGTTCCTGCTCGTGGCCAGCTGCGCCTACCACTTCGGCTGCCACTACCTGGGCGAGGACGACGAGCTGACCCTGGTCTTGGTGCGGATCGACCGGGCCGGGGTGTGGGTGATCTTCGCCGGCTTCTTCATTCTCCCGCACCTGATCCTCGAGCGCGGCGCCTGGCGCTGGGCGCCCCTGGCGCTCTCCTGGACGATCGCGACGGTGGGGGCCGCGATCATGCTCGCGGAGTACGTCCCCATGTCGGCGGCGCAGCTCGCCCTGCCCTACGCGCTGGCGAGCGTGATCGGCATGGTCTCCACCGCGCGCTTCGTGCTTCGCCGCGGCGCGCGACAGTCCGCGGGGCTGCTCCTGTTCTGGGTGGCCTTCGTCGCCGCGGCCCTCTGCTTCGTGTTCAAGGTCCCCAACGTGATCGACGGCTGGGTCGGCCCCCACGAGGTGTGGCACCTGGGGATCCTGCTGGGGATCGGCGCCCACTGGCACTTCATGCTGGACCTCCGCGAGGAGGCGGCGCTGGCGTTCCCCGAGGTCGGCGCGCTCGCGCCGGTGCGGATCGAGGCGGAGGCCTGAGCTTCAATTGATCCTCCGCAGGGCGCGCCGCTCGAGCCGCGGTGGACAGGCCGAGCGCCCTAGCGCGGCAGGTGCTGGAGCTCGGCGAGCTCGCTCAGCGGGAGGCGCTCGCCGTCGGCGAGGAGCAGCACGCCGTCCTCGATCGTGAGCAGCTCCGCGTCCCGCGGGGCGCGGTCGTCCTTGAACGTCAGGCGCACCCGCTGGGTCGCGGGAGCGGCTGGAGGCGGGCCCCGACCGGGCGGCGCGGCTGTCCGGGCCCGGGCCCGGCGGCTACGCTGGGCCCGTGCAGATCGGCCCCTACAGCGTGCTCGAGGAGCTGGCCCGCGGCGGGCAGGGCGTGGTCTACCGCGCCGAGGACGCCCGGGGCCAGCCCGTCGCGCTCAAGCTGCTCCTCGCGCACCGCGCCCAGAGCGCGCGCGCCCGCCAGCGCTTCCAGGCGGAGGTGGCGGCCCTGGCGCGGCTGCGCCACCCGCACGTGGTCTCGATCCTGGGCACCGGCGAGCACCAGGGCGCCCCCTGGCTGGCGCTGGAGTTCGTCGAGGGCGAGAGCCTCGGCGCGCGCTTGCGCAGGGGGCCGCTCCCGATCCACCAGGCGATCCGGGTCGCGCAACAGCTCGCCCAGGCGCTGAGCTACGTCCACGGCTGCGGGGTGCTGCACCGCGACCTCAAGCCCGACAACGTGCTCCTCCGCGGCGACGAGGCGCTGCTCACCGACTTCGGCCTCGTGCTCGAC
>Ga0070727_10001673_pt1 | contig 22881 bp, 22 predicted proteins | sample tdAd472_FD_66722 | JGI IMG/M metagenome (GOLD analysis project Ga0070727, IMG submission 66722) | Marine sediment microbial communities from the Atlantic coast under amendment with organic carbon and nitrate - tdAd47.2 | ecosystem: Environmental > Aquatic > Marine > Coastal > Sediment | place...
GCCTCGTTCGAACCCGCGACACGCGAGCGGATGCTCAGCCGACTGACCGACGCGATCGACGCCAGCGCCTCGCCCCGGAAGCCCATCGTCGCAATCGTGTCGAGGTCCTGGGCATCGCGCACCTTGCTGGTCGCGTGCGGGTGGACCGCCAGTTCCATCTGCTCCGGATCGATCCCCGAGCCGTCGTCGGTGACGCGGATCAGTTCCACGCCCCCCTGCTCCAATTCGACCGTGATCCGACCCGCCCCTGCATCGATGGCGTTGTCCAGCAATTCCTTCACGACCGAGGCCGGGCGCTCGACCACCTCGCCCGCGGCGATCTGATTCACCACCAGCGCCGGGAGAACCCGGATCTCCCGCCTCGTTGTCCCGGTCGGCTCGTGCATCGCGGGCATTGTAGAGCGATCCGGCCCCACGCTCGCGTATGCTCTCCCCCATGGCCAAGGACAAGTCGCGAGCCCACCACAATCCCCCGCTCCCCAGTGTCCAGCACGAGCACAAGGGCCTCGCCCGGCTGCCCGAGGCGGTCCTCCACTGGCGACGCGAAACGACCTTCCTTGTCTTCGCGGGCATCTTCCTCGGCTCACTGACGATGCTCAACATCCTCGGCATCACCCGCTTCATCAAGCTCTTCGAGATCACTGACTCGGAGGGTGAGGTTGAGACCCTCTGGGGCGCCAAACTGACCTTCGCCATCGCCGTCGGTGTGCTCCCCTACCCCATCACCTTCCTCTGCACCGACTTCATCAGCGAGTTCTGGGGTCGCCGGCGCGCCAACGCCGTGGTCTGGGTGGGCTTCCTGCTGAACATATGGGTGGTCACGGTTCTCTGGCTCGGCGGGGCGCTGCCGGGCTTCGAGCAACTCGCGCCCGACGGCAGCATCGCGCTCGACGAGGCCGGTCGCCAGCCCGTCTTCTTCGAGGTCCGCGCCCTCGCCTTCGGCGCGGTCACCGCCTCCATGGTTGCCTACCTCGTGGCCCAACTCGTTGATGTCCATGTCTTCCACTTCTGGAAGAAGCTCACCAACGGCAAGCACCTCTGGCTGCGCAACAACGGCTCAACGCTGGTCAGTCAACTCGTGGATACCGTCGCGGTCATCCTCATCACGCACTACTACGCGAACGCCCTGCCGATCAGCACGGACCACTCCGTTGTCCCGCAGCTCGTGGTCTTCATCCTGACCGGCTACGCCTTCAAGGTGCTCGCCGCGTTCGTCGACACGGTCCCGTTCTACATCGGCTCGCACTACCTGGCCCGCTTCCTGCGCCTGCCTCCTGCTCACGAAGCACCTCACCCGCCCGCCGCCGCGGCAGTCGAGGCGGGGGTCGGGTAATCCCTGCCCCGTGGTCACTCCGTCGCCTATGCTCAAAGCATGAGCGACCAACCCACCGTCTTCACCAAAATCATCAACGGCGAGATCCCGTGCTTCAAAATCCACGAAGACGAGCACACCTTCGCCTTCCTCGACATCAACCCGCTGAGCCCGGGCCACACCCTGCTCATTCCCAAGGAGCAGGTCGCGACGCTCGACAAACTCTCCGACGAGGCCGCCGCCGCAATCGGCCGGATCCTGCCCCGCCTTTGTCGCGCCATCGTCAAGGCCACCGGCATCGCCGACTACAACATTCTGCAGAACAACGGCGAACTGGCCCACCAGGCGGTGCCGCACGTGCACTTCCACATCATCCCGAAGCCCGACACCAAGACCGGCCTCGGCGTCGGCTGGCCGTCGGGTGAACTGAACAAGGGCACGGCTTCGGAACTGGCCGAGTCGATCTCCAGCGGGCTCTGATACTGCTCGGCCCACCGATCGCTGGCAGCACTCTGAGACAAAACGAGCAGCGGCCGGAACACTTTCGTGCACCGGCCGCGCTGCCATCTGACCATTTGTCGGCGCCGAGGCACCGACGGGGCGTTTACATGCAAGATCAGTTTCCGGACTTGCCGTTCGACCCATCCTTCGCGGGATGGGTGTTCCAGTCCTCGTACGTCTTCTTGCCATCCTTCGTGTCCTTCTTCAGGACGTCACGCTTCGGACCGGCAAACATGTAGGTGACACCAGAGTCCGTCAGACGTGAGGCTCGGAGAACGCGTTCACCGTCACGCTGCACGAACTTGCCGATGAGCGTAATCGTGTCGCCTCGATCGATGTTCAGGTTGTTCTCGTTCACATAAGGACCGAAATCAACCGTGAACTCGCGGCCGTCGGCAAAACGCAGGCGTCCGGTCGTGTGACGCTCATCGTCAACACGCTCGGTGCCGGTCAGCACTATCCGGGTCACATCGCCGCGGACGCGCGTGCGTGACGCCATTCCATCGTCCGCACGATCGGTGTTGCGGCGCTCAGCCTCATCGCGATTCCCGCGGTCGTCGCGCGCGTTCTGCTTGTCGTCGGGAGCTGACTTGCCCGTCTGCCGGTCGCCGCGCTTGCGGGTGGGATCGTTCGCACGCTCGCTGTCGGACGCCCCACCATCGGCGGTGCTGTCGGACGGGTAGACATAGTAGTACGCATCGAAGCCGTAACCGGTCTGCGAATCGTAGAACCCGTCGGCGTAGCCGGCAGTGTAGTAGGTCGAGTAGCTCGAATCCCACTCGGCGTCCCACGAGTCGTACCCGAACGAATCGTCGTTATACCCGTCGTAGTAGCCGTCATAGTAGGCATCGAAATCGAAGCCGCCGTAGGTGCCCGAGTACCCGTCCATGTCACCCGTGTCGCTGTAAAAGGCGAAGCGCGCCATATCACTGCGATCCTCATAGCGGTCGCCGAGCTCTTCGTAATCCGTCACATCGTCCTGATTGAACCAGTCCGACGGGTCGTACCATTCTTCGACATGCTTGCCCTCACCGGGCTCCCACTCGTATTCGACATCGTCGTCATCCGTCGCGTCCTGCGCGACAGCAACCGACGACGCGGAGCCTGCAACCAGCGTGAGCGCGGCAATGCCGACCACGGATGTCGGGAGAGCTCTGTGCTTAAAAAATGAAGTAATCTGAAGACTCATCTGTTCGGTCCTCCATGTATCTCGGTAGTAAAACGCGTAGGGTTCCTGAGAACCTTTCGCAATACACAAAGATGGTGGAACCGGACGATGAGCAACCGCTAAAGCGCGCATGAAAGCCCGCTCATAGACCAGCCGCCGAACATCCTCTTCGTCGCATCAGCCGCCGGCGACCTCAAGACACCGGTCGACCACCGCGTCGAACTTCACGAACTCGCCCTTGCCGCCGTCGGTGCGCAGTTTGAACTCGACCGCCCCCTCGGCCAGCCCCTTGTCACCGATCGTCAGCCGGATCGGGATGCCGATCAGGTCGGCATCCTTGAACTTAAAGCCCGGTCGCTCGAACCGGTCGTCGATCAGAACGTCGAAGCCCGAAGCGCTCAGGCCGCTCGCAACATTTTTCGCGGCGTCCATCGACGCCGAATCGTCGGGCTTCATCACCGTGACGAGCACGTGATACGGCGCGAGCGCGAGCGGCCACACGATGCCGTTGTCGTCGTGGCTCATCTCCACCGCCGACGCCATCGTCCGCGAAACGCCGATGCCGTAGCAACCCATGATGACCGGGTGCAGCGCCTGGTCCTCGCCCATTATCGTGTAGCCCATCGCCTCGGAATACTTCGTGCCGAGCTTGAAGATGTGCCCGACCTCGATGCCGCGCTGGGCCTCGAGCTCGACGCCCTCGGCCTTCGGCGACGGGTCGCCGGCCATCGCGTTGCGCACATCCGCCACCATCAGCGCCGGGCAACCGCCCGTCGTCGCTCCCTCGATGGTCATCCCGAGATCGCGCGACCAGCAGAAGTGCTTCGTGTGGTAGTCCTTTTTGTCTGCCCCGGTCACCCAGAACATCGGCTTGCCCTTCTCGATGTCCAGGCCCTGCGCCGCATCCGGATCGACGACGACCAGCACACCCTTCTTGCCGAGGTTCGCACGCGGGCTCACATAGCCGATCTCGAAGCCGTTCGCCCGCGCCTTCTCCGGCTCGGCGAGTTCGATCGCGCCGACCTCGGCCGCCTTCTTCACCTTGCCCTCGTTGACCTCATGGTCCCCTCGCACGACCGCAACAATCCATTCCTCGCCGTACTTCTCGAGTTCCTCCGGCGTCGACTTCACGCGGAACACCACGCTCTTGAGCATGTTCCGAGTTTTTACCTTCAGCAACTTCGACACGTCCTCGATGCCCGGACAATCCGGCGTGTGCACATCCTCGGCCTCGCCGGAAGGCTCACCTTCCAGCGACCACGATCGCTTGCCGATCTCACACTTCTCCATGTTCGCGGCGTACCCGGTCTCCGGGCATCGCAGGATGGTGTCCTCACCCGTGTCGCAGAACACCATGAACTCGTGGCTCGCCGAGCCGCCGATCGGACCGGCCTCGGCCTCCACCGCGCCGAAGTTGAGCCCGCACCGCTCGAAAACATTCGAGTACGCCCGATACATCGCGTCGTACGTCTCGTTGAGCCCGCCCTCGCCCTCCACGTGCATGTGGAACGAATAGGCGTCCTTCATCAGGAACTCGCGACCACGCAGCAGCCCGGCCCGGGGGCGGAACTCGTCGCGGTACTTCGTCTGAATCTGATACAGGTTCAGCGGCAACTGCTTGTAACTGCTCACCGCCGAGCGCATCAGTTCCGTGATGACCTCCTCGTGCGTCGGACCGAGGTACGAGTCGCGCCCGTGCCGATCCTCGAATCGCATCAGCAGGTCGCCGTACTCGTCGGCCCGGCCCGTTTCGTGGAGCAGTTCCGTCGGGCACAGCGCGGGCAGCAGCAGCTCGCTCGCCCCGGCTCGGTCCATCTCCTCACGCACGATATCCGTGACCTTGCGCAGCACCCGATGTCCCAGCGGCAGGTAGTCGTACACCCCCGCCGCGAGTCGCCGGATGAACCCGCCTCGGACGAGCAGCTTGTGGCTCGGTGCCTCGGCATCCGCCGGGGCGTCCTTCGCGGTCGGGATCAGCGTCCTCGACCAGTACTGGATGTCTCCGGTGCGAACAGTCGAAACGGGCGATCGGGTGGCGGTGGAAGTCGTCATGGCGGGCAGTGTACCCACCGCCCCGCCACCGGTCCCGCGACAATAATCCGCTCTTAGCCCTTGGCCTGCCGGGCCGCCTTCTTGCGGTCGCTCTCGCTGAGCATCCGCTTGCGCATCCGGACCGACTCGGGCGTGATCTCGACGAGCTCGTCATCCTCGATGTACTCGAGCGCCTGCTCGAGCCCCATCTTCCGAGCCCCTTTGATCTTCGTGAACGCTTCCTTGTTGGCCTCGCGCATGTTGGTCAGTGCCTTGGCCCGGGTGATGTTGACCGTCAGGTCGTTCTCGCGGTTGTGCTCGCCGATCACCTGCCCGGCGTACACCTTCGTGCCGGGCTCGATGAACATCACGCCCCGGTCACCCATCGCCTCGATGCTGAACGCCGTCGCCGGACCGCCGTCGATCGAGATCAAGACGCCCTGCCCGCGGCCGGGCACATCGCCCTGCATCGGCACGTACCGCTCGAATGCGTGGTGCATGATCGCCTCGCCCTGGGTCGCCGTGAGCATCCGGCTGCGCAGGCCGATGAGCCCGCGCGCGGGGATCTCGAAGACCATGTGCGTCATCTCGCCACGCGGCTCCATCTGCTTGAGCTCGCCGCGACGGGCACCGACCAATTCCATGACCGAACCGACCGCGCCCGCCGGGGCTTCGACCACCAGACGCTCGAGCGGCTCGTACTGCTTGCCCTCGACCTCGCGGATCACGACCTTCGGCTTGCCGACCGCCAGTTCGAAGCCCTCGCGCCGCATCGTCTCAAGCAGCACGCCCAGGTGCAGCATGCCGCGACCAGACACCACGAATTCATCGCCCGCGCCGCTCGGCTCAACCCGGAGCGCGACATTGGTCTCCGCTTCACGCATAAGCCGGTCGCGGATCTGCCGGGAGGTCACATACTTGCCCTCCTGGCCGGCCAGCGGCGAGTCGTTCACGCGGAACACCATGCTCAGCGTCGGTTCGTCGATCGTCACCGGGGGCAGCGCCTCGGGGTTGTCCTTGTCGGCGATCGTGTCGCCGATGTCGATGTTCTCGATGCCGATCAGCGCACACAGATCGCCCGCGTGCACCGCCGCCACATCCTTGCGCGACAGGCCCTCGAACGCCCGCACCTGCGCCACCTTGGCGTTCCGCATCTTGCCGTCCCGAGCGATCACGGCCACCTGCTGACCGGTCTTCACCGTGCCGTTGAACACGCGCCCGATCCCGATCCGGCCGACGTACTCCGAGTAGTCCAGCGTCGTCACCAGCATCTGCAGCGGCCCGTCCGGATCGCCCGTCGCCAGCGGCACGTGCTTCACGATCGCTTCGAACACCGACCGCAGGTCACCCTTCGCATCGGTCGGGATCTGCTCCACATCGTCCACCGACCAGCCGTCACGCGCCGAAGCGAAGACCACCGGGAAGTCCAGCGCGTGATCATCCGCACCGAGATCCACCAGCAGGTCGAACACCTCGTTGATCACGCGCTGCGGCTCGCCGTCGGGACGGTCGCACTTGTTGATCACAAGCACCGGCTCCAGCCCCGCCTCGATGGCCTTGCTCAGCACGAAGCGAGTCTGCGGCATCGGCCCCTCGAACGCATCGACCACCAGCAGGCAGCCGTCCGCCATGCGCAGCACTCGCTCGACCTCACCGCCGAAATCGGCGTGGCCCGGCGTGTCGATGATGTTGATCCGCACCTGCTCGCCGTCTTCGCGCGTGTAGGTCACCGCGCAGTTCTTGGAGAGGATCGTGATGCCCCGCTCGCGCTCGAGGTCGTTCGAGTCCATGATCAGCCCGTGCTGACCGCCCGCGAGCTTGTCCAGCGACTCCGAGCGGAACATGCCCGACTGGTACAGGAGTTGGTCAACCAGGGTGGTCTTGCCGTGGTCAACGTGCGCGATGATGGCGACATTCCGCAGCTGGGTCGCCTGAGCGACGCCGGCGGACGAGTGAGATTCGGTCATTGGAGTTTCAGTTCGCAGGTGGCGATAGATGGTCCGGGGCGGCCGCGCCGGCCCCGACAGGCATCATTCTACGCTGCCCCGTCATTTCCTGCCCTGATCGCCATTCTCGGGACGCACAAACTCGATCACCGCACCCCCTCGAAGCAGGTCCGGACGGGCCACCAGCGTCTGCGCTCGCACCCGCTCGATCGCCCCCATCGACCGCACGATCGGCGGCAACGCCAGCACTTGGCCGGCGAGCTCGTCCAGCAACGCCCGCGGACGGACCTCAAACACCGACACCCAGGGCAGCGACGCGTGCTTGTGATCGTCCTCGTCGCGTGCGATCAGGCTCTCGGCCACGCCCAGAACATGGTCCTCGCCGATACCCAGCACCATCCAGCCTCGCTCATCCCCCGCCCCACGCTCGACCGAGTTCCGCACGGTCCACGCCAGCACCGGCCCGCTCTCCGGCCAGAGCGCATCCAACACCTCCGGTCCCCGCGCCTGCATCACCGGGCGGAGGTCCACCTTGCGCAGCGCGTTGGGAAACAGCCCTCCGAAGTCCTCGAACCGCTCGCCGCCGAACAGTGCCGACAGCGATGTCGCCACGCTCCGGTCGGTCCGGATCGAGGCCGCCGTCGTGCCCGGCGTCTCCATCACCGTCACGATGTCCAAGGGCCCGTTGACCGATTCAAAGCCCATGAGCATCGCCCGGCCCGCGAAAGTGCCCTGCTCCGGCAGCCGAAGGCGCCCGATCAGGTCCTCGCCGAACGCCTCGCGCATCGCCGGCATGACCGGGGCGACCAGCGCGTCCACCTCAGCGATCGCCAGAAGCGAGTTCCGCGACGCTCGATCGAACACGCCCAGTTTCCAAGGCTTGATCGTCGTCACCGTCGACGCCGCGAGTTCCGGATTCAACCGCAGGAAGTTCGAGCGGATCGTGTGCCCCTTGATCTCCGCTCCCAGTACGAACCACGCACGATCGTGGTCCGCATCAGCTCGCAGCACGACGACATCCGTGCCGTCCGGAAGCGCCCGAGCGATCCGGCCGGCCTGCGCATCGTTCATCGTCTCGCCCCGAGCGCCCGCTCCGAGCGCCGAGCCCAGGAGGGCGTCGAACAGCCGCGCCCGGCTCGACGGCCCCAATACCACCAGCGCATCGCCCGCGTTCGTCCCGGAGGCCATCGCCGACGACACCCGACGCTTGGCCACATCCTGAACCACCAGTTCGAAAGCGTTGCCCTCGATCGCGAGCACAGGCAGCCCGTCACGCAGCGCCCGAGGAACCGCCGCCAGCCGACGACGCAGCAGCCCCGCGGTCTCCGCGTCAACCACCGTCGCGATCGCCCAGGACGACCCGTCGCCTTCCGGCTCGCTCACGAGAAGAAACTTGGAGCCGAGCAGCCTGCGGGCCGCCTCGTCGGGCTTCATGCCCAGTTGCCTGGCCAGAACCGTCCACGCGTCAAGCGTTCCCGACAGGTCCGTCACGGACTGCAGCGAGGAGATCGCCGTGCCGATCGCCGGCGAGTCCCACGCGCTCCGCAGGTCATCGATGGCAACCACGAGCTTCGCATCGGCCGGAACCGCGCTCAGCAGTTCCACCGCATCGTCTCGCGAGCGGTCCCCGCCCGCCGAGGCGACCGATGCCGCTCCCAGCAACAGGACCGACGCGAGCACTCGGAGCACGCCGTTTCGGAACCGATTCATGGTGTAAGCAACCGCCACGATGAGGTTTACCGCCACGGCGATCCCGCGTTGATCACTTTCGACCCGGTTTGCACTGGTTCGCACCGGCTTATTCCGGCTCGCGGATCTCGTCCTGATCCAGCGGCTCGAAGCCCGGGAGCGTGATCACCACCGGCATCGACCCCAGATCGTTCTGGCGGCTCACACCCGCCGAAGGCGCTGGCCGGTTGGAGGCCTGCAGGAACGCGCTATTCGCGAACTCGCCGATTGAGGCGATCAGATCGCGGTCCACGATCTTCGGCAGGCCTTCGATCCACCGTTCCAGCGTGCCGCCGGGACGGAGCGACTGCTCCGCGGCGCCCGCCTGCTGCGTGATGCTGGAGAACTGCTCGGCAAGCGAGGCCGCCGAGACGGGCTGATCACTCAAGACGATCATCCGCGGCGAACCCGTAATCTCGCCCTCATCGCCGAACGGCCACTCAAAGACCACGCGGGCCGACCCGCGCTCCGCTTCCGCCCGTTCGCCGAAGAGTTTCACCACACTGAACGCCGAATCGCCCAGACACTGCACTTCCTGCTGCGTCCGCGAAGCGAGCTGCGAGCCGAGCTGACCCGACGAATCGCTGACCTGAGTGGCCAGCCCCGCCACGGCGTTCGGACGCTCCGAGAGGTCCAGCGTCCCCGGACGGGCCCGCTCGAACGCGTACATCCCGCCGATCAGCGATACGACCGCCGCCGCCGCCGCGATTCGGCCGAAGCCGATCCGCCGGCGATCCCGGCCGCTCAGCCAGCCGCCACGTTTCGTGCCAACCGTTTCCAGCACGCGATCCGCGAAATCCGGCGTATCCACGGGCTGGCGCAGCGCACCGATCGCCCGACGCGTCGCGTTCAGGTCGCCCGAAGCGTCCGGGTTGCTCCGAAGCTGCTCGAACAGCGCCTTCGAGTCTGCGGGGCCGACCTCACCATCAAGGATGGCGTCGATCATGTCGTCGGGAACGCGCCCGGGCCCGAACTCATCCCGGCCCGGACCTATGTTGTTCGCTGGATCAAACGGCTTCACTGAATCACAACCTCATCGCTGAACCGGGCGAGAAACTCCTCGCTCTCGTGCTCCTCGAAGTACTTGCGCATCCGCCGACGCCCGCGATGCAGGTGGCTCTTCACCGTGCCCTCGGGCATGTCCGTGTACTCGGCGATCAGAGCGATCGGCCACTCCTGCTGGTGGAACAGAAGGATGATCTCGCGCTGCTCGGGCGAAAGCTCCTGCAGCGCTCGTCCGATCGCGTCCCGGGCGTGGGTATCGCGTTCCTTGGCCAGGGTCGGCTCGTTCGGCTCGTCCCAGTCGCCCTTGCGCGACCCGACAATGTCCGAGTCGTACAGCGGCTTGTGCTTCTGCATCGCGTTCACATAGAGACGCTTGGCGATCGTGAACAGCCAGGTGCTGAAGCGGAAACGCGGGTCGAACCGGTGGAGGTTCAGCAGCACACGCACGAACGCGTCCTGAACGATGTCCTCGGCGATGTCCGGGTTGCCGCTCATCCGCAGCATGTACGCGAACAGCGAGTTCTGGTGGGCCCGGATCAGATCCGACGCCGCGCCATTGTCGCCGGCGACCGCGAGCTCGATCAGTCGCACTTCGGCTGCTTTGTCCATACCCATGCTGCGCCTACTCTCTGCGATACAGGTGGCTGACTCAGCCATCCATCCTACGCTCAACTGTCTTCACCGTTGCGAATATTCCTCGGCTTTGGCCCGCTGCCAAGCCCGAATCCGCCCTCACCACGCTCTTTCCGGACCGCCAGCCTCTGATTTCCGCCTCAAGGCTTTTCCTATCTTGACACCGACCATGCCCAACCTCCCCTCCGATTCCCCATCACAGGACCTGAGTTGGCCCCTGCTCCTCGCCAAGTGGACCGAGTACGCCAAGGCCGCCGTCGCCCTGCCACGCACCGCAGAAGGCGATCGCGAGCGGCACTCCGTCCCCGCGGTCATCGCCCTCCAGGCCACCACCTTCGCCCTCAGCGAGATCCATCGCCTGCCCACCGATGAACGCCTCCTCGGCATCGAGCGGGCCGGCTACACCGTCCGCGAGCGTTCCGCCGAGCTCGACCGCCTCTGGCGAGGCCACCCCATGCCCGAGGCCATGCTCGACCTGCTCACCGACGCCCGCCAAGCCGTCCAGTTCGCCTCGACCCTCGGCACCGAGTACCGCGCCGCCTCGAACGCTACCGCCCCCGACCTCGACGCCCTTCGCACCCTCCAGACCACCCTCGTCGCCGCATCGACCGACGCCCACCCCCTGACCGCCTACGCCCTCCACCCCGGCACCCGCGTCAGCGCCGGCACGCCGGTCCTCTTCGTGAACCCCGACTGCGCCATCACGCTCACGACGGCCGCCCTCTCACCCGACTGCCCCCTCACCGAGCCGCGCACCACCGCCCCGGTGCAGGTCTATCGCAACGCCGAAGGCGAGCGCACCACCGACCTCGCCTCCCCCATGAACACGGCCATGCCCCCCGGACGCCCCCTGCTCATCCCCCTGCTCATCGACGGCCAGCCCCGCCCACTCCCGACCGAAGCCGAAGTCACCCGCTGGGTCGAACTGCAATCGAAGATGCTCGGGGAGAGCTACCCGACCTTCCGCGAAGCGGATGATGCGGCGGGGGTGGAGATGCCGTCGTAGATCCGGGGGCCGGGGTCTGAGCAAAGCGAAGGCCCCGCAAGGCGCTTCAGGGAAGGTTGTGCTGCCGCAGTCTCGCTCTACCGCAGCGATAGCAAGTGCTCGCGAATGTGTTCGATCGAAGTACTCTTCGACTCGGTTTGATCGTCAAACTCCCGCTGCACTTCAACCTCACATACCAATGTCATCCGAATTTCCTCGCCGAGCTCGGCATCGAGCAAAATCTCTGCGGCGGTCCTTTGCTGCTCTGCAGATAGATTCGACAGCTGTTGATCAGCGATCAGAACTATGAACATGCCATCTGGGTATCGCAGCAAGACATACCGCGCATTCGACGCATCGACGGCAGTCACAGTGCCGTCGCGACTTTCGATCAAGATGTTCCGATCCCATCGCTTTACCGGCTTGGCCGAATGGAATTCCCAGCCGGGGCAGTCAGGTGCCGCCGCGATAATCGCGCGCGTAATCGGCAGCAGATCCAAGTCGCCAGACGGCGACAACACAAATGCCTTGGCATTCTCGTCATGAAATCCCGGACCGAACTCCCACGAGACATTGCCGAATCCGCACACCAATCGATTGATCTCATCAACGACACGGCGGCTCTCGAACCGGTCTCCGATCTGGTCCAGCAGTTCGACGAAACGCTTCCAGAATCGATCAATCTGGTCGCGGCTAACCACGCGATGGCCACCCATCATTATCAATCAACCGCGTCACCCCAACCTTCGCCGCGCACAGCACCCGCGCCGGCTCCCCCTCCACCACCTCGCCACACGTCGCCGCGTCGCGGACCTCGAAGTACTCGAACCCGTCCCCCACCGCTCGACGCATCACCTCGCGCCCGGCCTCTTCCGCCTCCGACGCCGTCGCGCCGGCCCGACCAAGCCGCTGTGCCTCGCGGATGCCCCGTGACAGCCCCAGCGCCGCCTCACGGTCCTCCGGCTTCAGGTGCACGTTGCGGCTCGACAGCGCGAGCCCGTCCGGCTCGCGCACGGTCTCACCGCCGATGATCTCCACGCCCAGCCCCTCGCGGGCGCTCATCGCGGTCACGAGTTGCAGCTGCTGCCAGTCCTTCTTCCCGAATACCGCGGCAGCGGGCCGACACAGCTCCAGCAGGCGCCGGCACACCAGGTACACCCCCGGGAAGTGCCCCGGCCGGTACTCGTCCTCCATGCCCTTGTCCACGACGCACTCGGGCAGGTCCACCGGCCTCGACCACTCCGGGCCATCCTTGCCGCCGGGGTACATCACCTCGACTTCGGGCGCGAAGATGACCTCGCAGCCGGCATCCGCCGCCTTGCGCGCATCGGTCGCCAGATCGCGCGGGTACATCTCGAAGTCCTTCGCCTCGTTGAACTGGGCCGGGTTCACGAACACGCTCGCGATCACCGGGCCCTTCAGCCCGCGCCTGTCGCGCACGCGCCGGGCCAGTTCGATCAGCTGGTGATGCCCCCGGTGCAGCGCGCCCATCGTGGGCACCAGCACACCGCCGGCCAGGCTCGACAGGCCGTCCGTGGTCGTCACGATCTCGAGTGGCATCCGCTCGCTCGGCGCGTTCATGCCCGCAGCATATCCGCTCGCTCCGCCGGTTTTCAGCAGGAGTCGGGGTCGGGCTTGGGCAGGTCTTCCTCGCCCAGCAGCGTGAAGTTCTTGCGCCGCAGGATCTGCCCCGCCAGCGTCGGGTCATCGACCGCCAGCGCGATCGTCGGCGTGCCGTTCGGGCGAAGCATCACCGGGTACGAGAACCGAATGTTCAGCTCCGCCCCCAGCAGATACAGGCACATCCGCGACAGCGACTGCCCGCCGGTCAGTTCGACCACCAGCACATCCATCTCGCTGAACGCCAGACGGTGCTCCTGAAGGATCTGCTTCGCCGACTTGCAGTGGTTCGTGATGATCCGGACCACGGCGTGGTCCGACGCCTCGTGCACGCTCAGCGCGCACACCTGACAGACCGGGTGCCGGTCGAACGTCTGAAGCACTTCGTAGAGTTTGCCGACCCGGTTGTCCAGAAAGACGCTGAACTGGGTCACACTCGGCGGGGCGTACCCCTGGCTCGTTTCTAGTGGAGAAACGCTGCTCATCCCAAGCCCACCTCCGAACGCGGTCCCCGCGACAGATTCCACCGAACAAGGACTGCGAGACACCCTGCAGGCCCCGCTCACCTTCCCCTAAGTTACCATCGCGACCGCCGAGAACCTAGCAAAATCCCCCGATTCCTCGGAGATTCCGCACGGTTCGCACCGAAAGCATCACCTGCGCGAGCGCACGACCTCCACCGCCGGACCGCCCGCGTCCGCTTCGGGCGCAAGTCCAAGCGCCGCCCCACCTTGGAGCAGGCGTTCGATCGCTCGCTTACCCCGCTCGCCGAAGTCCATCGTCAGCTCGTTCACGTACAGCTCGATGAAGTGGTCCACCAGACCCCCCTTCCCGTCGCCTCCGGACCGGGCCTCGTTGGTCGCAAACCGCATCGCGTACTCCAGCCCCGCCTCCCGGTTCGCCGCGGCCCACTCGATCGACTTCCTGAGCAGCCCCGCCACCTCCTCACGCGTTCCCGGGCCATACCGCTCGTCCAGATCCGACCGGATCGCGTTCGCCCCCAGAGGCAAGGGCAGGCCCCCCGTCTGCTCCGCCCACCACACGCCGAGGTCCACCACCTTCGCCAGCCCCTCATCGGCGTAGGTCACCTGCGCCTCGTGGATCACCAGGCCGGCCTGCACATCGCCCGACAGGATCGCCGGGACCACCGCGTCGAACCGCATCGCCCGGTACCGCGCGGCATCGAGCACGCGCGACCGGTCCCCCTCGCTCACCAGCATGTTCAGCACGAGAAACGCCGAGGTCTTCGTCCCCGGCACCGCGATCACGCCGCCACCATCGAGCAGCGCCCGCAGCCACTCCGGCCCGAGTTCCTGGCCCGCCAGCCCCGCCTCGCGTGCGACCGACTCCGTCACCAGCACCTTCGGCCCGTAGCCTTCGCCGAAGCTCGCGCCGCAGTCGGTGAGCATGTACCGGTCCCGGGCGTGAGCGTACGCGTGCATGCTCATCGCCGTGATGTCCAGATCGCCCCGCCCGACCGCCCGCCGGTTCAGTTCCTCGATGTCCGACGCGACCGGCCGGAATCGGAAGCGACCGGTGTCGAACGCCGGCTCCAGCACCGGCGCATCGCCCGGCCCGCCCTCCAGCCCGGCGGTGCCCAGAGGCCACCACATGAACGCATCATCCGGGTCCGGAGAGTGCCCGATGGTCAGTTCGATCACATCGCTGCTTGCCATAGCCGGATACTAGGGCGATCCGGACGAATAAGCCGCTACTTCACGCGCTTGAAGATCGCGCTCATGAACTCCACCCACTCGCCGTTCTCACCGACCATATGGGATCGAAGCGCCCGCTCATCGGGCCCACGCACCTCGACCGCGTCCTGGTACTTCGCCATCTTCGTCGGGTCCTCGAAACTCGGCCCGAGCGTGTCGAGCGCGAGCCGATCGCCCTCGCGCTGCCCTTCGTACAGAAACATGAACGCCATCGGGCTCCCGAACCAGGTCCCGACATACTTCTTCTTCAGCGGGTCGTACCCGAGCGTCATGATGCCCGTCATCTCCCCCGCGCCCGGCATCTCTCCCGTCATCTCGCCCTGCACCCAAAAATCCCCGATCGCGCGCACGACCTCGCGCCCGCTCCCGGTCGTCGGCTCCTGGCCCGGCTCCATCACGCACGAACTCTCGTACGTCCACTCGCCTACGAGGCGCAGCAGCCACTCGTGCTCCGGCGTTGGTTTGGTTTCCATGACGGTTCTCCTTTCGAAACAGGGTAACTCCACAGAGCCCATTCCTGCAGGCAAAGCCGCGGGCCGCGTACACTCCCCCGTCCCCATCATGGCCAAGAACAAGAAGAAACAATCCGCCACCCCCGTCATCGAGAACCGACGCGCCCGCTTCGATTACTTCATCGACTCCACCCTCGAGGTCGGCATCCGCCTCACCGGCACCGAGGTGAAGTCCGTCCGCGCCGCCAAGGTCTCGCTCAAGGAGGGCTACGTCCGCGTCCAGGAGGCCAACCCACCCTCCCTCTGGCTCCACTCGGCCCACATCGGCGAGTACGACCACGCCAGCGCCGCCTTCCAGCACGACACCACGCGCACCCGCCTGCTGCTCGCCTCCAAACGCGAGATCGCCGAACTCGCCAAGGCCACCGCCGTCCGGGGCGTCACCATCGTCCCCCTCAAGATGTACTTCAAGGGCCCCTTCGCCAAACTCGAGATCGGCCTCGCCCGCGGCAAGAAACAGCACGACAAACGCGACACCATCAAGGAACGCGAGTCGCAGCGCGAGATCGACCGGGCGATGTCGACGAAGGTCGGGTGGTAGTGCCGCAAGGGTGCCGGGGTCTGAGCGAAGCGAAGGCCCCGTCGGACCTACGCTTCACTCCCCCTTCCGCGCCGCCTCGCCATCCACCGGCCGCGGCTCGAACACGCGCACCTCGCCCTTGCCCGCCTTCTTCGAGGCGTACAGCGCGCGGTCCGCGTTCACGAGCAGCTGATCCGCATCGATCGGCCGGCTCTGCTGCAGACTCGCGATGCCCACCGACATCCCGCAGCCCGCGCAGCCGCAGTCCACGCCCCAGGCCCGCGCCTGCTCGCGGAACATCGCCTGCAGGCGCGTCGCCACGCTCAGCGCCACATCACTGGATGTCTGCGGCATGACCAGGACAAACTCGTCCCCGCCGTACCGGGCCGCGAAGTCCGACTGCCGGATGCAGTCCGAGATCACGTGGCCGACCAGACGCAGCAGCTCATCGCCCATCGCGTGACCGGCCGAGTCGTTCACATCCTTGAAGCCGTCGAGATCGATCATCACGCACGACAGGTCGCCGCCGTAGCGCACCGCTTCGGCGAACATCTGCCCCAGCCGGTTCTCCAGCTGCCAGCGGTTGGCCAGACCCGTCAGCGGGTCGGTCCACGCCTCGGCCTCCAGCTTCGCGACGCGCTGCTCCAGCCCGGCGTTCTTCGACTTCAGTTGATTGTTCGTCGCCTTCAGCTCGCGGATCATCATCACGCGCCGCACATCCACCTCGGCCCGCGCCATCGCCCGCTCGATCACCAGCGCCAGCCGGTCCGGCGACACGCTCTCGCGATCCACAGCATCCGTCGCGCCAGATTCGATCGCGGCGTCCACCCAGTCCAGCACCTGCGCATCGCCCAGCACCACCACCGGCGCTTCGCTCGCCAGCCGGTCCAGCGCCGCCTTCGCGTCCAGCACCAGCCCCTCAACCCGCTCGCGCGAGAGACCCTGCGCATCGATCAGCACCAGGTCCACGCGGTTCAGCACCATCGCGCTGCGCGAACTCACGCTCTGCACCGAGGTCGAACCGTAGCATCGCTCCAGCGCCTCACCCAGCGCGCGGGCCAACGCCGCGTCTTCCGACACCAGCGCCACGTTCGGGAACGAGATGGGACGATCGCCTGCCAACACCGACACAGTCCTTTGCAAAGTCGGGCCGGGCAACGCCGAACCGACGAATCGCGGGCACTTCGACCCACGATTCTCTACGCACGGTCCGGGAACCCGGTTCATTCCGCTTCATCGGCCCAGACCGAACGCAACCACAGCCCGAACGCAACCGCCCGCACCGGTTCCGTCTGCTTCCGATAATCACCGCCCGGACGCTCAGCCACCCTCGCGCGAACGCCAACTCCACATCGCCGCATCGTCCATGGGCGTCACCCGCGCCTCCGCCAGCAGCCGCCGGCTCAGCGCATCCATCAGCAGCCGCTCCTCGCGCAACCGCACCAACCGCTCCAGTTCCGCCCGCACCGACTCCAGCGCAGGCGTCCGCTCGGGTCGCACGATCTCGTCCAGCACCACCACCGCCACCTGCGCCGGACCGTCCACCTCCATCACGATCGGGCGGCTCACCTCGCCCACGCTCATCCGCGCGATCGCCGAGCGCAGCGCATCCGGGTAGGTCGGGTCCGACGGGCTGATCGGCTCGATCACCCCGCCGCGCACCGAACTCACATCCGTGCTCACCTCCGCCGCCACGCGCGAGAACGCCTCGCCCGCCAGCACACGCTGACGCGCCCGCTCGGCCTGCTCCACGGTGTCCGCCGTGATGATCCGCACGCGCATCCGCGGCTCGTACCGAATCCGGTACGCCCGCTCCACGCTCACCGGATCAACCTGCACCCGATCCTGCACCAGCGCCCGGAGCATCGCCGTCCGACGCAACAGCCCCTCGTACCGCTCCGGCCCGAGCCCCCGCTGGCGCCGGATCTGATCGAGCAGCCGCTGCGCCTCATCTGCGTTTCCCGACGCGTCATCCGCCTCCAGCGACTCGCGCAACAGAAGCTGCTCACGCTCAACCATCGCCGGAGTCAGACGCAACCCGCGCCGGCGCATCTCCCCCTCCAGCATCATCTCAAGCGCCACCTCCTCCAGCACGATCCCGCCCGCGGCCTCCGCCAACAGCGGCTTCACCCGCTCCCAGTCCACCGACGAGCCCGCCACCGTCGCGAACGGCCCGGCCGTTTCGCGCGTCGAATTGCCCGGTGAACCCGGACGCTCCACGCGCACCGCACGGTCCGCGACATACCGCTCGCTCGCCTCCAGCCCGGAGCCAACGCCGGAACCCGAGCCACCCGAACAGCCCGCCATCGCCGCGATAGCAACCGCCGCGGATCCCCAAAAACTCAATCGCTTGCTCATTGCCGTACGCTACCACAAGCCCCCATGACCGATCCCACCGCCCAACCCGCCACCGACCAACAGCGCCTCCCCGCCCTCTGCCCGTACTGCGGCCACGGCCACTCCCTCGCCCCCGGCAAACCACGCCCGCTCCAGTGCGAGTCCTGCAAGGGACGCTTCGAACCCCTCTCGCGCCAGGCCACGCAGAACGCCATGGGCCCCTGGCAGATCCGCGACTCGGAACACCCGTTCCGACCGCCCTGCTCCTACGAGACCATCGTCCGCCTCGCCCAGCGCGGGCGCATCACCCCCACCACCATCGTGCGCGGCCCGACCACGCGCCAGTTCTGGTCCTACGCGCGCGACACCCCCGGCGTCGCCGCCGTCCTCGGCCAGTGCCACGCCTGCCACACCCCAATCTCCGCCGACGACACCGCCTGCCCGAGCTGCGAAGCCGTCCTCCGCCCCGAAACCGACCGCCAGCAACTCGGCCTCAGCCCCAAGGCCGTCCTCCCCGGCGAAGCCCCGCCCGAACAGATCGCCGCGATCATCCGCCCGAAGACGCCTCAGCCCCTCCCGCGTCCAGCCCAACCGGCACCCGAAGCACCCGCCGCAACGCAGCGCGCCGCCAACCCCGCGCCGCCACCTGAGACCGCCCCACCCGCACCCGCTACCCCCGAGACCATCCCCGACCCGCCCGCGCCGAACCCGACGCGCCGACGCGCCAAAGCCCCCGGCTGGCTCATCGCCCTCCTCGCCGTCCAGGCCGCGGCCATCCTCGCCCTCGGCGCACTGCTGGTCATCGAACTCGATGTATTCGACCCTGCAGAGCCGCCGTCGCAGGCCAGCAACTCGCCCAACGCGGACGCCAACACCGGCACCGCGCCGCCACCGCCGACCAACTCTCTACCCGATGACGAGACCACGCCCGCTCCATCAGACCCCGACGACGAACCGGCACCCGGAACCGACATCAACGACCTGATGGACGACGACATGCGCCCCTTCGCCGATCGCTACTGGCCGATCGTTGAGGGCACGCGATCCGACGACACGGACACCCTCGCCCGAGCCATCGACCAACTGCGCGACCTACGCAGCGAAGCCGCGGACAGCGCCCCTGATGCCGACTTCACTCTGACCGGCGATTTGATCGCTCAGGCCGAAGCACGGCTGGAACAGCTGCGTCTGTTGGAGCAGTTTGATCCGCAAGACTGACTCGTTCAAACTGGTCAGCGCACGAAAAACGCCCCGCAGAGCGGGGCGCCGAGCGATCCGATCGGGTCAGATGAAAATCAAGCGACCGAGCGCTGACGACGGCTTCCGACCGCCGCCATGCCGAACAGCGCCATCGCGGCCGCAGTCGGAAGCGGGATGACGGCCATTTCAAAGTCCCCGCGGGTAAGCGATGCCGATCCCGAGGAGATCGAGAAAGATGAACCATTCCAATCGATATTGAAGACGCCCTCTATCGTCGATCCGCTGAAGAGATAGAGGTCAAAGTTCAGCGGGTCGCTCATGTTGCCAGCAAACTGAAATTGCCACGAATTGCTGACGAACGCCGGGCCGGACGACGCCGCAATAGTCGAGGTGCTGCCATAATTCCCGAAGTTGTCCCATCCGGCATTGCCGAAACTCTGGAAGACAGGCGACTGAAACGAGTCGCCGGCGGAGTTCATCGAGACGCCCATGAAGTCAACCGCGGTAAAGCCCCCTGCATTGAAATTCCCCGAAGTCCAACTGTTACCCTGCTGTGGTGTGCCGTCATGGAATAGAACCGGTTCCGCCAACGCGACTCCGCTCAGCGCGAGCACGCACGCAATTCCTCCAAACACATTCATGGTCTTCTCCTCCTATGCCACCGCTTGGTCGGCGCGGCGACGATTCCGATGCTCCCCCTTCATCTCCCACGACGCGTGCGAGATCCCCTGGACTCGCCGTGTCACCAACCCGTTGAGGCCGGCAACGGCAACTGCAGTGTGTGGGATCTTGTTTACTTTGCAACGGGATAACCCGAAACCAGATACATCAGCGCGAAATCGTCGCTAGAGAGTCAGCACCGCTAGCATCAACTCGGAAAAATAGCCGAATTCAGGGACCTACGCATGTTCAACGCCTCAAGAAATCCCCCTCATCAGGAGATGACAAAGATGAAATCAAGCAATGAGAAGGCACAGCAACATTGAGGTCGGTACGAATCAACCCGGCTGAATAAGAAAGAGTGCCTCCTTCGCAGCGCGAGCCCCGAAGGCGACTCCTTACCCTCATCAGCGGCGCTTGCGCAAATACCTGTGCTGAACCGAAGTCCCTGATCAGGTCCCACCCCGACACGCTGAACCCGCTCATCAGCGGAGGTACGAACATGCGCGTTTTGGTGACCATCGCGATCTCGACGAAGTCGTACGCGATGCCGCCGAGGTTCCACCCCTCCGCCCAACTGCCCCTACATTCAAACGAACCGAGCGGCTCGACAACTGGTGCTGCGCCCGCACTGCTCGCAAGGCCAAGCACGCAGGCACCGTTCAACAGAATCGATGCACTTTGCTTCTTTAGTCCGTCTCGCCTCTGATCCGCGCTGCGCGACCGGTACATCAGGAATCCCCAGGCTTTACGCGCTCCCAAGCCCCGCAAGATACACCGCCAGTTCCCTCACGATCGCGCTGTTGGCCGGGAGGAACTCGTCCCAGGGGATCTCTTCCAGCGTGCACCAGCGCAGGTCGTCGACCTCCAGCGCCCTCGCCTCGGCCCCGGGGTCGGGCTCGAGGCAGACCCAGGCGTTGAGGCGGACCGTGCCGTGCTCGTAGGTGTGCTCGACGATGGCGAGCTGGTGGGTCGCCCGGACCGTCAGGCCGACCTCCTCTCGGACCTCGCGCTCGGCGCAGTCTTTGGGGCTCTCGCCGGGCTCGACCTTGCCGCCGGGGAACTCCCAGTAGCCGGCGTAGACCGTGTCGGCCCGCCGGCGGGTAATCAGGACCCGTGCGTCCCCTTCCCCGGCTCGGACCACCAGCCCCAGACCGACCTCGATGACCCGCGCCTCAGCCACTGATTCCGTCATCCAAACACCACCCAAATCCGCCGAGATTCCGGGAAGTCGATTTTCCGACATGAATACAGGATATGAAATTCGGCATATTTCTAAAACGATTGCTCACAAGCACTTACAGATTCTCGCGCAAAGTCGTGGCCTCAGCGAGGTCGCACAAATGCCGATGACTACGCTACCCTAAGAGCGCTGGTGGCGACGGGCCAATCGCCCGCAACACACAGACTGATATGTCCCTCGGCACACGCCGAGTTTCAGCTTTCTTCGCGGCGAAAGCCGTGGCACGCCGTCGGTCGGGGATCGGAGCCCTCGACCGACGGTTTTTTTCTGCGCATCGCGCAAACGCGCAACAACACACGCGAACGCGCCCCGTTCATGCGCGAACACACGCGTTCGTGCGCTGCGCGTGTGCACAACCTGTCGGTTGCGCTGCGCTTTTCAGAACGTGAGCACTTCGTAGCCGTCGCGCAGCATCTCGCTGAGCGGTTTGCCCATCGGTTTCACCTCGATGCCCTGCGCGCGCAGGTCTTCGGTCACGCCGTACGAATCCGCGCACGCGATGCATGCGAGCACCGTCACGCCGTCGTTCTTCATCTGCTGGATCTTCGCCTGCAGGTCCTTATCGGCCGCGAGAAGTCGCGATGACGGGCCCCACACGACCAGCGTGACATCGCCCGCCCAGCCCGCGCGCTGCGCGGCGTGCGTGTACATCAGGCACACGCGGTGCGCGACGTCGGGGTCACCGGAGGTCCATACCACGGCGAGCTTGTCCACAATCGAAGCCGATTCCTGCGGGCGTGCTTCAGCGCGGGAACCGGCGAGCGCGCCGATCGCGACAACTCCGAGAATCGCGGCGAGGATCCAGGGCAAGCGATGGGTGAGTTTCATGTCTTCTCCGTTCGGTGAGAGTGGTTGATCAACACGCGACCAAGCGGGCTGAGCCCGGCGGTATTCCACGGACTTGCTTCGCGCGGATCAAGGGTACATCGCGCGCATGACGCGCCGGAAGCGATCGAGATCGCCGATCACGTACACGGGTGCGCGAACCGCTTCCACCGGCCCGCGCAGGCGGACCTGCGAGCGCAGCGGCTCGTTCTCTTCCCAGGTCCCCAGCGGGCCGCCGAGGCGCTGACCGGACACCCGGCGCGCGTCGAAACGGTGGGCGACATCGAGCGCGGGGCTGGCGGGCAATCGCGCCGTACGGTCCTCGACGTACACCGTGAACCGGCGTGCGCCGGGCTCGAAGTCGTCGGTCGCGCCGTATTCGAGTTCGATGACCCCGGCGAAGTCGTCGGGCACCACGAGGGTGACCAAGGCCTGCGGACCGCTGAGCAGGCGCACCTCGAACTCGTTCGGGCTGGTGCGTTCGACCGTGCCGACGAACGGGGCATTGACCTGCGGCGTGGAGTGCGGCGTCATCACGCGGAACCGCTCCCCGATGTAGCCGACCGCTTCGGCGCTGACCGCGACGAACGGTTCGTCGGCCGCCTTGAGTTTCGCGGCGCCGTCGTCGTCGGTCCGGGCCTGAGCGGTCTTCGGCCCGAAGGGCGCGTCGCCGGTCCCCTGCTCGATGACGAGCTTGGCATCAGCGATCGGCTCGCGCGACTCGAGGTCGACGACCCGGAAACTCAGCGTGCGATAGCTGGTGCAGCCGGTGAGCAGCGTCGCACCCAGCAGCACGACGAGCATCCGAAACAGGGGCATCCGAACGGCGAAGCGCATAGGTCGTTCCTCCTCAGGGCCCCACATTACCAGCAACACGCCCGGATCAGCCGCTCAGAGGCGAACTTCGCGGAACGGCTCGGGGGATTCGTCGTGGATCGGG
>Ga0070727_10001674_pt1 | contig 22843 bp, 23 predicted proteins | sample tdAd472_FD_66722 | JGI IMG/M metagenome (GOLD analysis project Ga0070727, IMG submission 66722) | Marine sediment microbial communities from the Atlantic coast under amendment with organic carbon and nitrate - tdAd47.2 | ecosystem: Environmental > Aquatic > Marine > Coastal > Sediment | place...
TCGCCGATATCTAACGCTGGCGGGTCGCTATGATCTTGCACAACATTTTATTCTATCCGCGTACCTTTCAAGTTCAGCAGGAGATGGCGTCGCCGATGGTTTGGGGTTATTTAAAGAGTTTAAAGATTCCCAGGGCGGTTCCGGTTTTAGCTTTGCGGATTTAGCTGCAGATCGAGCGGGTAGAAAGTTTGCGCAACTGGCGATCGATCCGAACCGAGCTAGAAATCTGCAACAGCAGATAATCTCTGCAACCAATGAAAACGACTTTATGCCGAGCATTGAAAGCCTGCCGGAAGGTATCCAAGAGCTAGAGTTTAAGGCGCGTTTCGCTACTCTGGACAGTGAAGAGTATCGTGTCATCGAAAATGAAATTGAACGGCGCTTAAAAACTTGTCGTGCCTATCGTGGCTGATTGCTGATATCGTGCTGGCAATAGCGGTTTTTGGGATTGAATGCCGACAATTAGAAGATTATTCTGTAGCGCAGCAAAGCTTGGTTCCGAAAGCCAGGAGGGAGTAAGCCGTATGAAATATAGAAAGACCAGTATGCCAGTGCTGATGGCTGTCATTTTAATGAGTTGCCTTTCACTAAATTTGCAGGCCAGCTGTGCCATTGATTCGTTGGGTGAAGTCTGGTGTTCAAAATTTGCCATGGGCGACATTAAGCTTGATCGACTTGGTATTTTGGTGTGCGGTAAAGGGGAGTGTCTTCAAGATAGGTTAGGCGAGTTCGTTTGCTCTAAAGTTGAAGGTGGTGGTGCCGCAGTAAGTGATACCGGAGTCGTCTATTGTTTTGGCGGGTGTGAACCCGCTGCCGTTGACTACTGTGTTAGGGGTGAAGAGTAGGCTGCTCAATAATTTGTGAATATAACAAGAGGGGGCTGAGGTGCAAAGACATCTAACGCCAGAGGATATTGCCCAATATAATCAAGATGGTGTGATATTTATTAGTCAGGCTGTCGAACAGGAATGGGTGATTAGGATGCAAGCGGTGATCGACGCGCAACTTAACAAACCCAGCAAATGGGCAAATGATGCCAACCCTGGACAAAAAACCAATCGTCTTTTTACTGATAGATACCAGTGGCACGAAAACCCGGAGATCAATGCTTATCTTTTTAAATCGGGCGTTGCCAGGCTTGCTGGACAGGCAATGCAGAGTAACCAAGTGCGTTTTTATTTTGATCATCTCTTGGTCAAAGAACCCGGAACTACTGCACCAACACCCTGGCACCAGGACGTACCCTACTGGCCCTTTATGGGAAAACAAATATGTTCGGTATGGTTGGCATTGACGGATGTTACTATCGAGCAAAGCGCAATGGAATTTGTGCGTGGCTCGCATGCTGATGGCAGGTACTATCGGCCAGAACTTTTTGGCGAGCGAGAGAACCATCCTGGCAGTTGGGCGACAGCGGGTGGTGGAGAGAAAGTACCTGATATTGAGTCAGATCGAGAAAGTTTTGATATTGTTGGTTGGGATATGAAGGCTGGAGATGCGGTATTATTTTCTGCTTGGACGCTGCACTGGGCTCCGGGTAATAGTTCGCCGACACAGCGCCGTGCTGCCATTTCAACCCGTTGGTTAGGGGATGACGCCATCTGGTTTCCCCATGATGGCGCCGACCCGACTGTGACGCAAAAGGATGTCGCTGTCCAACCCGGCGATTTGGCACGGGACGATAAAGTTTTTCCATTGGTTTGGCAGCGCTAAGCTAGGTTTAGCTGGCGATTACGGCCTACAAGAGTAAAGCCCAGGAGTTGACTATCTTCACCTGTGCTTTTACGGTAAGCTCAAAAAATTGTGCTAGAGTTACTAGCAGTGCACTTTCACTTATACTCTAAAATTTAGGGGTTTCAATCGTGTTGGAAATGATTAAATCCGGTGGCTGGCTGATGCTGCCGATATTGCTCTGTTCGGTTTTGGCGCTGGCAATTATTCTGGAGCGGTTTTGGACGCTCAGGCCGAGTAAGATTGCGCCTAAAACGCTGTTGTCAGAAGTTTGGGGTTGGATTCGTAGTAATCAGTTGTCAGCAGAGCGGATGCGCGAGCTACGCACGAAAACGCCTTTAGGCAGAATTCTGGCGGCGGGTCTGTCTAACTCAAAATATGGCCGCGATATCATGAAAGAGAGTATTCAGGAAGTTGCCAGCCATGTTATCCATGAAATGGAACGCTATTTGAATACCTTAGGCACTATCGCGCTAATTACCCCGTTGTTGGGGTTGTTGGGCACCGTCATTGGTATGATCAAAGTTTTTACCGCGATCATGGTGCAGGGCACAGGTAATGCCAGCGTCTTGGCGGGGGGTATATCCGAGGCGCTAATTACTACAGCGGCTGGATTAAGTGTAGCGATTCCGACATTAATCTTTCATCGTGTGTTCCAGCGCCGTATTGATGAGCTTGTGGTTGAGATGGAGCAAGAAGCGGTTAAGTTGGTTGATGTCTTCCACGGTGATCGCGGCAAAGAAGATAGCGCGACTAAGCGCGGAGAATAACCATCATGATGTTTCGTCGCCAACGACGGGAAGAGGTTGGAGTCAATCTTACGCCACTCATAGATGTGGTCTTTCTGTTGTTGATTTTTTTTATGGTATCCACCACCTTTAAAAAGGAATCTCACATAAGCCTTAACCTCCCGGAGGCTGGCGGTGAGCCGCTGGCAGTAAAAAATAATCAGGTGGAAATTGTCATCAATGCTAATGGCGAGTATGCGGTCAATGACAAGATGCTGGTTAACAATAAAATAGACACCCTGCGGGCAGCGATCAATGCCGTAGCGCAGGGCAATACTGGATTGCCACTTATTATTTCTGCGGATGCGGTATCTCCTCACCAGTCCGTAGTGACAGCGATGGATGCCGCCGGGCAACTGGGGTTTGTCAATTTGAGTATCGCGACTCGGCAAAGAGATTCAGAGCAATAACTAGTGCTTATTCTAAAAGGATTGACCGCAGAATTGTGAACAAGCTAGTAGAGGCTTGGTATCAGGGCAGCCCTTGGTTGTCGCTACTCAAACCCCTTTCGACATTATTCCGTTGGCAAGCGGAAAAACGGCGTAATGCTTACCTCGGTGGAGAAAAAAGCAGTTGGCGTGCGTCGGTCCCGGTGATTGTTGTTGGCAACATCTCTGTTGGCGGCGTTGGCAAAACACCTTTGGTGGCTTGGTTGGCGCAAACCTTACAGGAGGCAGGCTTTAAGCCGGGTATTGTCAGTCGTGGTTATGGCAGCCGGGCCCCGCGATATCCCTTTGATGTCAGCCCCGAGGCAAATGTGATTGAATGTGGCGATGAACCTATGCTGTTGGCGCAAAATACGCGTTGCCCGGTGGTTATCGATGCTGATCGCGTTGCGGCGGTACAGTTCTTACTGAAACACCATGCTTGTGACCTGATCATTAGCGATGACGGCATGCAGCACTACGCGTTGGCGCGTGATATCGAGATTGCAGTAATTGATGGCAGCAGAGGGTTAGGTAACAGCCTTTGTTTACCGGCTGGGCCGTTGCGTGAACCACCGTCAAGATTGCAAAAAGTTGATTTTATCCTGGTCAATGGTGAGGGTTTTGTGCCTGTCCAGCCTCACTATCGAATGAGTATTATCCCTGGGCAGTTGCAGAATCTGGTTTCAAAATTCTCACTTCCTGGTAATGCTTTAGCGACTCAAGCTCCGGTGCATGGGGTGGCGGGAATCGGCAATCCGAGCCGCTTTTTTGCCACCTTGAGGTCAATTGGTTATCAAGTGATGGAGCATGAGTTCCCTGATCATCATCAGTTTAGAGCTAAGGATCTTTGTTTTAATGATGGCTTAGCCGTTATCATAACAGAGAAAGATGCAGTAAAATGTGCCGCGATTGCGCATGATCAATGCTGGTGTTTGCAAGTCAGTGCTGAGTTGCCAACCTTGTTTAAAAATGCGTTAATCGATAGGATTTCAATGCTTTCAGCCCGCGCACAAACCAATGCTTAGGAAAATGAATGGATAGACGACTGTTAAGTATTCTGGCTTGCCCTATTTGTAAGGGCGAACTAAAACATGATGCTGAGAAGAAAGAACTGATCTGTAAGTTTGACGGCTTGGCGTTTCCAATTCGAGATGATATTCCAGTAATGTTGGAGCAGGAGGCACGTTCGCTTTCCACCGACGAACGGTTGGAAAAATAACGGCCTTTTATGTCCTTTAACGTCATCATCCCTGCACGCTATGCGTCTTCACGTTTGCCCGGTAAGCCGTTACTGAATATTGCAGGTAAACCCATGCTGCAACATGTCTATGAGCAGGCTAGGATGAGTGCTGCTCAGCAAGTTGTTATTGCCACTGATGATTTGCGTATTAAAGCAGCGGCGCATGCTTTTGGTGCCAAGGTTTGTTTAACCTCTGCCGATCATTCATCAGGTACAGACCGCTTAGAAGAGGTCACGAGAAAACTCGGTTTTAGCGATGATGAAATTATCGTGAATGTACAGGGTGATGAGCCGCTGATTCCTCCGAGTATTATCGATCAGGTTGCTCAGTTACTTAGCGTCGATACGGTAGCGGGTATGGCGACACTGAGTGAGCCTATTGTTGACCCAGCGCATTTATTTAACCCTAACGCCGTAAAGTTGGTTATGGATGGACAGGGGTATGCGCTTTATTTCAGTCGTGCCCCCATACCCTGGGCGCGCGATGAGTTCTCTTCGCTAACACTGGAGCATACCGGGGATGCTGACTTGCCAATAAGCGCAAATTATCAACGTCATATCGGTATTTATGCCTACCGTGTAAAATTTTTACATCAATTTGTTCAATGGCCGGTGGCACCGATTGAAATGACAGAATCCCTAGAGCAGCTGCGCGCCATGTGGAATGGCGTAAAAATTAGGGTGGCGCCAGCACTTGAGTCACCGCCTGCCGGTGTTGATACAGAAGCAGATTTAGCGCGGGTGAGGGAAATTCTATCTTGCCGATAACCGCTGTGAGTTACCAGCTCGTGGTATTAACTAGTCACTATAATTGGCACCCCGTAAATCAGATATTGGCCACAACTGACGATGATTAAAGTACTTTTTGTTTGCTTGGGTAATATTTGCCGCTCACCTACGGCGGATGCGATATTCAATAAAATGGTTGCCGATGCCGGTTTAACGGATGCTATTCTGGTTGACTCCGCAGGCACGGGTAGTTGGCATATAGGCTATCCACCGGACCGCCGCGCCACTGAAGTTGCGGCTACTCGGGGATATGATTTATCTCCCTTACGTGCACGTCAAATCAGTGTGGAGGATTTTGATAAATTCGATTATATATTAGCTATGGATGGCGCTAACCTAGCTGCAATGCAGGCTATGTGCCCTGAACAACACTGGCGTAAACTGAGTTTGTTTTTAACCTTTGCGCCAGCACTAAAAAAAACCGACGTGCCAGACCCCTATTATGGTGGAGACGAGGGGTTTCATCTGGTTTTAGATATGGTCGAAGCTGCTTCGGCAGGTTTGCTTGCACAACTCCGACAGTCTTTGCAATAACGCTTACGGGGTTGTAATAATATGCAAATTGAAACCGACTATTCGCTGCGATCACATAATAGTTTTGGTTTTGACGTTAGCGCCCGATTCTGGGCGCAAGCGCAGAGTACCGATGATATTTACGACGCTCTCCAATATGCCAAAACACAGTGCGTGCCCTTAATGGTGTTAGGAGAGGGTAGTAACCTGGTATTTACCGCAGCCTATCCTGGTCTGGTTTTGAATGTTGCTATTCGAGGTAAGCAAATTGTTCGGGAAGACTCACAGCATATATGGGTGCGTGTGGGTGCTGGAGAAAATTGGCATGAGTTTGTCCAATGGGGGCTTGCCCATCAGTACTTTGGTTTAGAGAACCTCATTTTAATTCCTGGGTCTGTGGGTGCTGCACCTATTCAAAATATCGGCGCTTATGGTGTCGAGGTGAAAAGCTGCTTTGATCAGTTAGAAGCGGTTGAGCGAGATACCGGGGCGCTGGTGGTATTTGATAAAGAATCCTGTGAATTTGATTATCGGAATAGTGTATTCAAAAAAAAGTTTCAAAATCGCTACATTATTTCTCAGGTCACCTTTCGGTTGAGTAAAACACCGGATCTGGTGACGGGTTATGGCGATGTCGAGGCTGAATTAAAGTCTCAAGGGCTCACCGACTACGAAGCCATTAATGTCGCAGAGGCGGTTAGCCGAATTCGTCGGCGAAAACTTCCTGACCCCCGGGTTATTGGTAATGCCGGGAGTTTTTTTAAAAATCCAATCATTAGCCGCGAGCGGTATGAGCAATTAAAAAACAACTTTCCTACACTGGTTGGCTATGAAGACTGCGGTAGTGTAAAAGTGGCGGCGGGCTGGATGGTGGATTATTGTGGTTGGAAGGGTAAGCGAGAAGGCGATGCGGGCGTCCATGATCAGCAGGCGCTAGTGCTGGTTAACTATGGTTGCGCGAACGGCACACAGGTGCTTGATTTAGCAGCTAAAATTCAGGATTCGGTAAAGCAAACCTTTGGTATTGATTTAGAGTTCGAGCCACAGATTTATCCTTGACCGGCTGGCTGCGAAAAATGAGACCATCCGCAGTCATGGTGACTGCAGATGGTGTTTGTTTTATACCTTTTGAGTGAGATTATCTTCCGGCGGATTCGTGGTTTTATCGCTTTTTGTGAGCTGATCGTCGTCCGGTGTATCCTCTTTTGTCGATTCTTTGCTTTGCTCTTCTGGCTCAGTTGGTTTTGGCCCCAGAGTAACGTTTATTGCTTCTGCCTTTTCCAAACCTGGCTTCAGGCCTTCGCTTTTAAATGATGATGTAGAAATTTCCGGTTGCGAGTCCGAGTGTTTGGCTTCGACGTCAGGATTGTCGTTAGTCGGCAAAGCGATAACAGCTGCTGTCTCAGTTGCTTCAACCCGTTCAACAGATGGTTGCGCCTGGATATCGTTGATGGTTTCAGGTTTTTCGACAACGGCATCTGCTGACGGTTTCTGCGCTGCAAGTTTTTCCTGCTCCCGTTGACGGCGTTTTATTTCCCTTGGGTCATTGGGCGCGCGCTGCGGTTTATGTGGAGTTGATGGCTTTGTATCTTCAGCAGTACTATCGGCAGTTGTTTTTGAGCCTTCGACACCGCTTCCTCTATTTTTTGACGTCGCAGATACAGCTTGAGACTGATCATCTGTGGCTGCGGTTTCTGCCACCACGGAAGTGGGCTCCTTTCGAGGCGGAGCAGGTTCTTCCAAAACTAATTGCTCAGTCTTTTCCGCAAGCATCTGATCCGACTTGTTCGGTGCTGCAACTAGATCCGGCTGAGCTGCCGGTTCGGGCGCCGTGTCCTGCGTCGAAACCGTGACTCGCTCAGGCTTGTTGTCCTCGTCGTTTTTGCTAACTGAGTTATCCTGCGCAACGTTAGTTTCAGCGGCTGTAGCCGCTTCCGGCGCGGTTGGCTGTACGAACGACTTCTCTCCAGAACGGGGAGCTTTGGTCTCGTTATCAACAGCTTCTTGGGCTATTGCCATATCGACGCTAGTGGTTACCGTGGCCAAATTGGCAGTAGCTTGCGTTCCTTTATCTGACTTTTTGTTTTCCGTGTTGTTAAAGGACGGTGCTTTTGCCAGCTTGGAATCGGTGTTTGCGGATGACTGTTGCGTGGTGTGACTGCCATTTTTAGCAGAGGGCTTGTCCTGAGCCTGGGTTTGAGGCGTGGCATTATTGGCCGACTGAGTATCGGAGCCCTCCTTTGGTTGCACAACTCGGTTGCGCTCACGGCGTTGCGGTGAGCGATTGCCACCCCTTGTACGAACATTTTTATTAGCGTTGGTGGTACCCGCCGCCGTTGGTGTAGCGCCTTTACCGTCCTCCTCAGGAGCTGGTTTGCGTGTTTTTGCTGGTTGGCGGTTGCCGCTACTTTTCTTGTTTCTGGTGCGAGTTGTCTCGCCGCCTTCAGTATTGCCGCCTTTACTATTACGTCTTGGTGGACGTTTTTGTGGTTCAGGCTTAGCACTGCTGGATTTTGCTTTTGATGAATCGGGTTTTGTCTCAACGGTTGTAGCTTTGCTTTCAGGGCTGCCAAGCAAAGCACCAAAGAACCGTTTGATCAAGCTGGGTTTCTCTGAATGCTCTACCTCTACGGGTCTTGTCGGGTGGGGGTTCGAAGGAATGACGGTTTTTACGGCCGCAACCGCTCGCTTCGGGCTGCTCGCAATGGTTGTTGGCTTATTGTCTTCTTCATCCGGTTCGATAAGGTCATAACTGGCGTCGGTGGTATGAATGATTTCATTGTCATCCCGAATGCGTTGTACCTCAAAATGAGGTGTTTCCATATTAGGATTAGGGATGATGAGAATCTTAACAGCACGGCGCTTCTCAATATCGGCTACATTCTGGCGTTTTTCATTGAGCAAAAAGGTGGCGACTGAAACGGGCAAAATAGCATGGATTTGCTCAGTGCGGTCCTTAAAGGACTCCTCTTCTATCAGACGCATGACTGATAGTGAAAGTGACTCAACACCGCGAATTGTGCCGTTGCCATTACAACGCGGGCAAACGATGGTGCTGGTTTCGCCCAAAGAAGGACGCAAGCGTTGTCGGGACATTTCCAATAAGCCAAAGCGAGAAATGCGACCCACCTGAATACGTGCTCTATCAACCTTAAGAGCATTGCGCAGTTGTGTTTCGACTTCCCGCTGATTGCGGTTGTTCATCATGTCAATGAAGTCGATGACTACCAAGCCGCCCATGTCGCGCAAACGTAACTGGCGAGCGATTTCTTCCGCAGCTTCAAGGTTGGTATTAAGGGCCGTTTCTTCGATATCGCTACCCTTGGTGGCGCGAGCTGAGTTGATATCAATGGAAATCAATGCTTCTGTGGGGTCGATGACTATTGAACCGCCAGAAGGCAATTTAACCTCGCGTTGAAAGGCGGTTTCGATTTGGCTTTCAATGTGATAGCGGTTAAATAAAGGTACTTTGTCCTGGTACAGCTTTATTTTGCTCTGATACTGCGGCATCACTTGGCTGATAAACTGCTGTGCCTCTTGATGGACGGTGGGGTCGTCAATGATCACTTCAGCAATATCTTGTCTTAGATAGTCGCGAATTGCCCGAATAATTAAGTTGTTTTCCTGATACACCAGGAAAGGTGCACGATTTTCTAACGCGGCTTTGGTGACTGCGTCCCAGAGTTGCAGTAAGTACTCAAGATCCCACTGTAATTCTTCCGAGCTTTTCCCGACACCCGCAGTACGTACGATAACGCCGGTTTCCTCGGGTATGGTTAATTGTGCCAAAGCATCTCTCAGCTCGGTGCGGTCCTCTCCTTCAATCCGTCTTGAAATGCCACCAGCACGTGGATTGTTCGGCATCAGTACCAGATAACGACCAGCCAGACTGATAAAAGTGGTGAGTGCTGCGCCCTTATTGCCGCGCTCTTCTTTTTCCACCTGGACGATTAGCTCCTGGCCTTCCTTAATAACATCTTTGATGTTTATTCGGCCCTTGATTTCAGAAGGCTGTTTGAGGAAATACTCGCGTGAAATTTCTTTTAGTGGGAGGAAGCCGTGACGCTCTGCGCCGAAATCGATAAAGGCTGCCTCTAGGCTGGGTTCTACCCGTGTGATTTTGCCTCGGTATATGCTAGCTTTTTTCTGCTCGCGAGAGCCTGATTCAATATCCAGATCGTATAAACGTTGGCCATCAACGAGGGCTACGCGCAACTCTTCTGGTTGAGTTGCATTAATTAACATTCTTTTCATATGACTCTATTGCTCGTTAGGCGTTACCTGACGACAACAGAACCAGACCTATAAACAGTGATACTGCTAGCTTGCTCGAACTTCTGTGGTATTTAGAAGTAGGAATATATTGAGAATTTAAATGTTGGGGTAACCAAATATTAATCCAATAAAAACCTTTTTAAACAGTATGTTATGTAATAAATCTGGAGCTACTTATATTCACAATCAAAGAAAGCAAAGGGCTGCTTGGGTAAACCTTGTATCGTATTCACGTCAGAATAATGAATTCGCAGTACTGCCAGGCGTATGGTTGGCTCTGTTGCTGCTGTGTTTCTGACACAGTTTCATTTTTATGAAATTGGGGTGAACTAAATATAGATCTACCGCAATGTTGTAAGCTAGTTAATTAAGTAATACTCAGATTCATTTTCCAACGGATATCATTTGATTCGTACACTTTTGTAGACTACAAAGGTTGGAAATATGTCGATGTATTATTAATTAAGTCGCTGGCCGATTCTCTTTCCTTTTATCAAGTTCAATTATCACACTTAATATTGATTGGTAGCGCGTTGTCTCAGTCACGCAGTTATACTACCTCCCCAACGTTGCCATTGGGTACCTAAAACTGGTTATTGCATTCAACAGTGGTTTTGCTGCAATACAATCTGGTTAATGTAATTTGTTCCGCTTAGCCTGTACAATGCGGTCGTCCTGTATACAGGTTTACCTCTACACAGGGCGCACGAGTGGCAAAGCGCAGGCCAATATATCAATAAACAGGCCTTACAGCAAATAGTCTGCTACATCAATTACATAGGGCGCTGTCAAAAAGCGGTATTAGAAACAAATCAATGGTAAATGAAAAGCGTGGTAGTGGCGAAAAAGTCCGCCTAGTTGACATAGATGAGTCATATGATGGACAGCGTCTGGATAATTTTCTGCGGGCACAACTGAAGGGTGTGCCTAAGACCCATATTTATAGAATCATCCGTAAGGGCGAAGTGCGCGTTAATAAGGGGCGAATTAAACCTGAATACAAACTTCAATCAGGTGATGTTGTGCGGATTCCACCAGTGCGTATCAGTGAGTCTGACGACCAGTTACATATTCATCAGGGCTTTGCGCATAGCCTTGAAATGGCGATCCTCTATGAGGACGATCAGCTGATAGTAATCAATAAACCCTCCGGTCTTGCTGTTCATGGTGGAAGCGGCCTCCAGTTTGGCCTTATTGAAGCGCTGCGTAAAATCCGGCCACAGCAGCGTATGCTGGAATTAGTACATCGTTTGGATCGCGATACGTCAGGCTGTGTCATGGTGGCAAAAAAGCGCAGTATGTTGAAGTTTTTGCATGAAGCACTGCGGGGTGATTCGGTACATAAATACTACAAGGCGTTGGTGGTAGGTCGTTGGCCGAACCGCAAACGTCTGGTTGACGCCTCTTTGCAGAAAAATGTATTGAAGTCTGGTGAGCGCATGGTAACTGTCGACGCTGACGGCAAACGATCCAAGACAGAGTTTCAGGTATGCGCGCACTATCCGGGTTATACCTTGGTTGAGGCCAAGCCTATTACTGGCCGTACCCATCAAATCAGAGTGCATTGCCGGCATGCCGGTTTTCCGATACTGGGTGATGAAAAGTATGGTGATGAAGAAACGAATAAGGAAGCCAAGAAGCAGGGGTTTAAACGGCTATTTTTGCACGCGGAACGACTGGAAATCCCTCGGCCAGATGGTGTGGCGCCACTACTGATTACGGCACCTTTGGCGCCAGAGCTCACATCCTGGTTGAATCGGTTACGGCAACTATAAGTAAAATTTATTTTAATTAAGAGTGATAATCTATTGTATTCATTGATTATATTTGACTGGGACGGTACGCTGATCGACTCAGCTGAACGGATTGTGACCTGCATGCAAATTGCTATGCGCGAAGTCGGGTTGCCGGTTTTGAGCGATCATGCCATCCGCCAAATTATAGGTCTTGGGTTGCCGGAAGCGTTCCAGCAACTGTATCCGGGAATTGATATGCGTGAAATGGAACGCATGCGTGATTATTATGCAAAACACTTTATCGGCGATGAAATACCGGCGTCGCAATTATTTCCCGGTGTGGCGGAAAGTTTAACCGGGTTGAAAACTCAGGGGTTTCAATTGGCGGTAGCGACGGGCAAGAGTAGAAAGGGATTAAATCGCGTATTTACCGAAACGCCCTGGGGAGATTATTTTTGCGCTAGCCGTTGTGCTGACGAAACGCGTTCCAAACCGCATCCTCAAATGATACATGAGTTACTGGATGAAACAGGGGTTGCGCCAAAGCGCGCGCTCATGGTGGGTGATACCGAATTTGATATGGAAATGGCGCAATTGGCTGGTATTGATCGAGTTGCCGTTAGCTACGGTGTACATGAGACTGAGCTACTTAAAAAATATGAGCCAGTTTTAATAGTCGACCAAATTAATCAATTGAACGATTGGTTAGCACAGTAACAAGCAGCTAAATTTAGATGATATTTTATCGATACACGCATAATTTATGGAGAGATAAATGAGCAACAACGCTTGGAACGAAGATGAGCGAAAGAAGAGTGATGATGGCGAGGATCGCCAACATAAAGAATGGCGGTTGATTGAAAAGCTATTACTGAACGCGGGCAAAGAACAGCGCCGGGCAAGACGTTGGGGTATAGCCTTTAAACTATTGACCTTTATTTATCTGTTCGCGTTGTTGTTTTTGCTCTCGCCCAACCTGGACTTGAGTAGTGCTGCAAAAATGAGTGAAAGTCATACCGCCCTGGTGGATGTGCAGGGCGTGATTGCAGAAGGCGAATTGGCGGGTGCAGATAATATTGCTAAAGGTCTTCGCGACGCTTTTGAGAATAGTAAAACCAAAGCGGTGATTCTACGAATTAACAGCCCTGGCGGCACACCGGTGCAGGCTGGTTATATTTACGACGAAATTAAACGGTTGCGCCAGCTTTATCCCAATATTAAGCTCTATGCCGTGATCAGCGATTTGGGGGCCTCTGGCGGCTATTATATTGCGGCGGCTGCCGATCAAATATACGCTGATAAAGCCAGTTTGGTCGGGTCGATCGGTGTGATTTCGTCGAGCTTTGGCTTTACCGGTGCAATGGACAAAATGGGCATCGAGCGCAGGGTCTTTACTGCGGGTGAGAGCAAAGCATTTCTCGATCCTTTTTCACCGATGAAAGAAAAAGATTCCGAGTTTTGGAAAGATGTTTTGGGCGTCACGCACCAACAATTTATCGATCGTGTTAAGCAGGGTAGGGGTGATCGATTGCAGGATGACCCTAAGCTGTTTAGCGGATTGATTTGGAGTGGTGAACAGGCGTTAGCATTAGGCCTAGTCGATGGCTTAGGCAGTACCGGCTATGTAGCACGTGACATTATTGGCGAAGAAAATATCGTCGATTTTACGCCGAGACCGTCACCCTTCGAGATGTTTGCAAACCGTCTGGGGGTATCGATTGGTCATACGCTTGCTAATTATTTTGGTGTGGGGCAGGTTAATTACCGCTAACGGAACTAATCCCACATTTCATCAGAGTCTTCCAGGTAACTTTGTGCTTTCGAAGAATCAATGGGATCAAACCCCTTCTTGTTAAGAAAGCAAACAGGACATTGCATGTCATCAGGAACATCCTCCCAAGGTGTTCCTGGCGCAATGCCCTGTTCCGGTATACCCTTGGCCGGATCATATACCCAACCGCAGGCCCAGCATTTGTATAACCCTGATTCATCGGAAGCTGTATTTGCAGTAGCAGTGTGTTGTTTGGAACTCGCAATGAGGTTCGGATCATCGTCTTGCCATAGTTTGGCAATATCGCGGCCAAATTTCTGACATTCTTTTAGCGCATCTTCCGTCGGCTTCCAAGGAACTTGCAGGCCCTGTTGCACAGTAAAGCCCGCTTCCTGTAGACGTTCATTGATTTTGTTGACGGCTTCGCCGCTCCAGCCATAGCTGCCGAACGCCGCCGCCTGTTTGCCCTGAAAACGTAGCCCGCCAATTTCTTCGAGCAGAGCCGCTACGCGTGGCAGCATGCCGATATTAACCGTCGGGGAGCCGATCAGAATGCCTTTCGACTTGAATATCTCGGCTAATACCTCTTCATGGTCAGCTTCCGCCAGGTCAAAGCGTCTAACCATCACCTCCGGATTTGCGTCTTCAATACCGGTTAAGATAGCTTCAGCCATATCGCGGGTGCTGTTGCGCACTGTATCGTAGAGCAGGGTAATTTGATTTTCTTTATAGTTATCCGCCCATTTTAAATATCGCTGAACGATCTGAGTTGGCTGCTCACGCCAAATCACGCCGTTAGACGGGCAAATCATCTTGATTGGTAAGTTGGTGTCTAATAATTCTTGAATTTTATCGGTGACGATACGGCTAAAGGGGGTGAGCGTATTGGCGTAATATTTCATCGATTCGTGATACAAGGCTTCCGGGTCGACCAGGTCGTTAAACACCTGCTTGCTGGAATAATGCTGGCCGAACACGTCATTGCTAAATAAAATGCCGTCCTCAGTTAAATAAGTCATCATACTGTCTGGCCAGTGCAGCATGGGTGTTTCGAGAAACAGCAATTGTTTCCCGTTACCCATATCCAAACTGTCGCCGGTTTTGACCACCTGAAAATTCCAATCTTTATGGAAATAGCCGCGCAGCGCTTCAACGCCGTTAGCAGTACAGTAAATAGGTGTGTTGGGAATTTGTTCCATCAATGCGGGGAGGGCTCCACTACGATCAATCTCAGCATGATTAGCCACGATGAAATCTATCTTTTCTAACGCCACGTTACGCTTTAGGTTTTCTACAAACTCTTTGGAGTAGGGAGACCAAACGGTATCGATCAAGGCAGTTTTTTGTTCCTTGATCAGGTAGCTATTGTGGCTGAACCCCTCGTTGGTCGGATAGTCGAGTCCATGAAAGTGTTGGAGGTCGCCATCCTTTTTGCCAACCCAAATAAGATTTTTTTTAATCGCCAGTGTCATCAAAAAATTCAATCAAAATGTATGGAACACATACTATAATTTATACGCGGAGCAATAATGCTGATATTGATCAATTTTAGGAATGAATAAAAGTTCTTCAAATAACGGCAAAACCAGCTTGCGCTAGCATATCGACTAAACGAATTAGCGGTAAGCCTTCTAGGGCTGTGACATCGTCGCCTTGCATATTACTGAACAATGCAATGCCGAGTTTTTCCCATTTAAAACTGCCAGCGCAATCGAGAGGTTGCTCTAATGCGACATATTGCTTAATTTGACTTGGGCTAAGCTGGCGAAAGCATACTTGGTAGGGAATGACATCCAGTTGATAGCTGTGATCTTCGCTTTGATAAAGGCATAAACCGGTTAGGAATTCTACGCATTTGCCACTAGCTTGTTTTAGCTGCTGTTCCGCGCGATCACTTGTACCTGGTTTGCCCAGGATCTGACCTTCCAGCACCGCGACCTGATCGCTGCCGATAATGAGTGCGTTGGGGTATTGCTGAGCGAGCGCCTGCGCTTTAAGAAGTGACAGTCGGGCGGCCAAGTCCAGGGGAGTTTCATTTTGCAATGGGGTTTCATCGACGCTAGGGTTCGCGGTAATGAAGTCGAGCTGCAGTCGTTGCAGTAACGCTTTTCTGTAGATTGAACTTGATGCCAAAATGATTTGCATGGAAGATAGGGCCTCAATGAGACCTTCCTGAAAGTAATGAGAGATCTGCGATGTGTCGAAAATGCTAGAGCATTTTGATCTGGGTTTAAACCCCCCGTTAGAAGTTACTCGTGATTTTTATTTTGTGTACTGTGGCTATTCTATCTTGAGTCGCGCTGCGGATGCTAAGTGGTCGCCGTTGCTGGAACAGGAATGGCGAGCATTAGCTGTTGTTGCTCAATCTAAACATTATATTGGTGCGTGGCATCGCACCGCCTGCTATGCCATTGAGCTTGAGCTGGTAACGCCTGCTCCCGCTGGCTATGAGTGGATCAGCTTGCGGCATTTTATTCGTAATCCTGATGACGCACTATTTGCGTTAGCTGGGCGGGGTGTGCAAATTATCGAGTGGCATCGTACTCATCGTTACTGTGGACAATGTGGCGGGGAGCTGGCAGCCCATTCAGTCGATCGCGCCCGTGAGTGCCTCAGTTGTAAGCGAACTTTCTATCCGCGTTTGTCGCCCTGTATTATTGTCTTGGTGACGCGCGGGGAGTTGTTGTTGTTGGCGCGCGGTGACCACCATCCAGAAGGCATGTATAGCACTTTGGCAGGCTTTATCGAGCCGGGTGAAACGGCGGAACACGCGGTGCATCGGGAAGTGCGCGAAGAAGTGGGTATTGAGATCAGCAATCTTGAATACTGGGGGAGTCAGCCTTGGCCGTTTCCACATCAATTGATGTTGGGATTTTATGCTGAATATAAGCAAGGTGAGCTTATTTTTGAAGATGAGGAAATCACAGAAGCAGATTGGTGGCATTATCAGAAATTACCTCAACATCCGCCGGAATCGACGATTTCGGGTAAGTTGATCCGTGATTATTTAGACCGTATAAGGCGCAATTAGCATGTTTTCGCGGGGTAGAAAGGACATGAGCGTCCGGCTGCGTATTCTTAATCGCGGATTGCGCATTAACATGGAGTTTTGGCAAAACCATCGTTCCGCCTCGCCGCAGCAAATTATCGCTCGTGAACAAAGTGTCAGCAGTTGGGTGCCGGATATTCCCTCCAGAATCAAAGCGGAAATGGTATTAATAGGAAATGTCTCGGTTCAGAAAATAACACCGCCAGTAACCAGCAATGAATCAGTTTTGCTCTACCTGCCGGGTGGTGGTTATGTGGCGGGTTCGCCCAGTACTACTCACCGAGATTATATTTGGCGTCTCGCCGAGGCAGCGAAGTCTCAAGTGTGGGCGGTAGATTATAGCAAGGCACCTGAGCACCCCTTTCCTGCAGCTTTAAATGACGCCGCCTTGGTTTACCAGGAGTTACTTCAGCAACATAAGCCCAGCGCTATTGCTGTCGCCGGAGATTCCGCCGGAGGCGGACTGGCTCTTGCGCTGGTGTTAAAGCTCAGGGACGAAAATTTACCTTTGCCCTCTGCCGTATCGGTGGTTTCTCCCTGGACTGATTTAACCAATAGTGGCGATTCGATAGTTGAAAATGCAGAAACGGAGGTAATGGTACCAGCGCATCTGTTATCGGCTGTCGCCAAACTTTATGCGGGAAGCTCCGCGCTGGATAACCCCTATGTTTCCCCACTCTTTGCTGATTTTCACAATTTTCCACCCACTCAAATTCTGGTCAGCGACGCTGAAATATTGTTGGATGATTCGCGCCGATTATTTGAAAAAATGACCGCAGCCAAGGTCGAAGTCAGTTTGCAGGTTGAGCCGAACCTGCCGCATGTCTGGCCAGTATTTGCCCGTTTGCTTCCGGAAAGCCGTAATACCATTGTGCAGATAGGTAACTTTCTGGCAGAGCATTTAGGTGGATAGGTAAAGCCCTCAATTCATCATTCTGACCGGCATGCGCTGTGCACCCCAATCGCCTGGAGTGCCGTTAAATCGACCCGCGAGCGGTGTCGCGCATTTTCTGCAACACCCCTGATCATCAAGGTTCCACTCACCGAGTTGATACCAGTCGCGTCCAATCAGCCTGGTTCTGCACTGATGGCAATAGGTGCTGCCACCGTCCTGGTCATGCACGTTGCCGGTATAAGCGTAGTGCACGCCGTTGGCCATGGCTATTTCACGAGCACGCTGTAATGTCGCGGCGGGTGTCGCTAATTTATCCCGCATCTTCCAGTCTGGATGAAAGGCACTAAAGTGCATTGGCACATCCGGCCCTAAGTTTTCTACTACCCAGGCGGTCATTTCATCGATTTCTCGATTGGAATCGTTTTCGTCGGGGATCAGCAGAGTGGTGAGTTCAAACCAAACGTCGGTTTCGTGTTTTAGATATTGCAGCGTATCTAAAACCGGGGCGAGGTGAGCGCCACAAATTTTATGGTAAAAGCGGTCGGTAAACGCTTTTAAATCAATATTGGCCGCATCCATCTGTTGGAAAAACTGTTGCCTCGGTTCTGTACAGACATAGCCAGCGGACACTGCTACCGCCTGAATATCCTGTTCATGGCAGGCTGTGGCGATATCGACGGCGTATTCGAGAAAAATAATAGGGTCATTGTAAGTAAAGGCGATACTTTTACAGCCCAGCTGCTTAGCGGTAGTGGCCAGTTGTTCTGGGCTGGCTTGATCCGCCAAGGTATCCATTTCGCGTGATTTGCTCATATCCCAGTTTTGACAAAATTTGCAGGCCAGGTTACAACCAGCGGTGCCGAAGGAGAGCACAGCTGTGCCGGGAAAAAAGTGATTCAGCGGCTTTTTCTCGATCGGGTCGACGCAAAACCCACTGGAGCGGCCGTAGCTGAATAGCTTAATCTGGTCATCTTGACGGCCACGCACAAAACAGAGTCCACGCTGGCCTTCGTGTAATTTACAGTAACGTGGGCAGACATCACACTGCACCCGCTCGTCTTCCAAACGGTGCCAGTATTGGGTGCTGATAGGTTCGGGTGGCGTCATCTTTCACCTCGTATCAAGATAGATATTGCTATAAAATAATGCGGGTAAAACAGGGTTTTTCAAGATGATTCGAACACCTGCAGTTGCCGGAAGCTTTTATCCGGCCGATGCCAGCGAGCTTCAATATCAAATTCAATCGATGTTGGCGCTTTGCGAAGCCAAGACAATGCCTGTTAAAGCGCTGATTGTACCCCATGCGGGCTATATTTATTCGGGCCAGACAGCGGCTCAAGCTTACCAGTTGCTACAGCACCAATCACAGTTCACCAATGTGGTTTTGTTGGGGCCAGCCCATTATGTTTACGTGGAGGGGTTGGTCGTTCCCTCAGCCTCACATTTTGTAACCCCATTGGGATCGATTCCCGTTAATACAAAAGCGATAGAGTCTATTTTGGATTTACCCCAAATATCGGTATCGGATCAGGCCCATGCGCCAGAGCACAGTGTTGAGGTGCAGTTACCCTTTTTACAAATGGTTTTATCAAATTTTTCGTTAGTTCCGATTCTGGTTGGCAATGCGACAACTAAACAAACGGCGGAGGTTCTTGAGCGACTTTGGGGTAATGCAAACACATTAATTTTAATTAGTTCCGATCTCAGTCACTTCAATCATTACGCTGAGGCGCAGCAAATCGATCAGCGTACTAACGCTGCCATCTGCCAGCTTAGTGAATCGTTGCGGGGAGATCAGGCCTGTGGTTGTCGAGCTATCAATGGCTTAATGCATTGCGCGAAAGTGAAGGGGCTAAGTGTTAAAATGCTTGGTCTGTGTAACTCTGGAGATACCGCCGGGGATAGAGAACGAGTGGTTGGTTATGGTGCTTATGCGCTCTCTTAGTCAGGAGGACCAACAGGTACTCTTGCGGGTTGCTAGGCAGGTGATCGAATCAGGACTTGATAGCGGTGAGCGTCTTCACCTTGACCCTAAAAAATATAGCGAAGCGCTTCGACAATGGCGTGCTACCTTTGTGACGCTATACCTGGATGGGAAATTAGCCGGCTGCATTGGTAACCTGACGGCGACCAGGCCGCTGCTACAGGATGTGGCCGAGAATGCCTATGGTGCAGCCAACTGCGACACTCGGTTTGCAGCGATCAAAGGAAGCGATCTTGCGTCATTGAACATAGAAATAGCGCTCTTGTCCGAGCTGCATCTGATAATCGTTGAGTCAGAGGCGCAATTAAAAGCTCAGCTTGTCGTCAATAAGCATGGGCTGCTCATTGAATCCGCAGGACATAGGGCGACCTTCTTACCCAAGGTCTGGCAATCGTTGCCGAACAAAAATGATTTTTTGGCGCACTTGAAATTAAAAGCGGGGTTGCCGAAAGGGTACTGGTCTAACGAGATCAGTTGTTTCCTCTATACAACGGAGAGTTTCAGCGATGTTTAGACATTATAGAACCGCCGAACCGGAAATGGTGGCAGCAGAACTTGCGTTGCCCGGTCGAGATGAACCTATACAGGTAAAGAATCGACATACGGTGAACGAAACCCCAATTCAAGGGCCTTTCCCTGAAAATCTGCAACAGGTTCAACTGGGGCTTGGTTGTTTCTGGGGTGCTGAAAGAAAGTTTTGGCAAACGCCAGGCGTATATACGACCGCAGTTGGCTATGCGGGCGGCTTTACGCCAAACCCTACCTATGAAGAGGTATGTTCGGGGCTTACCGGTCATACTGAAGCAGTGCTAGTGGTGTTCGATACGGCGGTGATAAGTTTCGCGCAACTGCTACAGATATTCTGGGAGTCGCATAATCCTACGGAGGGTATGCGCCAGGGCAATGATATTGGCACCCAATATCGTTCTGCCATTTACACCTGTTCGTCAAAGCAGGAACAACAGGCGCTTGCCTCGTTGCAGGCTTACCAACAGAAACTTTCCGCTGCGGGCTTTGGAAAAATTACGACAGAAATAAAGCCTGCGGGGGACTTTTATTATGCCGAAAATTATCACCAGCAATATCTTGCGAAAAATATAGGTGGTTATTGTGGGTTGGGTGGCACGGGCATCAGTTTTGAATAGAAAAATCTGTCAGATATTTGTTACTGCAGGCTAGCTACTCGCAGCAGTTTGAGTGGCAATCAGACACTTATGCCCTAGAACAAATGCAATGGCGAAACATGGGATACTAATGCCTTTGCGGATATGATGGAAAAACGCTGAATGGTAGGCAGAGGAAAAGCGTGAAGATAAATATCCGCGCAACAGGCTGCTCGAATATTTCCCTTCACATCCCCCCAGTGTGGAGCGTATCTGGAGTTTCAGGACAAAATAAGCACTAATTTTTCCAAAAACCCTGTGTTATCAGGGGTTTCCTAGTGCTCAGCTGTATTTTTAGTCGTCAGTTCGGTACGAATTTCACGTAGTTTCGTTTTTATTTTAGCCGCATTTTCAGGGCCGACCCGTAATAGAATTTTTTGTCCGGCAGAGGCCGCTTCCAGTGCCGGGTCAGCGTACTCTAGAAATACTTTTGGTTGTACCAACTCGATAGGTAAAGTTGGTTCGGGCGTTTCCAACAGATGGTCGATCACCTCTACTAGCCGGTCATTGAAATAAGCTGTCGGGTCGCCCAAGTCTTTGTAAGACTCTTGGAACAAGGGATAGAGTTTACGATAAATAGCGACGATATCCTCAGTTTCAGCCTTTTCTAACAGCGTAATGTAGGGGTTATAACGTTTACTGTTTTGTTCGGAAAGATAGATTCGATCATTTATATGCTTGACCTGAATAGCGCCTGGAACGGGTTTCACTGGCAGTGCATTGGTGGCAAGTTTGGCAGGCGTTAAATTGTCAATGGTCGTCACTATTCTGGCGATAATATGCTGTGGGATTAGTACGGGTAGCAACGATTCATTGTCAATGGATTGATGTAGTAACTCCAACACGCGTTGGTCGCTCTCGAAAAGTTTTGGTAAGGGTGGTTCTGGGGGCGGTTGCGGTGACGTGGTAACCGCCGTCTGGGTGTCGGTTTCCGCCTTAGGGAGCTCTATCGGGTAGCGAATGGGCTTTGGTTCAGGAGCGATCTGAATCTGCGAGTCCGCGTCGGCAGCGGGGTTTGTGGGTTCAGTATTCCTGAACCATGTGTAATATACACCGACAGCAATCAAAACTAACCAGAGTCCGGCAGTCAAAATCCAGGGTCGGCGTTGTTCGGTGTTTTTCATGATTCGTTCCTTATGTCTAGTTAAGGCCGAAGAATTGGGGCTTATCCGTCTGCAATAGGTTTCGTGCCAGGGATTGCGTAAATGTGAACCTGATTTTTTGCATCAATCCTATTTAAACTTAGTCTGGTATTGGCAAGCGCGACTCATGATTACGCGGTTATTTATTTCCGCTTGCGCTGCCGTGCTATAACGATAGTAGCGGAAATCGAGGCAAAGAGCACTAATGGAAAAGGTTCTTTTTGGCCTTTCGCGTGTTGCGAGTGTGTCATCAAAACCAGCTATAGGTTCCGTTAAAATGCAGGCGGGTTTTATTTATTTCTTTTATCCCTCACATAGAGTGCTTTTGAATTGCCGCTTCCGATAGCCCTTTCTTCTACGTTAAAAAGTTTGGTCGCGACAACTAGCTCACCTAGTTTACCGTAACCATAGTTACGTGGGTCGAACTCTGATGATTGTTTGGCGAGATTACTTCCTACTGGCCCTAGTTGCGCCCAGCCGCTTTCATCGGAGGATGCCTCCACGGCATTACGTAATAGGCTGACTAATTTGGTATCCTGCTTCAGTTCGTTACTGGATTTTTTAACGATTTTTTCACTATCGTCTGTCTTCGCACGAAGGACTTCAGTGTAAATGAATTTATCACAGGCAGAAACGAAGGGGGCAGGCGTCTTCTGTTCGCCAAAACCGTAAACCAGCAAGCCCGACTCTCTGATGCGTGAGGCTAGCTTGGTAAAGTCGCTATCGCTCGATACGATACAGAAGCCATTAAAATTACCCGTGTAAAGCAAGTCCATGGCGTCAATAATCATGGCGCTGTCGGTTGCATTTTTACCTTTGGTGTAGGCGAATTGCTGCATGGGTTGAATGGAGTGCTCTAAAAGAACATCCTTCCACCCCTTTAAGCCAGGCGCAGTCCAATCGCCATAGATTCTCTTAACGCTGGCGATGCCATAGTTGGCTATCTCAGAAAGTAAGCCATCAACGATGCTGGGTTGCGCGTTATCCGCGTCAATTAATACGGCTAACTTGTTGGTGTATTCCATAGTTTTGGTTTCTCAGCGGGTTTTTATGGTTAACAAGCATCATGCTCGTCGAGCGTAAAATACGGCGCAATGTTTCATTATGCACTTAATTTTTGGGGCTGTCCTATTTGCGACTGTCCTAGGGCCCCTAGATAAGTAATTTTATCTAGGATGGTTGGATGAGGAAAAGCAGGCTCAGTTGGTATTGGCTATCTAGGGCAGTGATTATCGTCTTAAGCTAGTTACGACCTTGTTTGATTTTTAAAAAAATTGTGTTCGCCCGGCTTTCTATCGCCAATTATCTTGATAACCCCGTATAATACGCGACTTTCCTC
>Ga0070727_10001679_pt1 | contig 22795 bp, 16 predicted proteins | sample tdAd472_FD_66722 | JGI IMG/M metagenome (GOLD analysis project Ga0070727, IMG submission 66722) | Marine sediment microbial communities from the Atlantic coast under amendment with organic carbon and nitrate - tdAd47.2 | ecosystem: Environmental > Aquatic > Marine > Coastal > Sediment | place...
GGTTTGGCAGCTAGGATTCGTAGGCTTTGCTCCAGGGCCATAGCCAGTATATAACGTGAACTATTGGCTTTTACCCCCACCAGCAGTTCTACATGATCAGCGGTGGAAAGGAGTAGCAGTCGCAACAGCTCAGGAAATAAATCTGGAGTAGTCCATTTGCTAGCTCGTACCGCCTGCGCCGTATCTTTTACTATTTTCTGGAACACCAAATCTTTACTAATCAACTCGGGATGAGCTTCCAGAAGAAGCAGTGCCGCTGCCACCAGCTCATCTATCTCATCTTGGTTCCATGATTTGCGGAAAACCAAGTCCTCTTCTTCAAAGAAAATTAGGTATAAAAGTAACAATACCGTTTTATCGGGATGCTCAGCAATGAGGACTTCGAGCACATAAGACAGCAAATCTTCTAACATGGCCAAGCGGTCCTGTCCTAGATGATCTTTGGAAAAAACATAGGCAAAAACCAGGTCTAAAGCCTGTTGTAATACCGTTACCTTGGCCGCTTGATCTTCCCATTTAATTTGATCTAGAATAGTCGGATGTAAAATCGAAGTGCGAAGTACAGTTTGTAGCAACCAACTCAAGGTATCCCCTCTAAGTCGCTGCGTTTTAGGCACCTGAGCTAATGCCGAAAAAGTAGCGCCCAAAACGGTCTCAAAGAGAGAATCTTGATCAGCCGTTGCCATTAGCCAGCTGGGATATTGTACCAATACATCCAATACTTCTTCAACGATTTCCACCAACTGTGGACCACTCAAATGAGGGCGCCAATTCTCAGTTGCCTCCTTCGTCGATAATTGTTCCAAAAGTAAGCGTACTCCTTCTACCAACAAATAGCGGGCTTCCTGCTGATCACTTACGACCAACAGTTGAAGATTTTGAGCCGTATAAGATAAGGTGAGCCGAACCAATTCCGGTAATATGCCCGCAGTTCGGAAATCGCTAGCACTAAGCGCTCCGCTAACTCCGGTTATAATATGTTGTAAAGCAAGTTCCTCGCTGATTAACTCGGGATGAGCCTCTAGGACATCCAAACCTGCCTCGATCAATTGGTCAGCTAATTCGGCATTAAATCCACCACTATAATCGATATTAGTATCTTCAAAGAGAATCAACTCAATGAGCACTAAGCCTTTAGCGTCGGGGTGGTAGGTTAGTATTACATCTAAGGTATACGCTACCCATTCAGCCAAAAGTAGACTCCTTTCTGCTCCTCTTACGGTAGATTTTTCAAAGACGAAATGGAATACTAGATTTAGGGCCCGCCTCAGTATGGTCTTCTCTTCCACATCGCTCCCCCAAGTAATCTTTCCTAATACTTTTGGGCTAGCCGCCGCTGTATATAGGCTCAATTGGATCAATTGCTCCAAGGTAGCCGGATCAATTCGCTCATTTTTGGGTATTAATCGCAAGGCGGCAAAAACTTCCGTCAATACTTCTGATAATAAAGACGACTGACCAGCTTCACCCAACACCCATTCAGGGTGCAAGACTAAATGATCAAAAACTTCTTCTATGAGGAGCAATACTTGTGACCAACTCAAGCGCAATTGCCAGCTATCTCCATCCGCTTTCATCGACAAAGCCGCTAGCAACTCCTCCAAGGCAATCAACAAGAGGTACTGCGGTTCTTCTTCGTCTGCATCTAGTAGAAGGAAGAGGTTTCTTCCCGTGTAATCCAACACCAACCGCAATAGCTCAGGTAAAGCCCCCGCCTGCTGAAAAGAAGAAGCTTGTAAACAGTGCGCTATGCCACGAACTACTTTTTGGAGTGAAACATTAGTAGTCAATAAGTCTGGGTGATTTTCCAACACCCGTAAGGCCGAGTCAATCAATTCCTCCGCCAAGGCTCGATCAAATCCTCCACTGTATTTGACATTAGGATCTTTAAACAAAATAAGGTCGATCAACACCAATCCCCTTTCATCCGGATACTGTCGAATGATGACTTCCAACACATATTCCAGCAGATCGATTAGCAAATCAACTCGTTCCGCGGGATGCACTTTTTCTTTATCAAATACAAAGCTAAAAATGAGATTAAGGGCCTGCTCCAGCATTACCACTTTCTCGGTATTAGAGCCCCAGGGTACTCGCTCTAGCACTGACTGACTTGTAGCCACCGTCCGAATATTCAACTGGATCACTAGTTCTACAACATCTAGGTTTAATCTTTCTTCAGCAGGAATAGTAGATAAGGCATCAGCAGTAACCTCAAGTACGTTCTGTAATATTTTTTTATCCCCAAGCTTCACCAAAATCCAATCGGGATTCATCACTACTTCATCCAAGACGTGATTGACAATGGCGAGAATATGTCGCCTGGATAAACGAGGCTTCCAGGGGCCAGGTGTCTCATGTTTACCAATCACTAGCAAGACCTCACGCACCGCCTCGACCAATAAATAGCGAGGCCCCTGCTCTGGGTTCCCCATTAGCGTAGACAAATGACTAGCCGTATGTTCCAGAATAAGGCGTACCAACTCTGGCAATAAATCAGGTCTATTTTTAATCCCGGCTTCCGCCATGGCCTGACTCACTCCGACGACAATCTCTCTAAATCCGTCGCGCTTATTTATTAATTCAGGATGCAAGGCAATGACTTCAAAAGTAGCTTTCACCAAGCGGTCTAGTGCATCCACATTAAAACCAGCCTGTAAATTAAGGCCATCTGGATCCGATAAAATAATATCCATCAATACCCCACCCGTCCTTTGAATGAGTAAGGAGGATCCCTCATTGGTATTAAACAAATCTGCCGGAGACTGAAAAACGTAATGCCCCGCATTTTTAACCATACTCCGCAACAGCAATTGTCCCCATTGTACCGGTATATCGTCATGTTTATGTTTTGATCGAGCAAATACATCTTTGGCGATTCCTTGTGTAGTGGCCTCTATAAACGCCTGTAGTTTACGGTCATTGGTCAATTCTCCTTTTAAATCTTTAACGGCCTCTGCTGCTGCGATAAATAGTTTGGGAACAACCTGTCGGGAGAGGTCACGCAAATCTTCGGTTTCACTAAAGCGTACCCGATCCAATCCGGTCAAGAAATGGCGCATGGCGCGCCCAAAGGTGGAGTTAACATTCAAAGCACCTGGCACCTGATTGAAGTAGTCGATCCCGATTTCTACAATCGTACCCGCCACCATTTCCAGTGGACTGTTCCGCGGCTGGCTGCCATCTTCCCATTGTTTGACGCGCAAAAGAGCCACCAAATCGTCCGTATTGACATCATCATGATTAATAGTGCGTTCCTCATCCTTCTTTAGTTGAAAACTAAGCGTCTGGTAATAATCGACATACTCTTCCTGTTCTGCCAATACGAGACCATTGTCAAACTTCTGGAAGAGAAAATTAAGCCGTTCTATCTGAATCACAAATTGATTCCCCCCTTTCAGTTCATCCGCCAAAGTAAAAAAACGATGTGCCCGATCCGCATTGGGTCGAATATTAAATTGGGGAAGGGGTAAGAAAATGGTTTTTGATTTTGCACTTTTCGCATAAGCTCTTTGAAGATTTTTTCCGAGCTTAATAGCCGCATTGATGGCAAGGATAACGGCTTCGGCAGTTAATGAAATGGCCATTGGTGTTTGTTAGTTAATTAGTTATTGGGTAATAAGGTTTTTATACATTGCAGTCTTACCTAGCCTTTAAACGACAGTTCCCAATAAGTTGTTACTTTGCTACTGCAATTAGTATTTTTTAAATAGATTTGGAACGACTTCAAACCTATATCATTCAAATTCACCCGCAATTAACTAAAGAATCATGAAGAATTGTTTAATATTAGTCGTTTTCACCTGCCTGAGCTTTACGCTTTTTTCCACTCCTCTGCCCGTAGATACGGCGGGAATCACTACCGTCATACTAGTACGTCATGCAGAAAAAGGAGAGGATGGCACCCGTGATCCCGACCTAAATATTCATGGTGCGACCCGCTCCCAGGAATTAGCTCGTCTACTACACCTGAGTAATGTGGCCGCCGTTTATTCCACGCCTTTCAAACGCACCCAACAAACGGCTCAACCTTTAGCGGAAGCATTGCAGCTGGAAGTACAAGATTATCCTCCATTGGATTTGGATGCCCTTAGCAAATTGGTACAATCACACCAAGGCAAAACCATTGTTATCGTCGGACATTCCAATACCGTTCCAGCGATGGCCAATCATCTTTTAGGGGAGGAAAAATTGAGCCAACTGGAAGAAACAGAGTACGATAAAATCTTTTTGGTACAGCTGAATGGTGAGCTAAAACAATTGTTAACCCTGAGCTTTTAATAATGGACAAAGAATAACTTCCCGATTTTGCATATGATACTTTGGTAGAACCTGCCAATTACCTCCGCGTAGTTTGGCACACTTTATGCCTATACCTTCTATATAGGTCAGCCCCATTACTTTATTTCCTTAAAAAATCGTTAAATACAGTGAATTAAAGGAATTATTTATCATTTCAAAACATATATAGAGTAGTGGTGCTAATTAGTCGATATTTCTAGCCTAATAAGTAGAGAAATGACAAATTAGAATAAATCACTTATTCACCTACAAAACCTTTAAGTATTGCTGCAACCTTGACATTTTACTTGATTATCTACTAAAAGTAACCATTATGAAAAAGCAATTTTCAAATCGCCTCGAAGCCATAGACTGGATCGCTGAAAAAGCGGAAAGTGAAAGCCAATTTGAGTTATTGCGCGAGCAGTTGAACTTCAACTTCATTTACACAGGTCGTTACTTTGTAGATTTCAATAAAGAAGAAGGAGAAGTAGCTTGGCTAGAAGAGACCACTTTCTAATGCATCATATGACATACATTGGCTATGAAAATCTATTTGATGGCTTTATCCTTTCTTTTGCCAGTCCTTTGCTATTCGTTCAAGATTTAAACACCTCCCGTTGGGAAAACTGATTGATCCTCCGTCAAGCAGAAATGAGGTGAATAGGTGAATCCCACAGAAAAAGGGACAACAGTTAACTGCGCCCCTTTTTACTTTTGCACTAGATTTTTACCAATATAAGTCTTTGCGTTTTACGCACGTTTTTTCAGCTTAGCTACTTTGCCCGGCTTTTTGCCTTTAGGTAGTTTCACTTTCTTAGCTACTTTTGCTTTAGCTTTCGACTTACTTTTCTTAGCTGCTTTTGCCTCTTGTTTTTTGGCTTTTTTCAGCTCACTTTTCAATCCTTTAAGCTTGTTTTGCATCTTTTTGATGCTCTTTTGTAGTTTGGATGATTTACTCATAAATTCGCTTAATTAATATGCTGTTAATATAAAGTTTACACAAATTTAACACACAACTGGTAAAAAAAGCCGAATTCAATGTTAAGTTTTCCATTTTGATGTGACATTTTTTATTTAGTCCTTTCTAAAAAAATAGTATTTTGGAAAGAAAAAATGATCTTCCTTTCTTGGCATTGGCTCTTGGACCTGGGTGGCCGATTTCATCCACTAGTCCTTCACTTTCCTATTGGTCTTTTGGTCGGGGCATTAGCTTTGGAAAGCTGGAATAAATGGCGTGGCCAATCTGGCCAATACAGCAGTATGATCTATTTGGGCGCTGCCAGTGCTGTGATAGCGGCTATCTTTGGGGGGCTTTTAAAAGCTTCGGGAGAATATGAAGGCACCCTGGTCGATCAGCATGAGTTTACGGGTTATCTCACAGCCGTCCTTTCAACAGCATCTGCCTTTACCTACTACTACCGGGATCGACTGCCTAAACACCTGCCATTTGTCAGTTTGCTAGTATGCGGTAGCAGTATCACCGTAGCGGGACATTTAGGCGCTAGTTTAACACATGGAGCAGACTACCTAAGTGCCGTCCTTCCACAAAATCAAGCGGAAGGAATCGATACCGATCTTCTAGTCGCTTTTAGTAATTATAATGAAGGGGACACTTTCCCTCAGGATCAACTGGATCGACTCAATTTGCAAGTTCGTGCGCTTTTTGCACACAAGTGCTATCAATGCCATAGCACCGCAAAACGAAAAGGAGGGTTGGCACTAGATCATGAAGAGGGCGTATTTGCAGGAGGGGACAGTGGTCCGATCATCCAAGCAGGTGCGGCCAATGAAAGTGAACTCATACGTCGCCTGCTACTCCCTAGATCAGACGAAGAATCCATGCCGCCTAAAGGCAAAATTCTCCAAACAGAAGAGATCGAATTGATCAAAATATGGATTGACCAAGGAGCGCATTGGGCAGACGAGTCGCTGAAAATATTCAGAGAGGCGCCATTAGCCCTCACCCGTCCAACACTTCCTGCTGCACCGGCTGAGCTCGATCACCCTATCGATAAGTTTGTAAATGTATACTTCGAGGAGCAAGGCTTAGCTTGGCCAACACTTATTGATGACCGGCAATTTATCAGGAGAGCTTACCTTGATATTAGTGGCCTACTGCCAAGCCCAGCGGCTATTGAGCAGTTTACCAAAGACGAAGGGAAAAACAAGCGAGAAGAGCTGATCAAGTCTTTACTAGCCGATAAAGAAAACTATGTACTGCATTGGTTGAGTTTCTGGAATGATTTGCTTAGAAATGATTATTCAGGGACAGGCTTCATCACCGGCGGGCGCAAGCAAATCACAGACTGGCTTTATCGATCCTTGCTAGAAGAAAAGCCATATGATCAAATGGCTAAAGAGCTGATCAACCCCAGCCCTGAATCGGAAGGTTTTATCAAAGGAATACAATGGCGGGGCGAAGTCAATGCTAGTCAGCGCACAGAGATTCAAGCCGCACAGAATATTTCCCAGTCACTGCTTGGTCTCAACCTGAAATGTGCTTCTTGTCATAATAGCTTCATCAATAATCTCACCTTAGATCAAGCCTATGCCTTTGCCAATATCTTTGCGGAAGAGCCGCTTGAGGTCTATCGTTGCGATAAACCTACTGGTCGCATGGCCCAAACGGGCTTTCTTTATCCTTCTCTGGGAGAGGTAGTTAGTGATAGTATTAAAGGCCGTTTGGCAGAGCTTGCTCAGGTCATTGTGCAACCAGAAAATGGCCGACTATATCGAACCATAGTCAATCGATTCTGGGATCGCCTTTTTGGTCGAGGCATTGTCGCTCCAGTGGATGAGATGGATAATTTACCTTGGAGTCAGGATTTGTTGGACTGGATTACGGCCGATTTTATCCAAAACGACTATAGTCTTAGCCAGTTGCTGGTCAGTATCATGACTTCTCGTGCTTACCAACTGCCCGCCTTAGCCTATCCATCGCCGGAGTACTTGGCCAGTGAAGAATTTGTATTTAAAGGGCCCAGTGTGCGCCGGCTTAGTGCAGAGCAATTCGTTGATGCCTTCGGGCAAGTGGTAAGGCCACTTTACCACGGACTTGCCTTCGACCCAGATAGCACTCAAATGGATGCCAACTGGATTTGGCACGAAGAAATAGAATTGGACCGGCGGGTATTACCCAAGCCTGGCGCTCGACTGTTTCGCAAAACATTTAGCACCAACTCCGGTCCAGCTATACAGACTGCAGAAGTTGTGATGACTGCTGATCATTCTTTTGAGTTTTACCTAAATGGGCAGGTCATCACAAGTGCAGAGGATTGGCGGGAGGTCCAACGGTTTGAAGTCCCCGTCGATTTACTAGCCAAAGAAAACATCATTGCCATTCGCGGAAAAAATGAAGGCATTATTGCCAATCCAGCGGGCTTACTCTTTTCTATGCGACTCCAATATGCCGATAGCAGTTTTCAATATATTCATTCCAACCGTAGCTGGAAAACATCCGCTGACACCTTGGCCAAGCAATGGCAAAGCCTTACATTCGATGACTCGGAATGGTCGAAAGCTTGGCGAGCAGGTACTTTCGAAAAAAGCTATTGGGGCGTACTACCTGGTTTCAATTTTGACGCGGTTCCTTCTTCTTCTCCGTTGATACGAGCGGCCTTAGTGCGGCAGGATAACTTCATGAAAACGTTGGGACGCCCAGTACGAGAAAATGTAACGACACAGCGGGAAAAGGAAGCTACCCTCTTACAATCTCTTTTACTGACCAATAGCACATTTTTCCATGAAAACATCAAACAAGGCGCTGAAGCCTGGCTAGCTCAATCGGGAGGTGATTTGATGGCATTAATGAATCAATTGTACCTGAATGCACTAGGTCGAAAGCCTACACGAAAAGAACAAAAAATATTACGTCAACAATTGAATACAGCAAACAAAGCTGAGGCCCTAGAAGATATTATTTGGGCTATGGTTTTACTCCCTGAATTCCAACTCATCTAAGGCCCCCTTCACTCATGGATATACACGCACAAACACGGCGACAGTTTCTCAAAAAGATGCAGCAGGCCAGCTTGGCCGCAATGGCTGCTAGTGTTCCTACCACTACCTTTTTGTCTTCCTGCAGCAAACAAGCCGTGACCCATACGACGGCAGATACGGTTATTCTACTTTGGATGGCAGGAGGAATGTGCCATACCGAAACCTTTGACCCCAAGACTTATACCCCCTACGAAAAAGGGATGGAAAGTAAGCAGGTCATCAGTACTTTCCCTGCCGTTCCTACTGCGGTGGATGGGCTACATTTTTCTAAAGGCCTAGAAAGGATTGGTCAGGTGATGGATCGAGGAACTATTATTCGTTCCTACCGAGCTGCTGATTTGGGACACATCCTCCACACTAGGCATCAATACCATTGGCACACCTGCTACGAGCCGCCTCAGTCGGTTCAGGCCCCTCATCTAGGCGCTTGGATTGCTAAAGAAATGGGACCTAGTAATCCGGTGATCCCTCCTTTTATTGATATCGGTCAACGATTTACCGTAGGAGAAGGTGAAGAGTTAAAAGCCTTTCATTCTGCCGGTTTTCTCGGGTCAGCTTTTGGTCCTTTCTTTATTCCTGATCCTTCGCGGGGCTTGGATAGTGTGCGCCCTCCTAAAGGAATGGATTTGAAGCGATTTGAAAGCCGGAATAAGCTCTATAAGGACTTGGTCAAGCGAAGTCCTTTTGGAGAATACGGTAGTACTTATCAACAGGAGTCCTTATTACGCTCGATGGAACAGGCCTATCAATTGTTGAAGTCGCCAGAGGCCGTGGCCTTCGACCTACAGCAAGAGCCCAATGAAAGTTATGATAAATACAATACCGGACGATTCGGCTTGGGCTGTTTGTTGGCACGTCGACTCGTGGAAAAAGGAGCCCGTTTCATTAGCGTAACGACAGAATATGAGCCCTTCCTAGGTTGGGACACCCATGAAAATGGCCATTCTAGACTAAAGGGAATGAAGCAGCAGATTGATCAGCCTATTGCACAGCTAATTCTCGACTTGGAAGAGAGAGGCTTATTAGATAGAACCATGGTTGTACTAGCCAGCGAGTTTAGTCGCGATATGCTCATGGAAGGGCGCCCTGGCCAAACCGTCAGGGATCAGGTACAAGTCCCCGATCGTGTGGAGGAACTCAAGCATTATGGCATGCATCGCCACTTCACCGATGGCTGTTCGATTCTGATGTGGGGAGGAGGGGTGAAAAAAGGCCATATTCATGGAGAAACGGCCGATGAAAGACCCTTCAAGGCCATCACCGAACCGGTGGTCATTGATCAAGTTCATCAAACCATCTATCACAGCTTGGGCATCGCTCCAGAGACCAATTATGAAATTGAACAGCGCCCATTCTATACTACCCCTGATGGAGAAGGGAAAGTTTTAAACGAAATTTTAGCCAGTAGCAACATATGATAAAATACGCCATTCCTTATTTTTCTTAGACCTTGGTAGCATTAAGGTCAGGAAGATATGGGGATTCTCATAACTTAAACCCGAGGATTTGGTTACCATAGTATTATGGCCCTCTAACACAAAATAGGAATATTGCTCTCCGCTTTCGATATAACTATCAAGTTCTCTGTAGGGAATTAGCCTAATCTCAGTGAAATCCCAAACTTGTTTTATTGCTTTGTGGAATGCCTCTTTTAAGACTTCATCCTCTTCTCTTAGCAAAAACAAAGTCGTTGTTTTCTTCAAAGCATCTATTTCTTCGGCAGTGAATTGGCGTTCACTATAATGTTTTTCATCTACCTTACAGATCGCGCATGGTATTTCAATGGGTCGATCAAAACAAACCTTTCATCTACGGTTCTCTGATAATTTTTGTGCTCTTGAGTCACGTGAAAGTAAAAAGCACAGCTTCCTATAGTCGCTTTAGCTACTTACTTTCACGTGACCACAAAAATTGTCAGAAAAGGTCATCTATCTCATAGTTGCCGTTTAAAAATCAATACGACTTCTTTTCTGCCGTTATTATCTAAGTCCATGGTAAAACTGGAAGCTAACTCCCATCCATCCTCTCCTTGAAAATTTAATTCGCCTTCAAGGTCTTCCAACTTAAGCTTTGTGAAGAACAGTCCTTTCTCTTTCAATTCTATAACTTTGTATTCGAATTGAGGTAAATCGATATGATCTTCCATCTGAATTTATTTTAAGTTTCTCAAAGCTACTAAAAGTGAGTGGCTTGGGATTCCATTATGAAGCATTTCTTCGGCTGTGGGATCGTAGGCGAATTAAAAAAACTACCACTCCCAAAAGAGGTCATGAAGACATTAGCATCACCCACTAACCACCACCATAAATGAGAGTCCTATTTATTCTACTAATTTTCTGTATTCCAGTTCTTTCCCTGGGGCAATCCATTGATTGGCGATTGATTTCAAATGGACAAAAGATATACGAACATGGCTATTGTGATCAACCCTATATAGTAGTCACCAATGACGGTACTTGGGTTTGTACTTTTACCACTTCTCCCGGACAAGAGGGGGATGAGATCCAATATATCGTGTCCACTCACTCTTCTGATCAAGGAAAAACTTGGTCTACTCCCGTAGAAATTGAAGCCTCCGCTTCAGGCATTGAGGCCTCCTGGGCGATGCCTTTAGTGACCCTATTTGATCGCATTTATGTATTCTATACTTTTAATGGGGATAGTATTCGCCATTTACCAAATGGTAATAAGATGCGCGCTGATACGCACGGATGGTACTGTTATCGTTATTCGGAAGACAAAGGGGAAACGTGGTCGGAGAGATATAGACTGGACATGCGACAAACTGAATGTGACCAAACGAATGATTTCAATGGAGAGGTTCAAATGTTTTGGGGAATAGGCAAACCGGTAAGCAAAGAGAACAAGGTTTGGTTTTCCTTTACAAAGTTGGGTCAATATTTTCTTAAAGAGGGCGAAGGTTGGGTCTATTATTCTGATAATATTTTGACCGAAAAGGAGGTCTCTAACATAAATTGGCAATTGCTTCCCGATGGGGACATTGGGATTAGAAATTCGGATTTGGGATCCATCCAGGAAGAATTTAATATTCAACCCATGAATACGGAGAATGGGTTGTATTGCGTCTATCGCACTACATTAGGGCAACCCGCTCATTCCTATAGTTATGACAATGGCAAAACGTGGTCAGTGCCCGAGTTGATGAACTATGCCAATGGCTCACCGCTCAGAAATCCCCGAGCTTGCCCCAGGCTGTGGAAATGTAAAAACGGAAAGTACCTTTTATGGTATCACAACAATGGGGGTAAAGGTTTTGACCATCGAAATCCGGCATGGGTATCGGGAGGAATAGAAAAAAACGGCAAAATTTATTGGTCGCAACCAGAAATACTAATCTATGGCCCCGATCACTCCTATGAGACTGGTCGATTTAGCTACCCTGACTTAGTTGAAGAGGAGGGTAAATATTGGGTTTCTACCACCCAGAAAACGATGGCAAGCATTCATGAAGTTCCTGCCGAGTTTTTCGAAAAATTATGGGGTCAGTTTGATGAGGCTACACTTACTTCCGATGGATTAGTTGGAAGTTTTGACCATCCCTCCAGCGGTAATAAACTAAAGCTTACTGAGCCATTAAGCCTGAAAAACAGTGGGTTTGCATTGGACTTCTGGATTAAAGTGGATGAATTTAAAGATACCATCCTATTAGAAGGGATAGGTGCTGAAACAGAAAACATGGAAGTAGCTTTGAAGAAGGATGGGATCTTGGAATTTGTGATGACTAAGGGAGGAGAAAGGGTAAGCTTGAAATCAAGTATGGATCAGCTAGAAAAAGGAAAAATGCAGCATGTAGCCATTTTGGTGGATGCAGCAGCCCAAGTTTGTTATATGCTTATTAATGGAAGTATTTGTGATGGCGGCGGGAAAGAAACATTTGGATTTGCCAGGCTAAACCAGACCCTATTAGATATAGTTACGCCTACGCTCTCCGTCAATGATTTCAATGGGGAAATGTCTAAATTAAGAGTGTATGGACAGCCAATGTCGACGAGTGAGTTGGTCAATAATTATCGGGCCGAAAAATAAAATTAAACCACTCCGATGCGGGTATATGGAGTATCGTGAATGGCCAGTCCATTTTGACGTGACCTTGGCTACTTTTGCATAGGCCTCTGATTGCAAAGATGTCCATTATCTGAACACCTAATCTTTTTTTGAGGAGAGAGGAATATTTAAGTCTTCAAACGCTCCTAGAAAGTCATCCATTTCCATTCTATTCTTAAAGATCAGCCAATAAAGACCAACCCAACCTTCGGTCCCATAAGAGTAGCTCATATCACCGATGACTGAACTAAATTCGTCAATCTGAAACTGGTAATACTGTTCAGTTATTCCTTTCGGAGGAACGGGAAAACTTATATTTTCTTTGCAGAAAAAAATAAATTTAGTCTTTTTGGCAAGGAAATCATCTAACCCGATCCTATGTTTGTCCGCAACATATCTACCATTCAGATACCCTCCTCTTTTGATTATTTTGACCTCCTCTTCAATAGGAATATTACTCTTGTAAGAGTGGATTGTACGAACATGGACAGTTGTGTATATTCTATTATCTTCTCCCTCAAAGGCTTTAAAGTCAATTAACTCTCCTTCGAAGATCAATGGCGTTTCTTTGACCAGTTTCGTACTAAGTTCAAGCTTTTCATCCTGACTTAGGTTTTGGTAAGGTTGTGAAAAAGCACAGGTCGTCCATAAGGAAAAAGACGTGAGTGCTAAGATCTTTAGCTTAAGGTAGCGATAGAGGGTAACAGGTATTGTTTTTTCCATGTTTGTAGAGCGCTTGAGTCTAAAAAAATGAGGTTAACGGCTGATCATTCAATATATCAAAAGTTTATGATTTGGTGGGTGATGCCTCGTCAAAAATCAAGGCTGATTGCTGTTCCTCTGTTGAGCTGCAAAAGCATATCAGGTTTCTCCACCACTTGACCTCTTCGTGGACCTCAGCGAAGAAAAGCATTCCAACCCGAAGACCTTAAAGACAGGCCACATTACCGAATCCGATTCAAATGCTCATCTACTTCTCGATTCTTATAGGTCGATTTGGATATTTTACCAAATGAATAGCGAAGAGATAAGGTAAAGGCGCGGCGATCGATGATGTAAGCCGATTCCGCATTAATTTGATTAATGGTATAATTTTCTTCTAATACCATGGCTCGAAACAGGTCATCGACAGACAATCCGATGTGCAACTTTCCATTAACCATTTTATTAATAGAGCCGCCCACGATCGCGTAAGCATTTCGCTGAAATATTCCCTCTTGACGAGCTGTTAGCCCCCAAACAAAAGCGCCCAAGGTCCAGTCTTTAGGAAGTCGAAATTGATGATTGGAATAGTAGTAGAGATAGGGCTTTGTACCGCCGATTATTGCTCGTTCATCTTTCACTTCATTGATGGAAAGCAGGAGCAGATTGGTCATCGTCCAGAATTGATGAGTTATCGGACTAGTCAGCTGTATATTCAGGCCTCGTTCCTGTTGGAAATTTTGCGGTGACATGATGATTCGATCTGCTACTACATCATAATCCACACTGAAGAAAACCGGATTCTTACGCTCATAATAACTGAAGTTGAGGGATTGATTGCGGTGTTGCAGATTGATTGACCACTCATTGGTGATGGTCGGTTGCAGATTGGCATTTCGAGTAAACTCAAGAAAGGGGTGGATAAAAGTTGAGATGGAACTCGCGTTGGAATAATTGGGGCGTCGAATAGATTTGGCATAATTAAAAGAGAGACTACTAGTACTATCGAGCTTTACGTTCAAGGTGGCCCGAGGGAAAAGAACGGTCTGTTTTCGATCGATCAGTAAATCGATTTCTTCTCGAAAACCACCTTGGACCGTGGCGGTCTCCGAACGAAGACCAAAGGAGTAGTCGAGGGCTTGGGTTTGACCAGACAGCTGGGTATAAGCCGCATAATTGCGTTCTTCATAATCATAATTTGAAAGTACTTCTTCGGCTTGGTCCAGGAAGTTAAAATCGAGAAAGGCATCCGCATCTGCCTGGTAATAGTTGAGCCCTATTTCCCATTTTTGTCCGGTTTCGAATGTTTTTTCAACATCCATTCTACCCGCCCAAACATCGATGGTATATTTCTGGTAGCGCAATTGAGAAAGCTCCATACCCGTCTCATTGTAATCATTTGAAATGCTGTTTTCCAGGTCACGCAAATAATTAGAGTATTGTATGCCCATGAACAAATTACTCTTGATGGGTTTCCATCTTTTGTTGTAGTTGAGATTGGAAGTAAAGAAATGGCGGTTTTCATAGCCATCCACAAAAGACGCAATTCGATCTGTCAGCGCGGCTTGCCTTAGGGTGGAGCTAGTCGTGATCGGCGCATGCGTCGTATGGGTACGGAGATTCGCATTGACCGATAGGTAATCGTCTTCACCAAGCCCATAATAAGCGCCACCTCCGATCACAAACTGTGGGCGAGGGCCAGTAGACACAGAGGCCTGTTCCAGCAACACTTCTCGAGTAGGTATCGCGAGGAGATTGCGAATACTTTCCCAGGTCCCGATCTGATTATAGGCGAAATTAGTTTTCAATTCCAGCTTGTTCTTTTTCAGTGCGGCATTGATGGTCGCATAGCTATTGAATTTCTGTCGCAAGGCCATTACTTCTGACACATCCATCCGAATGCCATCCGAAAAATTCAGCTTACGCGTGACTAAAATGATAGCTCGGCCTTCGGCTTCGTATCGGGCAGATGGATGGTTGATGAGTTCTATGCTTTTGATACTTTGGACGGGGATGGCATTCAGGTCATCGAGGCTGATTCTTTGGTATTCTAGGTAGATTAAGGGGCTCCCTTTTCCTATGATACTGAGGGATTGGCGATCTCCGCTTAGTTGCACACCAGGCATCATACTCAGCACATCTAAAGTAGTAGGCTGATTTGCAAATATTGAATTGTCGATTGTGACTTTGAGGTTCTCATTTTTATTGACCACTGTATTCCGCTTAGCCTTGACGGTAACGCCATTTAGCAGTAGGGCTTGGGAAGTCAATTGTAGGTTTAGTTTTTGGTCTGCATTGAGCTGAATGCGTTGGTAATAATCTTCATAACCTAAAGCATTAACTCGTAAAATATATTCCTCGGCAGCAAGATTAGTCATCGAGAAATAGCCATCGCTAATGATTGTTTGTGCTACCAGGGCCGAATCTGTAGGGTGTAATAAAATGAGGTCTCCATAAGCCAAAAGCGCTCCTTCTTCCACTGTCACTTCCCCCGTCAATTGGTATTGCGCTTGTCCTTGAATGCTGAATAAGCATAAACTTATCGTGAGGATAAAAAGCTTTTCCATCTAGGTTCTTCTTCTTCTTATTACTCTGTAAAATAAATATCTACACGTTTTGGCCGTGTCTTTTTACGCTACCCTTCGTCACGTCCTCACCTTGGTAGCTAGGGCTATCAGGTTCCGGGCGTTCCTCGATTAGCATAAAAATCCAGCACCCAAAAGACGAATCTACTTATTTTACAAAGTAATTATGATGTATGAAGAAGTACACCGATTTTTAGTCGACGTTCATCAAGAGTTCTTTTCAATATCTCTATTTGGAGACAAAAAGGGCCATTAGCTCATGAAGTTGTTGTAAAATGGCGGTTGGAACCCAAAAAATTCACTACATTTTGGGCTAAGAAAGTCCATTAACGATCTTATTTAAACTCATTAATCATGCTAAAAAAGTATATCCTATCCACGCTTGTTCTACTAAGTAGCTTCGGCTTATTCGGCCAAATCAAAATGCCAGCTGCCAGCCCAACTTTCGAGCTAAAAGGAACGGTGGGACTGACAGAAGTGAAAGTGGTTTATTCTAGACCCAGTGCCAAAGAAAGAAAAGTAGCCGGCAATCTCATTCCATTCAATGAAGTATGGCGAACCGGAGCAAATGCCTCTACCAAAATTAGTTTCAGTGATGATGTGAAGCTAAATGGCAATCCGCTGCCTGCCGGAGATTACGCCCTTTATACTATTTTCACAGCAGAAACAGCTACTATTATTTTCAGTAAAAATCTCAAATGGTGGGGTGCTTTGGGCTATGATGAAGCGGATGATGCCCTGCGTTTTGAAGTACCGGTCAAACACCCCAGTAGCCACTACGAAACTTTCACAATCAGCTTTTCCGACTTTACCTCAAATTCGGCTAACTTAAATATGAAATGGGAGCATACGAAGGCGATGTTCAAAATTGAATCGGAGGTAGATAGCAAGGTGATGGCTGACATCAAGGCAAAGGTGATCGATGCTACGCCAGAAAATGCAAGCCTTTATTACCAAGCGGCGGCCTATTACTACGAAACGGAGCGGGATAACAAAACAGCCCTAGATTGGGTAAATAAAGCGATTGAAGGCAATGAACGGGAGCAATATTGGGTCTTCCATTTAAAAGCTAAACTCTTGGCTCGCATGGGTGAGAAAAAGGAGGCGATTAAGACGGCCAAGAAATCCATTGAATTGGCTACAGCCGGAAAGAATCCAGATTATGTGCGACTGAATGAGCAGTTGATTTCTTCGTTGAAGAAATAAAGAGGTGAGAAGGTCAAAAAGTGAAGAGGTGAAAGACGCGACCTCTCCTCTTCACCACTTCACCTCTTCTCTCCCTCCTCCTTCAACTTCAGCACCTCACTCGTATAATCCCGAATCTGCTTACAAAGCCGAGGATCAGCGATGAGTGAACGGCCGTAAGAGGGAATCATGTCTATCAGCTTTTCTTGCCAATCTTTCGTTTTCATTTCATCGGGAAAGCATTGTTTCAAGACATCCAGCATAATCGACACCGAGGTGGAAGCCCCTGGAGAAGCCCCTAGCAAGGCGACCAAAGATTTGTCAGCGCTGGATACAATTTCTGTCCCAAACTTCAACACGCCGCCATCTTCTTTATCTTTCTTGATAATCTGTACTCGTTGTCCTGCCGTAATCAACTCCCAATCTTCCATTTTAGCTTCCGGATAAAATTGTTGTAAAGCGGCAAAACGATCTTCTGGAGATTGGAATACTTGCTGGACTAGGTATTTGGTCAAACCAATATTGTGAATACCCGCTGCCAGCATCGGCCAAACATTGTGCACTTCTATCGATAAGGGTAGATCAAAATAGGAGCCATTTTTCAGAAACTTAGTCGAGAAACCCGCATAGGGCCCAAATAACAAGGAACGCTCTCCATCAAGCATTCGCGTATCCAAATGAGGCACCGACATGGGCGGTGAACCTTGCGCTGCCTTACCATATACCTTGGCCTCATGCCCCACCACCACTTCAGGATTCGTACATCGCAAAAACTGTCCACTGACGGGAAAGCCGCCATATCCTCTCCCTTCTGGAATATCCGACTTTTCCAATAACTTTAAAGCGCCGCCACCTGCTCCGATAAAGACAAAATCGCTATGAACTTCTTTTTCTTCTTTGCTCACCAAATCCTTCACCTCTATTCGCCACCCGCCCTCTTTAAGCGGATCAATATCATCTACCTCATGTCCTAGGTATAACTGTACACCATCACAGCTTTCCAAATAGCTAATCATCGCCCGAGTAATGGCCCCAAAATTAACATCCGTTCCTATTTCCATCCGGGTAACCGCAAACTCTTCTTTGGGATCACGACCATTCATCATCAAGGGTAACCAGCAAGCGATCTCTTCATGGTCTTCCGAGTATTGCATATCCTCAAACATGCCATAGGCTGTCAAGGCGGTATACCTCCGTTGTAAGAATGCAATATTATCCTTGCCCCAGACAAAGCTCATGTGGTCAATATCATTGATAAATGGGCTGGAGGTCGTCACTAAGTTGTTCTCTTTCAAATAAGCCCATAGCTGTTTCGATTCCTCAAAGGACTGGCTAATCTTTAGAGCTTTCGTAATATCAACCACTCCACTATCTCGCTCAGGCGTATAATTCAATTCACAAAAAGCAGAATGCCCTGTACCTGCATTGTTCCAAGCATCAGAGCTCTCCGCTCCTACCTTATCCAAACGCTCATAAATGTGGATCGTCGCCTCGGGCATCAACTGTTTAAGTAAAACGCCTAAGGTAGCGCTCATGATTCCGGCTCCGATTAGGGTGAAGTCTGCTTTTGCTTTCATACAATTTGGTCTATTGGTTCATTATCTATATCATGTGATCAACAGCAGTTCAAATATAGGTAAACATAATGTGCTACCTAAAAAATTGCCCCCTGGATCTCATTTTCTCTTCACGATTTCGACAGGTCTTTAGAATATAAGAACAGGTTCAAGTTTATAGAGAGGAAATATATAGATTATAGGCAAAGTTGGACTTTTCTATCCACAAACCTTATCTTTGTCTGCTATGAGATATGCTATCGATTTATATAGTGGAATTGGTGGTTGGACAATGGGTATGAAATTGTCTGAGATTAAAAATGTAGCCTCTTATGAGTGGTGGCATGAAGCTAATAAAACCCATAATCTAAACTTTGGAACCAACCATCGAGAAATTAATATCAGAGAAATTAGAGTCCAAGATTTATCCTTTGATAATAAAATTGATTTTGTCGTAGGTAGCCCACCTTGTACTCAATTCTCCTATGCTAATAAAGGAGGGAATGGTGATCTCCAGGATGGACTAGTTGACATCTATAAATTTTTAGAAGTGGTCGAGTTTTTAAAGCCCAAATACTGGGCCATGGAAAATGTGCCACGTGTTGCTGGAATATTAGAAAAGGAATTGGAAAATGGGTCGCTCCAATGTTTTAAACACCTTGTTAAGGTTATAAAAGTTGTCGATTCTGCTGCGTATGGCGTGCCACAAAATAGGAGGAGAATGATTGCAGGAGATTTTCCTTTGCACCTTTTTGAGTCCTATAAGAAGAACATAGCGCCTGTAACATTAGGTAAGGTAATCGGAGCATTACAATCGGACCCGATCATAGATCCCAATTACTGATACTCTATTGCAAAAAATGAAGTAACAGAACTAGAAAACGAGGTAGATTTAACGTAAGCGTCTGATGAACAAAAGAAACTTATCGAAGAAGAAGGGAAACACCCTATTAGGTCTTATAATCAAACTGATTTTGTAAAGAATAGAATAGCCGTAGAGATTCAATTTGGCAAGTATAGCTTTATCGCTTATGATTTATTCGTCAAACACCTCGCATTTTATGTAGGAGATACCATTGATGTAGGAATTGAAATCTTACCTATGAAAGTAATGCAGGCGGAAATGTCTTCTGGTCCAGGTTACTATGAAGGTGCTTTGTACGATCTCGCTCGACAAGGTAGAGGTGTTCCTGCTGTCCCACTGGTTTTAATAGGCATTGAACCATAAATCGCTTCTCCTTTTTTCTTACCTTCACTTACCTAATTTATCGAGTTGTTGAAAGCTTAAACTTCAGCAGTTTTCCAAGTCAGAACCTAGGAGACTTCTGAAGTCTTGCTGAGCCGCTATTCGACACCAACTTAAAACGAGTCAAAGAATATGAAAAAAATCTGCTACGCTTTTTTCCTCCTATTGTTATGGACCTGTAACACGACTAAAGAGTCTGCTGACGAACAGGTTCCTCCAGTGATTGCTCCATTTGAAAATATTGATACGCTAGCCACCAATGATTGGTGGAATAGAGGCTCCAATCCGATCATCGACCTCAAAGTCGAGCGAGAAGAGGTGATCGCCTTTGGCATTTATACTGTATCCAATGGTGTCTTGAAATTATCGGCACAACTCTTCCCGCTTTATCCCGACGAAACCCGGACAGTGCGACTTGAAGTGAAAGAGGGGGCAGAGTGGAAGGAAGTTCAGCAACAAAAGGTCAATGACTTAGGCTGGTCGGCTTTATTTCGGGTAGAAGGCTGGGACAGTTCAAAAGATATTCCCTATAGGTTAGCACATGGTGAAAAGGCCACCTTTGAGGGATTGATTAGAAAAGACCCGAAGGAGAAGGACGAAATCGTTTTGGCCGCTTTCTCTTGCAACAGTAATAAAGATCGAGGCGATAGGGCCCACTACGTTCGCAATGTCAATCACCACAATCCTGACCTCCTCTTCTTTGCCGGAGACCAATCCTACGATCATAAAGAGCATACTGCTGCCTGGCTTAAATTTGGCATGCAGTTTAGGGAGTTATTCCGAGAGCGCCCCTGCATCACTATTCCTGATGATCACGATATCGGACAAGGAAATATCTGGGGAGAATACGGTAAAAAAGCCAAAACTTCAGCTGGGCCAGATGGTGGATATTTCTATCACCATGAATATGTAAAAATGGTAGAACGCTGTCAGACCGCTCACCTACCCGATCCTTTTGACCCAACCAAAATTGGACAGGGCATTGGCGTATACTATACCAATCTATTGTTGGGAGGCGTCGATTTTGCCATTATTGAAGATCGCAAATTCAAATCAGGCCCAGAAGGAAAAATCCCGCAACAGGGCCCTCGCCCCGACCACATTAGAAATCCAGATTATGACCCCAGTAGTATCGACGTTCCCGGCTTAGAATTACTGGGGCAGCGCCAGTTGGACTTCTTGGACGCTTGGGGAGAAGCCAAAGATGGTGTTGTGCTAAAAGCGGTTTTATCTCAAACCGGTTTTTGTGGCGGTGCGCACCTGCATGGTAAAAAGGAAAATCGCTTGCATGCCGATATGGACTCCAACGGTTGGCCACAAACGGGACGCAATAAAGCCATCAAAGCCATCAAGAAAGCCAATGCCGTGCATATTGCCGGTGACCAGCACCTCGCCACAATCATTCAGCATGGAGCGGAGGAGTGGGAAGATGGCCCATGGGCCTTTGTGGTACCTGCCATCGTCAACAATTACTATAGCCGCTGGTGGTGGCCGGAAGATGAGCAGCCGGGTGAAAATGCGAATGATAAACTACCTTGGACCGGAAGATACTTGGATGGTTTCGCCAATAAGATTACGATGGATGCTTATGTCAATCCTGATGCCCCTTCGAGTGGCGCGGGCTATGGCCTGATCCGTTTTAATAAGCCTCAAAAGGAAGTTACTTTTGAATGTTGGCCGCGAGAGGTAGATGTGACTAGCGGCACGGCAGAGCAGTTTACGGGCTGGCCGAAGACGATTTCGATGGATTAAACTTCATAAGACTTCAGAAGTTTTCCTAGACAAAACCAGGAAAACTTCTGAAGTGTACGCCCCCATTCTACACACTCATTGTTGGAATGACCAACTTATTAGGTAGTTAAAAGTAGGTTGGTTACTTTCGCGGATGCTCACAGATGACCGCCGCCTTTACACTACGCCTTTTCTCTTACTCTGCTTAAGTAATGTCTTATTTTCGGGGAGTTTCAATATGATTATCCCTGAATTACCCAGCTTCCTTAGCAGTTTGGGAGGTGCTGATTATAAGGGATTTATCATCTCTATATTCACACTATCTGCTGGCTTATCCAGACCTTTTAGCGGAAAATTGGCCGATACGGTAGGCCGCATACCGCTGATGATATTTGGTACACTGGTTTGTGTGCTATGTAGCTTGTTGTATCCCTTACTCACCACCGTGGCGGGCTTCCTTATTCTACGGTTTTTGCATGGTTTTTCTACCGGCTTCAAGCCCACTGCGGCGACGGCCTTTGCCGCAGATATTGTCCCCATACATCGGCGAGGCGAAGCGATGGGTATCATGGGTGTAAGTATGAATTTGGGGGCTTCCCTATTCCCCCCACTAGGCAGTTTCTTGGTCTTACAATACTCTGTCAATGTCATGTTCTATGTCTCCTCATTTATCGCACTGGTATCGATTGGCATGCTGATGAGCTTAAAAGAAACCTTGCCTCAGACTCAAAAATTCCGACCAAAACTCTTAAAAATATCTCCCAGCGAAGTCATTGAAAAGAAAGCCCTTCCGGTGGCCTTTGTGACGGCTTTTGTCTACATGACCTTTGGTATTTTATTGACCATTTCGCCAGACCAAGCCGATTATTTAGGATTAAAAAATAAAGGACTTCTTTTTACCAGTTTCACTGTATTTACTATTCTCTCTAGGGCCACAGCAGGTCGGGTTTCTGATCGCTACGGTCGGGTTTCGGTGATTAAAATATCTCTTATTTTGTTAGTGCTATCGCTTATCTTTATGGGACAGGCGGCTAGTATTACCGGTTTGATGCTGGGAGCTGGAGCCTTGGGCTTTTCCACGGGTATAGCAGCACCGGCTGTATTTGCCTGGGTAATTGATATTAGCCCCGAAGATCGGCGAGGCAGGTATATGGCTACTGTCTTTATCGCTCTTGAGATTGGTATTGGTTTTGGGGCTCTATTCTCGGCCTGGGTATATGGGAATAATCCAGCTTTTTTCGATCGAGCTTATTATGTAGCGGCGGTTTTAACCCTGATCCCTGGTATCTATTTACAGTTTTTCTGGAAAGGGAATACGGCCTAAGTTCTAGACTTCAGAAGTGGATTGGTCGATAGTTTAGCTATCTCCTAAAACCAACTTCACCATTTTTGGATATATAATATTGAATGTTCGCTACTAGTTTCACTAGTATTGCGGTCTT
>Ga0070727_10001681_pt1 | contig 22790 bp, 23 predicted proteins | sample tdAd472_FD_66722 | JGI IMG/M metagenome (GOLD analysis project Ga0070727, IMG submission 66722) | Marine sediment microbial communities from the Atlantic coast under amendment with organic carbon and nitrate - tdAd47.2 | ecosystem: Environmental > Aquatic > Marine > Coastal > Sediment | place...
ACAAACTCATCGGACTCTCACCAGCTCTCCTCGTAGTTCTGCTGGGCGCGACGACATGGCTTGGCTTTGATCGAGTTTTCGGATGGCTGCCGGACTCGATCCGCAGTAACGAAACAATGGTCGAGATCGCGCACGCTTTCCCCGGACTGGGAAGCGAGTTCATGCCCTCGCTCGATGAGGGCGCGTTCCTCTACATGCCCACCACGATGACGCACGCTTCGATCGGCGAGGCGACGGACATCCTCAAGGAACTCGATCGCCGCATCATGAGCGTGCCCGAGGTCGAGATGGCCGTGGGCAAGATCGGTCGTGTCGAGAGCCCGCTCGATCCCGCGCCGATCTCGATGGTCGAGACGGTCATCCAGTACCAGAGCGAGTACCGCACCGATGATCAAGGCCGACGGGTGAACTTTCGCTATGACGAGTCAGCGGACGAGTTTGTCCGAGACGAGCGGGGCGAGCTGATTCCCGACGAGGACGGCCGACCATACCGGCAGTGGCGGGACGAGATCGAATCCCAACAGGACATCTGGGACGCGATCGTGGCGGCGGCGGAGATGCCGGGTGTGACGAGCGCGCCAAAGCTCCAGCCGATCGAGACCCGCATCGTCATGCTCCAGTCCGGCTTCCGTGCGCCCATGGGCATCAAGGTCTACGGACCGGACCTGGAGACCATCGAATCGTTCGGGCTCGAACTGGAACAGCTGCTCAAGCAGGTCCCCAGCGTGCAGCCCGCGGCGGTATTCGCCGACCGCGTCGTCGGCAAGCCCTACCTTGAGATCGACATCGACCGCGAGCGGATCGCCCGCTACGGGCTGCGCATCGCCGATGTTCAGGAGGTCATCGAGGTCGCCATCGGCGGCAAGCCGCTGACCATGACCGTCGAAGGCCGGGAACGCTATCCCATCCGGGTGCGCTACCTGCGGGAACTGCGCGACCAGCCCGAGACGCTGGGCGACATCCTCGTGCCCACGCCGATGGGAGCGCAGGTGCCTCTTCGTGAGTTGGCCACACTGGAGTATCGCCGCGGGCCGCAGATGATCAAGAGCGAGGACACCTTCCTCGTCGCCTATGTGCTGTTCGACAAGATGCCCGCCGAGGCGGAAGTGTCGGTTGTGCGGGACGCTCAGGCGTTCATCCAGGAAGCGATCAGTTCCGGCGATCTCGTGGTGCCTGCGGGCGTCAGCTACGAGTTTTCCGGTTCGTACAAGAATCAGGTCCGGGCCGCCAAGCGGATGAGCATTGTCCTGCCGCTCTCGCTGGCGGTGATCTTCCTCCTGCTCTACTTCCAGTTCCGCAAGGTGGGCGTCACCCTGATGGTCTTCAGCGGGGTGTTCGTCGCGTGGGGCGGTGGGTTCCTGATGCTGTGGCTCTACGCCCAGCCGTGGTTCCTCGAAACCTCGCTGCTGGGTACGAATCTCCGCGAACTCTTCCAGATCCGGGAGTTCAACCTGAGCATCGCCGTCTGGGTGGGGTTCCTCGCGCTCTTCGGCATCGCCACCGACGACGGCGTCATCATGGCCACCCGCATCGAGCAGTCGATGGCGGAAAGCAAGCCTCAGTCGATCGAGGCCATCCGAAAGGCCGTCGTTGATGGTGGACAGCTCCGTATCCGTGCGGCTGTCATGACCAGCGCCACCACCATTCTCGCGCTGCTCCCGGTGCTTACCAGCACGGGTCGCGGCTCGGACATCATGGTTCCCATGGCCATCCCTTCGTTCGGGGGCATGGCCGTCGCGTCCATCACTTGGTTCGTCGTTCCCATCCTGTACTGCTGGGCGCAGGAGTGGAAATTCCGTTTGTCACACGCACGCCCAGCGTCCAACACCAATGTGCCCCCGGCACAAGGAGATTCTGTATGAAGCCCGCAACCCTGATCACGTGCATCTGTCTGATCTCGTCGACTGCTCTTGTATCGGCGCAGGATTACGACTCCGGTTCGCACACCCAACAGGCTACCGAGCCCGTCAACACCATGTGCCCGATCGGCAAGGAGCCGATCGTTCCCTCCGCGGGAACCGTCGAGTACAAGGGCAAGACCATCGGCCTCTGCTGCCCCGGCTGCGGCGAGGCGTTCCTCGCCTGGGATGAAATCCGCAAGGACGAGTTCGTCGTACTGGCCGCAGCGGGCCGCGAGCCCGGTTCGGAGCGACATGGCCAGCCCGACGACGAATCCCCAACGGGCACGGCCTCACCCGGGCCGACCTACCCGTACACCCTGCCCGACTGCCCCGTCGGCGGCCCCCTCGGATCGATGGGCGATCCGATCGTCAAGGTCTACGACAACCGAGAGGTGCGCTTCTGCTGCGCCGGCTGCATCGAAGAGTTTGAGGGCAACGAGGCCAAGTACTGGGGTGAGATAGACGAGAAGATCGTCGAGCAGCAGCTCATGCACTACCCCATCGACACCTGCATCGTCACCGGCGAAAAGCTGGGCGCTAACGCCGTGAACCATGTGCACAACAACCGCCTTGTCCGACTCGCGAGCGCCGACGCGGTTGCCGCGTTCAAGACCGATCCGAAGAAGTACCTGGATGCTCTCGACAAGCGAATCATCGACTCACAGCTCCCCGGATACCCGATGGACAACTGCCCCGTCGGTGGTCCGCTCGGCTCGATGGGTGAGCCGGTCAACTTCATCTACATGAACCGCCTCGTCCGCCTGTGCTGTGGTGCCTGCGAAAGGTCCATCGCCACTGAGCCTGCAAAGTACATGGCCAAACTCGATGCCGCGTACGCCGATCAGCAGCGTGACGATTACGCCCTTGACACCTGCGTCGTCACCGGTGCGAAGCTGGGTTCCATGGGCGATCCGGTTGAGCTCGTCGCCGGAACGAGACTGGTTCGCTTCTGCTGCGCCGGCTGCCTGCCGAAGTTCAAGGCGAACCCGGCCGAGTTCCTCGTCAAGATGCCGCAGGATTGAGCATGGCAGAACACGACGAGCACAATCACGGGTCCGAGTACCGCAGCGGCAGCCTCACGCTTACCGGATCGATCGCGATGGGAACCGGCGTCATGATCGGCGCGGGCATATTCGCCCTGACCGGTCAGGTCGCCGAGCTCGCCGGCGGGCTCTTTCCCGTAGCATTCATCGCGGCGGCTGTGGTGGTGGCTTTCAGCGCATACTCGTACATCAAGGTCTGCAACGAGTACCCGTCCGCGGGCGGCATCGCGATGATCCTCAAGAAGGCGTACGGCCCGGGCGTTGTCACCGCGGGCTGCTCGCTGCTGATGTACTTCTCGATGGTCATCAACGAGAGCCTCGTCGCCCGCACGTTCGGCACATACACGATGCGGATCTTCGGCGAGGGGTCCGACTCATGGCTCGTGCCCGCGCTCGGCGTCGGTTTGATCGTCGTCGCGTTTGTTGTCAACCTACTTGGCAACCAGGTCATCGGCGGGCTGAGCAAGGTCACCGCGATCGTCAAGATCGTCGGCATCGCGGCCTTCGCGGGCATCGGACTCTGGGTGTCGGGGCTCTCCTTCGACACGCTGGCGGGCGATGGCGCATCATCCGACGCCCAGGGCGGCATTACCGGGTTTCTGGCCGCCGTCGCACTGTCGATCCTGGCATACAAGGGTTTCACGACCATCACCAACAGCGGTGATGAGATCAAGGAGCCCAAGAAGAACGTCGGCCGATCCATTATCTTCAGCCTGCTCATCTGCACCGGGCTCTACCTGCTCGTGACGCTCGCCGTCGCGGGCAACCTTAGCGTGGATGAGATCATCGCCGCTCGCGACTCGTCGCTCGCCGAGGCCGCCCGTCCGGCGGTCGGTCAGTGGGGCGAGTGGCTGACGATCGGCCTTGCGATCGTGGCCACTATCTCCGGCATCATCGCAAGTATGTTCGCCGTCTCCCGGATGCTCGCGATGCTCACGGACATGAAGCTGGTCCCGCACAGCCACTTCGGCATGCCGGGTCGCATCCAGAAGCACACACTGGTGTACACCGCTGTTGTCGCGCTCGCACTTACCGTCTTCTTCGACCTCAGCCGAATCGCCTCTCTCGGCGCAATCTTCTACATCGTGATGGACATGGCGATCCATTGGGGCGTGTTCAAGTACCTGCGAACAGAGCTGAACGCCAAGGCGTGGGTCCTTCTGACCGCCCTCATCCTCGACGCCGTCGTGCTCGGGGCCTTCCTTTACCTCAAGCTCACCACCGACCCGCTCGTAGTAGCCGTGTCGCTGGGGGGAATGGCCCTGATCTTCGGAGCCGAATGGTGGTTTCTAAGAACCGGGGACGAGAGGGGGAAGGCGGAGACGGACTGAGGGCTTGACAACCGCGGGCCTCTCACATACCCTTAGGGGGTATGGGTATCAAAAAGACACATCGGACAGCTCATGGGGTCTGCCCGGCCGATCGAGAGGCCAACCTCGCACGCCTGAAGCGGATCGAGGGCCAGGTGCGAGGCATCGCCCAGATGGTCGAACAGGATCGGTACTGCGTCGACGTGATGACCCAGATCGCAGCGGTGCAGCAGGCCCTCCGCGGCGTTGGCCGCGAAGTGCTGCGCCACCATCTGAAGCACTGCATAACGGAGGCCGCGGGGAAGGGCGAGAAGGCTCTTAATGCGGCCAGCGATGAGCTGATCGATCTGCTCTACAAGAACGCCCGATAGGAGGATCCATGGCACGCGACCCAGTATGTGGCATGACCGTCACCCGCGAGAACGCCGCGGCGACCATCGAGCATGACAGTACCGAGTATCTTTTCTGCAGTACGCACTGCGCCGACAAATTCAGGGCCGATCCCGAGCGATTTGTGCCAAGCGGCGATCCGGGTATGCCACAACCAGCAGCGTCGCACTCCTGTTGCTCACACACGCACTCGGACCACGCATCGCCACGGCACGAGGGTCCGAAAGATGCCATCTACACCTGCCCCATGCACCCCGAGGTTCGCCAGATCGGACCAGGTGACTGCCCGAAGTGCGGAATGGCACTTGAGCCACTCGACCCGACCGCGGCACATGACGACACCGAGCTGCGGGACATGACCCGTCGCTTCTGGGTCGCCACCGCCTTCACCGCGCCGCTGCTGGTGTATGTGATGGGCAACATGCTCTTCGGACACCCGTTCCTCAAGTGGATTGATCCAGCAGTGAGCCAGTGGGGTGAGCTGGTCCTCGCAACCCCCGTGGTGCTCTGGTGCGCCTGGCCGTTCTTCGTCCGGGGCGTTCGATCCGTCCGCGCATTGCAGCCCAACATGTGGACGCTGATATCGATCGGCGTCTCTCTGGCATACGTCTACAGCGTGGTGGCCACGATCGCCCCGCAGCTCTTCCCGGATTCCCTGCGGGACGAGTCGGGGCGGGTCGGGGTCTACTACGAGGCAGCCGCGGTGATCGTCACGCTGGTGCTGCTTGGGCAGGTCATGGAACTCCGCGCCCGAAGACGGACCGGCGGCGCGATCCGAGAACTTCTTGAACTCGCGCCCCCGATCGCCCGTCGAATTTCCGACGATGGAAGCGAGCAGGATGTCGCGGTCGAGGAACTACACCCAGGCGATCGTGTCAGGGTCCGACCGGGTGACAAGGTCCCTATCGACGGAGAGGTCCTCGAGGGGCGAAGTACCATCGATGAGTCGATGCTGACCGGTGAGCCAGTGCCGGTGGAGAAGACGAGCGGCGACAGAGTCACCGGTGGGACGGTGAACAAGGCGGGCTCGTTCGTCATGCGGGTCAGCCGGACCGGGTCGGATACGACCCTCGCCCAGATCGTCCAGATGGTCGCCGAGGCCCAAAGATCCCGAGCGCCTATCCAGCGGCTCGCGGACGCGGTCGCGGCCTGGTTCGTGCCGATCGTCGTTGTCATCGCCATCATCGCCTTCGGCACGTGGATGCTGGTCGGACCGTCGCCGGCCTTCAGCTACGCCTTGGTCGCGGCGGTATCCGTGCTCATCATCGCCTGCCCGTGCGCCCTCGGGCTGGCCACACCTATGTCGATCATGGTTGCGGCCGGTCAAGGGGCCAAGCAGGGCGTGCTGATCAAGAACGCCGCGGCGCTCGAGACCTTCGAGAAGATCACCACCATCGTCGTCGACAAGACCGGAACCCTCACCGAAGGCAGGCCAGAACTCGTGGTGGCCGAGGTGGCGGAAGGCATGGATGAACAGCGAGTACTCGCTCTGCTCGCGGCGGCGGAGCGGGGCAGTGAGCATCCCCTTGCCGAAGCAATCGTCTCCGGCCTGGAAAGCAGGACCGAGCTGCGTTTCGACGCCGCGGACTTCGAGAGCATCACCGGCAAAGGAATCATCGCCACGGTTGACGGCGTGCGTGTAGCCATCGGTTCGCCCGCGCTGATGCGAGATGAGGGCGTTGCCGTTGAGTCCATGGCCGAACGTGCCGATGAGCAGCGGCGCAAGGGCGGGACCTCGATGTTCGCCTCGATCGATGGAACGCCGGCAGCCCTTCTTGCCGTTGCCGACCCGATCAAGAAGTCCACTAGGCAAGCGATCGACGCCCTGCACCGGCAGGGAATGACGGTGGTCATGCTCACCGGTGACAATCGCACCACGGCGCAGGCCATCGCCGACCAACTCGGCATTGACCGCGTCGAGGCGGAGGTGCTGCCGGACCAGAAGGCCGAGATCATCCGCAAACTCCAGAGCGAGGGCCAGAAGGTCGCAATGGCGGGAGACGGCGTCAACGACGCCCCCGCCCTCGCTCAGGCCGATGTCGGTGTCGCTATGGGCACCGGGGCCGGTGTGGCGATCGAGAGCGCCTCGATGACACTTGTCGGTGGTGATCTCAACGGTCTGGTGCGGGCACGCGAACTGAGCCGCGCGACGATGCGGAACATCCGCCAGAATTTGTTCTTCGCCTTCGCCTACAACGCCGCGGGCGTGCCGATCGCCGCGGGTATCTTGTATCCGGTGTTCGGCGTCCTGCTGAGCCCCATGATTGCCGCGGCGGCAATGAGCCTCAGTTCGGTTTCGGTGATTACCAATGCACTTCGGTTGCGGTGGATCACTTCGAGCTCCTAGCAGACTACTTCTTCACCGACTGCCCCGGCCCTGTAGCCTCGGTCAGCGCGCCGCTCTGGCTACTCGCGGTCGCCGAGAAGCCCGGGCCGCTGCTGGAGGCGGAGGCGCTGGCCGAGCCGCTGGAGGAGCCCGAGGAGGAGAAAGAAGAGGAGCCGCTCGATTTGCCGGATGAGCCCGAGCCGCTGCTGGAGCCCGATCCGGAGCCGGATGCGGACGCCGAGATGCCGCTGCCCGATCCGGAGGAGGCGGCGGTGGCGGGCAGGTCGTTGTGGACCCAGACGCCCTCGGCCAGCAGGGTGTTGGTGCCGGGGATGTGGATGGCCACGGTCCGCGTTGGGGCTTCCACCCGATCGACCCGTTCGACTGGTTCCTCATTGAACTGGTCGTCGACCAGGCGGTCGCCTGGTTGGACGAACTCGGCGGATGCGAAGCCCCACTCGTCGCCGCGGCGGATGAGGATCGGGTGCTCGGGCGTGGCCTTGATGCGGCGGTTGATGACGACGAAGCCTTGGTGCTCGCCCAGGGTCACGCTGGCGACGCGGGCCTCGGTGCGTTCGGCACCGTGCAGGCCGTGGTGGGACAGCCAGTTGTACTGGGCGCGGTACGGCACATCGACCTCGAGGCCGGGGACGCGGACGGAATCCACCAAATCACCGGGCTTCAGGTTCTCGATGGGCGTCATGCGGCCGTCGGCCAGGCGGACGAGGGTGCCGAAGAGGAGGCAGTTGCCGCTCGACCCTCCCCCGGAGGAGCCGCCACCACCCGACGACCCACCGCCCCCGGACGAACCGCCTCCGCCGCTGGAGCCACCGCCGCCAGAGGATCCGCCTCCGCCCGACGACCCACCGCCCCCGGACGAACCGCCACCGCCGGAGGAACCCCCGCCGCCCGAAGATCCGCCCCCGCTGGAGCCGCCGCCGGATGAGCCACCCGAGGAGCCGCCGGACGAACCGCCCGACGACTGCCCGCTGCTGAAGCCCGAGCTGCCGGCCGACGAACTCGCGCCGCCGCTCGATGAGCCGCCGGATCCGCTTCCGCTCGACTCGGTGGGTTGGCTGGAGGCGGTCTCGGTCGGGGTGCCGCTGCCTGACTGCGTGGTGCCGCTATCGGTGGTGAACGCGTCGGTCGTGTAGGTCGTTAGCGTGGGCGTGCCACCGGGCCCGGTGGTGTAGATCACGTCGCCGGTGGTCGAATAACTCGACGGCTCGCTCGACGGCATCGACGGCGACGACGAGGGCGTCTCGCTGGGCGCGGACCCCGAGCCCGACGAGTACTGGCTCGACCCTCCGCCCTGCGGCGGCGTACCTGTCGCCCAGACGGGGATGTAGAGGTAGTAGCGCGTCGGGCCGTCGCTCATCGGGCGGCCTCCTTTGCGGGCGTCTTCTCGGTCGACGGATTCGGCTCGTACCAGCCCTGCGAACTGACGCGCTTGGCGCACTCGGCGCTCGCCGCCGCCACCGCGTCCTCGTAGGTCATCGTCTCGAACGCCCGCAGCTCGCTGCCCGGTGAGCAGTTGACCACGCGGAACTTGTGCTTGTCGAAGTGCGGCCGCAGGGCTTCGAAACGCCGGGCCAGCGAATCGTAGAGCACGTTGTTGTGGCGAATGGCGTCCTTGGAGCGATACTCGTCAAAGGCGTAGCGCCGGTCCGGGGCCATCTTGAAGTCGCAGCCGAGCAGGTACACCGTTCCGAAGCCCAGATAGTGCAGCAGGCGCAGGGCGACGAGCATCACGCTCCGCTTGCCGACGATCCCGAGTGAGTCCGCGGTCTTGCCGTCGTTGCCCCAGGGGATCGAGTCCCCGGTCAGGAACCGCTCGTGGTCGAAGTGGTCGGCCCGGCGGAAGAACAGCACGCTCGGCATCTGGTGGACCTTGAAGGCGCTGTCGCGCATCGTGACGCCCCCCTGACGATCAATCGTCTGGATGCGCAGCCGCTTGGACCACATGCACGTCGGGACGATTTTGAGGATGCCCGGATCCTTCCAGCCGGTGTCGATGAACCGGCCCGGGTCGTCCACGCAGGTCCATAGCGTCGGCCGGTGGATCGTCCACGAGTTGTTCACGCCCATGGTGACGATGCCCCGCCGATTGAGCAGCGAGAGATCGACCTGGTTGAGTGACGGACCGGAGAGGATCAGGAACGCCGAGCGGCCGCGGTAGAACCGCGCGAGCGAGACCGAGTCAAAGTCGGCGGTATACAGGCGCAGCCCGTCCCGGGCGGGCCGGCGTGACTTGAGCCCGTGCTGGAGCGCCGCGATGTCCGACTGGTTCTCGCGCATCAGCGGGTGAACCTCCCGATGATGTAGCGGCCGGCCGCCCGGCGATCGGTTACCGCACCCACGCGCCCGATGCGGTCGAGCCACCAGTTGATGGGCCGCACGGTCGGGTGCAGGTTCTCGCCCAGGGCCGTGATGCGGCTGGGTCGTGTGCACACCGAGACGCAGAACCACCCCCGCGGCCGGGCGACGCGGCGCATCTCGGCCAGCACCGGGTTCACGTCCTCGGGCAGCAGATGCTCGAGCGCGTCGAAGCAGGTGACCACGTCGGCCACGCCTTCCACGAGCCCCGTCGCGTGCATGGGCTTGACGACATCGGCGTCGTCGAACGCGAAGTCCACGCCCAGCCCGTCGATGCCCAGCCGGCGCAGGTGTCGGATGAAGTCGTTGCGTCCGCAGCCGAAGTCCACGACGAGGCGCGGCTTCCAGCCCCGCACGATCGGGACCGCGTGGCGACCGTGATTGGTTGAGCCATACGCCGAGCCCGGCCGCGCGGCCAGTTCCAGGTACTTGGCCCGCTCGTGGTCGCGGCGGGTGTCGAGGTCATTCGTGGTGGTGCTCATGCCCCGCCCTCCACGAACAGGTTGAACTTGCGGTCGCCGTCGGCGGGGTCGGCCAGTTCCATCAGCGTCATGGCTTCGAAGACCCAGACGGGCCGCCCCTTGCTGTTGCGCTCGCAGGTGAGCTGCACGCACACGCCTTCGGGGATGGGTACGAGCGTGGGCCGAAGCGACCGCGCGGGCGGACACTTGGGCAACACCCCGGGCAGGTCGCACACCGGGCCGAGGCCCAGCAGGCCCTCGAAGCCCGAGCCCGGTTCGGCCGTATTCATGTGGTGCGCTTCGAAGCGGTTGATCGCCAATAGCGTGGGGTCTTCGCCGCCGCTGGGCAGCTGCGATGACAGGCCCTCCGGCACCGCCACGTAGCGGAGGTAGCTCTCGCTGCCAGGATCGCCGTCGAGGCGGGCCTCCTGCCACGGGTAGCGCCAGCGGTTGTGCTCGCTGGGGATCGGCTGGGCCGCGCCGAGGATCGCGGTGACGCGGCCCGACGAAGGCCGGCCCATCTCGATCACCGCCCACTTCTCCCCAACGCCTTCCTCCTTCCAAAGGATCGGGACGCCGCCCATGGGTGTGCTGGTGAGCACCGTCTCGTCGGGCGCGAGATCGCACGTGGTGTCGAGCTCGTTGTTGACGAACACCCGCGCGGGCGTGACGCCGGTGAGCACGCACCGCCCAAGTTCGCCCGCCTTGATCGGCTGGGTCGCCAGCACGAACGCCATCGGGCTTGAGCCCTCGGTCTCGATCTCGCCCGTCAGCGGGGTGCGGCTGTGGAACGTCCGCTCCTGGTCGTTCTCGCCCGGCTCGACCAGCACGCCCGAGATCGCGAGTACGTGGTACGGCTCGATCGTCTGATCGGAGTCGTTGCGCACGAGCACCAGGCCGCGCGGCATGGCGTCGGCCAGAGGCCCACCGCCACGCGTCTGCTCGCGCCGGCGCTCGGCCACGGCCGCATCGACGAATGCGTTATACGCCCGCGCGGGGATCACCAGCGGCTGGCCGGATCGGACTTTGCGGAAGGCGTCGGTCATGGTTCAGATCCCCAGCGCCGAGAAGTTGCCCTGGTCGTACACCCGCTCGACGTACGCCGCGACCGGGCGCTTGACGATCGCCTGCGAGCCCGCGTCCTCCGCGTCGGCGTAGCGGACCCACAGGTATTCCCAGCCCTTCTTGCTGATCCCGCTGATCGGCCCGACCGCGATTCCCGAAGCGTTGGGACTCGCCGCAAAGCGGAAGGTGATCTCCCAGTCGGAGTCCACGCCCGTGCCGCGACGCGAGCCGGACGCGCCCAGGAACAGCACCTCGCCCGCGCTGAAGCCCTTCCATGAGCCGCTGTTGACCTTGCCGGTCAGGTTGAACAGCGCGGCCTTGTACGCCTGCGTGACCTGGCTGGCCGGCAGGTAGTGCGTCTCGCTGAACTGGTACACCGGCACAGTGATGTCGACGCCCTCGACGCCGTCACCCGTCACGCCGATCGCGCCCTTGAAGTCGGGCGCGGTCGTCCCCGATGCCGCGTGGCTCGAGATCGTCTGCTTGCTCTGGGTGATGTGCTGGGTGCCGCCGCCGGTGTCGAAGCTGAAGACGCTCTCGCCGGTCTGCGGGAACCCGCCGCCCTGGGCCTGAGCGTACCGGGCCGTCGCTTCCCACAGCTCGAATCCCACCGGCTCGACCGACACCGTCTGCCGGGGCAGGCCGTCGTAGGTACCCGGGCTCTCGGCCTCGGCGGCGGACCGGGCCGCGAGGTCGTCGTTGGTGCCGCGCACGGTGTAGACGAGCTCCGCCGAAGGGTTGTCTCCCTTGGTGGACCGGCGGCTCTCGAACTTCTCCGTCACGGTGATCGGCACGGGGTGTTGCTCCTACGCGAAGGTCCTGCTCATGCGAAAGTCAGGCCGCCACTCTTGGCGGCGTCGGCGAGTTGGCGGGTGTGCTTGGCGGTCTGCTCGGTGGCCTTGGCCGTCCGCTCGGCGACGGCGTCGTCGGAGGCCAGCCCCTGCACGGCGCTGGCGTTGAAGGTGCCGCGCACCGAGATGCCCTCGGCCACGAGGTCGCCGATGCCGCGCAGGCGGTCCTCGAACTCGGCCAGCAGGTTGCGCGGGCGGCTGTCGGGTTCGGCCTCGGCTTCTTCGCGACGCCTGCGGGCCTCTTCGATGGCATCGTCGAGCCGCTTGCGGGCGGCTTCCAGCTCGCGCTGCGCATCGGTGACCCGCTCATCGGTCTGGGCATCGAGCGCCTTCTGGGCGTCCTCGTACTGCTTGCCGATCTCCGACAGCGTGGCGTCGTTGAGATCGCTGGATCGGTCGCGCTCGGATGATCGCCGGGCCTCGCGGTCGGCCAGGGCCGCGCGGGTGCGGTCGTCGATCTCGCCAAGCCGCTGCTCGAGCTGCTCGTCCACGGCCTTCTTGGCCGCTTCGACATCCAGTCCATCGTCGAACAGCCCCTGGATCTCCAGCATCCGCTTGGCGACGAACGACGAGGCCGACTCCCATGCCTTCTGGAACCCGCCCGTGAAGCGTGACCAGGTCTTGGAGAGGAACGCCGTCGTCTCGATCCAGCCGACCTCGAGCGCGTGCAGCACGATCTGGGCGGCCGCCAGCGCGCCGTACCACATCGACTGGGCGGTCGAGACGAAGAACCGCCGTGCCTCGAGCCACGCCGAGTTCAACGCCGCCACGCCCTTCTGCCAGATGACCTTCAGCGACAGCCAGAGGATCTCGGCCGCCAGCGCGATGTCGCCAGCGGCGAGGGCGTCGGAGATGCCGCGGGTGACCTTGGAAACCCAATCGCGCAAGCGCGTGAACTGCTCCATGAGCCAAGCGAGCGCCTCGCCGCCCTTGCCTGAGGTGACCAGCAGCGTGCCGCCGAGCCCGACGACCGCCGCCACCACCAGCCCGATGGGCGAGAGCAGCGCGCCCAGGGCCGCTCCGACGATGCCCAGCGCTGTGCCGACGCCGGTGATGATGCTCGCCAGCAGGCCGAAGGTCGCCGCGACACCCGCCACCAGCACGCCCAGCCCGATCAGGACCACGCCCGCCAGCGCGACCGCGGCGGCGACCTTGAGCGCCGAGACGACCACGGCCCGGTTCTGGCGGATCCAGTCCGATGCGCCGACGATGACCCGGGTGATGCGCTCGGCCAGGTCCTGGAGCACCGGCGCAAGCGCCGAGCCGATCACGAACACGCCCTGCTTGATGACCCGCCAGAGGATGTTGAGCGTGTCATTGAGCTCCGCGGCGTCCTTGGCGGTTTGCGTTGAGACGGTCAGTCCGAGCCGACGGGCCTGCTCCTGAAGTTCCTCGATACCCGCGGCCCCGCCCTCCATGAGCGGCAAGAGTTGCGAGCCGGCGCGGCCGAAGATCTGCATCGCGATCGCGGCGCGTCGGCTTGGGTCTTCGATCTGGCTCAGCCGCTCGGCGATGAGCTTGAACTGCGCCTCGGGCGAGAGCCCATCGAGGTCGGCCATCGTCAGCCCGAGCGTGGCGAACGCGTCCGTCTGGGTGGAAAGCCCGCGTCCGAGGTCGTTGATCGACCGCTGCATGGACCGCACACCCTTCTCGAAGGTCGCGAGGTCCGCGCCTGACTGCTCGGCCGCGAAGCCGAGCTCGCTGAGCGATTCGACGCTCACGCCGGTGCGCTTGCTCATCTTGTCCAGCGTGTCGCCCATGGCCGTGAACACCTTGACCGTGCTCAGCAGCGAGGCGACCGCGCCGGCCCCGATCGCAGTCAGCCTGGTGCCGACGCTGCGGAGCCCGTCCCCGAAGGCCTTGAGCCGCTTCTGGGCGCGCCGCAGCCCGGCCGACAGCTTGTCGCTGACGCCCAGTTCGACGAACGCCCGCCCAGCCCGGATGCCTCGGGTGTCGGCCATCTACGACCCCCTCCGTACGCTGTTGCGCCACAGCACCGGCAGCTTCGGGCGCTCGCGTTCGAGCGCCGGGGCCATGTAGGGACGGGCTGCGATCTTGACCTTGCGGCTCTGCAGGCGACCACGCCGGCGCGAGACGACGACAGTCGCGCCGCCGTGCTCGAGTGCTCGCGGCGCGACGCTCTTCTTGAAGCCCACCGGTCCGACCACCACGCTGTCGGACCTGCGGTCGTAGCCGAAGAGGATCAGCCGCCGCAGCGAGCCCTCGTGCGAGTGCGGCGGCTTGCCGGGCGGGGCCGTGCCCTTGCGCTTGCGGATGCTGGTCCGGGCGGCGGTGCGGATGAACGCCCCACCTTTGCTCAGCACGCGGCGCTTGGCGGCGTCCACCGACCGCTTCACCGCGGGCCGGTCGAAGAACACGTCCTTGATCCGCATGGTGATCACGCGGGTGTACCTCCGCTGGGCACCACGCGGCCTTCCTTCAGCCCCTTGTTGAACGACGCCTCCTTCTCCTTGCGGAGTCGCCCTGCGCCGATGAACAGTCCCGCCAGACCAGTCAGCGCCGGCAGAGCCGGGCCCGCGATGGGCACGCCCGCGAGCGTGGGGCCGAAGTCGTCGAGGGCCGAGAGGGTGATCTGCCCCAGGAGACCGCGGATCTCGCCGCCGCGTTCGATCGACGCCTTCCACTGGGCCCCGACCCGCTGGGTGTCCTCGAACCAGGCCCGGTACTCGGCCTCGGCCTCGTTGAGCGTGGTGGTGCGCGGCAGGCCGCGGGTCTGCTGGATGCCGCTCGGCGTCTTGACCTTGACGACGTCGCCCAGGTCAAAGCCGGCGCACGCGCCGAGCCCGAGCGAAAGCATCACCACGCCGAAGCCGAAGGCCAGATGCTTGGGATCAATCTTCACGCGTGCCTCCTTGCTGCTTCTGGTTCCTGATGAACACGTCCTTGAGCACCGACACGGGGGCCGGGATGACTTGGGCTCGCTTGTCAGCGGCCCGGGCGAACGGGTCGAAGTCGCCGGGCCGGAACGGGCGGGTCTTCTTGGGGTTGCGCTGGGTGTTGGCCACCAGCGCCATGACCGAACTCGTCCGGCTCCACTCGTCGCGCTGGCGGGCCTCGGCCATCGCGACCAGCTCTCGCAGCGTCAGGGGGGCTGGATCGATGCCGAGGACGCCGGCGCACTGCCAGACGAGCCGCCAGCCGCCGCCTCGACCGTCGGCGGCACCGCTTCGAGCACCGCCCGCTCCAGCGCCCCGCCGTCGATCAGCTCGTCGATCCGGCGTTCCATCACGTCCCGGGCCTTGTCCATCACCTCGCGTGTGGCCTTGAGCACCCGCCCGAGGTTGGCCCGGTCCCTCGAGCTCGGGCAGAAATCCACCAGTTCCTCCAGGAGCGCCGCCGTGGCGTGCTCGATCGCGTCCCCGGCCATCGATGCGCCGAACGTCTCGTCAGTGACCTGACGCTCATCCGCCTGTGGCTTGCACGCGGCGTAGATCACGTCGCACAAGAGGACGGGATCGCGCACGAGCTTCTCGATGAGCCCGTTTGACCCTTCGAGCACCTCCATGAGGTCGACGCCCGCGAGCCCACGCACGCGTTTGATCGCCGCGACGGTGATCTCGACGGTCCACTCGCGGCCCTGGTTGTCCTTGAACGTGCGCATCGATGCCTCCGATCCGTTATCCGCCGATCCAGCTCGGGGCCGTGTCCGAGTAGGTCACCTTGGCCGTCACCGAGACGGTGATGGCCTCCTCGAGCGCCTCGTTGCGGCTGAAGTTCGTGATCGAGAAGTCCGCCTGCAGCCCCTGGCCGTCGGCCTCGTCGAGGATCTGCAGCCCGATCAGGTCGTTGTTGAAGAACGCGTTCTTGATGGCGGTGAACCCCGCGTCGGCGGTATCCCAGACCATCTCCCACTCGACGCTCGCCTCCTTGAGCGTGGCGACCGTCGCGCGCCAGCCCGCGTTGGCGCGGGTGGTCACGTCGGCCTCGCCCGCTTCGAGGCTGAGGGTCACGTCCCTGACGTTGTCCATCGCTGTCCACGAGCCGGCCCCGCCCTGGCCGCCGACCAGGTAGAGCAGCTTGGCTTCCATGCCGAGCTTGATTGCCATCGGTTACCTCCTCACCCGGTAGGTGACGCTCAGAACACTGGTGAATACGCGGTGCTGCTCGAGGCTCTCGCTGGAGACGACCGGCTCGTGCGCAAGGCCAGCCCACGCCGCCTCGGGGAACCCCGCCAGCCGCGTGTGCCGCAGGCGGTCGCCGATGGCTTCGGTGAGTTCGAGCAGCTCATCGATCGCGGGCTGATCGTCTTCCGCCGGCAGCTTCTTCTGCACGCCCACATCGAGCACATGCTCGTAAGTGCTGCTCTCGCGGCTCGCGGCCGCGACGGTGGTCGTCCTTGGCACGACTGATACCCGCAGCTCGCCGAGCTCCTCGAGTGTGAACGCGGGCTGGTAGGTGCGGACGGCCGAGACCGGCTGGGCGTAGGTGCCCGCGTTGATGTGCTCGGCCACCGCGTCGGCGAGGGTGCTGATTGTGCTCATGGTCCCTTCGCGCCTCCGATGAAGCGGCCTTCGAGGTAGGACACCCGGCGCTCGATCGCCTGGTACTCGGCCCGCAGCGACCGAGCCTCAACGATGAGCTCGTCCAGCCGCCGCTCGACGTGGTCGAGCTTGGTGGTCACCACACCCCACTGGACCGTGACGGCCAGCGCCGCCATGCCGATGGTCAGTGCGATCGCGGCCCACCGGTGCCCGCCGTTCGGTGGGGGCGTAGGCCTGGGGGGATGTCCGTTCGTGGGAACACTGGTCACGGAAGGTCCTCGGTGGCGATGTGCTTGGTGTGGATGCGAAGCGCCTTGCGGTACGGGTCGCTGTACCGCCACGGCGGCTGGCCGCCGGGCGCATTGACCTCGTAGACGAACACGGATGAACCGACGGTTTCGCGGACGCGGTCGCCGGCCTTGGGCAAGGCGGGGCCATCGCCCAGATCCAGATCAGCCGTGCGGACCAGGAAGTCACGCGACTCGATCCGGTGGATGAGCCCGGCTTCGTTGGCCTGCTCGAACTCCGTGCGGCCGATGGTGGCGTTGAGCTCGACCTGAGCAGCGCCCCGCTGGTACACCACCGGTCGCGTCATGTGCGCGTGCCGCTGGGTATCGAGGAACGATGCGCCTTGTTCGAGCAGGTCCGCCACGGTGAAGCCTCCGATCGATACGTTCGCTTACTGCGACAGCCGGATACGAATGGTCGCGTCGGCGTCCGCCGCGGCCCGCACGACCTTGCCGATGAGCTTGTTGCCCGTCGCGGTCTTGGTCGCCATGTCGTTAGTGTTGTCCCAGTACGCGAGCTGACCGGCGGTGAAGCCCGTGCCCGCGGTGGTCGCCTTGGGGAAGTCGAAGACCCCCTCGACCGCGAGCGCACCGAGCTGGCCCGCCTTGAGATCCACCCGGGTGACCCCGACCAAATCGCCCTGCACGACGACCGTGCCCGCGGGCGTGTCGGCCCCCGGCGTGTAGTCGATCGCCGCGCCCTGCTGTACGAATGTGGTTGCCATCGCTATGCCTCCGTTGCCGTTGCCTGTGTCACCGGGGTCGACAGGGTCGAACCCGCCGCCGCCGAACTGAGTCATGCCTCACCCTTGCTCTTCACGCCGCCACGCGGGTCCTGCAGCGCCACGCCGAAGTCGTGGTAGCCGCGCATCTGGATCCCCAGCCGGTTGAAGCTCTGCTCGGCGGTCTCGATGGTCGGGGCTTCTTGTCCGTTGAGGAACGCCACCTCGATGACCGGCAGGTCCGCCGGTGAGGCGAGCATGTACCAGGCTTTGCTCGATTGGCCCGGGTAGGCCGCGTTGCCCAGGTAGCGGCTGACCTCGACGCGGAATTTGCCCTGGTGTGGGTTGGTCACCGGGTACTTGGCGCTCGAGGTGTTGTCGCGCAGTTCCATGCTCTTGAAGAGCTGGCTGCCCAGCGCCGACAGCGCTGTGGGCACCAGCAGCACCTGCGGCATCACCCCCAGCGGCTTGCCGTCGGAGTCCACCTGGTCCATGAAGGCGACCTCGGCCTTGGTCAGCCCGTCGATTGACAGGGCGGTGTCCGCGCCGGCGAGGTAGTTGTTGTTGCCCGCCGTGTAGAAGCCCGAGTTCGCCAGGAAGGTCTTCCAGAAGATGTCGTTGATGGTCTTGCCCGAGCCCGCGCCGAGCTTGCGGGGCACGCTGGTGATCGCGCCCAGATCGTCGTTGATGATGTCGGTGCGATCGATCGACAGCATGAGGCCATACGTCTCGGCCCGGTTGGTGTAGGTCTCCTCGCCCAGCGTGCCGTGCTTGATCTCGCCTCCGGGCGCGATGCGCTCGTACTGGTCGTTGCCCGTCAGGCGGTAGCTGGTGACGGCCTTGAAGTCGGTCACGCTGCGCACCGCGGTGATGTTCCGCCAGGTGCGTTCGACGCTGAAGAAGCCTTCGAGCAGGAACTTGTTGGCGACGTTCGAGAGGATGCCGCCGATGCTGATCGTGCTGTTGGACGCTTCGATGCCCCTTCCGAACGCGGCATCCATCACGCCGTGCCAGTCGCGGAACGTCCGGCCGGTGTAGCCGTTGGCCCAAGCGGCGTGGAGCAGCAGTTCCTGGAGCCCGATCGACTGCCCGAAAGCCCGCGTCGCGGCTTCCAGATCCTGCTCCGCACAGTGTCGCTCGGGAGTGGTCAACCGGCCCGAGAGCACGCACGCGGCTTCGAGAACCCGCTGGTTGACCGCCGGCGCGGCGGGGGCGTGAATGGCAGGGGCCTTGGGTCGGCTGGCCCGCAGGACCTCCAGTTCGGTCTTGGTCGCGTCCCAGCCCTCGCGGATCGAGCGGGCCTCGATCTCGGGGTGCTGGCCCGCGCACAGCCGTCGCACGGCGGCGATCCGCTCGCTCTCGGCGGCGATCTGCTGCCGCATGGTCTGCACCGGGTCGGTGATCGCGGGCTGGTTCGCTTCGGGCGCAGGGGTGCCCGCGCCCTGGACGGGATCGGATGCATCGTCCCCCGCGGCAGCGCCGGCGGCGATGGTCGCCGAGGTCGAGCCGTCAGCCCCGAGGTCGACGAAGCTGATCTCGCCGAGCGTGGACTTGCGCACGATGTTCAAGGGGCCGGCGACCTCGCGTCCGTTGACGGTCGCGGTTTGGTTCTCGCGGAGGAACTCGAACGCCTCGACGCTCGCGCCCACCGATGCCTGCCAGGGGAATCCGTTGCGCGCTGAGACCACGACCTCGCGGGCCGCGGGCGTGTCGCGGGAGATCATCCCGGTGGCCACCAGCCGCCCCTCTTCGACCATCACCTGGTCGGTGTGCCCGACGCCCGCCGTCGCGTCGTGCCCGAACCGGATCGGCCGCGACGGGGAGGGGATCGCCAGCCCGGCCAGGTCGATCACGACCGGGTGCCGCCAGCCGGCGACGCGCATCGGCCCGCCGCTGTAGGCCATCATCCGGAACCGCGGCAGAGGAGCGGCAGCGCCGCCGTCGCCGCTGACCGTGTCAGCGCCCTCGATCTCGAACTCCGCCTGCGCGGTGAGCGCCAGCGTCCTGGGGTGCGAGCCGGGGTTTGAGTGGGCAAGGGCAGTGGGCTGCGCGGGAGCAGCGGACGCCTGGATCATGCGGGGGTGTGACATCGCTACGCGGCCTCCTTGGTGGTTTCGTCGGTGACGGTCTCGTCGGTGTCGGGATTGGAGTCTTCGGGATCAGGCTCGCCCGTTGTGTCGCTTGGGCCGCCGGCCTTGGTGGTGACCGGCAGCCCGAGCTCGCGCATGAGGGCCAGTTCCTTGGCCCGCTGGCGGAGCTCGTCCTCCCAGTCGCGTCCCTGGCGTGCGAACTCGTGCGCGAGCGTTGTGGTGTGGTTGGCCAGGCGGGTTGCCTGTGCGTTGGCTTCCTTGGCCGGGTCGACATGCTCGACGCCGTCCCAGAACCAGACGTGCGGTGTGGCTGCGCCGCGCACACGCATCGCCTGGGGCAGCAGCCCCTCGACCAGCGCGGCCTCATCGAGCCAGGCGCGGAGCAAGCGGTCCAGCACCGTCTGCTGGAGGCGGTGCTGCTCGACACGGATGCTCTTGAAGTAGGTCTGATGGTCCAGGCGGCCCGAGGCGTAGTTGTAGCCGGAGCTGTTCCCGGCCGCGACGTTGAAGGGCATGTTCAGGCAGCGGGCGATCTCGTTGAGGATCTCGCGCTTGAACTCGCCGTAGGTCGTTGATGGGTGCTCGGCGTGGACCTGCCCGAGCTTCCAGCCGCCGGGCAGCACGGTGGCCATCCGCTTCTCGAGCTCGACCTCGTCCATCGGTTCGAGCGGGTCGGCCTCGCCGTTGGCGGGCGCATCGGTGTAGAGCACCGCCGCGAAGTCCGCGGCCGTCTCGGCGGCGGCGATCACCGCCAGCGTGTAGCGGCGGAGCTGCGCGAAGAGCGGCAGGGCGGGTGTGATGTCCGGGATGCCGCGCCACTGGCCCGGCCGGTCGGGCCGGAAGTAGTGCAGCACGGACGCCGCGGGGTAGGTGTCGTGGTCTCGAACGGTGTGCCACGCCCCGTCGCCGGGGTGGTGCCGCAGCACGTGGTACGCCACCGGCAGCCCGCTGGGGTCGAAGACGATGCCGTCGACATCGGTCACTGCCTGACCGGTGGGCGTGCGCCCGAACCACGGCGTGCAGACCTGATCAGGTTCGAGCAGGCGCAGGTCGAGCTTGACGGGTGTGTCGAGCCCGGGGCTGGAGATCAGAAGGCCGAACGCCTCGCCGCTCTCGGCCCGGGCCATCCGCATGCTGCGGAGCTTGCCGGGCAGGTCGATCGCCGCCGACCAGGCCTCGAAGGCTTCCTCGACGCGGGCGTTGACCGACGTGTCGGGCGTGAGCATCTGCAGCCGAGGCCCGGTGCCGATGGTGTCGTTGGCCAGCGTGAGGACGATGCCCTTGGCGTAGGAGTTGTTGGCCACCTCGTAGCGGGCGCGGTTGCGCAGGATGCGCCGCACCTCGGGGCTAACGGCCGCGTTGGGCGAGAGCCCGTCGGCCGCGGCCCAGTGGCGGCGGTTGTCGGCGGTGGTCTGTGCCGAGTCGAACCGCGCCCGGACCATCCGTGTCCGCTGAGGCACGATCGCCGTGGCGGCCCGGACCGGGTCGGCCCGGCGCGAGAGCGGGGCGAGCAGGCGCTTCAGCATCCGCCCTCCCGTCCGCCGGTGCCACCGGCCCCCCCGGCCCCCCCGGCCCCCCCGGCCACGATCTTGAACAGCCGGATCCCCAGCCCGCGCCGGCGCGTGGCCCGCTTGGACTCGAGGTAGCGGTCCGCCTCGATCTGGTCGCGGATCGCGTGCTGCTCGACCGACTGCCCGTCCACCGAGGCCTTGGCAGGCCCGGCGGCGTTGTCGGCGATCGCCTGTTCGAGATTGGGGGTGGGATCGGGCACGGCAACCTCGCGTGCCCCCGCACCTCGCGGGGGCCTCTCGGGTCACCTATGCCGTTCAAGAACCGACTGCACGGGTTGGCAAGGCCAAGCGTGCCGGGACCGGCAGCAGGAGGTCAGAAAAGCGCGTTCTCGGGCCTCAGGGCTGATTCCCGGCCCACTTTGTGGTGCCAATTCTGTCGCTTTATGGGCGAATTGACGATATAGTTGCCAGTATTGGCACTTTACGGACGCCCTATGGACACCCCCAAGTACATGACGGATACGGCGGCTTTAACCGCGATCGGCGAACGGATCGCGCAGCACCGCCTTCGGCTCGACTGGACACAGGCCCAGCTCGCGAAGGAGGCCGGTGTCTCCAAACGCACGGTGGTCAGATTGGAGGGAGGAGAATCCACCCAGCTGACCAACCTGATCAGGATACTCCGCGCGCTCGACCTGCTCGCCAACATCGATGAGCTGCTGCCACCGCCAACTCCGAGTCCGCTCGAACTGCTGCGATCGAAGGAGAAGCGACGCAAGAGAGCGAGCGGACGCGCAGAGTCCGATGGCGAGAAGGGATCCGAGGAGTGGACTTGGGGCGACGAGGAAGGGACTGAATCATGACCGTCGCCGAAGTCCGTATGTGGGGGCGGCAGATCGGTGCGGTCACGGTCGACGGGCCAGGTGGCGTGGCCTCGTTCCAATACACCGAACCGTTCCGCCGGAGCGGCATCGAAGTTGCGCCCTTAATGATGCCCCTCTCCTCCAAGGTCTACCGGTTCCCGGGTCTCGCCGAACGATCGTTTCACAGGTTGCCAGGAATGCTCGCAGACTCGCTTCCCGACAAGTTCGGTAACGCCGTCATCGACGCCTGGTTGGCTGCCCAAGGGCGTTTGCCATACGAGATTGATGCAGTCGAGCGCCTGTGCTATACCGGCAAACGGGGCATGGGCGCACTCGAGTTCGAACCCGCCGAGGGACCACAAGCCGATGAAGCCGTGCCTTTGGAAGTCGCGGCACTCGTGCGGCTGGCATCGCAAGTGCTCACGGATCGGGAGCGCTTCAGCACGAACTGGGAAGATGGCCAAGAAGCGGCTGCACTACGGCAGATCCTGCAAGTCAGCGCTTCCGCGGGTGGTGCGCGAGCAAAGGCACTCATCGCCTGGAACCCAACCTCCAACGAGATCCTCTCCGGACAGATCACAGCCCCCCCGGGTTTTGAGTACTGGCTCCTCAAGTTTGATGGGGTGTCGAACAACCGCGACAAAGAGCTTGCCGACCCGCAGGGGTACGGCGCGATCGAGTACGCATACTCGCTCATGGCACGAGCCGCGGGTATCCGCATGGCCGACTGTCGCCTGCTCGAGGAAAACGGCCGCCGACACTTCATGACCCAACGCTTTGATCGCACCAACGGGGGCGACAAGCTCCACATGCAATCGCTCGGGGCGCTCGGGCACTTCGACTTCAACGATGCGGGGTCGCACTCCTACGAGCAGGCGATCATGGTCATTCGGCGGCTTGGGCTGTCCATGGACGACATCGAGGAGCAGTTCAGGCGTATGGCCTTCAACATCGTGGCTCGTAATCAGGACGACCACGTCAAGAACATCGCGTTCCTGATGGACAAGAAAGGGAAATGGTCGCTATCTCCGGCATTTGACGTGTCCTACAGCTACAACCCCTCAGGGGCATGGACTTCCACTCACCAGATGT
>Ga0070727_10001682_pt1 | contig 22786 bp, 18 predicted proteins | sample tdAd472_FD_66722 | JGI IMG/M metagenome (GOLD analysis project Ga0070727, IMG submission 66722) | Marine sediment microbial communities from the Atlantic coast under amendment with organic carbon and nitrate - tdAd47.2 | ecosystem: Environmental > Aquatic > Marine > Coastal > Sediment | place...
CTATTCCCTGCCGGACCCATGGGGCTTCTGCAACGACGACGGTACTGAGACCGCCGCCGGCCTCTCGGTCATCGCCGGCGGCTCGACCCTGAACTGTGCCGATTCCGCCGATCCGGTCTTTACCGCGGTCGGTGTGGGTTCCAATGGTTTCCCGGGTTATTCCCCTGATTTTTCAGGAATCTACGAGCGTCAGTCCTACGGGCTGTATGCCGACCTCAGCGCGGATATCACCGACAACCTGTTTCTTCAGGCGGCAACCCGCTACGAGGACTATGACGATTTCGGCCAGGAGCTGGTGGGCAAGCTGGCCGGCAGGTATCGCTTCAACGATAACCTGGCACTGCGCGGTTCCGTCGGCACCGGATTTCGGGCACCGACCCCTGGCCAGCAGGGCACCACGAATGTCTCCACGAGGCTGCCGGACGGTTTCCCCATCGCTGTCGGTCTGTTCCCGGCTGGTGGCCCGGTAGCCGGCGCACTGGGTGCCTCGCCGCTGAAGCCCGAACTGTCAACCAATTACACGTTGGGCATCACGGGTTCTATCGCCGACCTGGATGTGACCCTGGACCTGTATCGCATTGACCTCGATGACCGCATGCAGGCGGTATCCACCCAGGATGTATCCACCGACCCGACTTCCGGTGCAGCCTACGACAACTACCTGGCCCTGGCCAATGCCGGTGTGGTTGGCGCCGAAACTATCGGTGGGGTCAACTGGTTCACCAACGCCTTCGACACGCGTAACCAGGGTGTCGACCTGGTGGCCACCCTGCCGGTGGACTGGGGTGACGCCGGCGTCACGCGGTTCCAGGTCTCGATGAACTATAACAAGGCCGAGTACACCTCCGAGGTGGGCCCACTGTTCAACATCGAAAGTCAGTACGATTTTGAAAACTTCGACCCGAATTTTCGCGGCGTCTTCACCGCGAATCACGCCATCGGGGATTTTACCATCATCGGTCGCCTGAACTGGTTTGGCGAGTCCACCAATTCCCAGCGCAGTAGCGGCACCCTGGATTTCCAGGACATCGACGATATCTACATGTTCGACCTGGAAGCCCAGTGGCAGATCAATGACATGTTCAGGATCTCCGCCGGTGGTAGAAACATCTTCGACGAATATCCGCCACGGGACACCATCAGTGACTATTGCTGTGGCCGGGTTTACTCATCGGGAACGGTAGTCCCCTGGCAGGGAGGATACTACTTCGCCAGGCTGACCGCCGACTTCAACTAGCAACTGGCTTTAATAAAAGGTAACGGGTTACCTGATCAACCTTCCCAGGGATGAGAAGGCTGATCTTTTTCACCGGCAACGCCTTCGACCTGCAGGGGCTTACCCGGGGCACCCATCATGACTACTGGCTGACAGAATTAACAGGACACTAAATGAAGAAGTCTATTTCCCGCCGCGAACTGCTTACCCTGCTGGCTGCCACCGGCGCCAGCGGTGCCGTGCTCAATGCCAGTGCAGCGTTGAACCTGATCCCGGATACCCAGATCACGTCGCCACGGATTCCCCTGGCAGACCCGTCCAGACCACCCCGCATAGTCGTTCTGGGGTCGGGTATTTCGGGTCTGACCGCCGCCTATGAGCTTGATAAGGCGGGTTACGAGGTAATGGTGCTGGAAGCGGCCCCCAGGGCCGGCGGTCGCTGCATGACGGTCCGGTCCGGCGACCTCATCGACGAGGTTGGCAATCCACAGGTCTGTGAATTCGACGACGAACCTCACCTGTACTTCAATGCAGGTCCGGCACGCATACCCAGCACCCACCGCAACCTGCTCAACTACTGCAAGGAACTGGGCGTGGAGCTGGAAACTTTTATCAATGAAAACAAGCAATGTTATTTTCAGGACGATGCCATGTTCGGCGGCAAGCCGGTGAAAAACACGGCTTTCACCACCAGCGCCCGCGGCTTCATGGCGGAAATCATGGCCAAGTGTTTCGATAACCGACAACTGGAAGATCCCTTCGATCAGTGGGAAGTGGAGGCATTGATGAGTGCCGTCCGGGCTTTCGGGGACCTGAGCGAAGACGACCTCTTCCAGGGCAGCACCCGGGCCGGTTATGCCCACGGCGGTTTCCTCGAACATGGTGAACCCAAGGAGACCGTGGCGTTTCGTGAACTCCTTAAAAGCCGATTTCTGCGCAATGCATTGACGGCTAACGAAGGAGAAACCGGACCAATGCTGTTCCAGCCGGTGGGTGGCATGGACAATATCGTCAAGGGATTCACCCGCAAACTGGAAAACCGGATCTTTTATAACGTGCTTGTCAGTTCAGTAAAACTGGTAGACCAGGGTGTCAGCATTGTGTACGAGCATGACGGCACCAGGTACCGGCTGGAGGCTGACTACTGTTTCAATTGTATTCCCACCCATCTGATGGCAGGCATCGATAATAATTTCCCGGCGGACTACGTTGAAGCCATGCGTTATCCCCGTCGCGGTGAAGCCTACAAGTCCGCGTTCCAGACAGCCGAACGTTTCTGGGAGAAGGATGACATTTATGGCGGGATATCCTGGGTCAATGCCCCAATACGCCAGATCTGGTATCCCAGCCATGGTATGCACCGGCAGAAAGGTGTGATTCTTTCCGCTTATGATTTTGGAGGTGGTATGCATTTCACCCGGCTCAGCCAGGAACAGCGGATCGAAGCGGCCATCCGCCAGGGTGAAAAACTGCATGGCGACTACCGGCACCAGGTCGAAAAAGGTATCACCATTGCCTGGCACCGCATCAATCACATGCTGGGTTGCGCGGCCCGCTGGCAATCCGGTCGCCGGGGAATGACCAGGCAGGAGGAAAAACTGTTCCAGACTGCCAGGCGCCCGGCCGGTGGTCGTCACTATATTATAGGCGACCAGGTAACCAGCCATTCGGGCTGGCAGGAGAGCGCCATCCTCAGCGCCCACTGGGCCATAAACGACATGGTGGCCCGCCAGGCCAACGGCACGTCAGCCATGCCAGGTACGCCCCTGGCCCAAGTTTAACGGGAAACACATTGCAACCATGAACTCACTATCAAAATACTTAAGGGTGTTCAGTTATACCTCCGTGCTGGCGCTGCTAGTGCAGTCACCGACGCTACCGGCACAACAATTTGCCGAGCTGGATACCACTTATCAGAGCCTTGGCAACAAGGTGTGCGCAACCTGTCACGGCGCCTACGGGCGCGGCAATCCCGTGGTTGGAGCACCCAGCCTGGCGGGACTGGAGCCCTGGTACCTGCGCAGTCAATTGCGGAAATTCCGCGCCGGATGGCGCGGTGCCCAACGGGACTATATCCCGGCTTACGAGATGCGGGCAGCAGTCAGCAACATCAGCAATGCCGAAATTGAACTTCTGGTCAGGGAAATTACCAGCTGGCCGGATCCTGAACCGGAACCGTCGGTGACCGGAGATGCCGAATCCGGGCAACTGCTGTTCGCCGGTTGCGCGGCCTGTCATGGCACTGCCGGCACGGGCAACGAATCGCTTCAGGCACCGGCACTGGCCGGCCGTGATGACTGGTACCTGTATCGGCAGCTCAACCTGTTCAAATCAGGTTACCGTGGCGGCCACCCCGATGACATCTCCGGGAGCCAGATGCGAGCCTCAGCGCGTGTATTGGAGAACGATCAATTCATTATGGACGTACTCGCCTATATCAACGCACTAGAGAACCTCTGACTTTAAAATACCGGGTAATTCCGGGGAAATGCGATTGTCAGGCGGCAGGAAGCATCACTGGAATCGCCTGATTGACCGAGGAAAGCCTGATTCACCGAGGAAATGAGTATGGCTGAAGATTTGCAAAAACCAGGTAATACAACTGAACAACATGGTCGGCCCGGAGGACGGTGGTGGAGCAGCACATACCGCCAGCTTCCAGCTGACAATCACGCGTATTCTCCAGGCAGAATCCGGGTGTCAGCAATCACTGCGTTACTGCTCGGCCTGTCCATGACCTACGGCGTTTTCCCAACCGTATCGTCAGTCCTGGCCCAGGAAGCGACGCAACCCGGGGTACAGCTGCCGACAGACGGGGATAACCGAGGAGTCACCATAGAAAGGAAGGGGGAGGGCCGACACTTTTTTACCACAATCAGCATACCCCCCGGCGCTGAAACGCTGTACCTGAGTGGCACCGGCGCCTCTCCCCAGGCCGATGGTTCCTGGGGTACCATGGAAGAACAGACCATCAACACCTTCAACAAGTTCAAGGCCTCGCTGGAAGCCGAGGGCTGGTCAATGTCGGACATCGTCCAGGTACGGGCCTTTGCCGTTGCCGGAGAATACGGTCTGCTGGACTTTGACGGATTCAATCGGGGCTATCGACAGTTTTTCGGCACCGAGAAAAACCCGCAGAAGCCGGTACGTTCTTTTGTGCAGGTGGCTGACCTGGTGGTGGAAGGCTGGCTGGTGGAAATCGAGATCCGCGCCGCCAGAATGCCATAGCCGACAAATCCGGGATTCAATCCAGGACCTCACCAATTCCTTTTTTGGGCACCGGAAGCCGGACTCAGCTTCCGGTGCCTTCCCTGCCCCTCGCTTTCACACCGCCAAGCGGAACACACCTGCCTGCCTCCTCGCAGGTGAATGATGGTTTTGGGCGCTGCGACAATACTGGACAATCCGCGTTCCCACAGCTACCTTTGCCGCCTCAGCATAAGAATAATGAACTTGAACAGACCCGTTGCAGACAAAGTCGAAAAAGTGCTGGACACGCTGCGAGACCGGCTGTCCTACCAGGATGCCCTGCCTCAGTTGATCGGCCTTGGCATAGTCAGCGGACTGTTCGCATCGGCACTGGTCGTTGTCTTCCGGTTGATGGTGGAAACCCCGCTGTCGCTGTTGCCTGGCAATTCCCCGGAAAACTTTGAAGGCCTGTCGCCGTTGTGGCGCTTCCTGCTGCCGTTTCTCGGCGCCTTGCTGCTGGGGCTGGTGCTACTGGGTGTAAAGCGTCAGTACCACACCATAGGTGTCCTTCATGTTCTTGAACGGTTGCGCAATCACCAGGGCAGAATGCCCGTCGGCAACCTGCTGGTCCAGTTGTTTGGTGGCACCGTGGCCCTGGTCAGTGGCCAGAGTGTCGGCCGTGAAGGACCCGGCGTCCACCTGGGGGCCGCAATAGCCTCGTTGCTGGGACAGTGGTTCGATCTGCCCAATAACAGTATGCGGACCCTGATCGCCTGTGGCGCCGCTGCCGCCATAGCCGCCGCTTTCGATACGCCCATGGCCGGCGTGATATTTGCCATGGAAGTGATCCTGATGGAATACACCATTGTCGGCTTCATTCCGGTAATCGTCGCCTCCGTACTGGGATCGACCATCAGTCAACTGGTGTTCGGGACGCATACCCTGATTGTAGTACCTCCCCTGGAACTCGGCCTGCTATGGGAAATGCCTTACCTGGTATTTGCCGGCCTGCTGTACACCATTGCCGCGGTGTTCTACATCCGCCTGCATCTTTATGCGTCGCGCTGGCGGGACAGGTCCGTGTTGGGACGTTATCTTGTTATTGGACTGCTGACAGGCAGCGTTGCCGTTTTCGTACCGCAGATCCTCGGATCGGGATACGACACCCTCAATGCCGCAGTCGCAGGACAGCTCACCGTTCAGGTGCTGATTGCCATCGTAGTTGCCAAGCTGATTGTAACGGCCTCCGTTACCGGTCTGGGCATGATCGGTGGAGTTATCGGTCCGTTGCTGATCATCGGTGGTTGTCTCGGTGGCGTACTGGGCATAATCGGCAACAGCCTGGTACTGGAATCGTCCAGCCCCGGCTTTTATGTGATTCTTGGTATGGTGGCGATGATGGGCGCGGTGCTGAATGCCCCGCTGGCGGCCATGGTGACCATCCTGGAGCTGAGCAACAATCCCGCGATTATTTTCCCCAGTATGCTGATCGTTGTGGTTGCCTGTTTCGGTGTGCAGCAGCTGTTTAAAACCCAGGGGATTTTTGCCGAGCAGCTTCGTTCCCTCGGTCACGACAGCTACGAGAAACCGGCGCGACAGTTTCTCAGTCGTATCGGCGTGCGCAGCGCGATGAGCACATCACTGGAAGTCGTCCCCACCACAATAAGCCACAAAAGAGCCAGGAAGATCGTAGACGATGCGGCGATCTGGATCGTGATTGAACAGGACGACGGGGAACCGATTCTGATCAGCACGGCGGACCTGGCCAAGCACCTGGAAACCAGCGTTGCGGAAAACCCGGATGGTTCAAAGCCGGCAGGGGAAGAAGCTGGAATGGACAGCGTAGAACAGGACATCGACCTGACCAGGATTGCCGCGCGGGTTTTTGCCATGAAGACACTGGAATCCAAGTGCAACCTGTTCGAGGCGAATCGAGCCATACAGGCTGACGATGTCGAAGCCCTTTGCGTGATCAGAAGGTTCCGGAAAGGGTTTCGCGTAGTTGGTGTGCTGACCCGGGATGGTATAAAACAGATTTCTGGAATCTGAGGTCAAGGAACCATTACTGGCCCACAGTGCCAGATGCTTTTCGCCCTGCTGATCAATGCCCTCGAACGCAGCGGGCGATAGTCTGAACACCGGCACCCTGCCTGTGCTTGGATCTTCACTGTAGTTGGTGGAACAGCAGTGGTCAGGTGAAAATTTTCCGGGCCGGAATTACCCCGGTTCAGTGGGGGACGGAAAAATGGAATTCTCCAGGGTTCGGTGGGATACTGGCCGCTAAATCTGGCAACATCGCAGATTCTACCCAGGCCTTTTTCCGGGAAGGAATCCTGCCCATCTGTCCCGGAGAAACCATGCCCACGGTCTACGATCACTTTGCCGTTCTCAAGCCTGACCTCCTGCTGGATCAACTGAAAGTCAGCCCGGAAATATATCAGACACTGGATACGCGTTATAACGGGTTCGGCTCTCACACTCTTATTGCCGCCCATGAATTCGATTCCGACTGGCCAACCTGGGAAATACATCCGGCCGGCGACGAGATGGTCATTCTGCTATCCGGAGACATTGCGTTCGTGTTGCGCCAGGACTCCAGTGACAGGCTTATCAAACTGGAAAAGCCTGGCGCCTTCCTCATTGTACCAAGGAACACCTGGCACACAGCCAGGGTCGGGAAATCCGCCAACGTGCTGTTCATAACGCCGGGTGAAGGAACGCTGAATGAAACCTCTCCTCCGACCAGTGCCAGTGGCTGACCCTGACGGGACACCGGGAGGGGCGATGCCGGACACGGAAAAGATTGATAGCGACGTGTTAGAGCAGGCATTCAACCCGCAATAGGCACTTTTTTGTCAGGAAATTTACCTGCCTGTTGCAGTTACCGCTTGATTGTGTCAGTTTATTTTACAAAACGGGCGATAGGAAATTCTCGTACAATCCGTAAGGCATTGATAAAAAGGGAATTAATTTATATTCAACAGTTGGTTCGATTCTTGCAAATTATTTACGCATGAGTACGGTTATAACCAGGTAGCGGATGACGCTACCGTTGACGTGTCGGGTTATCACTGACAATGAAACCCGTACATGGCCACATGGAGCGGCCACATAATTCACAGGGAGACAGCAGTGATGAGTAACGGAGTATGGAACGTGATTAAATTTAACAAGCGGTCATTGAGCCTGCTGGCAGGAACGGCACTTATGCTGGTGCTGCCCCATGCCGGTGCCCTGCCCATTCTCGGCATGACTTTTTCGGTAGCCTCAGATCCCGGTGATCAGGGTGTCGGAACCCACTTCCACTCGGATACCGGATTTGATTTCTTTGGTCCGGGTTTTGCCGAGGTAGGCAGTTTCGAACAGGAGGAAGTCAGGGGATTATCAGAATTCGATCTTACCGGATTGGGCGGCAGCGCTGCCACCGTTCTCAGCTTCAATACCCAGGGATTCGGGTTGTTCTCCGGCTTGAACGATTTCGCTTTCGATGGTGATATCGACATCATCGCCTACGCCGGGAATAACCTGGAAAACACAGCCGATTACGAGATCGCGTCTGCAGCCACTATCGGCAGTTTCAACACGACCGGCCTGACAGTCGGCACCGCGTTCAACTTTGACGTAACCACTATTTACAACAATGCCATCACCAATGGCTGGACTTCGCTTGGGGTGAGGTTGTCAACGGAAGATACCAGTGACGATGGCGGTGCCTGGACTTTTGACAATTTTCAACTGGTTCCCGGTGCGACCCCCTCGGTTCCGGAGCCCGGTTCCTTTCTGCTCCTGCTGATCGGATTCGCCGGTCTGCTGTATTACCGCTCAAGAGCCGGACAGGGACTGGCCAGGATTGCGATCCCGCAGTAGCGGAACCAGCGCCACCAATACCGATCCCACCACCAGGATCAGCACCGCGAACACCGACAGGTAATTCAACCAGTCGGTGTTTTCGTATTCGGGATTGAAAAAGACCATGGTTTTCAATACCGCGATGGTGAAAAGCGGCGCCAGGGCCAGCACCGCACCAACTTTCGAGGCATGCCAGTGAGCCAGCGCCTCGGCAAAGGAGCCATAGGCCAGCAGGGTATTCAGGCAGCAGAACGCCGATCCCCCGTACCCGAATCCAGCGAGACAAGCGCGGCAGACGGCCACGCAGGGCAGGATAGAAACCGATGACCAGCGCTGCCGTCAGGACCGATACCAGACAATGGTAGCGGCATCCGTGGTGACAATTACCTCCTTCAGGGCAATTGGCAGTATCCCCCACAGCAGGGCAGTATTGAGGGAAAGTGCCAGGGCCTGTTCACACTAATTTGATTGATGAAAGCATTGATTTTTAGCTGGCAATTAGCTCCAATTGAATGCCATAAGAACGAGTAACAGGAGGCTCCCCGTGAAAACCGCTGAACTGTCCAAACGCCTGCACCAATACCTGGCTGTGCTGATCGGCTCGCTGCTGTTGAGCGCCACCGCCGGTGCCAACGACGGAAATCTGGCCTTTGTCGGTGCCACTATTGTCGATGGTACCGGCGCGGCACCCATCGAAAACGGTGTTATCGTCATCTCCGATGGCCGAATTCGGTCGGTGGGACCGGCCAGCGCCGTCGGCCTGCCGGATGATACCCGGGTTATTGATGTCAGTGGCCGCACCATCATTCCCGGGCTGATCAATGCCCACGGTCACGTGGGAGATACCCAGGGCCTGGAAACCGGATTTTACACGCGGGACAACCTGTTACGGCAGTTGTCACTGTACGGGCGTTACGGAGTCACCACCGTGGTCAGCCTCGGTGGCGACGAGGAAGAAGGCTTCGCGTTACGTGACGCCCAATTGCGTGCTGACCTCGATCGGGCCCGCCTGTTCGTGGCCGGTGCCGTCATCAGCGGCAATTCCCCCGCCGAAGTCAGAACCGCGGTGAACCGGGCCGCGGACCTTGGCGCAAATTTTATCAAGACCCGGGTGGATGACAATCTGGGCAGAACGCCAAAGCCCGGCAGGGAAATATTCTCGGCAATCATCGATCAGGCACATATCCGTCGGCTGCCGGTGGCGGTACACCTGTTCTACCTGGAGGATGCCAAGGCAGTACTGGATGCCGGCGGGGACATCATTGCCCACAGCATCCGGGATATGCCGGTGGACCAGCAGGTTATCGACATGATCCAGGCCAACGATGTCTGTTACATCCCTACGCTGACCCGGGAGATTTCCACCTTCATTTATGAAAGCGAGCCGGAATTTTTCTCCGATCCCTTTTTCCTGCAGGCAGCCGATCCCGATGTCCTGGAACAGCTGCGGTCACCGGAACGCCAGTCACGAATGCGCAACAGCAGCACGGCCCAGCAATACAAGGTTGCCCTGGAAGTGGCCATGGAAAATATCGGACTGCTTAATGCCGCCGGTGTCGATATCGCCATGGGAACGGACAGCGGTCCACCGGCACGGTTCCAGGGGTACTTCGAACACATGGAATTATGGCTGATGGTGGAAGCCGGCATGACTCCCATGGAAGCACTCAATGCCGCCACCGGAATCGCCGCCGACTGCATGAACCTCGATGATGTGGGCACGCTTGAACCGGGTAACTGGGGTGATCTGATCATCCTGACCGAAAATCCCCTGGAAGATATCGAGAATACGCGAAGTATCGAGTCGGTGTGGATTGCCGGCAACCGCGTACCGGCCAGCTGATTCGCCAGGTTGGCTTATCCTGGTGACAGACAGCCGGATTGCCCGGCAGTCTGTCACCATTGTCAGCAGAATACCGGGAACCCGGCACGGTCCTGTCTACCTGCCACTGTTTTCATAATAAACGACATTGCCGGTCCCGGTACCCACACCCACAATATCCGCGAACCCGTCGCCGTTCAGGTCATCTATAGCCAGTCCGGCCAAGCCGATGCCGCCTGCATCCAGATCGATGCGACGCCATTCCTCTTCCCGCGCGTCGAAGCGGTAAATAAACAGGCCATAGGGTTCGCTGCGGTGGCCGGCGATAATTTCGTCGGCGCCATCGTTATCCAGGTCGGCAACCAGCAGGGCGTGTCCGCCGGCGAACGTGTCGTCAATTGCCTGTCGCTGCCAGGTATCCGACGGATCGGTTCCAGCGGTGTACACCACCACTTCGTGCCCGTGCCAGGGCTCGATGGCGGCAACGAATCGTTCACCGGTGGCAAGCTCGCCCAGGTCCGCTTCGCTGGAGCCGGATTCCGGCCGCTGACCAGCATACCCGGCGCCTATACGGCGGCGGGATACCATCTGGCCCCCGATCCCCAGCTGGAGCAGCTGTACCCCCTGAAAGCTGGCTGTCAGGATATCCCTGCGGGCGTCGCCATTCCAATCCACAAGCATGAGACCGTGTGCCATCTGTAAACTGTCATCCAGCACCACCCCGGGCCAGGGTTCCCTGGTCGGAAAAGGGGGAATGGTATAGGCGGTGAATTCGGCTCCGACATCGAAAAGGGGTCCGGTAGCACCCTTACCGATAATGGGCAGAATAAGCAGTTCCATGTTGCCATCGCCATTGATGTCCCCCCACCTGACCCGGTGAGAGGCGGGTATTTCATCGATTAGATGCGATTGCCATTCCTGGTTCATGGTGGGATTCCCCGGGTTCTCAAACCACTGTACCAGGCCACCGTCGCTGGTGTTGTTCAGCGCGAATTCGCTGGCGAGCACCAGGTCCACGTCGCCGTCCTGATCAATATCATGGGGAGCGGTTGCGATAAGACGATCGGCCTGGGTGGTGATGGTATACCTTTGCCACCCGGGATTTTTATACCAGACGAAGTTACCCGGGTCGGTGGACAGGGCAACGATATCGTTGACGTCGTCACCGTCGATATCTGCAATTTCGACTCCGTACCCTCCGGGGAACGTGTCATCGACAGTACGCCTTGAAAAAGTGACAAAGCCACGCTGCGCGTCGGCAATCTGACAGGCGGTCAAAAAACCGCTGAACAGCACAACCAGTGTGAATCGGCCTGATAAATTGCGGGAATTGCGCTCGCATTGTCCCATGGATTCACTCTCCCATTGAGTTCATTACATCGATTTCCATAAGCGTACGGCGGGATCAGGACAACTTGATATGGGTGGAAAACCTGGCGCGGAGAAATTCCATCTGGTCGGCCAGCACATTATGGTTTGACAGGTAAAGAAACTCGTATTGGTTGGGCACAAAGGGAACGGCCAGCAGTTCCATACCGGATTCTTCGGGGTTACGGTCAGCCTTGCGATTGTTGCAGCGGCGACAGGAAGTGACAACGTTGGTCCAGAGGTCCCTGCCTCCCCGGGAAAGAGGTAAAACATGGTCCCGGGAAAGGTCACTGGTGGCAAAGGTGCCACCACAGTACAGGCACATGTTCTTGTCGCGGCGAAACAGGAACTTGTTTTCCAGTGGTGGATCGAAATCGTCCATGTGAACTTTTCCGTCACAGGCGACAATGCTGGGAAGCTTCAGGATTGTCTGAATTCCCAGACGATTGTAGCCCCCGCGAATTTCCAGCACGGTTTTTCCCAGCGACCAGATTACCTGTTCCTTGACAATCAGTGTCGCCGTTTCCTCACGGGTCAGCCAGGCCACTGGATGGCCTGCCTTGTTCAACCTCAGTATCTTCGCCGTTGCAGACATGGTATTGCCGCTCGTGTCGATACCGGAAAACCGGGGCGGGAATTGCGATGGTTTCCCTGGTAGTCACTATTATCGGCACATTGCGGGCACAGCAATGCCGCGTGCGCCGACCGCTAGTTTGCACGTTTTCCTGCATTTTTGCAGGTTCTTTTTAGCTTGATCTGACGAAAATACGGCAGCTGGCGGTAAATGGCTCCAAATTGGGCCACCTGACTTCCGGCGCGATGACTTTTCAGGCCCCGGGCTGACTCCTGCCGAGAAATACCACCACCAGGAAACTCATCACTGCCATGCTTGTTACCAGGAACAGGTCCAGCATCGTTACCTGCCGTGAATCACGGAAATCCCGGCTGATTCCGGGAATACTCCACAGGTCACCGCTTCCTGATCCCACCACCAGTTGCGCTTTCATCCCTTTTTCCATGTGCTGCGTCATGTCGCAATGGACCAGGTAGGTCTGGTTATCGCTGGGGACGATAAATGTGCCCGAGCGCGTCTCGCCGCCGGCAGCTTCAAGATGAAACATACCCTGGGGGTAAAGATACCGCGGCAGTCCGTGGAGCATCCACTGATGTCTCACTTCGTCCTCGTTGACCAGGGTGACGGTGACAAGACTGCAGGGCTCCACGCGGAATTCATGCTCGCTCATGCCAAACACCGTGCCGGGAAACTGTTCAGCCCAGCGCCGACCGACCGTCACCGTGAACTCGTGGCTTGCCGCTATCTCGTCACAGTCCCTGGGCAATTCCGTGGCATTGGCATTCATCACCATGCCGGTCTGGTCAAACTGCATTCCGGACATGGTCCGCGGATCATGCTCGATGTGGTCGCTTCCCTGTTGCACGCCGTTGTCCGGGGAGCCGGGCAGCTGGTCCTGGGCTACGGCATGGGGTATGGCCAGGCACAGCAACAGCAGCACGCTGCTGGCAGCGGTTATTCTCATCGTCAGGCTCACCTGTTCCCCCTCACCTGTTCCCCGGAGTGGCCTGGCGGCCGCTGAGCAGGCGGAACAGCGACATCAGGCTGGCGGCAAGCGCTCCGATGGCGACGCCCAGGACCAGCAACCTGAGGAACAGGCCCGTTGACAGCGATGTGCCTCGCTGTTCACCGGTGGTCTGTCGGCGGTAGTAGTCCGCCTGAAAGTATTGCGCCAGGTTTTCACCACTGGTCTGCGGCCAGCCATCGTCACCCAGAAACTCACGGTACACCACGGCTCCAAGATTACCGCCTGGTCCCAGACCGTTGTTGGTAACTCCTCTTTCCTGGTGATCATGCAGTAACCAGACACCGCTGCCGAAGGCATGCAGCCCGTCATTGGTGGTATCCAGTTCCAGGTCAGCGCGCTGGGCACTGGCCAGCCAGAACACGTCACGGGTCACCCGCGCGGCCGGCTGCAGCGCCACGCCGTCATAATGAGTGGCCGTAGTCTTGTGCCCGTGGGTATGAAATGCCAGACCGACGCTGCCGCCATTGAGAACCCTGAGTTTGACCAGCTGGTTCGGCTCGACGATAACCAGTGATTCCTGAAAGGTCAGCGGAAAGGCCCGGCCATTGAGCAGGTAATAGTCACTGGTCGAGGCTGTTATGTTATACGCCCTGTTTACCTGCCGTTCAATTTCATCGACATTGTTACTGAGCTGAATCCGGTTGTTCAATCCGGTATCCAGGTCCGAAAAATGCAGATCGTATTCTTCATCGTAGGTTTCGAGGGATGTCACCGACGGTGCGCGCACATGACCACCACCGATATTCAGAGTCTGCAGCCAGTTGTCTGGACGATTCTCCTCCACCACGAACATGCCCTGTAGGCCCATCATCACGTGCACCTGAACCTGCACGTGGCAGTGATAAAACATGGTACCGGGTTGCCGGGGCTGCAGTTCGTAGGTTCGCGCATTTCCCGGCTCGAGCGGTAGTTCGCTGGTAACGGGAACACCGTCATTGCCCTCGCCGGCGGCATCGAGAAAGGCGTGATCGACACCATGAAAATGGATGGTGTGCCCGAGATAATGGGTGTTTTCCAGGGTAATCTGGATCCGGTCTCCCTGTTCAACCCGAATAGTGGGTGACGGGGCCCGCAGCAGGTCCTTGGCCTGGTTGGACTCGAAATTGACGGTAGCCATGCCGAATGACTTGGGCGCGAAAGCCCACAGGCCGGGAGTGACCCCGGGCGCCACTTCGAAACTGGTTACGGGTTCGTCAGTATCCGGTGAACCGCCATTCAGCTCCACCACTTCAAGCCGCAGGTGAATTACGTCCGGGTCTCCGTCGCCGTCAAGGTCAGCCCCCTTGGTCACGGCATCCGGCGTAAGTCCCGCCGCCAGCAGGGTTTCCCGGGAAACATTGTTGGTTCCCCGCACGAAGGCAGCCACGGCATGGGGATTATCGGCCCGACAGGCCAGCGACTCCCGTACCGGCACTCCCTCTATCTGCAGCGCCTGCCTGCTGTTGCCAGGGTCCGGGGGACAGAGTTCAGCCGCCGGTGCAGATTGCACGGCTTCTGCCGACGCTTGCAACGGTGCCGATCCATCCCGGGTAAACCCCGCCTGAGTGTCTACCGGTTGCTGGTATGCGGGAGTGCCCAACCACCGGGCCATCCTGATCCGTATGGCATCGGAATACCAGTGGTCCGGCACCAGCAGGACCGTGATGACGCTGGCAATGACCAGCTGTAACCCGGCCACCAGCAAACCGGTCGTTCTGGAATTCATCAGGAAGCCTGGTCTCCTGTAGTCTTGCTGCGCCATTTTTCCCAGCCGCCACTTGACAGCCAGTACCCCAGCTGCAGCAACACCAGTAAACCGATGAACAATGGCAGCGTTCCCCATTCCATGCCGCCCACCTGGAAAAAGAAGACGGCATTGTAGTTTCGCTCACCATCCGGATGCCGGGCGGTTACCACCCCGATATAGGTCCCTTCTTCCTGAAAGCTATACTCGGCTGTGTAGTTTCCGTCGGACTGAATTACCGGCGGCTGGTAAAACACCGTGGCGGCCTCCAGGTCCTCGATTGCCTGAACATCTTCCCAGCGGGCGAACTCCCCGACGTCATTGATATCACGGATAATGCGAAAGTCCACGGGCATCTCCCGCAGGAAATCGTGCAGATACTCCATCACGAACACGCTTGCCGATACCTCCGGTATATCCTCGCAGAATTCTTCATTGGCACTGGTTTCCGGCTGATACACGGTAAAATGGGCGGTGAGGAAGCCGATATTGATCAGGCAGCGATCCTCTTCCAGCACTACGCCACCATGAGCCTGGGCGGATTGGTTTATCCACATGGATAGCAGCAACAGGGCTGTGAACACGGCACGGAGAGGGGAAAACGTCATAGTAACTGTCTGCACTGCCTGAGAAGTAGCCGCTACGGGAAGGCCGCCAACGTTACCACAATCCGGATCACAATGGGACGGCGGCAGCTACACTGGAACGGCACGGGAAAGCCCGCTTCCACCGGGCCGCTGCGCCGGCGCCGCGGGTTGGCGCCGTGGGTTGGCGAGAGTCGGTTCGGGCCTACCAGGGGATCTCGGCTCCGTCGTAATTGAAAAACCTGCCCGAGTCTGCCGGTGAAAGACCGTCAATGACGGACATCATGCCCGCAACACTGGTGGCTGTATCAATCAGCGCATTGGGCCCACCCATATCGGTCTGTACCCAGCCGGGATGAATCACTATCGCGGTCAACCCGTCATCCGCCAGGTCAGCAGCGAGGCTTTTCACCACCTGGTTAAGCGCTGTTTTCGAGCTACGATAGACGTAACTGCCTCCGCTCTGGTTGTCCGCGATCGACCCCATCTTGGAGGTGACGTATACCAGCCTGGTGTTTTCGCCACGTCGGAAGTTTTCAATCAGCTCCTGGGTCAACAGCAGTGGCGCCACCGTATTGACCTGGAATACCTGCAGCCACTCCGCTTCCGTTACCTTGCCAAACTGGGCAGCCCTTGGCCCGTAGATCCCCGCGTTGTTGATAAAGACATCGATTGCCTCATCGCCCAGTTCGTTGACAAAACCCGCCCGACTGTCGGCACTGGAGACATCCAGCTGCAGGACTCGCAGACGTGAAGCGTCCGCACCCAGCTCCCGGAGTTTCCCGGCGTTAGCCGGTTCACGACAGGTGGCGATGACCGAATGTCCCTGATCCAGGAAACGGGACACGAATTCCAGTCCGATACCCCGATTTGTGCCCGTAATTAATACGCTTGCCATGCTGCTATCCTTCAGTGGGCTCCAAGGAACCTCTGGTTAATTTGGGAAGTGCTCTAATCAGCCCCGTGATGCACCCGACCCTATCGCTCACCGCGGGCTTTCAGGAACTGTACCGCCCGATCGGGAAAATCCGTGAACAGGCCATCGACTCCGGCATCGAACAGGAACAGTTCCAGCATCTGCTCGAAATCATCGGCATAGCCGGGAATCTGCCCGGGGTCCAGCCTGAACGTGTAGGGGTGAACGTCAAGGCCATGTCGATGGGCCAGTTCGACCAGGCCGGTAGGTTTGACGTCGCCGGCCACGGACGATGACGGAATGATCATGCTTTTATCGGGACCCAGGCCATCGGCATAGCGTGCCACCTCCCCCATTCCCGCGGAATCCAGCATCCATTCATATTGCTCGCCGTTGCCCATCAGCTGAACCAGGCGCAGGGAAACACCGGCGGCCGGCATGACTTCCTCGTACAGGCGTTTAAGCTCCTCGAACTCGAAGGTCTGCACAAAGACCTTGTCTTCCTTGCTGGTGTAGCCGTATTCCTTGAGCACTGCAATCAGCGCGGTACTGAGATCCTTGCCCTCGTTGTGGTGAAACCCTGGCGACTTTACCTCGGGATAAATGCCCGCTTCCCGCCCGGTGGACCGGTTCAGGCCCTGGATCAGTTCGATTTCCTCTGCCAGCGTGTTGACCTGAAATCGGGACTTGCCCACCGGAAACCGGTTTTCATAGATCGCCCGGGTACCGTTGTCACTCCGCCGCACGCCTTCATGGACCTGCAACGTCCTGATTTCTGCAAGCGTGAAATCCACCACGTAATGCCTGCCGTCCCCCCGTGCCCTGCCGGGAAACCTTGTGGCGACATCGGTGGTGCGATCCAGAGTAATGTCATGCAGTACGATGAGATGATCGTCCCGGGTCATTACCACGTCCTGTTCGATATAGTCGGCACCCATGGCATAGGCCATGGATTTAGCTGCCAGCGTATGTTCCGGCAGGTAACCACTGGCGCCACGGTGGGCGACGACAAGTTTCTGCGCCACTGCGCCGCTGCCACAGCCAATCATCAATGCCACTCCCAGTACCTTGACTACGCTGAAATATGTATTCATTCATCCACCCTCCTGCCCTTCAGCCCTCGCCCGCCAGGCCGCTGCAAACGCCGTAGTTCAACATGGATTCCCAGGCAAGACAACAGCAAGTTCAGGGAACCTGGGGCAGCAGCAATGCCTGGATCTCTTCCAGCGACCCGCCATCCCTGATCTGCCAGGTATCGCGCTGCGACACCCCCGAGATGCGCAGTCGGGCTTCTTCCACGCGCTCCGCCGGCAGGGGATGGGAAAGCAGAAACGGCAGGGGAGTATCCTGGACCAGACTTGCTGCATGAAGCCGGGACAGAAGGGTCAGCTGTGAACGGGGATCGAACCCGGCCGCCAGCATGATCTCGAAAGCCATGCTGTCGGCATCCCTCTCGGCTTCCCGGGAATGCGAGGCGACATAGGCGGAAGATCCCACGTTGGCCGCAAAGTCCCCGGCCCCGGCCAGAAAGGGATTGCCGGTGATCAGCGCAATGGTAATGGCGGTGAGCTCCGCGGCAGTCCTGGTATTGCGAAACCGGTGATAGTGGTCCCTGATGTGACCGAGACGGACGTGGGCTATTTCGTGGGCCAGGATACTCGCCAGCTCCGCCGAGTTTCGGGAGGCGACAATAGCGCCGGTGGTCACGTAAATATTACCGCCGGCAATGGCAAAGGCATTCAGTGCATTGCTGTTGATCACCCTGAAACTGACCTGGTACCCGGAAGCCGGCGCGGCTGCCAGAAGTTCGCCGCCCAGCTGGTTCACGTAGCCGACCACCGGCCTGGCGGTGACCAGGCTTACCTGCTCGTTCAGTTGCGCCACCTGTTCGTCGCCCAGCTCTTTTTCCTGCTCCAGGGTCAGGGTGCCACAGGCACTGACCAGGCTCAGCAACAGCGGCCAGATCAAGCGCAGTGGCCCGGTGCCGAGGGGACGGCGGCGTTTTCGTGATCCATGCCACAATTGGCCATAATTCCTCAGAATATTGCCCTTTTGTGAACTTGTCGATGTCAGGGGATGGCTACACACTGTTTACTAGAAACCAATTGATCGAATCAGCAGCATTGGAGGTTTTTGTGCGATTTTCCAGAAAAGTGGACCACTGTCTGTTCGTGGAGGAAGAATCTTACAACTGGGCGCCGGACAGATCCCAGGTCAGTAAACGCATGCTGTTTTTCATGACATTTCTCCTGCTGGGCGCGGTTGTCGCCTTGACGCAAATGCGGTGATGCCACCGGGTCTCAACTGGTCAGGGCTGGTTAACGCATGGGGCATGCCGGCCTGACCTGCTTATCGGCCCGGGCCGGAAACTCTCACCGTGACTGCAGTTCCACTTCCACCTCGATTTCGTCATCATCTCGCCGTATTAGCAGCTGCACCTGTTGACCCGGCTTTGATTCCCGGATGAGATTGGAGTAGGCCTGCAGATCGGTAATTTCGGTACCATCATAGCGTAGCAGAATATCGCCGGCAGCGAGGCCTGCCGCTTCCGCCGCCCCTCCCGGCATCACGTCAGCGAGCCTGACGCCTTCACCGCCATAGGCAAAATCCGGAAGCGTGCCCAGGCTCGCTTCGCGGGCCGTGCCGGCGGACTGGTCAACCGACACCGTGGCTCCTTCCAGGGTTACCCGCAGCGGAGCTGCGCGCCCGCCGAGAAAGACCACGGCTTCCTCGACCCACAGTGCAATATCCGACATGCCATCATAGTCCAGTTTATCCGCGGTATCCGTGGGCCGGTGGTAGTCAGCGTGTGGACCCGCGAACAGGTGTATGGCCGGAATCCCGTTATTGAGAAACGGCACATGGTCGCTGCTGGCGATCACATTGTCCGCCAGGGTCGACTCCACACCGATGGTGAAACCGATCCCCTGGGCCATGAACGGCCACTCGTAGGCGCTGTCGGCACCGAAAACCTGCAGCGCCCTGCCCTCCAGCCGCCCTACCCCGTCCATATTGACCATGGCAAAGAGTTGTTCTGCCTGGAAAGGCGGAGGCGGATTCTCTACCAGCCATCGGGATCCCAGCAGGCCGGCCTCCTCGCCGGTAAACGCAGCAAACAGCAGTGGCCGTTGGGGAGTAAAGGAGCGGGCCAGCCGGGCTGCCACCTCGATTAAAATTCCTGTCCCGGAAGCATTGTCGTCGGCGCCAGGATACATATCGTCGGCCGTGATACCCAGATGATCATAGTGTGCCCCGATAATTGCTGGCGCGTCGGCCAGCCGGGGATCGCTGCCGGGAATCATACCGACAACATTACGCAGGGTCAGATCGCCGGAATCCGCAGACCTGTGCTGCCATTCCTGGAAATAAGAGCCGTTTACCGGCTGCAGACCCGACGCCTCAAACTGCTCCGCAATGTAGGCTGCCGCCAGGTCGATTCCCGGCGTACCGATCCCGCGTCCCCCCATGACTTCGGCGGTCAGCGCCGCAACGTGGCGTTGCAGGCTTCCCGGCAGGTATTTGGGCGGCAGTTCCGCCAGCGGCGCGACGGCGGGCAGTGCCGGCAGCTGATAGCCCGGCGGCAGATCGTCAGCCAGCCACACCATGGGGGAATCCGGACTGGTCCAATTACCTTTGACATCGTTGGTAGGCTCGTCACCGACGAAACTGAGGAAGGAATACTTGCCATAGTGGGGAAGCTTCTCGATCATTCCCGGCATTGCCACCATGTCGTCGACATGTATCCAGCCGATGGCCAGGTCAGCATTGGCCGGATGCCTGGCGGTAAGTACTGAACTGCGATCCGTGTACTCTACCCGGCTGCCGGTGAGCGTCAGCCCGGACTCCTCAAACTGCGCATCGTAGGGAGCGACACCGTCAGCCACTGCATCGGTAAATGGATTGTCCCGTCCCAGTACCCATACCGAGCGGTCACCCGGTAATTCCTCCAGGTCCTCCGCCATGATCAGACTGGCATCGACACCGGCGGAAAAGGCTTCGGCCAGCCGGATCCAGTGTCCCCGGTCCTGCCGGGGAATGACGAAGGCGATACTGGCAGCGCCGAACAGTTGGCCGATCGTCGGAGGGATCTCCTCCCGGTCGAGCTGTCGGAACAGATCGAAATACGGATCAACCACCACTGCCTGCAGACTGTCATAGTCTTCAACGGCATACTCAGTTTGCCGGGCAGCCACATCGACCCGAACGACCCGCGGTTCGCTCTGGCTGTCATAATAAAATGCAACCGGCACTTCCAGTCGGTAAGATCCGTCGGTCTGCAACTGCCTGATGACAACGTGTCCGGTACCGTCGTCGGATTCTTCAACCTCGAGCGCGAGCCGCGGCGCACCGACGCGGTTTATCCACTGGTTGAAGAACGGTTGAAGATCCTGGCCGGTAATACTTGAAAACAACGCAGCAATCTCGGTAAATCCAGCACGCTGGAACCTGTATTCTTCATAAAGACTGCGCAGGGCATCGATAAACTGCTCGTCACCGACTTGCAAGCGCAACATGTGCCACATCATGAGCGTCTTACCATACCCCACCGCCTGGGACGCAGCGGATGTGCGGGAAGTGAAATCGGTGAGGGGAAAATCAGTTTCTTCCGCCACGTAGTTGCGGTACCTGATCAGGTTGTCCTTGCGATATTCCGCACCGAGCCCGTTCATCTCCTGGAACAGGTGGTCGGCCAGGTAGGCCGTGAGTCCCTCGCTCCAGTTGCCACTGGTGTAATCAGGGTAGACACCATTGCCCCACCAGTTATGGAGAATTTCATGGGGATAGGACGAATCGATAATAAATGGGAAGCGGATGATCTGTGACCCCAGCAGGGTAAATGACGGCATGCCATAACCGGTTTCCCAGAAATTTTCCACCAGGGCGAATTTGTCGTAGGGATAGTCTCCCAGCATGGGCTCATAGAGTGCCAGGTAGCGCCGGGTGGCGTCGAGATAGCGGGCCGCCAGATTGGCATCCGGTGTCCGCAGATAGACCAGCATGTCCACGTCGTCGGCGACATCCTGGTAGTGGGTAAACTCGGCGGCAATGAGGTAAATCTCCTCCATGGGCTGCGGCTCAGTCCAGGAGTTAATCCCGGTGGCACGACCCTGGCTCACCGCCGTCCAGTTTTCCGCGTCCGGTGTAAACTCTACCTGCAAATCGAAGCTGACCAGTCCGTGCTGGAAATTGGGCACCCAGAGACTGGCACCGTTCAGGTAAACACCCTGTTCGGTGATAATGCCCGAGGTTTCCGAAAAACTCTGTGAATATTGGGCGGAGTACTGTCGCGCCTGCTGGAATATAGTCCCCTCGTACCGTAGCTGCAGGACTTCCAGCGATTCACCGGTTTCCACCAGGGTAAAGCGATTGCTGCCGGCAGTTTCCGCGCCGGTGCTGTTGATACCGACAGCTGTTGCCGAATCGCCGCGGCCCGACGCACTGTACGCCACTGAGCTGTCGGTGATGGTCAGTTGATCGTTGAGCAGAAACTCAAGCTGTCCCGGGCTCAATGTCGATGGCAGGGTGATTGTATCCTCGACAGCGATGTAATTTGCCTTGGGGTCAAGAGTCACGCGCAGGCTGTGATGGATGACGTCATTCTCCTGCGCCTGGCTTGACAGTGCGGTGGCAATCAGAAGTACAGCGTATAGTATCCTGCTGACAGAATGTGGTCGGCTGGCCATAGTACTCCCCGGCTGTCTGCGCTAATCCAGTCCCAGCAGTTCCCGGGCTGACTCATCGTTCCAGTCAGCCATAAATATCTGGGAACTGCCGTCGGACGTTCGGGTACTGCTCCAGGCCAGCTTTTCGCCGTCCGGTGAGAATACCGGCAGGATATCGGTACCTGCCGTGTTGGTCACCCTGACCGGGTCCTTCAGACCATCCACATCGACCATAAACAGTTCGAAATTGGCGTGTCCCAGGACATTGCTGGAGTAGATGATGTAATCGCCGCTGGGATGGAAGTACGGCCCCCATGACACCATGGACTCCGCCGTCAGCTGACGCTGATTGGAACCGTTCACATCCATGGTCCAGATTTCAGCACTGTTGCCGTCCGGATTGAAACGCCGCCAGACTATCCTCTGGCCATCGGCACTGAAAAACGGTCCGCCGTCGTACCCGGGAGAGAACGTCAGCTGTTGCACATCACTGCCATCGGCATTCATGATGTAAAGGTCCATAAAGTAGGAACTGTCGTCTTCGAACAGCTTCTGTTCCGCCTGGCTGAGCTGTCGCTGGTAGGCTTCCCGGTTGGAGGCAAACAGGATCTTGCTGCCGTCAGGTGAATACGAGCCCTCGGCGTCGTAGCCGGGTGCATTGGTCAGGTTTACCAGGCCACTGCCATCCGGATTGGCCTGGTATATATCGTAGTAGCGATCATAGTCCCAGGAATAGGCCCGCTCCTGACCACTGTTGCGGAAAGCTATCTCTTCCGCCTGTTTACGTCGCGCCTGGGGATCCTCGTGGGTTGAAGCGAAAATTACCCGATCCAGGTCAGGATGAATCCAGGCACA
>Ga0070727_10001687_pt1 | contig 22739 bp, 21 predicted proteins | sample tdAd472_FD_66722 | JGI IMG/M metagenome (GOLD analysis project Ga0070727, IMG submission 66722) | Marine sediment microbial communities from the Atlantic coast under amendment with organic carbon and nitrate - tdAd47.2 | ecosystem: Environmental > Aquatic > Marine > Coastal > Sediment | place...
CCTGGGCCGCTGGTAGCAGTCATCACTTTCAAACCACCCATAGAGGCGCCAAGAATCGCCCCCATTGAGGCGATTTCGTCTTCCATTTGGATAAATATGCCATCGATCTTGGGTAATTCCAAAGACATGCGTTCGGCAATTTCCGAGGAAGGTGTTATCGGATAACCGGCATAAAAACGACAGCCTGCCGCGATAGCACCCATCGCGCAGGCGTGATTACCGTCTATATTAACCAGGCGAGGTTCAGATAATTTGGACATAGGGGTCGCCATAAAAATTAGTTTTTATAATTCAACGAAATTGCAAAATCAGGACAGAGCCGTTCGCAAATTCGACAGAGGGTACAGAGTTCTGGTTTGGTTAGTTCCGCAATACGATTTTCATTCAGGCTAAGACAACGTTCCGGGCAAAATTTGACGCAGATATCACAACTCTTACACCAGGCCTCCGTGATTACCGGCAGCTCAAACTGGACTTCGTGAGGAGCATGGGATTCTGTCAGCCCTTTGCCATGACCTTTACCACCTTTTAGTACCGCCGGATCATAACGTTCAACCCAGCCTCGACCTTGAGTAAAGGCCTCCATATTGATATCAACCGTCTTTGGTGGCACAAACTGCGCAATTACCTGTTTCCAGTCATCCGCCGGAAAATCCAGGGCGGTAGAGAGCATGCCGAGCAAAAGCGTGTTTGCCGCTTTGGCGTTACCCAGCTCGGCCGCCATCTGCCCGGCATCAGCGGCAAAGCAATTACTGATCAATTCAGAGATATCTGCGACGGACTCTTTCGCGTAGCCGCTGCGCGCACCATGTTTTCGATCACGGCAAGCAAAGGGTGGCACAATCTGTTGGGTATCGGCAATAAAAATACCCGTTTCGGGTTTTAGGTAGGGCAACCAGCGCAGACCTTCAGCCCATTCCAACGCCACTAACACATCCGCCTGGCCTACCGGAATGGTGGGAGAATAAACTTGCTCGCCATAACGAACATGGCTGAAGACCGAACCGCCCCGTTTAGCCATGCCGTGTACTTCACTTTGTTTCACTTGAAAGCCCTGCTGTTGACAGAGTGCTGCCAACACCTTGGATATCATAATGACACCTTGCCCACCAACACCAACCACGAGCACGTTAATAGGCACTTTCACCGGCTGCAAGTTAGTGAGCGGTTGCGAGGCTTCCGTTTGAATTTGGCTGGAATCGCTCATTGTAGCTGACCTGAATCGGCTGGTTGGATACAGTTGGTCGAACCCACCTGAGCACACAGACTACAGCCAATACAAGCCGCCTCGTCTATTTTTACTTTATGATGGCCCTCGAACAATTCGTCGCTCCAGGAAATCGCCGGACAACCCAAGTTCATACAGGCTTGGCAGCCAGTACAGTTTTCAGCTTTAACCTGGAATGCCGGGCCTTTCAGTTTCACCGGATCCAGCACACAGGGACGATCCAGAATAATCACCGCAACACCTTTATAAAGTGTTGCTTCACGTAACGACTGAAACACACTGCCCATGTTGTAGGAATCAATTTTCCTAAACCATTTCACGCCAATCGATTTAATCAGTGCTTCGTAATCAACCTTATGCGTCACCTCACCGCGCAGATTTCGTCCAGTGCCGGGATGATCCTGACCGCCCGTCATCGCGGTAATGTGGTTATCCAAGAGCACAACGGTAATGTTGGCATTGTTATAAACCGCATTAATCAAGGGCGGAATACCCGCGTGCAAAAAGGTGGAATCGCCAATGGTGGCGACAACCGGTCGTGTTTCTGTGCCGGAAAGCGCGATACCCGTTGCGTTGGCGATACTGGACCCCATCGCCACAGAGGTATCTATCGCCTTTAGCGGCTCAACCGCCGCCAAGGTATAGCAACCAATATCTCCAGATACCCGTGAATTGAGTGCTCGCAACGCCATATAAGCGGTGGTATGCGGGCAGCCCGCACAGAGCAATGGTGGGCGTGCCATTGGCTGGATATCAATCAGTTCAAGTTTTGGCGTCGGCGGTAGTAAACCTGCTGATTCAAAGCCTTCACGCACTACTTCTGTTGAGAATTCGCCTTCACGCGGAAACAACGACTTCCCTTCAACGCTAAGCCCCATCACCTTTAATTGATTTTCAATCATTGGTTCAAGCTCTTCGACCACAATAACCCGTTTTACGGAAGCGCAAAAATCACGTATTTTTGCCTCAGGCAATGGATAGGAGACACCCAGCTTTAATACACTGGCCTCGGGTAAAACTTCCTTCACGTAGGTATAAGCGGTGCTTAAAGTGATGACACCGACTTCTTCACTACCCGGCTCCCAGCGAACCAGCTCGGACGTTTCAAAATAGTCCTGTAATTTTTGTTCCCGCTCCAACAACGCCCGGTGTCTTATCCGGGCATGACCGGGAATCATGACATTCTTGGTCGGCAGCTCGAGAAAACCCTTACCGACGGCCTCTACACGCTCACCGGTTTGCACCAAGCTACGCGTATGTGACAATCGCGTCGTGCTCCGCACAATCACTGGCGTATCAAATTCTTCGCTGAGATCAAACGCGAGCTTGGTAAAATCGAGCGCTTCCTGCGCATCCGTTGGCTCTAGGATGGGCACCATTGCCAGTTGCCCAAAGTAGCGTGTGTCCTGCTCATTTTGCGAGCTATGGATACCGGGGTCGTCACACACAACTAGCACCAATGCGCCATTCACACCAATATAGGTTTGTGACATCAGGGAGTCGGAAGCCACGTTCAAACCCACATGCTTCATCGAAGTGAGAGAACGTACTCCTGCGAAAGAACCACCGATGGCCACATCCAAAGCGACCTTCTCATTGGTTGACCATTCTGCATGTAAATCCTTCGCCGGGTATTTAGCCAGGTTCTCCATGATTTCTGTGCTAGGCGTACCGGGGTAGGCTGCCGCCACTTTCACACCCGCTTCCCAGGCACCGCGGGCAATTGCTTCATTGCCCATCATTGGCCGTAATATTTGTTTAGTCTCTGGCCCTGAAGTAATACTGGTAGGTTTTGATGCTTTACTCAGTTCAGCTAGTTCTGACATATAATCTACTTCATTTTATTGTTTTATAGCGTAATCGCGTTGACCTATCACGCTTGCGCGTAACCTTCTCAAAAGGACAGCTATGGTACAGAATACAAAAAGTAGAGGTCATGATTTGCATCATGAATATTTGGCTATGTTGAGGTGTATTTTATCACCATTAAAGGTGAAAAAAGCCGTGGTAAAGGGCTATGCTGAGTACCAAATGACAGGAAAATCAACTCTCTGATGTAAGACAAAACAAATTTTACTGAAGGAACCTCGGATCTAACCCTTAACTTAACTTAACCTCATCTCGATGCCCAAACCCTTTAGCATTATCAATGAAATACAGCCGTCGTGGCACCAGTTTATACCAAGTTACCCCCGCCATTGCTTTACTGATTGCTGATGGCGCTTTAAGTGCTGTTTGTATGACTGGGAACTTTTTCGCATAACGCGTCATCGCTGCGGCTTTTGCCGCACCGTCGAGGATTTTAATCTCGCCCTCAAGCTGCACGCCTTTAATGTCTTGCCAATTGTCGTAATCCAATTGAATGGTCGCGGCAACCTGTGAGCATTTCAGCATATTTTCACCATGCCGCGTTGAGGGGGCCGACAAAAAATAAAACTCGAAGCCATCATTAGCAAAAAACACTGCTGCAGCCCAGGGTCCTTCTGGACCAGTGGTGGCCAGGGTCATCACATGCTTTTCTTTGATATAAGCTAGCACGCTTTGCGCTAAAGCATCGTTCACCTTTTACTCCTGTCATATCTAGTCCGAATAAGCATAAACGGAGAAACAAATGAAATCCATGGCTATTCTCGAGCATTGGCCTGACGATTTATTGGCTTGTCACTTAGGATACCAATAGCCCATTTGTGATTGGCGAAAAGGTTCGATTAATACTGACGAATGTTCAGCGGCAACCGTAACTTTGATCAAGCCACTACTGATCGTATCCAGAGTTTTTATCTGTTCCCGTCGATAACGCTCAACAATATCAGGTTTAGGGTGACCAAACCTGTTTTTATAGCCTATGGTAAAAACTACCCAACTTGGTGCTACCTGCTGAATAAAGGTTAAGCTCGATGAGGTTCTACTGCCATGGTGTGGAGCCAACATAAAATCTGCAGCTAACCCATCACCAAACTGTTCTAGCAATGACTGTTCAGCCTCACGTTCGATATCGCCAGTGAGTAATACAGCAAACTGACCATTGTTGATTTTAAGCACACAGGAACGGTTATTTTGGCTGATCCAATGTTCGGCGCTAGCCTGCATTAGCTGAAATAAAACGCCATCCCATTGCCAGCTTTCCCCCGACTGGCAAGCATCAACTGGCCGTTTGAAATAGTGGTTCAGCGCAGAACCGGAAATAATATCGCCGTAATCAATATGCTCAAGCAGATAAGGTAGTGAGCCAGCATGATCATTATCGCTATGACTGATGAGTATTCGATCCAACCGCTCTATCGCACGGTGCTGAAAATAAGGCAGTAAAACGCTGGTCGCTGCGTTGAATTTGTCGTCGTAAGCTGGCCCTACATCGTAAAGCAGACGGTGTTCGCTGGTTTCCACCAGCACCGACAAGCCTTGACCAACATCAAAAAAACTGACGCGATAGTCGCCCACCTTGAGCGGTGGTTGGTGGATGCATAGCGGAACGAAACAAAATAATGCCAACCATCTCCCTGGCAATCCACGTGGGCTCAACAACACAATCGCAGCGCATGATGCCACCACAACCGCAGCAACACTCGGACTTAATTGTGCTACGGCCAAAGGCGATTCAGCCACCAACTCCAATACCCTGACCAACCCTTTAATCGCACTATCGGCTACCCACAAAACACTCTCAGCCAGTGATCCATCAACTAAGAGCAATAACCCGGCCAGTAAGCATAAAGGCACGACCAATAAACCTACCAGCGGTATCGCTACCAGGTTTGCTAACGGTGATATAACAGAAAATTGCTTGAAGAAGAAAAGCAATAGAGGAATAAATGCGATAAATACTAACCATTGCGGCCGTCCCCAACGCCACCAAAAACCCTGCTGTGACGTATAACCCGCAAAGCCTAACAGCAACGCCCCCACTGCACCAAAAGAAAGCCAAAACCCAACCGCTCGAGGTGCCAGTGGATCCAGCAGCAATACGCACAGCAGCGCAATGACAAATCCGGTAGCAATATTGATATGACGTTTTAGAATTTTTCCCGACATCAGCAATATCAGCATTATCAGGGCACGCTGAGTCGGTAGCGCAAAACCTGCCAGCGCGCTGTATCCCACGCTCGCCAAAATTGCCACCACTGACGCCACTTGCTGAAGAGCGATCACTGGAGCCCCTAGAGGTATCCAGCGACCAATTCGCATAACCAACAGATAGCAGCAAAAAGCCACAAAACCAATATGTAATCCGCTGATAACGAACAGATGGTTAGTGCCAGTGCGCGTAAAAGTCTGCCATAGCTCATCGCCAAGACCCGACCTTTCGCCCATAAGTAGCGCAATCAGCACCCCCCTGTACTGATAGTCCCCAGGGAGTTGGTTTAATTTCTGATAAAGTGAAAACCGGGTTTGGTCGAGCAGGCGAGCTAATCCTGCTTCCTTTAGCTTCAGGTTTTTCTCACCTTCGCGAACATATCCGGTGGCGTTAATACCCTGCCGAAACAACCAGGTTTCATAATCCAAAATACCGGGATTCGCAAAACCATGAGGCCGTCTTAAACGCACTGTGAATTGCCAGGTTTCTCCGGGCAAGACTAAGGTTTCAGTTTGATACCAATTGATTCGGATACGTTTCGGTGCGGCCAAGAAGTTGTCACCAACGGCTGAACCAATAGTTTTTATTTGAAGATCAAAGCGTTGTTTACGATCACTTGTGGCTGGTAAGCCGACAATCTGACCTACCACATTGAGGTCGATATTTTCCAGAGACTCAGGCAACTGATGCTGAAGCTCAACCCAGCCGGACAATATCCCCCAGATAACACCGAAACTTAATGCGCCAACAAATTTTAATGGTTTATACTTAATAGCAATCAACCCCAGTGCCGCCAATGGCAGCAACCAGAGAAGTGAAGGTATTGCAGGGAAAAAGCTGACAGCGCCTATGCCAAAACAACAGGCAATCATCCATCGCATAAGTAGAGTTCCTTCTCCAAACTGAGCACAGACTATTAGATCATGCCACGCAAATTTTTTAAGCGTTTTTTACCGGATCCGGCAAAAATCAAGCACAACCGTTGGATCGCATTATTAGGCAAAAGAATTCACGATCCCGAATTATGGCACCTTACCAAATACTCCGTTGCTGGGGCATTTTTTATTGGCATTTTTTGTGCTTTTCTCCCGATTCCGTTGCAGTCTTTGTTGGCAGCGTTCTTAGCTATTGTTTTCAAACGCAACATAGCGCTTTCCGTCGCCCTCGTTTTTATCACCAACCCGATTACCATGCCGCCGATATTTTACTTTAATTATTGGGTAGGGAATTTAGTACTAAACGCACCTGTCATTTACGAACAATTAGTTGTTCATGACATATGGAGCCGATTACTGGCTAACTTTGATACCATTGGCAAACCTCTGCTTTTAGGGTCCGTTCTTTGCGGCCTAGTCTTCGGTTATTTAAGCTACCTAGCCATTCACCTATTTTGGTTTTGGCGAGTAACAACGCGTTGGCGAGAGCGCAAAGAACGACGCAACAAGAACTCAACATTAAATCCCTAAGGATGTAGAGTAAGGGTGTAGCGTATTACCCAGCTTGAAGAAAAGCAGTGTTATATTTTATTTGAATGCAGGAACTCCCTTTGACGCCGTCAGAATGCGCGCTTGGAAGTCGATGCCCACTGCCAATTTTTGGCGCAAATCCTTTATCCCTGCTATCTAAAATTAACTCTCTACGGTGGCGCACCAGGCCGCTCAAGTGCTGAACTGTTTTATGAGTTGCACGACGGTGAAACTGGCCAGCTTTATACCATCGGAAGCACTAAAATGGTTTGGTTGGATTTTGAGAAGGGCCGCTCTACCCCTCTGCCGGAAAAAATACGAGTCCTACTCCCTTCGGAAGGTGAATAATCCCCTTAAGCGGTATTATCTTTTCTAGTCAGCATTTGCCAGATTGAGCAACCCATCCACCAGTTCGTAAGTGCAGTCCATTCGACTTGCCAGTTGCGAGTCATGCGTCACAATAATAAAACTGACTGAAAACTCATGATTAAGATCCAGCAACAGTTGATGAATCGCTTCCGCTGTTTTTCGGTCCAGATTCCCAGTTGGCTCATCCAACAAGACACAGTCTGGGGTGGTTACCAGCGCACGAGCAATGGCTACTCTTTGCCTTTCTCCACCCGATAATTCTGCGGGCTTATGTTCCGCGCGCTCGGCTAGGCCTACTTTAAACAATATCTCGCGTGCCCGCCTTGTTGCCTCTGCAACTCTTACTTTTCCGATCAGCAACGGCATACAGACATTTTCCAGCGCGCTAAACTCAGGCAGCAGGTGATGAAACTGGTAAACAAACCCCAAGTTGCGATTACGTAACTCCGCGCGCTCTTTTTCACTGACCTGGGCGAGGTTTTTCCCGCCCAGATAGACTGCACCCTCATCAGGCCGATCAATGCCCGCCAGCAAATTCAATAGCGTTGACTTACCCGACCCTGATGACCCGATAATCGCCATTCGCTGCCCCCTTTGCACCGAAAAGCTTACCCCTTTTATTATCGCTAAATCTTGCGGTCCCTCGTGGTAACTTTTATGCAAGTTGTCACAGCGTAGCACTACATCATCACTCATAGCGTAGCGCCTCCGCTGGCTGTACCTTAGCCGCTCGCATCGAGGGGTAAAGCGTCGCCAAGAAGCTCAAGCTTAAGGCGGAAGTAATGACAATCAGAATATCCTCTAAACGCAACTCCGACGGGATATAGCTAATAAAATAAACCTCCGCGTTAAGGAACTGGATATTTAGTGCGGACTCAAGCCAGGCAATCACGTCACTCACAGATAATGCGAGTAGAATTCCTAACAGCGTTCCCACAAAGGTGCCTACGACCCCGATTATCGCTCCCTGCACCATAAAGGTTTTCATGATAGTCCCTGGGCTCGCGCCCATGGTTCGCAAAATGGCGATATCCGCTTGCTTATCCGTGACCACCATAATCAGGGTCGAAATGATATTGAAAGCGGCCACGGCAACAATAATTAATAGCAACAAACCAATCATGGTTTTTTCTAATTTGATCGCTTGAAACAAATTACCCTGCGTACGCGTCCAATCGCTCGCCCAATAGCTTCCGGGTAAATTTGTCGCTATTCGCCACGCGGTATCAGTCGCCTGAAATAAGTCGGTCAACTTTAACCGTATGCCATGAACCCCATCGCCAAGCCGATACAGTTTAGCGCCATCCTCCAGATGCACCAGAGCCATGCTGCTATCAAGTTGCGCTCCGACCTTAAACACACCCTTGACCTCAAAGCGCTTCAGCCGCGGTAACACACCTGCGGGGGAAGCGCTGGCTTCCGGTAAAATTAGAGTTACTTTATCTCCCAACTTTACGTGCAGGCTGCTGGCCAGCAAATCGCCCAAAATAATGCCAAATTCACCACCGCGCAAATCATCCAAACTGCCAGCTACCATATGATCGCCAATAATGGAGACCTTCCTTTCCATTTCTGGTAACACACCGCTAATGATTGTTCCGTGGACACGGCCAGCATGAGTTAACATCCCCTGCCCTTGGATATAGGGTGCTGTGGCGATAACCATTTTATCCTGTTGTGCTTGTGCTGCAATTTCCCGCCAATCCAGCATCGGACCATGGGCATTAATGGTGGCATGTGGCACCATCCCCAAAATGCGTTCGCGTAATTCCCGATCAAAACCATTCATCACCGACAACACCAGTATCAGCACCGCAACGCCAAGAATCATCCCCAACATCGACGTGAGTGATATAAAGGAAATAAAGTGATTCCTGCGTTTGGCGCGGGTATATCGCAACCCAATAAACAGGGATAAAGGTTTGAACATGCTTAATAAATCTCTGAATAAATTAGGGGTTTTACCGTCCTCAGCAATTTTACGATTGAGCTGAAAGATTTCATTTTGCTGTTATACTTAAGGAAGTTTTGCAAACCTAGCGGATTTTAACCGAATGACACAGGGTGTACAGGATAATAGGGATTTTTATCGCATCCAGGATCGGGCTATTTTAGAGTTCACGAAAATAGACCCGCAGATGCTCGAAGCGAACCAGATCGATTTCCCCATACCGATCTCACCAGAGTTTTACCTTCTCAATGAATTGCATGGCATAGACAATGAAACCAGCGCGCTACTGCGTTCCATCTCTGAAAGAGAACGCAGTATTGCCAGCTACCTGAAAAGCCTTAATCATAAAATTGAGCTTATTGCACAGGCTATCGTGCAAAAAAGTAGCGACCTGGAAGAGCTGACGCCGCAGGAAGTCACTCTCAGTGAGGGCGGCATTTCTTTTACCCATAAAAAATCTATACCTCTGGCAACATGCTTAGCAGTAAAGTTGGTATTACTACCCTCTTACATTGGCCTGTTATTACTCGGGCGGGTAGTCAACTGTAACGAACATATTAGCGGTAACTTTTTGATCAACCTTGTCTTTGAACGCTTAGCTGAATCGGATCGGCAACTGATTGCACGCCATGTGCTGCAATTCCAAGCGAAAGAACGCCGCTCTAATCAAGACCAAGAACCCACGGAGAAATAATCGGTATGAAAACCCCAGTATTATTGCTTAGCGCAACGCTTGTATTTGTTCCACTTGCCTCAGCAGAAGTATTACAGATTAGCATCTCAAAACAAGCGCCAGAGCTTCAGGAGCTTGAGCGTCCGCACAATGGTCTGACGAAAGAAGATGTCGAATCCAAATTCGGCCCACCGCAGGAAATAAGCGAGCCTGTTGGTAACCCGCCAATCAGCAAATGGCGCTACCAGGATTATGTCGTTTATTTTGAGTTTAATACGGTGATTCATACCGTATTAAGCTATCAATCCAAAGATAACTCCCCGCAATCCTCTGATTAACGCCATTAGACAGAGGCCGAAAAACCTACAGACTTTTGGAGGCGATCTCAAATACATCCTTTGAGAGAGTCTCCTTAGCCAGCACCCGCTCCAACTCTTTTTTCATTAGCACGCTCAAAGCAGGAATATAATGACGCCACCTGGTGAGTGGTATCAACAATCGCGCTGCAATTGATGGATTTATCGAATCCAACTCAAGCACACGGTCTGCCAAGAAGGCATAACCGGCACCATCGTTGCGATGAAAACCAATTGCATTCTGATGACAAAATACGCCAATCAATGACCTCACCTTATTGGGGTTTTTCATACTAAAAGCTTCGTGCTGGAGTAGCCCTTTCACACGATCGAAGGTACCAGCAGCAGGACTGGACGCCTGTATCGAAAACCATTGATCAATCACCAGTGGATCCTTGCGCCACTGCTGATAAAAATGATCCAGCGCTTGCTCTCCTTCACTTTCATATCCCGCATGTACTAATGCTGTGAGCGCCGCATTGCTATCCGTCATATTATGACTATCACTCAACTGCTTTTGGCAGTGCACCAATATGTCAGGGTCTTTTAACAACATTAAATAATGTAAACAGACATTCTTCAAACTACGTTGAGCAATATCCTCGGCACGGGGAACGTAAGGGGCACCGTTTTGATTATTCAGGTAGCAGCTCAATAATTCTTGCTTTAACTGCTGCGCCAGTTCAGTACGCACGAACTGACGCGTCTGGTGGATGGCATGTGGATCAACCTGCTCAGAGAGTTCACTTAAATAGGCTTCAGAGGGCAACACGAGCATACGTGCGACCATAGCCTGGTCTAATGACTTATCCAACAATACCTTTCTAAAAGCTACGATCAGGCGCTCATCTACGGTTAAAACATCACCTTGCTGAAGGCTTTGAATCATTTCCTGCATGATATCAATCGCAAGCTTTTGCCCAGCATCCCAGCGATTAAAACCATCGCTGTCATGGCTCATTAAAAACACCAAGTCATCACGACTATAGGGGTACGCTAATTTGACTGGCGCGGAAAACCCGCGTAGCAAAGAAGGTATTGGCTTGGATGTAATCTTATCGAATACGAAGGTTTGCTCCAACTCAGTAATATCCAGGCTCGCGACTTCCTGCTCGTCACCGTTTTCATTCAACAACGCCATCGAAAAAGGTATATGTAAGGGCTGATAATCAACCTTAACGACACTGGCTGAACAGGTTTGTTTTACCGTCATTCGATAAATCTGCTCTTGCGGATCATAACTGTCGCTCACCGTCAGCAGCGGTGTACCCGGCTGTCTATACCATTGTCGAAATTGGTGTAAATCGACGCCACTGGCTTCTTCCAGCGCGCCGACAAAATCATCCGTGGTGACCGCCTGACCATCGTGCCTTTTAAAATACAAATCCGTGCCTTTACGAAAAGCTTGTTCGCCGAGCATATGGTGCATCATACGCACCAGCTCCGCGCCCTTTTCATAAATGGTAACGGTATAAAAGTTTGAAATCTCCAGATAGGAATCAGGGCGTACCGGATGGGCCATAGGGCCAGCGTCCTCAGCAAACTGCACTGTTCTCAGCAGGCTCACATCATCGATGCGTTTGACAACGCTTGACCCCATATCAGCTGAAAACTCCTGGTCACGAAATACAGTGAAGCCTTCCTTCAAACTGAGCTGAAACCAATCACGGCAAGTAACGCGATTTCCGGACCAATTATGAAAATATTCATGGGCCACCACCGCTTCCACGCGCTGGTAGGCGGAATCCGTCGCCGTTTCTGGTTTGGTTAGCACGCAGGAAGAATTGAAGATATTTAAACCCTTATTCTCCATCGCTCCCGCGTTGAAATCATTAACTGCGACAATCATAAATTTATCGAGGTCATATTCACGCCCGTAAACCTTTTCATCCCAAGACATTGCACGTTTGAGCGAGTCCATCGCAAATGCACACTTATCAATGTTCTCCGGCTCGACAAAAATGTGTAACTGAACTTTTCGCTTGGAACAGGTAACAAATTCATCATCAATGGACTGTAAATCACCAGCTACCAGCGCGAACAGGTAAGCTGGCTTTTTAAAGGGATCATGCCAAGTAACCCAGTGCCGACCACCATCCAGTGTGCCACTGTCGATATCATTTCCATTTGATAAAAGCACCGGATATTTCTTCTTCTCCGCCACAATAGTAGTAGTGAAAACGGACATCACGTCTGGACGATCAAGATAATAGGTTATTTTGCGAAAACCTTCGGCCTCACATTGAGTACAAAAAAGTGCATTGGATTTATACAGTCCCGCCAGAGAAGTATTCAGGTCAGGTCGAATTAACGTTACGCATTCCAGCTCAAAATTTCTCGGCACCTGCGGGATCACCAGGGTTTCGGCGTCCACCTGAATGTCCGACTCTGTTAACTCATGCCCATCCAAAGTAAGCCGTTTTAACTGTAAATCAACTCCGTGTAAAACCAGAGGAACGCTCCCTTGCGCCTGACACTTTGGATTCCGGCGAATCTGCAAATTCGATTTTACCAACGTAGCTGTCTCTCCCAGCTCAACGTGTAAATGCGTTGTATCAATGAGATAGCTGGGGATTTCATACTCGGCTAAACGGACTTCTTTAGTTTTTTTATTTTTCATAATTATCAATATAATACATTGTTAAGTTAATAAATATTTTAAGTTATATTTTTAATTTATCTAGGCGGCAAAACTGACCTTATAACCCGAAAATTTACGGATATTTAAGACTCCGACATCCAGCATCAAGTATTGACCTTTTATACCCAATAACGTCCCTTCAATTAAGGCGGTTTTATCAAAATTAAGTGACGCTACTTTGACGGGATACTCCAACACCGGATATTCAATGTAAGTCTGCTGTTCGACATCACAGGCCTGTATTGCCTGCAGCCCAAAACGTTTCTGGAGCGCGCTAAGTTCTGGCGCCAGCCTATGCAGTAAATCATTACGTGATTCAATCAGATTGAGTTCGTTCACCTGGCCTTTCAACATGGTGCGCCAGTTTGTTTTATCCGCAATGTGCTGCTTAAACAACACTTCTACCAAACCAGACTGATAACGCGATTGCACGGTCAGTATCGGTAAAGCCTGCACTGCGCCCTGATCTATCCAACGCGACGGAACATTTTCGGCGCGCGTGATACCGACCTTAAGGCCGGATGAGTTAGCTAAATACACATAGTGTGTACGCATACAATTGCGTTCACCCCACTCCGGTTCACGGCAAGTACCCTGATGATAATGGCAGGTTTCAGGACTAACGATACAGCGGTCACATTGTGCTAACTTGATCATGCAAGGATAACAATAGCCCTGGTTAAAGCTCTTTTTGGTTGCTCTACCACAGTGAACACAGCCGATTTCACCACTAAACGACAGCCGTATTGTTCGCCCCAAATAGGGGTTAAGGGGTACCAGCTGATCCCCCAGGGGTAACTGGTAATTAACCGGCGCTGACAGCTCTACCTGCATTTTATGCAGGTTTCCCCGTGTATCTATCGCTTCCATTGATGACTTTTAACGGGATAGTTAGACTTAATAAAATTATTAATTAATACACTCATCTTTTTGTTTTTTCTGGATATATGCCGACACGAGGACTCCCGGACGTCTGCGAAACTTGATCCGTCTGGCTTTTACAGGTCTGCCCTAAATAACCTGCTCGCTCTTGTTCCGGCACATGCAAGGCTTCATAGCTGATAATCGCCTGCATACAGGTTTCCTGCTGTTCCTGAGTCAGTCGTTTGCCGTCCGGCCATTTCCCCAGTTCTAACGCCTGCTTTAAACGTTGATAAATTGTCGGGCTTAAATTTTGTGAAAACTCAGTAAATTGCTTAACCATATTAGCCTTTAACTCACTTAATCGGGTTGTAGGATTTAATTAAATCGGCGTAACATTTTTGCCATCAGCGCGAAAAAAATACCGAAGAACAATCCGGATAAATGCGCAGTATTGGCCATCGAACCAAGTCCTGCCCATTGTAGAAAATCAGTATAACCCAAAGCTAACCAACCCATCATAAGCCCCATCAGCGCGGCAGGAAAGCCGTAGGCATGGTCTGGCATGAGTCGATCCCACAACCAGCAATAGGCTAAAATCGCGTAGACAACACCTGACATACCGCCAAACCCGGAACCAGAGACATAGTATTGAGCAATATTGGAAAAAATAGCAGCACCAACGACCAGAAAAACCAGCAGAGAGCGCTCACCTCGCGTTTCGATTTGCAAGCCGAACACCCAAAGCATCAGCATATTAAAAACCAAATGCATAATACTGAAGTGCATAAAGATCGGCGTGATAAGACGCCAAACTTCGCCGCTTTCCAGCACATAGGCTGGAGAACCCACCCGCAGGACATAAAAGAGCGCCTGCCCGGACCAATAATTGAGCAGACTGATAATAACACTCGCCGCAACCAGCATTGTGACCAGAGGCGCAGCCTTTAGGTACTGCCATATATGCAGCAGCGACCAGCTGACCAGTGGCGATGATGCCTTTGCCGAAAGTTCCTCGGCGTTATGGCAAAGTTCGCCGGAAAGTAATCGTTCATAACCACTTTCCACCCGCGCCACATCACGTCTATCAGCAACCCACACCACCTGATTTGAGCCTAGCTCACTGATGCGGTGCGCCACTTCCTGCTCGCCTAAATATCGACTTAATGGTTGTAAGTTTTTCGACGCAGGTACAGCGAGTGCTTTTATCATTAAGCTTTTCATTCTCTATAGTTAACAGCTTCATCTGGGTTTAAGTTAACATCCACCCAAACTAAATTTTGGGGGTGAAGCGGGCCGGGTTGATCCATACGGTAGGCCATTAAGCGCCCACCATACACAGCACTGTAATCCAAACAGGCAATATTTTTTTGCACCAACTGTGGCTCCCCGGAACACCAGTAGTGCCCGACGAATAAAGGCACTTCTGACTCACCGTAACAGAGCAACCTATCACGGTCTTGCGCTTTTAGCTCTTGATAGTGTACATGCTCTGGCAAAGCGTCTGGCTGAAACACCAAATCGCCATAGGTTTTCGGCTCAGACACCCAGAATTTTGTACGAAAATAACGTCTATGCAAACCATCGCCACCAATAATTACCTCGTTATCAGGCAATAGCATACTGGTGCCGCGGGTCAGCCTGTTCACTAGCGAAAACTCTAAACTACTAAGTTCCGTAGTGCGCTGCAATAGTTCTGCCGATATTCGATGCGTTGCGTAGGTGGCTTTAAATTCGTGAATGAGGGATTGGTCCCAACAGGCATGTACCGCCCTAAAATGCTCGAACTCCAAAAATAACGGCAGTGCTTGAAACCACTGAATAAATTCGGTTAATTCTGACGGATATTTGGAAAATTGCTCCAACGTTTGATTAATCTGTTGAGTATGACGATCAGATCGCTCCCGCAAATAAGTGCGACCACTTTCCGGCTTAGCTCTAGTGTGGTATCCAATCACATTAATTTCATGATTACCGAGTACAATCTGAGCGCTTCCCCGCTCGACCATGCTGTAAACCAGGTGCAGCGTTTCCCTGATCTTCGGGCCTCGATCTACCAAGTCCCCCAGGAATACGGCCTGTCGGCGGGCATGCCGATAAACTCCTGATTGCTTTTGGTATCCCAAGCGCTCAAGGAGTTCCACTAAGGCATCGTAGCAACCATGGACGTCACCAATAATATCGTAACCTAGGGGTGAGTGTTTCACGATTAAGACATCTAACTCCCTAAACGACTACCCCAACCCAGCTTACTGCGGCAACTTTCATAAAAATCATGAGATAATGGGTGCACCAGGGTTAGCGGGTCATCCATTTTTCGGATAAACACTTCATCTCCAGGTGCTACGGTAAAATTATCATGTCCATCACAGCTAATTAGCGGATAAGTATCATGCAAATTACCTGGGACGATTTTAATCCGGCTATTACCATCCACCACCACCGGACGCGCCGTCAATGTGTGGGGAAACATAGGCACCAAGACGATAGCATCAAGACTGGGATGCATGATCGGCCCGCCACCGGACAAGGCATAAGCGGTTGAACCTGTTGGCGTAGAAACGATAATGCCATTGGAGCGCTGACTATAGACAAATTGATCATCGATATACAGCTCGAACTCGATCATACGTGCCGATTTTCCTGAACTCAACACAATATCATTTAATGCTTGGCCGTAACCATTTTGCTGCGGGCTTTGTTCGTTGGGTCTGATTTTTGTATGCAGCAAAAAACGCTCTTCAACAGTATATTTACCAGCAAACACTTCATCCAACTGGAGTTCAAGTTCGTCCGGTGAAATATCTGTTAAAAAACCGAGCCCACCTCTATTCACGCCAACTACCGGCACCCGGTTCTTAGCCAATGCCCGTGCGGCAGTGAGCATGCTACCATCCCCCCCGACCACAATCGCCAGGTCACATCCACTACCCAGTTCATCGTGTGTATGCACAGGAAGGCCATGTTTCGGTAAAGCTTTTGCTGCGTGACTCTCTAACACCACCTCTAGTTTGCGACCCCTCAGGTAGCTCACCAGCTGTTTGAGGGTATCGGCAACTTCCGCATTCGCTTCTCGACGCCCCACAATACCTATCGTTTTAAATTTATGCATGAGATTAATCGCCTAATCAATAGAGGGATGCGGCTAAAATTCGGTTGATCGGTATAATATAGCGATGCGTCCCTCATCTCAAAATAAACCGCTTGTTAAATTTGAAAATTAATGAGTTATCAAATTACTCCCCAGCAAATGTGTGATGATTTGGTCTGGGCTGTCACCAGCCCCCATCTCATGGCCCTTAACCAAAATCTGACCACCATCCCCGCACCCGCTGAACTATATAAATAGCTTACTACCGACAAGCATAAGGAACGTCTAAGCCAATACTTATCGGAAAGCAAACCAACTCGGTTAGGCGTTTACTTTGAAATGCTCTGGCATTATTTTTTAGAGGAGCATTCATCTTTTGAACTTATCTCCCATAACTTGCCCGTGCGCAATAACGGCCAGACTTTGGGCGAATTTGATTTTATTTATTATTGCCGACAACGCCAACGTTATATCCATCTGGAAACCGCCGTTAAGTTTTATCTCGGCAGACAGGGAAATCGGCAGACCCCTTCAAGCTGGTCGCAATGGATAGGCCCTGGCTGCAAAGATCGTCTCGATATCAAACTAGAGCAAATGCTAGACAAACAGAGTCAATTATCTTTAACACCGGAAGGAGCGGAACTGATTGGTGCGCTTAACATTACCGACCTGCACCCAGAAATCTGTCTGAAAGGCTATTTTTTCTACCCCCTTGACGCCAACTGTGCGGCACCCGGGCAATCCTCCACAACCCATCTGAGTGGCTATTGGTTAAAACGAAGCCAACTTGAACTCCTGCCGCCAATGGGATTATGGAAGATACTTGATAAACCGTCTTGGCTCTCCCCCACTCATCACGTCGAGGAGCGGGAAATCTTAGATCATGCTGCTCTTGAAAAAAATCTGGCCGCTTATTTTGCCGTTAACCAGTTCCCTCTTATGTTAGCGCTTTTGTCTCCTGAGCAGCAGTGCTTTAACGAGCAAGCACGTTATTTTGTTACTCAGGATAATTGGCCGGATTTGCACAGCTAGCACGTAGCCGAGCCATTTTCTTCTGCATCCCTCGTAAGCCTTGTAATCCACCCGTATGAATGGCAACAATGCGAGCCCCGGGCGCAAAGTAATCCTGCTCCAGTAAACGAAATATGCCATAGAACATTTTGCCCGTATAAATGGGTTCCAGAGGAATTGGAGAGAACGTGCTCCAGTCATCCATAAAACGCAGCAATTCAGGGCTGAGTTTTGCAAACCCTCCACAGTGGAAATCATGTAAAATCTCCCATTGAACTGGCCGAGTGACTGCTGCGTCCTGCAACCAACGCATCACTTTGCCTTCAATATCCAGCAACCCTTTCAACGCACAAAAGCCTAGTACCTTTGTCTCTGGCTGCCTTAACCCAGAAACCAAACCCGCCAAGGTCGCGCCAGTACCACAGGGAACACAAAGATAATCAAACATTGATGTTTGCTTTTCAATCGCCTGAGCAAGTTCAGCACAACCTTTGAGCGCCAACTGGTTAGCACCACCTTCGGGAACCAGATAACAAGGTTCAAAACCCCGCGTTATCTGATCAAGAAATTGTCCTTCAAATCGGCGCTTATACTCTGCACGCGACAGATAAATTAGTCGCATCCCCCAGTCTGTAGCGTCTTGTAAAGTTGGGTTTAGCGGCTCACTTACCTCACCTCGGATCATGCCGATGGTCTTTAGCTGATATTGATTTCCGGCAAAGGCCAATGCATGCAAATGATTGGAATAGCCACCGCCAAAACTCAGGACAGTCCGGTAACCCTGGGCTTTGGCCTCTTGCAGATTGTATTTTAGTTTGTACCACTTATTACCGGATATTTGAGGATGCGTTAAATCAGCGCGCTGCACAAAAAAATTAACGCGTTTTTTCACCAATAATGGATGTATGACTCGTTCTAGGGCTGACTCAACAGCTTGATCTAACATTTGTAGGTAGGCTGTCTAGTAAGAACTCATTGCATCTTTTGATTGTTTAAGCTGATGCGTTTTGCACATTTCGCTATAGCCTGTAACGAACTCTTTCGGGTTATCGACACGATCAATCACGACATTACAGGAGCACCCCGTAGATTTTCCCGCGTGGCAAACCGGATCCTTATAATGCTGGTACCAAGCCAGATATTTCGCTTCGCTGACGCCACAACGTTTAGCCCAGAACTCCGTCGGACTTTCAATATAACGACTGATTTGATCAAGCTTTAAGCTGTAACTACCAACCCCCGCCTGAGTGACAATCAACTCTACTCCTGAGTTAATTAAATCCAACTGAAAGGCTAACAGGTCAGCTTGTTTTTCCTCTTCAACGCTCTCTTTCAACTGTTGCATTTCTTCCTGTAATTGGCGCTCATTTTCCTGGCAATAACTCAATTCCAACTCTTTAGCGCCAAGCTGCTCCGTAAAGCTATCACTCATTGCGGCCAATGCTTTTTCCTGTTTGGCCTTATATTTTTCTGCAATCAAGTCAACATGTTGTTTATTCTGTAACTTAATGCTGTCCAAACTCTGCTGTAATTCTATATTTTGCCGTTTAACTGCGTCAATTTGACTCTCCAATTGGCGCACGGTCTCATCCCGTTGCTTGTGCAACTGCTTAATCTTACTCTCGTACTTATAACTTAGAGTTGCTTCAATATTTTTAATCAGCTCCTGATGAAAATCGTCGCTAAACAATTGACTGATATCATCTCCGGTGTCAAGACTGGGAACTCCTCTATGATGTGCATTGACGCCATAACGACGTCTGTCACCACCATCGTAAAGTCCCAGCTTATTTCTTTTTACCGAGTCACGAATCGAGGTTAAGACCGCTAGCTCGTGCTTGCCAGCATCCCAAAGAGAGTTCTTATATTCTTTTTCGCAAGTCTTTTGCGTTACCAATAGAATATTACCTTGTCCTAAATCAGGGCCAGCTACGGCATTGCGGGTTAACGCATGTAACGGCAAGTCCCACTCTTTAATCACATGTCCGTGCTTATCAAACCGGATATTAAAGAGAACAACGGTATTTAACGTAAGATAAGAACCTACCGTGATATAGGCAGCCCGGCATTCCTTTTTCGCATATTCAGGAATACCCACGACGCTTTCTAAAACCGCTTGAAACTCGACATAGAGAATTTCCTTGACGACCTGATTGCCCTCAAAGAAAAATACCGCCTCTGCAAAATATTTATCCTGTCCTAATACCATCAATAACCCAACACAGCTAACTCATCAAATCGCGTCCATCGGTGTAACGCATACATTCACAAATTATAGCCCAAGAATCGCAATACACCTGTGAATCTGCACGAAAGACTGAATTCCCTTTTTACAAAGTTCTGTGCACTAACAGGTAAGAATTCTGATTGGTCAATCGGTTAGAATTTACAGGCAATATCATTCGACCAAACCTGTTAGTACAACATTCAGTTTCGGAGGATAAAGTTTAAGATGTGGCAATGACCGTAGCAGCCTTTAATTGATGACAGAACTCATTACCGGTATATGAAAATATTAACGTAACCAATGAGTTAGCATCGTTACAAGTTACTATAGTGTTTACCAAAACCTTGCCATTTTAAAAGCTAAATAGAGGTATCTCTAAACCCTCGTAAACAAGGAGTACTTCATGGAGCAACTCATCATTGACCCAGCCGCACGATTAGCCATGTGTGGAGCAGCAGTATTTTTTATGACTGGACTGATAACCGGCGTATGGAAGTATTATGGAATCCGCACCAGCCCAAAAGCTGAGGCGCCCTATTACACAAACATCGCCCATCGAGCCGCGCTACTATACTCTTTCTCGGCAATTTTGTTGGCGATATTTGCCAGCCTTAGCGCGTTGCCCTACTGGCTGAACCTTAGTTCAGTGGCAGTGCTTTTATTCTTTTTTTCTTCGGCGATACTGCGTTATATACAGCTGGGCATAAAGAACGAAACCGAAAACCAGCATCTGAATCCAGGCAACCCTACCGGCGAGCTGGTTTTCCTATCTTTACTGATTTTAGGTGAAGTGGGCGGCTTTCTGGTACTAATGATTGGTTTTGTGATGCGATTGCTGCAAAACTAGCACCAAGTAAAAACCACAAGAGGCGCCATTGACGTACCGAATATCGGCTGCCTAGGGGCGAGTGTTGACTAATGTTGCCGATATACACTTTCCCATCGCGACGTACAAACTTTCTGGTGTATTATTTGTTACAAACCAATGCGCAAAAGTGGTTTCTGCCATCCGTCTATAAGTGCGCCAGCGCGCCTCCACCCTTACCAGTTGCATCAAGATATTATCGGTAGGTAGCCCTAATCAGAGGATGCTGGTTCCTCTAGATCATCATTGAATACCCCCGCCTGAACTGGATTCTGAACGGCTGGTGCCGGATTTTGATTAAACCATAATCTGGTGACATCCGGCCGCGAATAGTGTCCCGCTGGATCAGCGGCAATTTTCGCCAGATTAATGACGTTTAAATCAATCTCCGCGTAAACGATACCCTCTTGCGTTTCAGGAAGTGCTTCACACAACTCTCTACCATCAGGCCCATAGATCATGGCATAGCCACCACCCAGATTGAAAGGTTGTATCGCACCAGTGACGCTCGACATCAGTTCCTGAGCTTTCTCATCAAAAACGGACGTTGGTGCGAGCACGAAACATTGACCCTCTGCCGCATAAAGTCTACTGGCCGCACCGTTAACCTCTTTGCCCAGCGCGTAAGCGAGATCAGGATTGATACAGAAAGCTGGCCAAGCGGCGATATGAATCTGCTCGCGCTGTGAATACATGGCATATTTGCTCAAAGGCTGCAGATGTTCCCAACAGCACATGGCGCCGATGCGGCCAATAGGCGTTTCAAAAACACTCAGATCCGAACCATCACCTTCGCCATAAACCATGCGCTCTGCCATAGTCGGCTTTAACTTACGCCTTGAAGCAATGGTCTTTCCTTGATCATCGATAATCGCCTGTCCCAGATAGAGGCTACCCTGATCATATTCGCTGTAACCACTGACCACGTAAATGTTGTTGTCTGCCGCCGCCTGGTTAATCCGCTGTGCTTGCTCACTGTTTAAATCCAGAGAACAACTCTGATATTGTGCGAATCGCTGAAAATTAGTAAAAGGCCCATCAACCCACACCCAGAAAGGATAACCGGGTAACCACGCCTCACCAAAGGCGACCAGTTTTGCACCATTTTTTGCTGCTGCTTCAATCAAGCCAATGGCCTTATCTACACTGGCCTCCAACTCAAACCAAACTGGTGCCGCCTGCACAACCGCCACTTTTAAAGGAGCACCCATCATATCAATACCTCACTTTTAACGTTTACACGTCGCAACAATGACTTCTTTTATCGTTAATCTTACATTGGCATCTTCCGCAGACGAAGAACTACTGCACACTCCAGCTATAATCCCTGCCGCTGCCATCGAATACGTTTGCTTGGCCTGTGGATCCTCTCCTATATAAGCAGCTCTTAATCTACCTAAAAGAAAAATGACATTCTTTCGCAGAGAAGAATAAAAGTTTTAAAAAAGCGAACTAACCAGGTCAGTTCCGATACTGCCAGCAGATATTTTAAATATCTAGACAATAGAATTCTGAAAATTAAGTTTGGTTGCGCACATCTCTCGGTCCCCGCCCAAAGCGTTTTTTAAATAATGTACTGAAGTGCGAGAGGCTGTTAAAGCCCCATTTCAACGCAATATCAGTAATAGACCGGTGGTCAGCGGCTGCATTTTGTAGCTCACGGTGGCAATTCTCAAGACGAATATTGCGCACATACTCGCTCACGCCAATACCCTGCCCTTCAAATAATTTATGGATGTAGCGTTTTGAAACATTCAACGCCAGAGCTATTGAATTGACGGAGAGTTCTGGATCCCAAATATGGCGGTGAATATAGCTTTTGATCACCTCCACTCTATTACCCTCTGAAAGATATACCTGATCATTGTTATTCGTTAATGCATTCATCAGCGCACCAGAAACCAGGTTAAGAACTGATTCACCTA
>Ga0070727_10001689_pt1 | contig 22723 bp, 19 predicted proteins | sample tdAd472_FD_66722 | JGI IMG/M metagenome (GOLD analysis project Ga0070727, IMG submission 66722) | Marine sediment microbial communities from the Atlantic coast under amendment with organic carbon and nitrate - tdAd47.2 | ecosystem: Environmental > Aquatic > Marine > Coastal > Sediment | place...
CGTTCTGGAACCCCGCGAGCATGTAGCCAAGCGCCGTATGGGCGTTCGGGTTGAACAGATCCCCGGTGGAGTGTGCCCGATACCTTCCCTCGAGCGCCTCCGCGAGCTCGGACGGCAGTCGGATCGCGAGGACATCGGGGTCTTCACGGCCAGTGGCTTCTGCGAAGTCGCCTCGGATCCGTGTCTGATCTCCGCCCCCAAGGGGGATGAACGCGAACCCGGCTTCGATGAGGGGCCGCACGTGCGCGGCCAGGACGAGAACAGCCGAATCGCCAAAACGGAACAGCGTCCCGGTCCCCTCAAATGCGCGGACCTGCCCGTCGTCCCCGACGATTGGGATGGAGCCGTTCCCTATGTAGTCCGCGAGCGCCCGAATCGCCTTGCGCTCGAGCAGGGTGAGGTCCTCGAAGGTCCTCTGTTCGGGGGCGGGATCCAGGGAGGGGTCGTTGCTCAAGCGGTGCTCCGGCGACGTCCTGCTGACGACACGAGTCAGAGCCGTCAGGATAACGCTGGCTGCGGCGACCCACTCGAGCTATGTGTCCCGGGATGGATCAGCCGGAAGAGCCGAGGGGCAGCCCATGCCCGCGCTGCGGGGCAACGGCCGGCGTTGTCGTCAGCGCTCGCGGAGTGTCGGCGCACGCCGGCCCGCACCCGGATGTGCTGCGAGCTCTCCGCGCCGAGCTTCGTGGCGTTCGAGGCGGTGAGCATCTCGCTCTTGGACGCGACCTAGGCGCCCTGAGCTCTGCCGGTGCGCGCGCTCTTCTGGACGTGATTCGGGAGCTCAGGCAGCAGATCCGCAGCGAACGCAGCAAGCGGCGGCGTGGAGACTTCTTCACGTAGTGCCGGCCCCTGGCCGCGCCAGGCGAGCTGGATCGGCTTGCCGGCCGCCTGTGCCATGCCGGCACGAGGGTGGCTGTCGAGCTCGGTGTCGCTGCGGGTGAAGGCGCCGTAGCCCAACCTGCCGACGCGGATCAGCAGGAGGTTGAGCGGCGTCGCGTGCCTACCTCAGGCGAGGGACTGATCTCCCGAGCAACTGGAGCCTGCCCCTGGGGCGCCTGGCGAACCCGGCCGGGCTGCTTGCGCTCGACGGATCACCGATCCAACGGTCTTGTGGGTCCACGAGCCGCCTCTCTTGCTTGGGACCCCCTCCTCGTTCAGCCTCCTGGCGATTGCACTCCTTGACTCCCCCGTTCGGTTCAAGGCCAGAATGCGCGCAACTATCGCCGACTCGTCCCCTGACCGCCGAAGAAGGAGGCGACCCTCGCTATCGCGCTGGCGCGTACGCTCCCAGCCATAGGGCTCGCCACCCAGGATCGCGCCCTGCTCCTTCAAATGGGCCAACGCTTCCCGCGTCCGCTCCCCAATCGCCTCTCGCTCCCACTCCGCCACGCTGGCGAGGATGCGAAGAACCAGTCGCCCGCTTGCCGTTCTCGTGTCGATCTGCTCGGCAACCGAGAACAGCGCGAAGTCCTCACCGAACCACCTGTCGAGGAGCAGGCCCAGGTCACGCACGCTGCGCGTTGCACGGTCCAGCTTCGTCACGAGTAGCCCCTCGGCCGCGCCCGCGTCGAGCTGTGAAAGAGCTCGCTGCAGACCGGGGCGGTCGAGGCTCTTGCCCGACGCCCCACGGTCCTCGATGACCTCGACCACGTCCAAGTCGTAGAGGTCGGCATATCGGCGGCACCGCTCGGCCTGAGCCTCCAGACTACAGCCGTTGTCCCCTTGTCCCTGCGTGCTGACCCTCGTGTAGGCCACCACCTTCAGCCGCTCCATATCGCCCTCCGTAGACGACATGTGTTGCTCGTGGCGGCCCGGTTGTGGAGGAGAATCCGTCCCGAGACGGTCGGCACGGGACGGGAGGGACGTAAGTCTCGCAACCTCGCCGCAGGCGATCACGACCATCCCCGTGCCAGCACCCGGGGCTGCTCAAGGCTTGGCCGCAGTGCTACGAGGACGTCTGGCACGCCAAGCGCTGCCAGGACGGGAGCGCGGTGCTTCCTAGTTGGCGCCTCGGGCCTCCGATAGCGCCCAGGGGACCAGATCCTCGGCGACCTTGGCTTGGACCTGACTCGCTGTAAGCCCGCACTCGAGCAGACCCCTAGCGAAGAGCCGCAGGGAAGCGAGCACGTCTGCGTGCATGTTGTGGTGGGCGAGGTAGCCGACGTTCCGGCCGATCCCTATCACCCACTTCGCCGTCCAATCGCCCTCGCCCGGGGGTCCCTCGTACTCCGGCAGTCGGGAGAGATCACTCGCGGTGCCGGCACAGAGCCCTCGCAGCTCGCGGAGAAGGTAGGGAGAGAGGGTGTCTGTTGGTGGGAGCTCAATGAGCTCGGAAGCCGACAGGACCGCCCGCACGGTCGGCTGCCACTCATCCAGGCTGCTCCTGGGCAACGCTATGAACCACGACGCCAGATCCCCTCCCGTGCTGATCTCTGGGAGATCCCCGAGGGCCTCTTGCGCCGCCTCGTGGTCCAGATAGGCCGCGAGCCGCAGCCTGTCCTGACGAAGATCCCCCGTGGCAACTCGTTCCCTCAACCACCGTGCTTCCTCGCCCGCACGGAGGAGCGCCTGCACATAGGCTCTCCCCGCCGCTAGGTCTCCGGTTGAGTGCCAACGTCGTTCGAGATCGCGCAGCCCAGCGTCGCTCATGCAGGGATTGTGGGCTTCGTGGGCAGGCTAGACAAGCTCCGCCCTCGGGCGGAGGCGGATCGCGAACTCCTTCCCTCCTAGCTTGATCGGCACTGCTTCCTTCGCGCGCTGCGCGCGCCGCCTGTGCTTCTCCAGGCGGGCCAGTACGCTCCGCAGGATCGGCGCGCGGATGCTCACCTCGAGCGCATCGACTCCCTGTCCCACCACTCTGACGCGCTCTGCTGGCTCGTTGACTGAGGGCGACCCCGGGGTGGGCGTGGGGGCGGGGATGGCATTTACCCCCCCCGTAGTACAAGGGCGGTCGCCAGTCTGGTCCGCATCGTCGGGAAGTCGCTGGGCGCTGATAGACTTCGATACGTCCACGCCGCCCTCCTTGCTTCGGTGAGCGTGGTCCTAAGAGCGCGATGCTGTGCCGGCATCGCGCTCTCCCCTTTTTAGCCGGAGCCGCCGACGAGCTGTGGTGCTTCCACGGCCTCAAGGATGCCGCTCCACCAACGGTGGGCCACCTGAACAGGGCCTGCGACGCAAGAGTCTTTGGCCGGCAAGAGGCGTCTCGCTCCAGTCGTCCCCACAGCCGTCTCAGCTGAGCTGAAGACACCCGCAGGACCTGGTGCTATCCGGTTGCGCCGCCCCCACCCGGAGCCTTACCCGCACCTGGCTGAGCGACCCTGGACAGAAAGCCAGCGATCCTGTCCGAGGCGCCCTCGCCCAACGCCGGCCGCAAGCTACCCAGGAATGCCGAGGGGGCTGTCGCCGCCGTAGGGTCGTCGCCAATGACCTTCTCAAGGACGAGCTGGCAGACAGCCTGACCCGGAGCGAGCTCCAGGGGAACTTCTGCCAGGTTGGTCATCTCGAGCGTGAGGACGCCCGAATACGTGGGATGGACGCCGGTGGCCGTCGCCACGATCAAGCCACGACGACCGAGGCGACTGCGACCAACGACTGTCGCCGCGAGATCCCGAGGGAGGCGAATCCACTCGAGCGTCGTCGCGAGCACGAACTGCCCGGGGTGGACGAGCAGCTCAGAGCCGAGGGGGACGTAGAACTCCTCAAGTTGGGCCGGCTGAAGCTGCTCGTTGCCTATGTGAGTCACGTTGGCGCGGCGGGTGGAGGCGAAGCGACAGCCGAGCCGGAGGTCAATCGAAGAAGCGCCCTCTCGCAGCTGCTCTTCCTGCGAGAACAACGGCGTGATGACCAGCTTCTTCGCCGGGTCGGCTTCCTCGAGTCGTGCCTTGATTGCTTTGCCGTTGAGCACGCCCACGTCAGCTCTCCAACCCGAACCGGCGCCTCAAATCGCTTGCCTCCAGCCCCTTCATCGCGAGCTCCGAAACCGCACGGCTGCACCGCTGCTCACTCCAGCCGAACTGCTCAGACCAGGTGGAGTTGGCCCGCTGCCTTCCGATCCCGGCTGAGAGGAAGGCGAAGGCGACCAGCTCATGGCTCTGATACTCGTGCTCGGCAGCAAGGAGGTAAGGGTCGGGAGGAATCAGAAGTTCGATCCGCTCTCCGGCAGAGATGACGTGCTCGGCGAACCCAGGGCATGAGCTCGGGCTCGGAATCTCCGCTTCGGTGATCGAGAGCAGACGCTCGAGAAACTCGCCGTCCGGTGCCAGAGCCTCTGCGGCGATCTTCAAGGCAGGGTCCTCGTGAACGGGACAGGTTAGTTGGGAGGGAGGCAGCGGTGGGAAGGCAGCAAGGACTGGAGCGAGGTCCGGTTGCTCCCACCACCTCTTGAGCCCGGCAGAGATTCCCTCCAGCCGAATGCACGAGCTTGGGTACCCCGGCGTCCCCTCGGCCTGCCAAATGATCGGCAGCGTTGCTCGGTAGGCGGCGACGAACGCGGGACCGAAGAGCCTGACGCCGCACAGATCGCAGAACATCTCCTCCGCCCAGCGCCCCAGAACATCGGTGGCCTTCTTCTGGACTTCCGGGTCGGTGCCCTCTGGCGCTACCTCAACGACGGCTTGTCCGAGCGCGCTCGCGGCGAGAACGGAGACGACCCGTCGTTGGAAGACTGGATGGCCGAGCTCATGGCCGAGGATCGCGAAGAGTCCGAAGTTGCTGACCTCGGCAGATGGGCAGAACACGCAGAAGGAGTTCGCCAGAGCCTTCGCGCCAGGGAGAAGGCTTCTCCCGCTCTCACCGCCCCAGCTGTTGATCGAGAACCCGTACTCGCTGCCAGGGCGGAGCATCAGGCTGGCTGAATCTACGCCGAGGAGTTGAGCGGCCAGCCCTTCGAAGGGGCGAACGATCTCGAATGGGAGACGGCTCGAGTGCACGCGTGAGAGGAGATAGAGCAGCTTGTGGAGCTGCACGAGTTCGTAGACGACCGTCGCCAGGGAGTCGAGGCGTTCGTCGTGAGGCACTTGATCCGAGAAGAACTCTGGGGCGTCGGGCAACGCCTCCAGGCTCCCCAAGTGGCTCTCTGCTCGCGCGGCAATCTCCGCCAAGACCTCGGTGGGCAGACGGAACGCGAACTTTCGAGCCTGCAGGCGCGCGATTTCTCGACGGATCGCCGATCCGCGCTCACGAGCTGCCTGGAGCCAGAAGAGGCTCTCTGGATCGAGGTCTTCTGCGCTCAAGTCGCTCGGCTCGGCCGCGCACTCGCGGCGAGCCGGCGAAACTCCCTCAGCGCGGTACGGTTCAGATCCTTGAAGAGCTGAAGCGCAACCTCGACGGCTTCCCTGTCTGCCTCCGCATCCTCCTCGAGCGCCTTCAGGCAGCTGACAACTCGCTCGAGGTCGTTCCGAGCCACGAGGAGTGCCGCCGGGGGGGAGGAAGGCGGTAGGTCCGGTTGAGCGAATCCGGTCTTGGCGTACGCGACTGGGGAGTCGGCTTGCTTGCGCCGAAGACTCCACTCGACCCATGAGCGACCGAGCTTGAGCGAACTGCGCTGCGCCTCGGTCAGAGCCTGACCGATCAAGAAGGCACGGAGAGCCCGTCGAACGTCGTCGGCCGCCGCAGCAGCACCAACGGAGTCCGCTCGCTTGAGAAGGCTCTCACCGTTGCCCATCAGTTCCACTCCTCGATCATGCCCAGATGGAGGCCGAATGGCAACGTAGCCCGAGACCCTGACATCTCGGCGATCTAACTCGCTGCAACTGTTCGGCTTGCGCGCGCAAGTCGATGCGCCATCATCACTTATGCCGTTTCCGAAACCTGAGCAGGGAACGGCTTGTGGCTGCCTCAAGAGGCTCTGGGCAACTCACGGAGGGCGAGTAGGACTGCTCGAACCTCAGGTGGCGGCGCGAGCAACAGGGTTCGAAGACCGTCCAACTCTTCCAGCAACGCGCCGAATGCGTTCGCCACGGTGTAGCGGCGTTCGTCGTTGAGGTTCAGGGGGAAGTAGTCGGTGGATTGAGCTGCGGACGTACCGAGAGCCAGGACCGCGAACGCGGCCAGAGTGCGAAAACGCATGACGAGTTCCTTTGTGAGTTCCTGCGCCGCAACCCTCGGGTGCGGCGTGGTCTTCCTTGGCCTTGGGCCAGCCCCCCTCTTCCACGGGCTGATCCCTTCCATAGCCCATGACGCGGCGCTTCCACGTTGACTTGCGCGGCTTGCAAAATTCCTGTCACGTTTCGGGACGCCGGCCACAACCGAAATCAAGTATGTGACTTAGCGCGCGTGAACAGGCCGCGCAGGCTCCCCAGGTCTGGGCAGTCCGCCTCGGGTCGGGGGCCTGCACTAGAATCCGTGGGTGATCGACCGGATTCAAGGACAGGTGCTTCACGTCGGGCCCGAGAGCGCCGTGATCGACGTCAACGGGCTCGGCCTGCGGGTGCTGCTCAGCCCCAACGACGTCGACTCGCTCCCCCCACCCGGCGCCCAGGCGCGGGTGTTCACCCACCTGGCGGTGAACAAGAACGACTCCACCCCCCGCCTGTTCGGCTTCACCAGCGAAGAGGGGCGCGAGCTGTTCTTGCTTCTCTGCGGGGTCGCCGGAATCGGCCCTAGCACCGCGCAGTCCATGCTCAGCGCTCAACCAAGCCCGGGAGAGGTCGCCGCCGCGATCGCCCGTGGCGACGAAAAGGCGATCAAGGTCAAGGGCGTGGGCACGAAGCTCACCAAGCGTGTGATCAGTGAGCTGCGCGACAAGCTCGACGGACTGGCCGCGCGCACGCTCACGGGTTCGTTCAAGCGACCGAGCGCCGCTCCTGTGGGCTCCCCGGCCGACGACGCGCTGCGCGCGCTGCGCTCGCTGCAGTTCGATCCAGACGAGGCGCGCCGGCTGCTCGAGGAGGTCGTGGGCCAGCTCCCGCAGGCCTCGGCCGACGAGCTCGTGCGCGCCGTCCTCGTGCGGGCCTGAGCCTCCCGCCGACCCATAAAGCATGCAGATTCCGCGCGATGCCTCTATACCTGAGGTAGAGGCAGGAGGATCCCCCCATGGACTTCGCCAAGGTCCCGGTCAGCGCGCGAGCAACGCGCGTCCACCGGCTGTTCGAACTGGTCGCCAATCGCGGAGTCCGCTCGAAGGACTCCCTCTTCGGCAAGCTCCGCCTCGGCGGTCGCCGCGCGGACTACGACGACGAGAACTACACCTTCCATGGCGGGCCCGCCGACGAGCTCCGCCGCCAGCACTTCGACAAGAGCCTGCGCCTGCTGTGGAAGGCCGAGCGCAGCGCGCCCTTCCTCCCCTTCAAGGACGCCAACCCCCTCGAGCGCGCGATCAGCGACCAGGCGCTGAAGGCGCTCTCGCCTGACGAGCGCGCGGTCGTCGAGCGCATGTCGAGCGACGCGTTCAAGGCGCTCCTCCGCCGGGAGTACACCCTCCGCGAGCGTCAGGCGCTCGTGAGCCTGCTGAGCGCCGTCGGTCACGGCGAGGCCTACGCCTGGCTCGTCGCCAGCGAAATGATCGGCAGCCTCAAGAGCACCGGGGCGAAGGCGGCTGCGACCGCGCAGGTGCTGGAGGAAGCCAAGCACTTCGTCGTCTTGCGCGAGCTGGTCCTCGCCTTCGAGCTCCCCGTCCCCCGGCTCACCGCCTGGGAATACCTCCTCCTCGAGGGCGTACTGCGCATGGACGGGCTGGAGAAGCTGTTCGGCATGAACGTGATCGTGGAGGGGATCGCGCTCTCCCTGTTCGGTGCCCTGGGCCACCTGCCCGGCATGGAGGTGTTGAAGCTGTTCCACCTCGACGAGGCGCGCCACACCGCGCTCCCGCAGAACTACTTCAAGGTGTTCCCAATGAGCGCCTGGCAGCGGCACAACCCTTTCGCCCGGCTCTCGCGCTTTCGCCTGATCGTGGGCGCGCTGCCGCTGATCTTCGCCCTCGAGGACGACATGGCCGAGCTCGGCCTCGACGCCTTCGAGTTCGGTGGCTCGGTGGTGCGTAAGGTCGCCGGGCTCGCCAAGCGAGTAGGGTTCTTCTTGCCCGTCCCCCTGGACGGCTTCGTGAGCAGCCTCGACATGGTGTTCAACGCCTACTGCCGCCTGACCCGCCCCGAGCACAGCTACCGCAAGTTTAGCGGCGTCGAGACCAGTCACCGCTCGGTGCGAGGGGTCGAACGCGAGATCCTCGGAGCCTCCCTCGTCGGCGCCTAGCAGCCCGTTGAAGGACGGCTGGCAAGGCGCGAGGAGCGAGCAGCTGTCAGCATCGCGAACGACGAGCAACGAAGTCGCCTGGGTTTGCGAAGCAAATCCTGGCGATCGAGGTGCCCGGCGCAGCCGGGCTCCGAAGACCAGCCGCTCTTCAACGGGCTGCTAGCCGCCGGCCAGAGAACCTTGGGCTGACGTGCTGACCCAGTAGACTGCAGCCCCATGAAGCGGATCCTCCCCCTGGCCTGCCTGGTGCTCTGCGCCTGCAGCACGCCCCCACCCCGGGAAGAGGTCGCTGGCCTCTTGCGAGAGCTGGGCGGCAGCACCCAACGCCTCGACCTCGACGCCTTCCTCGGGCACGTCCAGGATCCTCAGCACCGCGAGGCGATCTCGCAGAGCCTGGCCCCCGACTTCGCGCGCTTGAGCCGGGTGCCCCGCGCCCACTACGTGCTCGACGCCATCGAGGAGGGTCCCACCTCGGGGACCTGGTGGGTCACGACCCACTACAACCGCTACGCCGAGACCAGGGACGGCGGCCTGCACTACGAGCAGGGCAGGGTGTTGCTCGAGGTCGAAGAGCTCGACACAGGCAAGATCGGCCTCCGCCACCGCTGGGCCGAAGACCTCTACCAGGTCGAAACCGACCAGCCCGGGTTCGTCGAGCGCTCCGCCGAGGTCGGCCTCGAGGGGCGCCACACCCCGCACACCCCTTACGGAGACCAGGTGCTGATGCGCCCGGGCCTCTTCTCAGGTGCCGGCGCCAGCGCTGGCGACTACGACCAGGACGGAGACCTCGACCTCGTCGTGGGCGACGGCGCGCGCGCCCGCGTGCTGCGCAACGACGCCGGCCAGTTCACCGACGTCACCGACGAGCTGGCCGTGGGTGAGCAGAGCCTCGTGCGCGGCGCCTACTGGCTCGACTACGACGGCGACGGCTGGCTCGACCTGTTGTTCACCCGCGTAAAGCTGCCCCCTGTGTTGCTGCGCAACGAGCGCGGCACCGGCTTCGCGGACGCGTCGGCCCTGCTGGGCGATCTGCCCCTCGTGCAATACGAGTCGGCGGCCTTCGCCGACGTCGACGGCGACGACGACCTGGACCTCTACCTCGTCGTCTACGGCGACTTCGAGAAGAGCTCCTGGGCCTACCCGCTCTACGACGCCACCGACGGCGAGCCCGACCTGTTCCTGCGCAACGACGGCCCGGCGGGCTTCGTCCGCGTCGAGGCCGACTGGGTCCCTCGCGGCTGGGGACTGGCGGCGGCCTTCGGCGACTACGACGACGACGGCGACCCCGACCTCTACGCGGTCAACGACTTCGGCGTCAACTACCTCCTGCGCAACGACGGCGACTGGACGTTCACGAACGTCACTCAGGAGGCCGGCGTCTCCGATCAAGGCTTCGGCATGAGCGCAGCCTTCGGTGACCCCGACGCGGACGGTGACCTCGACATCTACGTTGCCAACATGGGCAGCGGATCACGCTGGGTGTTCGAAGACCCCGACTTCCCCCTCCCCTGGGTAGCCGACCTGTTCCTGCGCGAGTTCGTGCGTCAGGAGATGTACAAGGTCACCCGCGGCAACTCCCTGCTGCTCAACCAGGGCGAGGGGAGCTTCGTGCAAGCCGCCGCCGACCTCGGTGTCGAGCGCGCCGAGTGGGCCTGGGGCGCCAACTACTGGGACTACGACAACGACGGCGACCAGGACATCTACTGCCCCAACGGCTACATCACGGGGACCGACGGACCCGACGAATGAGTCGCGCTGTTCCGCAGTTTCGGTCGAAACTGGTTCGAAATGGGACTCGAAGGCAAGACCTTCGCGCTGGGCACGCACTCGGTCTCCGGCAACGAGCACAACTACCTCTTCCGTAACGAGGGCGAGCACTTCGTCCCCCGCGGCTGGGTCGAGGGGCTGGCCTCCAAGCACGACGGACGCGGCTGGGTACCCGCCGACTTCGATCGCGACGGCGACCTCGATGTGTTCCTCGTGAACAACAACGGTCCCTGGCAGTACTTCGAGAACCGCCTCCCCGCCCGCTCCTGGCTGACCGTGAACCTGCAAGGGCGCGGCGCGAACACGTTCGGGGTCGGCGCACGAATCACCGTCGAGGTCGCGGGCGCGACTCAGGTGCGCGAGATCCACCTCGGCTCGGGCTACCTCTCCAGCCCACCCCCCGAGGCGCACTTCGGGCTCGGCGACGCCGAGGCCGTAGACCGGATCGTAGTCCGCTGGCCCGACGGACAAACGCAGCGACTCGAAGACGTGAAGGCCTGCCAGGTCCTCACGCTGCGCCACCCCTCGAACGAGCGCTAGCGCGTTTCCTCTCGAGGCTCGCCTGGGCAGGATCTGCCCAGCTGCGCGCGGCCGGCGCACGCCAGGCACGCCCGCGCCGGGGCTAAGCCCTTCCCAGGCGTGGGGAGCCCGCGGAACGCGGCGTGCCAGCGTGAGCGTGGAGGCCCCATGATCCTGACCACTCTGGTTCGCGACGTCCGAGAGTCCCTGCAAGCGATCTACGACGAGCTCGGCTGCCGGCACCTGCTCTCGATCTACGACGGCGCCCTCTGCTACGAGCTCCGTACGCGAGGGCTGAGCTACGTGCGTAGCCAGCGCTGCCCGGTGCTCTACCGCGGAGTGCGAGTCGGGATCCACCACCTGGACCTGGTGGTCGGGGGGCGGCTCCTGGTCGAGCTCCGTCAGGTCCCAGCACTCACCCCGCTGCACCTGCGAGTCGTGATGGCCTACCTGCAGGCCGCCAGACTCGAGCGCTGCGTGCTGGCAAACTTCGGACCCAACGAGGGGCTCGAGGTGAGGGAGGTCGACGCGCAGCGTCGGGTGACGGTCGGGGTAGTGGGGTGACGTGAAGCGAGCCTCGAGCGCGGGCAGCCGAACCGGGATCGCTGGCGCTGAGTTAGACCAATTGGAGCTTGGTGCGCAGGAGCTCGCTGGTGCGCTCCTGTGGGTCCAGCTCCGTGAGCGCCTCGACAGCCAGGTTCCGCACCTTCACGTCACCGTGAGCAAAGAGCTCCTGGCGAAAGAAGACCGGGGTGCGCTGATCGAGGTCTCGCAATGCGTTTTGGAGGTCGAACTTCATGTCACCTGAGCTCTAGCAAACGTTCGTCCGAGCGGACTTTGGGCTAACTCCTGGATTCCTGATACCGAGGTGAGCACTTTTCAGCACCCGGGTGCTTTTTTGACACCCAAGGTTCGTCACAGTGCCACCAATTTCAAGAACGCTCGGCTGGCCGTTTTCATTCATCCCGCATTTCCATTGGCCTATTCGGAACTTCTACCCTCAGACTGAATACATTTCCGAGAAATTCAAGGTGGGCGTTTTCGCTCTCTTTATATTCCCTCCCGCCGCCCCCGCAACTTAAGGCTCCCAGCGCTGGCATGGCCGCGGAAGGCTGAGCACACTCGATCGAACAATGATCCCGCCCCACGAACCGAAGCAGGGCCCGGAACGCGACGATCCGCTGACGGACCTGGTCAGCACGCCTCCCGAGGCCACCGAGGTCAACGCCGGTCTGCCCCCTCTGGGCGCGCCGCCCCCCGACTCCCGCCGCTTCACCCCACCCAACACCCTCCTCGAGGACGACTCCGCCCGGTTGCTCTCCCCGGCCACCGAGGTCAACGCCGGTCTGCCCCCTCTCGGCGCGCCGCCCCCCGACTCTCGCCGCTTCACCCCACCCGACACCCTCCTCGAGGACGACTCCGCCCGGTTGCTCTCCCCGGCCACCGAGGTCAACGCCGGTCTGCCCCCTCTGGGCGCTCCCCACCCCGGCACGAGCCCGACGGCGATCGAGGACTCCGAGCGCATGCCCCGGGCGAGCGACACCGACCAGGCCGAGACCCTGATCCGAGGTCCAGCGCACCCGCCGCCGCCGGACACCCGGCGGGCGACGCGACCCGACCAGACGAGTGACGAGGCGCCGGTCGCCCACGGACGCGTGGCCAGCTATGAGCTACGCAAAGAGCTCGCGCGCGGCGGCATGGGCGCGGTCTACCTCGCCTACCACCCGCGACTCAAGCGCGAGGTCGCGCTCAAGGTCATGCTCGCCGGTCGCGACGCGAGCGCAAAGCAGCTCGCGCGCTTCCAGCGCGAAGCGGAGGCCGCCGGCCGGCTGCAGCACCCCGGGATCGTGGCGGTGCACGACGTCGGCCAGGACCAGGGCCTGCACTACCTGGTCATGGACCTGGTCGACGGGCCGAGCCTCGATCGGGTGATCCGCGACGAGGGACCGCTCCCCCTGCGCCGCGCCGCCGAGATCACCCGCACCCTGGCTGAGGCCCTCGGCTACGCACACTCCCGCGCGATCCTCCACCGCGACATGAAGCCCGCCAACGTGCTGCTCGACCCGGAGGGGCGGGCGCAGATCACCGACTTCGGCCTGGCCAAGAACCTCGACGTCGAGGACGAGCTGACCAAGACCGGCGCGATCATGGGCACCCCCGCCTACATGCCCCCCGAGCAAGCCCGGGGGGACGCCCAGGCGATCGACCGCCGCGCGGACGTCTACTCCCTGGGCGCGACGCTCTACGCCATGCTCACCGGCAAAGCCCCTTTCAAGGGCAAGCCGGTGAAGGTGATCTACCAGGTCCTGCGCGTGGAGCCCACCCCGCCGGGCAAGCTCCGCCCGGACCTCGACCGCGACCTGGAGACGATCTGCCTGCGCTGCCTCGAGAAGGACCCCGCGCGCCGCTACGGAACGGCGCAAGCGCTGGCCGACGACCTCGGCCGCTACCTGGCGCACGAGCCGATTCACGCGCGGCGCCCGAGCGCCGCCGAGCGGCTGGCCAAGTGGGTGCGACGCAACCGCGTCCTGGCTACGGTCCTCGCGACCGCTGCGCTGCTCCTGCTCACCGTGGGCGGCGGCGCGCTGATCGTGCTCCCCCGTCGCGAGCGAGCGCGCGTCGCCGACGAAGCGCGCACCGCCGCCCACGCCGCCATGCGCCAGGCCGAGGCAGCGGACGCCGCGGCCCTCGGCCCCGCGCTGGCGGCGCTCCAGGCCGCCCAACGCTGGCGCGACCTCGCGCCTCAGGACCCGGACGCCACCCGCGGGCTGTTCGACGCGGTGAACCGCCTGGCCGAGGTCGCGCTGGCGAGCGAGCAGTGGGACCTCGCCCAGCAGTGCTTCGAGCAGTCCGCGAGCCTGGGGGTCGACGACGCCGCCGCGCGCACCGGACTGACCCGGGTCGAGGACGCGCGCCAGGCGATCTCCCGCGCCCACCGAATCGAGATCGAAGCGCTGCTGCAGCGCGCCCGCGAGGGCGAGCTCGCCCGTGAGCCCGACGGCTTGCTGAACGCGGTGTTCTCGATCGTGCGCTACCCCGAGCCGCAGACCGTGGAGCTGCTCGCCAATGAGCTCGACGCAGTGAGCGACCGCCTCCTGGCGGTCGAGCGCGAAGTCCTCGTCGAACGCGTCGACCCCGAGACCTCCGAGGCCGGTGCGCTGGAGGCGATCGAGGAGGTCCTGCAAGCGCGCGCCTCCCTCGCCGGCCGCGGCGAGCTCCCCGAGGAGACCGCGCTAGAGCTGAAGAACCTGACCCTCCTCGCGCTCGGCGCACGGGACATCAACCTCCGCCAGCTGCGCACGCTGATGGCCAAGCGTCAGGGCAAGGTCCTCGGCTATCGCCTCGACGCCGCGCGGGTCGCCTGCGAGGCGCTGGGGCGGATCGGCGCGTCGACCCGCGCCGAGGAGGCGCTCGCGCGCTACCTCGACGTCGAATACGACCAGGACCGCGCGCTGATCGCGGCCAAGGCCCTGCTCCGCCTGAAGAGCAAGCTCGGCCTGCGCACGATCTTCCGCGTGCAGAGCCTGCGGCACGGCAGCGCGAGCCGCTTCACCGACGGCCTCCGCCCGCTGCTCGCCTCCGCCGGCGTGGAGCTCCCCAGCGACGACCTCAGCGAGGCCCAACGCCTGCACCTCGAGGGCGAGCAGCACCTGCGCCGCGCCGAGTATTCCGAGGCGCGCGACCGCTTCCTCGAGGTCCTCGAGCTCGAGCCCGACAACGGTCCGGCCTGGGCCAACCTCGGCTCCGCACGCACCATGCTCGGCGACGCCGAGGGCGCCGAGGCCGCCCTCGACCGCGCCCTCGAGCTCGACCCCGACAGCGAGCTCCTGCACTTCAACCTGGGCGAGCTCGCCTTCGCTCGGGGCGACCTGCAACGCGCCCTGACCGCTTACGACCGCGCCGTGGAGCTGAACCCCACCAACGGCGCCTACCTGCGCGCCCGCGGCAAGCTCAAGCACCGCATGGGCGACCTCCAGTCGGCGATCGCCGATTTCGATGAGGCGCTGAAGCGCGAACCCGGGGCCATCGAGAGCTGGCTCGCGCGGGGGGACTGCCACTACGCCCTGGGGGATCTACCCGTGGCCCGCGCAGACTACGAGCACGCGCTGACCCTCGACCCCGACCACCCCCGGGCGCTCGCCAACCGCGGCTACTGCCGCTGCAAGCAGGGCGAGGTCGAAGCGGGCCTGCTCGACCTCGAGCGCGCAGTCGAGCTCGGCCCCGGCGACACCCAGGCCTGGGACATGTTCGGCAACTCGCTCTACGCGAGCGGCAACTTCGCTCCCGCGGCCGAGGCCTACGCGCGGCTCCTCGAGCTCGACCCGCAACGGGCTCAGGCGCGCGCCGCGCGGGGCTTCTGCTTCCTCGCACTCGGCGCACTCGACCGCGCGATCCCCGAGTTCGACCTCGCGCTGGAGCTCGACCCGCGCAGCTTGCCCGCGCTCATGGGCCGCGCCGACGCGCTGCTGCAGAGCGGCGACCACGCGCGGAGCGTCGGGGCCTACGACGCCTTGCTCGCGATCGAGCCACGCCACGACGTGAGCTGGAACAACCGCGGCTGCGCCCTGCTCGTGCTCGAGCGCTTCGCCGACGCCCTCGAGAGCTTCGACCGCGCGCTGGCGCTCTCGCCCCAGTGGGCGGCCCCGCTCTCGAACCGCGGCGACGCCCTCGACGGGCTCGGCCGGGTCGACGAAGCCCTCGACGCCTACGCCCGCGCCATCGGCTTCGACCCGGAGTTCGCCGAGCCGCGGATCATGCGCGCCGGGCTACACCTGCGCGAGGGCCACCCCCAGGAAGCCCTCGCTGACGCCGAGGTCGCGGTCGGGCTCGCCCCCGAGGACGCCCGCGGTTGGACCCACCTCGGTCGAGCGCGACGCGCGCTGGAGGACTCGACCGCAGCCGAGGCCCTCCGCCGGGCGCTGCAGCTCGACCCCCAACTCACCGACGTCGCCGCCGAGCTCAAGGCGCTCGAGGGGGCGCCCGACCCCGCTAGGTGAGGACCTCGCCCCCCGCGAGGTCGGTGGGCTCTCCCGCGCGCAGCGCGAGCCGGCCCCGGACGAGCACGTGCTCGACCCCGCGCGGGTAGCGATCGGGGGTCACGTAGCTCGCCTCGTCGCCCAGGTCGCGGAGCACGACCAGGTCAGCGATCGCCCCCGGAATCAAACGCCCGCGGGCGACCCCAAAGCGCGCCGCCGGGTAGGCGCTGCTGCGGCGGATCGTCTCGGCCAAGGCCGCCTCCCCGCGAGCCGCAGCGCGGGTCAGCGCGCGGGCGTAGGTCGAGAACGCGCGCGGGTGTGTGCTCTCGCCCATGCCGACCCCCGAGGCGTCGGGAACGGCGTCCGAGGCCACGGCCGCGTAGCCCAGGTCGAGCACCGCCTCCACGTGGGCGGGGGCCATCATTTCCAGGTAGGTCGCCCAGCCCCCGGTGCCCGCCGGGTCGTGCTCGACCAGCCGCAACAACGCCTCGGCGGGGTCGTCGACCCCCAGCCGCCGCGCGAGCTGGGCCAGGGTCGCGCCCCCGGCGTCGGGCTCCAACGCCGGCGCGTGGACCACGATCGCCTCCGGCCCCTGGCGAGCCGTGAACCAGGTCTCGACCCCGGCCCGGGCGGCCTCGCGCTGGCTGGGGTCGGCCAGCCGCGCGAGCAGGCCCCCGTCGGCCTTGAGCTCGTCCGGGATCGCCGCCGAGAGGTAGGTCAGGCTGGCGTCGTAGGGGTAGACGTCGACCCCCAGGTCGAGGTCCTTGCGCGCCGCCTCCACGCACTCGAGCACGGGCTCGAAGTCGCCCCAGTTGACCCGCCCCGCGGTCTTGAGGTGCGAGATCTGCAGCGCGACGCCCGCGGCGCGCGCGTGGCCGATCGCCTCCTCCGTCGCCGCCAGCCCTTGCTTGCCCTCGCTCCGACGGTGCACGACGAAGGGCTTGCCACGTGCGGCCAAGGGCGCGAGGTAAGCGCGCAGCTCCGCGGGCTCGATCAGCGAGTTCGCGTGGTAGGGGCCCCAGCTCAGCCCCAGCGCGCCGCGGTCGAGCTCGCGCTCGATCGCCGCGACCACCTGCGCCTGCTCCGCCGCGGTCGCCGGGCGATTCTCGCTGCGGGGCACGACGGTCGAGCGCAGCGGCCCCACCGGCAGGAGCACCCCGAAGTTGACCCCCAACCCCGCGGCCTGCGCTCGCCCGAGGACCGCCAACACGTCGGGGTCGCCCAGCCCGCAGTTCCCGCCGATCACGGTGGTCACGCCCTGCCGCAGGCAGTGCGCGCTGAGCCCCTCCCAGCCGAGGCAGAGGTCGTAGTGGGTGTGCACGTCGACGAACCCGGGCACGACCCAGGCCCCAGCGGCGTCGAGCAGCTCGCCCGCGGACGCGTCCGAGAGGTCCCCCAGCTCCGCGACCCGGCCCTCACACACCCCCACGTCGACCCGCCGCGGCGGCTGACCGCCGCCGTCGAACACCGTCCCCCCCCGCACGATCACGTCGAACATGCCGGGGAGTCTACCCGCGCCCGGCGACGGGACCGCGCCCCGGGTCGCCGGCACTCAGCCGCTATACTCGAAGCATGACCCCCGACCCCAGCAGCTTTTACCGCGTCAACGAGGAGCTGGCCCAGGAGTTCGCCCGCCTCGAGTCCGAGGGGCAGCTCGAGCGGATCCTCGAATTGCTCGCCGCCGGGAACGTCGAGCTCTACGTGAGCGCCGTCCGCCCCACCGAAGGCCTCGAGGAGTTGATCGGGACCGTCCGCCCCCGCGGCGAGGCGGCCGCGCTCCCGCGCCGGCTGCCCCAGGTCCAGGCCGCGGCCGACGCCTGCGCGGGGCCCCCCGCCCCCGGTCAGGTGGCGACCCTCCGCGCGGCCGCGAGCCGCGGCGGCTGGGACCACGAAGGCGTGCTCGCCACCCGCTCGCGCTTCCGCGTCGAGCTCCCCGACGGCCCGCGCGAGGTCTACATGCCCGACCACGTGTGCCCAAGCTGCTTTCACGACGAAGACAACACCCTCGACAGCTGCGCCCGGTCCTGCGCCGTGTGCGGCTTCAGCTGGTGAACGAGGAGCCCGCATGAGCTGGAGATCGATTTGCCTGGCGCTGGCGCTGTGTTGCCTCGCCGCTGAGGCCAAGACCGAAGCCACCCTCACCGGGCAAGACGCCCTGGCCAAGGTCGGCTCCACGGTCACCCTCAAGGCCAAGCTCGAGCGCAGCGGGATCCTGGGGATCAACCCGGACGTCTCCGAGGAGAAGCTCGACTTCTTCGTCGTCAGCCACGACGGCCACGAGCTCCCCGAGGCCAAGTTCATCGCCACCAGCAAGACCGACGACGACGGCATTGCCAGCGTCGACTTCAAGCCCAGCGAACCCGGGCAGTACCTCATCGAAGCCCGCGTCCGCCGTGGCTCGGACTACATCGCCTTCCCCGCCGAGATCTTGATCGCGGCCCCCGACCCGAAGAAGCCGATCCTCCTGATCCAGGTCGACCAGACCGTCTCCCAGGCGACGAACCTCGACATGTTCCGCGGCAAGGAGGTCAAGGAGATCGCCGCCACGGAGGGCGCGCAGCACGTGCTCGGCATGCTCGCGGGGCCCTACCAACTCGTCTACCTCACCGACCTCGAGGCGAGCTTCACCTCCAGCTTCAAGGCCTGGATCCAGATGAAGGGGCTGCCTCGCGCGCCGGTGCTGTTTTGGGACCTCTCGCGCTCGCTGAGCCACGGGACCTACATGCAACGCCTCGTCGAGCGCCTGACCTCGGAGTTCCCCCAGATCGTGGCCGGGATCGGTGGGCAGACCGTCGACGCCCTCGCCTACGTCCAGAAGGGCACCGCGGGGATCGTGCTCGCCGAGGAGCCCGACGAAGACGAGTGGCGCGTCGAGCTGTTGCGCGCCAAGTCGTGGTCCGAGGTCCTCGCGCACCTGGCCCTGATCTACGAGGCCGAGAACTTGCTCAAGATCGTGAGCGGCGACGACGCCAAAGCGGCCCAGGAGGCGGTCGCCAACCTCTGCCGGGTGGGGCTGCAGGGCAAGGGCTACGTGCACCGCTTTCGCACCAGCGCGGACCCGTCCCTCGCCCTGGCCGCGAACCTCGTCTCGGGCAAGATCAGCGCGAACCAGGCCTTCGCCCAGAGCCTGGACATCAGCGACCCCACGCACACCCTGAACTCGCTGCTCGCGGCCTGGCGCTACGGGGAAGCCTCCGTCGTCGGTGCGCTCTATCGCGATCGCAAGTCGGGGCTCAAGGCGCCGATCCCTCCGGTGGAGCGAGTTGAGATCATGAACCGCGCCGAGCCCGAGCCGGGGCGGGTCGAGTTTCGTGTGCGCCTGCTCTCCGCCGGCAGGGATCCGCTGCAACGCACGGTGACCCTCGTGGACAGCGACGGCGCCTGGCGCGTCGCCAAGGTCGAGTGAGAGCCCGCGCCGGGCTAGACTCGGTGCGAGGACCCGCATGACCCACGAGCTGCTCACCCGCTGGAGAGCCGAAGCGCTGGCCCAGGACGCCGACGCGCTGCGCGGCTACCTCGCTCAGGCCCTCGAGCAGGGCGGCGCGCCCGCCCTCCGCGCGCTGGCGGTGACCGCCGGGATCCTGCCCCTCGACGACGCAACCCGACCCCGGGCGCTGGAGCTCGCGCGAGTAGCCCTCGCCGGTGAGGACCCCGAGGCGCGCTGGGACGCGCTGCACCTGGCGCACCTCGCGGACCTGCGCGAGCTCGCCGACTCCGTGGGGGAGGAGCTCGGCGCCGGCGAGGACTGGGTGCGGGCGCGCGCCTGCGAGGCCTGCGCGGCCCTCGCCCTCAGCCGCTTCCGCGACCAACTGGAGAGCATGCGCACCGAAGACGCCGACTGGACGGTGCGCCGCCTGTGCGCCGACGCCCTGCGGCTGAAGGGCAAGGTCGGGCCCGAGGGCGACCTCTTCGCGCGGCTGCGGGCGCTGCTCCGCTGCGGGGTGTGCGAGAGCGAGAGCGGCGCCAAGAGCGCCCCCGACTCCCTGGCCAAGTTCGGCCTCCGCCTGCCCCCAGCCTTCGCGGGCTTCCTCTGCGAGGCCTTCGGCGGCGGGCGGCTGCGCTACGCCCACGGCCGCCTGCAGGGCATGAGCGTGACCTTCGCCTCGCCCATGCAGCTGGTCACGGACCTCGAGGCGACCCACGCCGACGACGTGAGCGAGCTCCACGACTACGTGTGGGCGCGCTACGTCGAAGGCGAGCGCGGCTACGCCGAGGTCGACGAGGACGCCGCCCTCGCGCGCTACGCCGCGCGCTACGACGCGGGGCTGCTCGACAAGGACGCCTGGAACTACGGCGTGCTCCTGTTCGAGTCGGCCTACCGCGACGAGGCGCGCCGCGCGGAGCACCTCGTGCGCTGCGAGCGCGTGCTCGACGCTTACAAGCGCCTCGTCCCCGAGGAGTGGGACGTCGTCGACGACCGCCTGGAGGAGGCGCGCGAGACCGTCGTCGAGGAGGAGCTGCAGGCCGCCCCCGCCGCCCCGCCGATCCAGCTCGCGAGCTGGGAGGGGGTGATCCCGGTCCGTGCCGAGCTCTACCGCAGCGGGCTGCAGGCCAGCGACCCCGACAGCGGCGAGACCTGGGCGCCTGCCCCCGCGCTCCTGGTGTTCCTCAACGACCCCCAGTCGGGCCGCGGCGGCGAGCGCAAGGCGCCGGCGACCCGCGCCGAGCAGGCCCTCGAGCTGCTCGACGCCTGCAGCGCGCACATGGACGACGGCAAGAAGCGCAAGGCGGGGCGCGCCTTCGGCGACGCCCTCGAGCTCGACGCCTCGCCCCCGGTGGTCGCGCGCGCGGTGGAGCTCCTGACCCGCGACGACCTGAGCCCCCTCGGCGCGGCGCAGCTCCTGGCCACGATCCCCCTCGCGGGCGACAAGCCGAGCATGAAGGTCGTCAAACAAGCGCTCAGCGCCTGCCCCCCCGAGTTCGCGCGGGAGGTGATCGAGGCCGCCGGACCCTTCGACGAGCCCGACAGTCAACTGGCCCTGGTGATCAACGTCGCGGCTTCGCTGCGCACCAAGGCCCACACCGAGGTCAGCGACCTCGCCCGCCGGCTCAAGCAGGAGCGCGGGTCACGCCAGTCGCGCACGGTGCGCAACCCTTGGTATGGGAAGTAGCCCGTGAGCCACCGCCTGCTGACCCTGCGCCACGTCGGCTCCCAGCGGCTGATCCCGATCGTCGTCCCCACGGTGTTCGGCCGCAACGACGTCTACTACCACTACGGCGAGACCGACGCCCGCGCCGACCGCCTGCACGGGGTCACCGACGGCCTCGCCGAGCTGAACTACATCCAAATCAGCTCGGACCCCAAGGTCTCGCGGACCCACGGCATGATCAGCCCGGGGCTGCCCGCGGTCTCGGACCTCAACTCGACCAACGGGACCTTCGTCAACAGCGAGCCCCTCGAGGGGAGCTACGGCCAGGTGGGGCCGGCCCGCGAGGTCGGCCAGGGCGACTCCATCGGCGTCGGCAACCAGGAGTTCGTCGTGCTCTGCGAGGTGATCGACGACGCGACCTACACGAGCCGCCTGCGCGCCAAGCGCTGGGGGCTGGTCGCCAGCGACGCCGAACGCCACGGGCGCGGGCAGCGCACGGCGAGCTTCCTCCGCGAGCGCAAGGGCTGCCGCACCCAACACGTCAGCGGCTGGAGCGCGCTGATCCAGGGGCTCTACGGCCTGCAGTCCATCGACCCCGACGGGGTGTTCGTGCTCGCGCTCTGCGCCGGCGTCAACGGCCCGCAGCTGGTGTTCGACGGCGAGGAGCACCCCCTCGGCCACCTGCTGCATATCCTCGCCAACGTCCCCGGCCGCAAGGTGCTGGCCCTCGACCTCGACGGCGACCCCAGCCTGTGCGAGCAGCGCTTCCGCGACATCGCCTTCACCGACACGGTGCTCCTGACCTGCCCTGGCGCCGTGCGGCTCGACGAGCCCCTCGAGGGCACCTTGCACACCACCAACCTCGACGGGCTCTCGCAGAGCCTCTCGGGAGACGGCGTCCGCGGCAGCTACGACGATCTGGTCGACGGGATCGACGCGCTGCTCCCGGCCGACCGCAACACGCTGCAGGTCAGCTGGCTCGCCGGCTACGAGGGGCGGCTCCGGCTCGAGTTCGGCGGCCGCGAGGCCGGCGAAGGCAACGCGATCAGCCACTCCTTGCGCACGGGGAGCACGACCTTCCGCTTCTGAGCCGCGGCGTGCTGATCCGCCCGCGCCGGTGTCGTAAGCTCCCCATGAAGGGAGGGCTCATGGCAGCAACCGTCGCCGTCGCCAGTCGGGTCGTCCGCGCCGAGGTCTACGCTCGGGGCGCGCGGGTCACCCGCCGCCTCGAGCTGAACAACGACGCCGTCGGGGCCCGTGAGCTCGAGGTCAGCGGGGTCACGCCCCACGCCGTCGCGACCAGCCTGCGCGCGACCGTCGAGGGCCCCGGCGCGGTGCGCGGGGTCCACTCACGGATCGTGCGTCAGACCGTCCAGGACCCGGCCCAGGTCAAGCAGGAGCTGGAGGCCGCGCGAAACCAACTGCGCGACCTCGAGCGCGAGCTGCGCTGGCTGCACGCGCGCCGTGCGCGCCTCGAGGGCATAGCGCCCCAGCCCCGCCTCTGGGACGAGGACGCCGAAGGCCGCCCGCCACCCACTCGCAGTCCGGAGGCGCGGATCGCCGACGCGGTCGCGGTGCAGCACACGCGGCGGACCCTGCTCGAGTCCGTGGAGGCCGAGCTCTTCGCCCTCGAGACGCGACGTCTCGACCAGGCCCTGGCCTGCGCGCGCCTGGAAGAGCGGCTGCTCCACGACCCGCAGCAGACCCTCTCGCGCACCGTGACCGTCGAGCTCGAGCCGGGTGAGCTCTTGCCCCACGGGCTCGAGCTGACCTACGTCGTGCCCACCGCCCGCTGGTGGCCGGCCTACACCGTGCGCCTCGACGACGCCGGCCAGTCGGCGCGCTGGCAGCTCGAGGCCTTCGTGTGCCAGCTCAGCGGAGAGGCCTGGGAGGGGGTCGAGCTCTCGCTGGCCACCTCGGACCTGATCAGCGACGCGCGCTTCCCGGAGCTGCCGTCCCTGCGCCTGGGGCGGCCGCGCCAGCCCAAGCGCGCGTTCCGCGCCCCCCCCGAAGGCCTCGACGCCCTGTTCGCCGGCTACGACCGCGACCAGGCGCTCCTCGAGCGAGCCGCCGCCGCCCACGAGTTCGACGACCGCAAGGCCACCGGCGCCTTTCGCGCGATCCCGGCGGACATGGACGGGTTCGCTGCCCCGAGCGGGGACCCCTTCGCCGCCCCCTCCAACG
>Ga0070727_10001693_pt1 | contig 22684 bp, 17 predicted proteins | sample tdAd472_FD_66722 | JGI IMG/M metagenome (GOLD analysis project Ga0070727, IMG submission 66722) | Marine sediment microbial communities from the Atlantic coast under amendment with organic carbon and nitrate - tdAd47.2 | ecosystem: Environmental > Aquatic > Marine > Coastal > Sediment | place...
TGATTAATTATGGAAATACTCTGGCTTTCAGGCGAGTTCACTGACGAGGCGTCTTGCCGCCGGCATGCGTCGGCCTGTCAAGGCGAGACAACGAAGGCAGTGGGCTCGCCTGGAAGCCCCGACCGGCGGGGCCTGTAGGGCGCCACTGCGGTGTTGTCGCGCTTGGCAAGGGCGACGGCCATTCCCTGCGCACGACGCCTTGCAGTGACGCCCGACAGACTCCCGCAGAGCACTTCCATAATTAATCAGAGGTTCCATAGGTTCTGGTTCTGGTGACGATGCGTTCAGGACTGTGTCCCGCCGGGTGCCTGCCATGCAGGATTCCCGGGCCCCGACGTGGCAGGCCTAGCCGCTGGCAAGCAGTAACGCTGTTGCCTGCAGGCACAAAGCGCCCATTATACCTGCAATGACGTCGTCTAGCATGATCCCGAGTCCGCCCTGGACCCGGGTATCGGCCCATTTAACTGGCCACGGTTTCAGAATGTCCAGCACACGGAACACCACGAAGCCCCCGACCACCCACTCCCAGCCGCCCGGTGCCAGAAACATGGTGATCCAGTAGCCCACGAATTCGTCCCAGACTATACCGCCGTGATCATGAACGCCCAGGTCGCTGCTGGTCTTACCGCAAATTGCTATTCCGGCCAGAAAGGCCACCACGAGCAGCAGCAGGTATACTGTCCAGTGGACGGGCGGCAGCAGCAGGTAGAGCAGAACGGCAGCTGCCGTACCGAATGTTCCCGGTGCCTTTGGTGCCAGGCCGCTGCCAAATCCGAAGGCCAGCAGGTGTACCGGATTACGCCACGGGTTCAGGCCTGGCGGCACGACGATTCCCCTCTGAAGTGACTGAAACCGGCACGCCCGATGGCCACCGGCTCGCCGTAACTGTCGAGACACTCGATGCCTGCGCCGCTGACAATCTCGCCGATTCGTGTCAGGGGGACTCCCAGATCGGCGACAACCTTTTCCACGGACCGGCAGTTGTCCGGGGAAACCGTAAGACACAGCTCGTAATCATCACCGCCGCCCAGCGCCAGTTCCTGGCGCTGGCCTTCGTCCTGGACATTTTCCCGCAGAGCTGCGGAATACGGCAGTTGTACCAGGTCGAGTTCAGCCCCCACCCCGCTGGCCGTTACCACGTGACCCAGGTCGCTTAACAGTCCGTCGGAGATATCGATTGCTGCAGTGGCCAGTCCGCGAAGCGCCTTGCCCACGGCGATACGAGGTTCCGGTGCGTAAAACGCCTGCAGGAAGAAATCGCGTTGTTTCCCGGACAGTTTTCCGTTGGTAAACAGCGCGGATTCCTTGACGCCGTCATTCAGCATTGACAGGGCTGCAGCGGCATCACCCAGGGTACCGGTGACATAAATCAGATCGCCGGACCGTGCCCCGGAGCGCAACAGGGCCTGGCCGGTTGGCACCCGCCCCTGAACCTGGATGGCGATCTGCAGAAAACCCCTGATGAGATCGCCCCCGACCAGCGGGCAATTGTATCGCCCGGCCAGCGAGGCAAGACCACCGCAGAATGCTTTCAGCCAATCGGTATCAATCTCGGGCAGACTCAGGCCAAGGGTAAAACATACCGGGTCGGCACCGGCGGCTGCAAGATCGCTGAGATTGACAGCCAGGGCGCGTTGGCCCAGCAGTTCAGGCGGCGCTGAACCGGGAAAATGCACACCCTCCTGTAACAAATCCATGGACAGGGCCATCTGGTGTCCAGCTTCAATGGTCACCAGCGCACAATCGTCGCCGATGGCGAGATCCACACCTTCTCCGGGAAAATTCAGGTCTGCACTGCGGAAAAACCTGTCGATAATGTCAAACTCGAGCTGCGGCATCAGTGTTTGTTAACCGGTGTCTCGCGAACCAGTCCCTCGTGTTTCCAATGGACGCAGGGTTTTCACCAGCTTATCGAGTATGCCATTGACGTATTTGTGGCTGTCGGTGGCTCCGAAAGACTTGGCCAGTTCTATGCCCTCGTTGATCACCACGCGATACGGTATATCCAGGCGATGACTTAGCTCGAATGCTCCAATTCGGAGGATCGCTTTTTCTACAGGGTCAAGTGTCTTAACTTCACGATCCAGCAGAGGAGCCAGCAATTCGTCGAGTTCGTCTGCCTGCGTGGCGATGGTGGGGAAAACCTCGTGAAAGTAGTCCCAGTCAGTCTTGCCGGTAAACTCGGCGCGAAACTGCGCCTCGATATCCGTCAGATCGCCGCCCCCCACCTGCCATTGGTAAAGTGCCTGGAGAACCAGGCGCCGGGCCTTGCGACGCTGGGCTACCCCGGGCCTGGACCTTTCGGGCCCCGGCTGCGGCGACTGTGTCGATTCCTTTTTGATTGCGTTCACTCCCTAACCCTGCAACTTGCGCAGGACGCTCAGGGTTTCCAGGGCAGACAATGCCGCTTCCGCGCCCTTGTTGCCGGCCTTGGTGCCAGCCCTCTCGATGGCCTGCTCTATGGTGTCCACCGTCAAAACCCCGAAAGCCACCGGAATACCGCTGTTCAGGCTCACCTGGCTCAGCCCCTTCACGCACTCCCCGGCAACATACTCGAAATGCGGAGTCCCGCCCCGTATAACAGCGCCTAATGCCACCACGGCATCGTACTTGCCGGTATCCAGCGCCTGGCGCGTGACCAGCGGCAGTTCGTAGGCTCCCGGCGCCTTGATCAACGTGATGTCTTTCTCCAGTACGCCGTGCCGGGTCAACGACTCGATGGCGCCGGCAACCAGGTGATCGACGATGAAACTGTTGAAGCGAGACACCACCAGGGCAAAGTTTGCCGAACCGATGTTGTAGTCGCCTGCTATTGTCTTGATGTTTGGCATAACCTTTACTTCCTCTGTCCGATCAACAGTCGGTACTGGTGAACGGTCCTGCATTGGGGTCCCGCCCTGTCAGCAGCTCCCGGATTGGCCAGGACACCCGGTTTTCCGGCTCCCGGGGAATGGCAGTTTCAATTGTCATCGTCGAACGGAACAAATTCTACAACTTCCAGGTCAAACCCTGAAATTGCGAAACGGGCAGGGTAGCTCAGCAGCCTCATCTTGCCCACGCCCAGGTCACGCAGAATCTGGGACCCGGTGCCTATGGTCAGGTCCGTGCCGGTACGTGTCCCGGACCCGGGCAGGCGCTCACTGTCCAGCATGGCCTCCAGCGTGCTCTCGACATCCTCCCGGTAATCGTCTCCCGACAGCAGTACCGCCACACCCTTGCCCTCTGCGGCAATCTTTTCCAGCGCCTTGCTGAATGACCAGCTGGTCCCGGATGCATTATAGGCCTGGCAGACGTCGCGAAGGGTGTTGGGAATGTGTACCCGCACCAGTACCGGCTCCTCGGCAATTATTTCGCCACGCGTAAACGCCAGGTGTGTCGAGCCGGTAATCGAGTCATGATAGGTATTCAGCCGGAACACGCCAAACTCGGTAGGCAGGTCGTGGCTGGTCTGTCGGGTCACCGTGCGTTCATTGGCAATCCGATAATGTATCAGGTCGGTAATGGTGCCAATCTTGAGCCGGTGTTTTTCCGCGAATTTCTCCAGGTCCGGTCGACGCGCCATGGTGCCGTCTTCGTTCATGATCTCCACGATGGCCGCCGCGGGACTGTAACCTGCCAGTCGGGCCAGGTCGCAGCCGGCCTCGGTGTGACCTGCCCGGCGCAGGACTCCGCCGGGCTGAGCCATGATGGGGAAAACGTGACCCGGCTGGACGATGTCTTCCGGCTGTGAATCCCGGGCTACGGCAACCTGGATGGTGCGGGCCCGATCAGCGGCGGAAATCCCGGTAGTGACGCCTTTGGCTGCCTCGATAGACACGGTGAAATTGGTATTGAATGGCGTATTATTGGAACCCACCATCAATGGCAGACGCAGGAATTCGCAACGTTGCCGGGTAAGGGTAAGACAGATCAGGCCCCTGGCATTGGTGGCCATGAAATTGATGTCTTCGGTTCTGACCCGTTCGGCCGCGATCACCAGGTCCCCTTCGTTTTCACGGTCCTCGTCGTCCATGAGAATAACCATTTTGCCCTGACGGATATCCTCGATAAGTTCTTCAGCAGTATTCAGTTCCATATTTTTTCAGTCTGTTCCGGACCCCGTTGACACCAGTTGAATCCCCGCTGCCCGGCTGCTTTCCTGGCCGGTGACGCCGGTCCGGTCCACCGGCAGGGAGTCGGGGAAAGAGCGACAATGCACCGGACAACGCGGTCCGGCCCGAGTGAATCAGTCACCGGCGACTCCGAAGCCATGCTCGTTGAGAAACTCGCGGCTTAGTCCCTTCGACGACACGCCGGGTTGTGCGGCGGCTTCGCCCAGCAGTAAGCGCTCCAGGTAACGACTCACCAGGTCAACCTCAAGATTCACCCTGGTACCAGGCTCATAATATTGAATGATCGTTTCCTTTTGTGTATGAGGAATAATGTTTACTGTAAACCTGGCCCCGTCAACCTTATTGACTGTCAGGCTGATGCCATCTATGCAGATCGAACCCTTGGTGGCAATGTAACGCGCCAGTTCATCCGGCGCTTTGAACACCAGGCGCCAGCTCTTTCCCTCCGGGGTGATTTCCTCCAGCTGCCCGACGCCATCGACGTGACCACTGACTAGATGTCCGCCCAGACGACTTGTGGGTGTCAGTGCTTTTTCCAGGTTCACCGCGGCACCGGTGTCGAGATTGCCCAGAGTAGTAAGCCTCATGGATTCACCGGACACGTCGGCCTGGAATTCACGGCGGTCCAGGGCGACTACGGTAAGACAGGCACCACTGACAGCGATGCTGTCACCCGGCTTCACGTCCGCCATGTCCAGTCTGCCACTATCGATGGTCAGCCGCCATTCGTCGTCCAGTTGCCTGAGGTCGGCCACTGCTCCCAATGCTTCTATGATTCCAGTAAACATGTCGTGCCAACCCGATTTCCCGAAGCCAGACCCGGGCAGGTGCCTGAACTGACACCAGCGCCCGGTTGAAAGTAGTAGCGTATCTCTGGAAAAGGCCGAATCAGTCAAATGCCGCAACGATGCGGCAGTCGTCGCCCAACCTGTCGACCCGCTTGAGTGTCAGACCAATCCCGTCCGACATTGTCAGGAGTGAGGGCAGCTCAACCAACGGCCGGCCCTGGCTTCCCAGCAGTTTCGCGGCAACGTACAGGATAAGTTCGTCTACCAGACCAGCCTGGACGAATGCCCCGCTCAAGGTCGGGCCTGCTTCCAGCAATACATCGTTCACAGTAAATTTCGTGGCGAGCAATTCTAGCACAGCCCGTGGATCGACTCTGTCGCTACTCTCCCGGGCAGGGTCGACGGTAATCACCTTTGCCGGATCCAGATGGGATGCGTTGCATCCGGCCAGGGTAAACAACCTGGTCTGCCCGGGCTGCTGCAGAATTCTGGCATTGTCCGGCGTGCGTAAGTGGGAATCCAGTATCACCCGCATGGGCTGACGGGACAGGGCAAAGGCATCGCGTTCCCGCTGCCGCGGGGAAAGGTTCAATTCAGCCGGTCGGACAGTCAGTGCCGGATCATCCTGCAACACGGTACCCACGCCCGTTATAATGGCGCAGCTGGCGGCGCGCAGCCGTTGCACGTCGGCCCGGGAATGCGCACCACTGATCCACTTGCTCTCCCCGTTTGCCGCTGCTGTGCGGCCGTCAAGACTCATGGCCATCTTGCAGCGTACGAATGGCAGTCCCCGGGTCAGACGCTTGAGGTAACCGGCATTAATCGCCCGGGCCCGCTCCTCGAAATCAGCCAGAAGTATGACCTCGATTCCAGCCTGTTCCAGACGCTCGACGCCCAGGCCGGCCACCTGGGGAAAGGGATCCAGGGCAGCGATGATTACCCGCCCCACTTCCGCCTGGATCAGTGCGTCGGTGCAGGGTGGTGTCTTGCCGTGGTGAGCACAGGGCTCCAGGCTGATGAATACCGTGCTGCCCCGCGCCCGCTCACCGGCCATTGACAGGGCGAATATTTCGGCATGTTCGCCACCCGGACGCTGGTGCCAGCCCTCACCCACAACGTCGTTGTCCCCGCTGGCGGCAACGACCACGCAGCCTACGCGGGGATTGGGTGCCGTGGTCATCACGTTCTCAGCCAGCTGCAGAGCATGCCGCATATGCAGGGCATAGTCGATTTCGTCGATTCCGAGGCTGGCAGATTCAACAGTTCGCAAAACAGGTCTAACCGAGATAAAAAGTAGTTGGTTGAAACATGGAGTCGTCCGGCACCGGTCAGCTTGACTTGTTCTTTTCGAGGCTTTCCCGCGTTAGCTCATCGATTTCCCGGGTAAATTCGTCAAGGGATTTAAAACTCTTGTAGACCGATGCAAATCGCACATAAGCAACTTCATCCAGGCTGCGCAACTCCCGCATCACTTCTTCCCCAACAGACCGGGATTGGATTTCACGCTCTCCAGTTGCACGAAGCACATTTTTGATACGATTGATCGCCTCGTCTACGCTTTCTATACTGACCGGTCTTTTTTCAAGCGCTTTCAGCAGGCCGGAATGAAGCTTTTCCTCGTCGAATGGTTCTCGCTCGCCATTCTGCTTGATGATCCTCGGCATTACCAGCTCAGCAGTTTCGTACGTGGTAAATCTTTCATTGCAGGTAAGGCATTCACGCCGACGACGAACCTGATTGCCTTCAGCAACCAGACGCGAATCAATAACCTTCGTATCGATAGCATTACAGAACGGACAGTGCATAATAGTTTCTCCCGAACCAGCTCACGGACAACGACCGCACACTGCCAGCCTGTACGGCTTTACGCTTACTTACAATCCGAAGATCCGGCATCGTCGGGACCGGGAGACGCCGGTACTCAGCGATACACCGGGAAACGGGTACACAGCTGCCTGACCTTGTCCTTTACTTCGGCAATCCTGCTTTCATCGTGAATGTCATCAAGGATGTCACACATCCAGTCGGTAAGCTCGCTAAATTCAGCCTCGCCAAATCCCCGGGTTGTGGCTGCCGGCGTACCGATACGCAAGCCACTGGTTACAAAAGGTGAGCGCGGGTCGTTGGGCACAGCATTCTTGTTCACGGTAATGTTGGCCCGCCCCAGCGCCGCGTCAGCATCCTTACCGGTGATGTCCTGGCTGATCAGGCTTAACAGGAACAGGTGGTCGTCGGTTCCCCGGGATACCACGTCGAACCCACGTGCCATGAAACCACTGGCCATGACCTGCGCATTTCTGACCACCTGTGCCTGGTAGTTGCGGAACTCTTCACTCATCGCTTCTTTAAAACAGACCGCTTTGGCCGCGATAACGTGCATCAGCGGCCCGCCCTGACTTTCGGGAAAAACGGCAAAGTTAAGCTTCTTCTCCAGCTCCGGATTGGCCCGGGCAAGAATGATACCGCCCCTTGGTCCGCGCAGCGTTTTATGAGTCGTTGACGTGGTGACATCGGCAATCTGTACCGGGCTGGGGTAGACGCCTGCTGCTATCAGTCCGCTGACGTGGGCCATGTCGACGACGAAATAGGCACCCACCTGGTCGGCGATGTCGCGAAACCGCTGCCAGTCGATCACCCGGGAGTAGGCGGAAAAGCCGGCCATGATCATTCTTGGCTTGTGCTCCACGGCCAGGGCTTCAACCTGGTCATAATCGATTTCACCGGTTTCATGGTTCAGGCCATACTGGACCGCATTGTATAGTCGACCGGAAAAACTGACGCTGGCACCGTGAGTCAGGTGACCACCATCGGCCAGGCTCATTCCCAGAACCGTATCGCCGGGTTTCATCAGCGCCATGTAAACCGCCGCATTGGCCTGGGAGCCGGAATGTGGCTGCACATTGGCATAATCCGCACCGAACAATTCCCTGGCGCGTGCAATCGCCAGTTCTTCAACCACGTCCACGTGTTCACAGCCGCCATAATAGCGCTTGCCCGGATAACCCTCGGCGTACTTGTTGGTCAGTACCGAGCCCTGGGCTTCCATGACCCGTGGACTGGCGTAGTTTTCCGACGCAATCAACTCGATGTGCTCCTCCTGGCGAACAATCTCCGCCTTCATTGCCGCGTCAAGCTCGGGGTCGAAACCGGCAATAGTCATTTCTTTGTCAAACATTGGGGGTCTCCGCTTGCGCAGTGAGTATCGGGTGGAAATCGGGAAAGCGCGTATTCTACATGATGATGGTCAGGGCGGCATCCCAAAAATGTGCGGCCGGACGGCTGGCGGGCGGTTTGCGGAATCGCGCGAACATCGCTTATTTATGCGATAATACGCGGCCTTTTCACAGCAGGCTGTTATCCCCGTTGAGGATCGACCCATGGCCGCGAGCCGTGGCCCGCAGGCAACCACACGGTTGTCCCGGGTCTGCACCGGCTCGCGTCCCGGAAGGTATCGCCACAAGGCAGCGGAGACCGGGGCCGCCGGTCAGCTCGAACGCGACCGCGACAGAGTGATGCCGAAGCAGGATTGCGGTATTCCGGCCTGTGGCAGGAACAGCATGGGGTCACTGAGACCCCGGACTAACGGACAACAAGCAGGAATCTTATGGCGCAATACGTATTTACCATGAACCGGGTAGGCAAAGTAGTGCCACCCAAGCGGGAAATTCTCAAGGATATCTCCCTGTCGTTTTTCCCCGGAGCCAAGATCGGCGTTCTGGGACTCAACGGTGCCGGTAAATCCACGTTGCTGCGCATCATGGCCGGCGTGGACAAGGACTTCAATGGTGAGGCTCGTCCCCAGCCAGGCATCAGGATTGGCTACCTGCCCCAGGAACCCGAGCTCGATGAGAACCGGGACGTGCGCGGCAATGTCGAGGAAGGGATGCGGGAAACGCTGGCGCTGATCGAAGAATTCAATACCATCAGCGACCGCTTTGCCGAACCCATGAGTGACGATGAGATGAACGAACTGCTGGCGAAACAGGGCGAGCTGCAGAACGCCATCGACGCGGCAGACGGGTGGGACGTGGAGCGTAAGCTGGAAGTGGCGGCAGACGCCCTTCGACTGCCACCCTGGGATGCGGAAGTAAGCAGGCTGTCCGGCGGCGAACGGCGTCGGGTGGCACTTTGTCGGCTGTTGCTGTCGGCTCCCGACATGCTGCTTCTGGACGAGCCCACCAATCACCTGGATGCCGAAAGCATTGCCTGGCTTGAACGTTTCCTGCATGACTTTCCCGGCACCGTGGTGGCCATTACCCACGATCGGTATTTTCTGGACAACGTGGCCGGCTGGATTCTGGAACTGGATCGTGGCCACGGCATTCCCTACCAGGGAAATTACAGCAAGTGGCTGGAAGCCAAGGAAAAACGCCTGGAAATGGAGCAGAAGCAGGAAGATGCCCACCGCCGGACCATCAAGTCCGAGCTGGAGTGGGTAAAAACCAACCCCAAGGGCCGCCAGTCCAAGAGCAAGGCCCGCCTGGCGCGCTTCGAGGAATTGAATTCCCGCGAATTCCAGCAACGTAACGAGACCCAGGAACTTTATATCCCACCCGGACAGCGCCTGGGTGACAAGGTCATCGAAATCCACAATCTCGGCAAGGGATTCGGCGATCGCAGCCTGATCGACGACCTCAGCTTCAGCATGCCCAAGGGCTGCATACTGGGGATAATCGGCGGTAACGGTGCCGGCAAGACCACTTTTCTGCGCATGCTGGTAGGTGATGAAAAGCCCGATTCCGGCAGCATAGAAATGGGCGAAACCGTCGATCTGGCCTACGTGGACCAGAGCCGGGACAGCCTGAATGGCAATAATACCGTGTGGCAGGAAGTGTCCGACGGCCAGGACATCATCCAGGTTGGTAAGTACGAGATCAATTCCCGCGCCTACGTGGGCCGCTTTAATTTCAGAGGATCGGACCAGCAGAAGCACGTAAAGGACCTTTCCGGCGGCGAACGCAACCGCCTGCACCTGGCAAAACTGCTGAAGAGCGGAGGCAACGTGCTGCTCCTGGACGAGCCCACCAACGACCTGGATGTGGAAACGCTGCGGGCACTTGAAGAGGCTCTGCTAAATTTTCCCGGCGACGTCATCGTCGTTTCCCACGATCGCTGGTTTCTGGACAGGATCTGTACCCATATCCTGGCTTTCGAGGGTAACAGCCAGGTGGTTTTCCACGAGGGCAACTATTCCGATTACGAGGAAGATTACAAGAAACGGCAAGGGGATATAGCCCAGCCTACCCGCGTGAAATACAGAAAGCTGGCCTGAGAAAACTCTGATCGGTTGTCGGGATACCTCACTGCACCATGGAAACTACGCCAGAAAAGCTGTTCGCCATCATCGTGGACGTGGGAGGTACCCATATCCGCTTCGGCATGCTGCCATCCCCGGACGCGTCATTACAGTGCATCGAGGTAGTCGAATGCGCGCAATTTGCGCATCTGGAAGCGGCGCTGTCCCATTACCTGGGATTGCTGGACAGGCAGTTGCACCGCACCTGCTCCTGCCGACTGCTGTGCCTGGCCCTGCCCGGTGACGTGCAGAACGAGTCCGTGTGGCTGGTCAACCTGTCCTGGTCCGTTACCCCGGCGCAGCTGGCGGAAAAATTCGGTTGCCAGGTATTTACCGTCAACGATTTCTCGGCCCAGGCCCACGCCATTCCCCACCTGCCGGCCGATGACATCCAGTGGCTGAGGGCCCCGAAGACCCATCAGGAAGGGTGGAATCGGGCGATCATCGGTCCGGGAACCGGGCTTGGCGTCGCCGCCCTGCTGCCCGACGGGCAGGTGGTTGAATCCGAGGGCGGGCACATCAGCTTTGCACCACAGTCGCCGTTACAGCAGCGCCTGCTGGCCACGCTGTGGTCGCGGTTCCCCCGGGTGTCGGCAGAACGGCTGGTTTCTGGCCCGGGCCTTGCAAACATCTATGGCGCGCTGGCCCAGCTGGAAGGCGAGGAAGACAACCTGGCGCCGCAACAGATTACCGAGAAGGCAGCTGCAGGCCACCAGCGTTGCCAGTCGGCCATCGATCTGTTCACCCAGGTGTTCGGCAGTGTATGCGGGGATCTGGCCCTGGCGTTCGCCGCCAAGGGTGGAGTTTATCTTTCCGGAGGAGTACAGCAGAGCCTGCAGTCACAATTCGATGCCATGACTTTCCTTGAACATTTCGACAACAAGGGACGCTACCGCGACTATTGCCGACAGATCCCGGTGGCCCGCGTGCTGACGCCCCAGCCAGGGTTGCTGGGAGCTGCCAGCCTGGCCCGTGCCCAGGCCACCCGGGAGGCATGGTCAGTATGACTGAAACCGGACCTTTATCACCGGTATTGCCGGACAGCCCGGACGTGCAGGCGCTGCTGGAACTGCACGGCATCATACCCGACTTTATCAACTATGCCGGTGAGCAACAGGAAATACCGCACGGTGATCGCCTCGCGGTTCTGGGGCTGATGGGCGTTGAACTCCATGCCGACAGTGACGTGCACAGGATTCTGAACGACTGTCAGGAACAGGCCCGGGGACACTGGCTGCCGGCAGCCACCGTGGTGCCCTGCAACACCGGAACCACGCTCAATCTCTCCCTGTTACGCCATGAGCTGCAATGCAGCTTCACCTGGTCCATGATCACCGAGCCCGGGGAACGCCTGGCGGGTTCCTTCGTACCTGATCAGCTGGACCAGGTGGCGCGTTTCGAAACCGCCGGTGACTGGGGAAGTATCCGCAAACTTGTGCTGCCTGCCCTGCCCGCGGGCTACCATCGGCTCACTCTCGACGCCGGTGAAAGTCGTGACTTCCTGATCATCGCCGCGCCCGCCCGATGCTACGAACCCGACTGGATGATTGCCGGTCGGCGCCTGGCGGGTATGTCCCTGCACCTCTATGAGCTGCGCTCATCACGGAACTGGGGCATTGGTGATTTTACCGATCTCCGCACCTTTGTGGCCAACAGTGCCGGGGCCGGGCTGGATTTCATCGTGCTCAATCCACTGCATGTCCTGGACAGTCTGGCGCCGCAGAACTGCAGCCCGTACAGCCCGGTGGACCGGCGCTTTCTGAACCCCCTTTACATCGATATCGAAAGTGAATCAGATTTCATTGAAAGCGATGAAGTCCGCGCCCATGTCGACGAGCCTGACTTTCAGTCCCGGCTGCGGACGTTGCGGGAAACCGACCTGGTTGATTACGAAAAGGTAAGCCGGTTGAAGCACACGGTGCTTCTCAGGATGTTCCACCGGTTCCGGGTACAGCACCTTGACGAGTCCAGCTCCCGGGGCCTGGCATTCAATCACTGGGTGTCACGGAAAGGGGAGGTGCTGGTTCGATTCGGTGAATTTCAGGCCCGGCGAAGCCGGGCTTCGGTACCCGAAGCGGCTGATCCCCGGTTTCACTACTACCTGCAGTGGCTGGCGGATGCCCAGTTGCAGGCCTGTCAACTTGAGGCACAGCAAGCCGGCATGGCCATAGGACTGGTGCGGGATATAGCCGTCGGCAGCGATCGCAATGGCGCCGAGGTCTGTTTGAATCCGACGGTGTTCTGCGAACTGGCCAGCGTTGGCGCACCACCTGACCCGTTTGCTCCCCAGGGGCAGAACTGGGGATTGCCGCCGATGAATCCACTGGCTCTCAGGCAGACCGGCTTTGCCCATTTCATCGAATTACTGCAGGACAATATGCGCCATTGTGGCGCGTTGCGCATTGACCATATCATGAGCCTGATGCGACTGTGGTGGTGCCCGGAACGCCAGCCATGCGCGGGTGAACCCGGCCAGGAAGGGTCCAGGCGTCATACCGGTCAGGGTGCCTACGTGAAGTACCCTGCCGACGACCTGTTCGCCATCCTGCGTCTGGAAAGCCTGCGACAGAAATGCGTGGTCATCGGCGAGGATCTGGGCATCGTGCCACCGGAAATCAGACATCTCATGTGGGATTCCTCGGTCTTTTCCAATCTGCTGTTCTATTTCGAGAAACGCGATGCCGTGTACTTTCGCCACCCCCGGAACTGGAACCCCCGGTCCCTGGCAATGGTGGCCAATCACGACGTTCCCACCCTGGCTGCCTGGTGGTCGAAAAGCGACCTGGCTCTTCGTTCGGAAATTGGCCTGTTCGAAAGTCCGGATGAACTGAACTCGGCTATAAGCGCAAGGGAGTCTGATCTGATACAGACCCTGCACCTGCTCAATGAGTTAGACCTGCTTCCTGAAAACTGGCAGGACTTCAACATACACCGCCGCTTCGACGCCGCCCTCTGCACGGCCATTCTGCAGGCCAATGCCGGCAGCGCATCCCAGCTTGTGTCACTACAGCCGGAGGACCTGTGTCTCGTGGAAAAACCCATTAATATACCGGGCACCAGCAAGGAGTACCCCAACTGGCAGCGAAAACTGCCGGTGACCGTTGAACAGCTCTTTGACAGCCCCGAGCGTAAAAACATGCTTAGCGAATTCGTATCGGCGAGAGTAAGCGGATGAACAGCGAAACCCACCTGCTCGATGACGCCAAAATCAATGCCATTGTATCCGGAACGCACAATGATCCGTTTTCTATTCTCGGCATGCACACCATTGAAGGCGTCGATTGGAAAGTCATCAGGGCATTCCTTCCTGGCGCAGAAACCATCGAGATCCTCGCTACGGACAGCGAGACTCACCTGGGAAAACTGAAACGACTGCACGATGACGGCTTTTTTGAAGGATCGATACATTATTCCGAACTGGTGGCTTATCGCCTCAAGGTCAATTATCCCCTTGCCAGCCTGATCATCGACGATCCCTATCGATTCGGTTCCAGTCTTGACAGTGACGACCTGTACCTCTTCCACGAGGGCTCACACGAGTACGCTTATCGACTGCTCGGAGCCAACCTCATGTCCCAGGAGGGCGTAACCGGGGTCCGCTTTACCGTTTGGGCGCCAAATGCCAGCCGGGTCGCAGTGGTGGGTGATTTCAATAACTGGGATGAACGCGTCCACCCGATGCGTGTGCACCATGACAGCGGCATATGGGAACTGTTTGTGCCAGCCATCAGTCCTGGTGAGCACTACAAGTACGCTATACACGACGGCGGTGGCAATCGACTGCCACTGAAGGCCGATCCCTATGCCCGGCAGATGGAGTTGCGTCCCGGAACGGCGTCCCGGGTTCCCATGGAGGAAAAATATTCCTGGCAGGACCTGGACTGGCTCAACAACCGACGGGACCGGCAGCGCGTGGACTCGCCCCTGTCCATCTACGAGGTCCATCCGGGGTCCTGGCGGCGCAAGGCCGAAGGCAATGACCTGTTGACCTACCGTGAACTGGCCGACTCGCTGATTCCCTACGTCAAGGAACTGGGTTTTACCCATATTCAGCTGATGCCGATCAACGAATATCCGTTTGAGGGCTCATGGGGTTACCAGCCTCTCGGAATGTTCGCTCCCACCTGTCGCTACGGCAGCCCCAATGATTTTCGATACCTGGTAGACCTGGCCCATCGCAACGACATCGGCATCCTGCTGGACTGGGTTCCGGGCCATTTTCCCACGGACGAACATGGCCTTGGCAAATTTGATGGCACGCATCTGTACGAGCACAGTGACCCTCGTCAGGGTTTCCACCCTGACTGGAAAACCTATATTTTCAACTACGGGCGACCGGAAGTACGCAGCTACCTGTTGAGTAACGCACTCTACTGGCTGGAGGAATTTCATATTGATGGGCTGCGTTTCGATGCTGTGGCATCGATGCTGTACCTCGACTACAGCCGCGATGAAGGCGAGTGGCTGCCGAATCATCTTGGCGGTCGCGAGAATCTTGCTGCAATCGAACTGCTGCGACAGATCAATATCAGGGCGTACCAGCGTTTTCCCGATGTCATGATGGTTGCCGAGGAATCCACTGCATGGCCAGGTGTCACACGCTTTGCCGATAGCGGTGGCCTTGGTTTCGGTTTCAAGTGGAATCTGGGCTGGATGAACGACACGCTCACGTACATGAGCCGGGATTCCATTCATCGCCAGTACCATCAGAACGAAATGTCTTTTGGCCTGCTTTACGGATTCAGTGAGAATTTCATCCTCCCGTTGAGCCATGACGAAGTAGTGCACGGCAAACGCTCCCTGCTGGAAAAGATACCGGGTGATGACTGGCAGAAATTTGCCAGCCTGCGGGCCTACCTGGGCTTCATGTGGACCCACCCCGGCAAGCAGCTGCTGTTCATGGGCGGGGAAATAGCCCAGCGCGCCGAGTGGAATCACGACCATAGCCTGGACTGGCATCTCCTGGAACACCAGAGTCATCGGGGAATTCAACAGCTGGTGGCAGATCTCAACACCACCTACCGGGCAAATCCCGGGCTGTGGCGTCGGGACAATGATCCCGACGGGTTTGAATGGATTACCGTCGGAGAACAATCCGGTGCCGTATTCATTTTTATCAGAAAAGGCCAGACACCGGATGAAGAGCTGATCGTCGCCTGTAATTTCACACCTACCCTGTATGAGCAGTTCAGGTTTGGCGTACCGCAGCCGGGCAGCTACCTGGAGTGCCTGAATACCAATAGCGAATTCTACGGGGGTACCGGCCATGGCAATCTCGGCGAAGTCACAGTGGAGCCGCGTCCAAGTCATGGGCGACCGTTCTCCGTGACCGTCACCCTGCCGCCCCTGGCCACCCTGATTTTGAGACACAAGGACAGTGCTGCATGATCGACGCGAGTCAACAGCTGGAAGCAGGTCAGCCGTATCCACTGGGAGCATCCTGCGAGCAAGGCGGCGTAAATTTCGCCCTGTTTTCCGCCCACGCCGAACGGGTTGAGTTATGCCTGTTCTCTGCGGACGGCAGCACCGAGGTGGCCAGGCTGGAACTTCCGGCAGTCAGCAACCAGGTTTGGCACGGATTCCTGCCTGGCGCCGGTCCCGGCACGCTTTACGGGTATCGGGTCCACGGCCCCTACCAGCCCCATCTCGGCCATCGCTTCAATCCCAACAAGCTGTTGCTGGATCCCTATGCCAGGCATCTCCATGGAAATTTTGACTGGTCGGATCATCACTACGGCTACGATGCGTCCCACCCGGACCAGGACCTGGTCATGGACGAACGCGACAACGCCGCGTTCATGCCACGCTGCGTGGTGATTGCCGATCATTCGCGACCTCCCCCGCCACGCAATCGCATCGCCAAGGCCGACACCATCATCTACGAAGCGCATCTGAAAGGACTTACCCGGACGCACCCGGACCTGGCGGAGTCCGAACGGGGCAAGTTTTCGGGATTGCAGAATCCCCGTATGCTGGAGTACCTGAAAAGCCTGGGCGTGACCAGTATCGAACTGCTGCCGGTGCAGAGCTTTATAAGCGAACCGTTCCTGTTGGAACGGGGCCTGACCAACTACTGGGGCTACAATACCATGGCGTTTTTTGCGCCTCACCGGGATTACCTGAGCGGCGACAACATCCTCGAATTCCGCGACATGGTGGATGCCATTCACGATGCCGGCATGGAAGTGATTCTCGATGTGGTCTTCAACCATACGGCCGAAGGCAACCGGCTTGGACCAACCCTGTCATTCAAGGGTATCGACAATTATTCCTACTATCGCCTGCAGCCGGAGGACCGGCGCCATTACATCAACGACACCGGCTGCGGCAACACCATCAACGTGCTGCATCCCCGGGTCATCCAGTTGATGATGGATTGCCTGCGTTACTGGGTGAAAACCATGCAGGTGGATGGCTTTCGCTTTGATCTGGCCCCGGTCCTGGGGCGGGAACAGCAGGGTTACGATCAGGGTAGCGGATTTTTCGATGCGATTTTACAGGATCCGGCACTTGCCGGAACCAAGTTTATCGCCGAACCATGGGACATCGGACCCGGCGGCTATCAGCTTGGGCATTTCCCCGCGGGCTGGAGTGAGTGGAATGATCGATACCGGGACACGGTCAGAAGGTTCTGGAAAGGCGACTCCGGTGTAATGCCTGATCTGGCACGCCGTATTCACGGGTCCAGCGACATATTCGAACATTCAGGACGGCGACCCAGTGCCAGCATCAATTTCATCACCAGCCATGATGGCTTTACCGTTGCCGACCTGGTCAGCTATCGAAAACGCCACAATGAGCTGAACCTGGAAGAAAACCAGGACGGACACCGGGAAAACTACAGCGACAATTTCGGCGTGGAAGGTCCCACCCATGACGCATCCATCAGCATCCTGCGCTGGCGGCAGCAGCGCAATATGCTGGCCACACTGCTTTTGTCCCAGGGTACCCCCATGCTTTCAGCAGGTGACGAAGTGGGGAGAAGTCAACAGGGCAACAACAATGCCTACTGCCAGGACAACGAAATCAGCTGGATAAACTGGGAGGATATAAGCAGTCACGGAAAACGCCAGCAGGAATTCGTCAGTCATGTTATTGCCCTGCGGAAAAAGTTTCAGGTGTTTTCCATGGATCGCTATATTCATTTCAGCGAATCAACCGATAAGCCACAGGCTGAATGGTTCAGCAAGTCCGGCGACCTTATGCAGCCCAGTCACTGGTCGGACCACCAGGCCAGGACGCTGGGCCATCTGCTGAGCTGGCGCGAGTCGGCGAATAAATACCTGGAACGACTGTTTTTTATTTTCCATGCCGGCCGTGACGCCACCACTTTCAGGCTGCCGCAACTCGACGGTGTCCAGGAATGGGAAATTCTGTTCGATACCGCGCTGGAATCGGGAATACCTGATCCGGAAAATTGCCTGGTAAAAAGGCAGCTGCGCCTGTTTTCCTGTTCCACGGTGATGTTGAAAGCCCGACAGCCGTCCACTTCTCTCGATACTGACACGGGATCCAATTCCATCTATGAGTGACCATGATACAGCCAGGAACCTGGCAGACGATTCCCATCGCTGGCTGGGAATGGACAAGGACAGTTTCGCCAGTGATCTGCAGCGTCATCTGCACCTGACCCTGGGCAGAGACAGATCCAATAAGAGCCATCTATACCTCTATACCGCGGCTGCCCTGGCCGTGCGAGACCGCCTGGTAGAGCGCTGGCGGGAAACCCGGGACCGGCACACCCGGGAAAGACCGAAACGCGTCGCCTACCTGTCCCTGGAATTCCTCATGGGCCGGGCTTTGAATAACGCGGTTATGAACCTGGACATGGACCAGCAGCTGCGGGCTGCCTTGCAGGAATACAGTGTTTCACTGGAGGAACTGGCTACCGAAGAGCGGGACGCCGGCCTGGGGAATGGTGGACTGGGAAGACTGGCAGCCTGCTTTCTTGACAGCTGTGCATCGCTGAGCCTGCCGGTTACCGGTTACGGCATTCTGTATGACTATGGCATGTTCCGCCAGCGGATCCGGGACGGCTACCAGGTGGAGCAGCCCGACCAGTGGCTCAAGAACGGCAACCCCTGGCTTTTCGAAGCGCCCCAGGATACCAGGGTGGTGAAATTTTTCGGTCACACCACGGTGGACGTGGATACCCGGGGGAAACGCCATGTACGCTGGGTCGGTACCCACGACGTCCTGGCCATTCCCTTCGACATGCCGGTGCCGGGGTTCAGGAACGACGTGGTCAACACCCTGAGACTGTGGAAGTCTGCTGCCACCGAGGAGTTCGATCTCGATGAGTTCAATGCCGGAAGCTATACCGAGGCGGTGGCCACCAAGAATGCCGCAGAACAGATTTCCATGGTTCTCTATCCCAACGACGCCAGCGAAAACGGCAAGGTGCTGCGCCTGCGTCAGCAGTATTTCCTGACTTCGGCCAGCCTGCAGGATGTCCTGTCCCGCTGGGTGAATGTCAACGGGCTGGATTTCAGCAGCTTTGCCGAGAAAAACTGCTTTCAATTGAACGATACCCATCCGGCCATCGCCATTGCCGAGCTCATGCGCCTGCTGGTGGACGACTACGCACTGGCCTGGAGCCGGTCCTGGGAAATCACCACGGCCACCATGGCATACACCAACCACACGCTGTTGCCGGAAGCGCTTGAAGTATGGTCGGTGGACCTGTTCAGAGACATGCTGCCACGGCTGCTGGAAATCATTCTCGAGATCAATGCCCGGTTCCTGCATGACGTCGCCAACCGCTGGCCCGGCGACGACGGTCGACAGCAGGCCATGTCAATTATCGATGAGCAGGGAAATACCGTGCGCATGGCCCACCTGGCAATTGTTGGCAGTTTTTCGGTAAACGGTGTTGCCGCACTGCATACCGAATTACTGAAGCGAGGCCTGTTCAAACACTTTTATGAACTCTGGCCGGAAAAATTCAACAATAAGACCAATGGGGTAACGCCAAGGCGCTGGCTGGCTTTCTGCAATCCGGGGCTGGCGACACTGATCGAAGAAGCAATCGATGGTTCCTGGCGGCGCGACCTGACGGAACTGGAGCGACTTGCACCGTTTGCCGAAAATGCGGAATTCAGGCAGCGCTGGATGCAGGTCAAGCGGACCAACAAGGAAGCATTGGCCCGGCTGGTGGAGGGCCGTTGCGGCATCAGGTTCGACACCAGCATGATGTTCGATATCCAGGTCAAAAGAATACACGAATACAAGCGTCAACTGCTTAACGTGCTGCATGTTATTCACCTTTATGACCGGATTCTCAAGGGCGACACCGAAGGTTTCACGCCGCGCTGCGTACTCCTTGGCGGCAAGGCCGCACCGGGCTATGAAATGGCCAAGCTGATCATCAAGCTGATAAACAACGTGGCCAGCACCGTCAATGGCGATCCGGCAACGGCAGGACTGCTGCGCATGGCCTTTCTGCCCGACTACAATGTGACCGCCATGGAAGTAATCTGTGCCGCCGCGGACCTCTCCGAACAGATCTCGACAGCGGGCAAGGAAGCATCCGGTACCGGGAACATGAAATTCATGATGAACGGCGCCCTGACTATCGGCACGTTGGATGGTGCCAATATCGAAATCAGGGAAGCCGTGGGTGAAGACAATTTCTTCCTGTTCGGCCTGAACGCCGATGAAGTCGCGGAAAAACGCAAGGACTACCGCCCCAACGAGATCATTACTGCAGACAGCGACCTGTCCACGGTCATGAACATGCTGGAAAAGGGCTTGTTTGATCTCGGTGAATCTGGCATTTTCGAACCAATCTGTCGCGGTATTCGCAGCAATCACGACCAGTGGATGACCGCGGCGGACTTTCGAGCCTTCCTGGACGCTCAGCAGGCAGTATCGCAGTTGTACAACAGGCCCGACGAATGGGCCCGGAAAAGCGTGCTGAACACCGCCGCCAGCGGCCACTTTTCCAGTGACAGGACGATACGGGAATATGCCGGTGAAATCTGGAAGCTCAATCCAAAAGATCTCCAGGGAGCCTGAATCCGTTACCTCCACAATAACTACAAACGGGTAAGACCATCATGTATGTAACAGCGCCACGTTTCGTCAGTAAGTTAACCCGGGACACGTATGCCTTGATCCTGGCCGGAGGTCGGGGCTCCCGGCTGCACGAGCTCACCGACTGGCGGGCCAAGCCGGCGCTGTACTTCGGTGGTAAATTCCGGATTATCGACTTCCCGCTGTCCAACTGCATCAATTCCGGAGTGCGTCGCGTCGGCGTGGTCACGCAATATAAATCCCATTCCCTGGTCAAGCACCTGGTTCGCGGTTGGGGACATTTCAAGAAGGAACTTGGTGAAGGCGTGGAGATTTTACCGGCTTCACAACGCTACTCGGAAAACTGGTACCTGGGCACCGCCGACGCTGTGTACCAGAACCTGGACATTATCCGTGACGAAATTCCACAGTATGTGCTGATCCTGTCCGGCGACCACGTCTATCGTCAGGATTACGGGGACATGCTTGCCTACCATGCCGAAATCAACGCCGATATGACGGTATCCTGCATGGTGGTCCCGCTGGACGAAGCGGCCAATTCCTACGGCGTCATGACGGTGGACGACGCCAACCGCATCGTCGACTTTAATGAAAAACCGTCTACACCGGCGGAACTGCCGAATAAACCGGGGTATTGCCTGGCGAGCATGGGCAACTACGTGTTTAATGCCGATTTTCTGTTCGAGCAGTTGCTGCATGATTCCACCGACCAATCGTCAGAGCACGATTTCGGCAAGAACATTATTCCGTCCATCATCAGCGAACACCGCGTTTATGCCTACGAGTTCAAAGACCCGGATGCCGAGGTTCAGCCATATTGGCGTGACGTCGGCACCCTGGATGCCTACTGGAAAGCCAATATGGAACTGGTACAACCGACCCCGCCGCTGAACCTGTATGACCGGCGCTGGCCCATCTGGACTTTCCAGGAACAATTGCCGCCAGCCAAGTTCGTTTTCGATGACGAAGAACGTCGGGGTCAGGCGCTGGACTCCATGGTTGCCGGGGGGGTTATCATTTCCGGGGCAACGGTTCGCCATTCGGTTATTTTTTCCAGTGTGCGAATCAATTCCTATGCCTATGTTGAAGATTCGGTGATACTACCGGAGGTCAACGTTGGCCGGAACGCTCAGTTAAAAAAAGTGATCATCGACCGGGCTTGCGATATTCCGGAAGGAATATCCATTGGGGTGGATCCGGAAGAGGACCGACGCCAGGGATTCCGCGTTACCGACGCGGGCGTTACGCTGGTAACTCCCAAATCCCTTGGCCAGGAAGTGATCTGACCCCCATTACCGACGACACTGATCAATTCTTGCAGGGAATGCAGCGATGCACGTAGTACAGGTAGCGGCTGAAAATGATGCCTTGCCCAATGGCAAGGTGGGCGGGCTCGGCGATGTAATTCGCGATCTGCCCCTGGGGCTGGCCAGGGCGGGATGCAGTGTCTCGGTTATAACCCCGGGATATGGCAGTTTCGCCACCGGAACCAATGCCCACCAGCTGGCAACCGTCAGCGTCAGGTTTTGTGGTATCAGGGAACAGCTGACCGTGTTTGCGGTCAAGGCACCCTCCGACATCTCCGGCGTCAATCACCTGGTACTGGAACATCCGCTGTTTTCAGCGGCGGGCGCCGGCCGTATCTATATTGATGACGGCGCCGGACCGTTTGCCACCGATGCGCACAAGTTCGCCTTGTTCTGCGTGGCCGTGGCAGAAGTACTGAAGAACGAAATTATCCCGCCATTCGACGTTCTGCATTGTCACGACTGGCATGCCGCGACACTGTTATTGCTTCGCGCCTTCGATCCGGCGTATGCCAGGCTTCGCCAGAAGGACGCCGTGTATACCATACACAACCTTTCATTACAGGGAGTCAGGCCCTTGCGGGGTGTGCAGTCTGCACTGGAAAGCTGGTTTCCCGGGCTCTCGTACAATTACCAGGCCATTGCCGACCCCTTTCATGCCGACTGTATCAACCTTATGCGTACCGGGATAAACCTGGCGGATCGGGTGCACACCGTTTCCCCGACTTACGCCAGGGAGATTCTCAGACCCAGCAACTGGACAGAGGGACGGGTCGGCGGCGAGGGACTGGAGCATGATCTGCAGCGCGCCGACCGCGAAGGAAGGCTGCTGGGTATTCTCAACGGCTGTGAATACGACAGGCCACCGAACAGGACGGCTGCCAGAACGGTGTGGGAGCTGATAGAGGAAAGCCTGGACCGCTGGGTCACCGCGGAAAAGGGTAATCAGCAGGCTCACTATTTCGCTCTGCGCAGACTGAATCAATGGCGCAACCAACAGGGCCCGGAACGACCCAGCCTGGTGTCAATCGGCCGACTTACCTCGCAGAAACTGTATCTTATGGTACAAAACATGGGAGACAGTTCTACCATGGAGCTGTTGCTGAACCGCCTGAACCCCGGCTCGTTCATCATGCTGGGCAGTGG
>Ga0070727_10001694_pt1 | contig 22682 bp, 24 predicted proteins | sample tdAd472_FD_66722 | JGI IMG/M metagenome (GOLD analysis project Ga0070727, IMG submission 66722) | Marine sediment microbial communities from the Atlantic coast under amendment with organic carbon and nitrate - tdAd47.2 | ecosystem: Environmental > Aquatic > Marine > Coastal > Sediment | place...
AAAAGAAAACCCTCTTCGGCAGACTCTTTGAACAATTCAAGAGTCCATTGACGGTCATACTCCTTTTGGCTGCAGTTGTAACACTCTCACTACAGGAGTATGTGGATTCTGGTGTGATTGCCATTGCACTATCTATTGCCGTTATCATTGGTGTACTACAAGAGGGAAGAGCGTCGCGTGCGTTTGAAAAACTATCTGCATCGCAGTCTCACATGGCAACAGTGCTTCGGGGTGGAAAGCGACATGAAATCCCTGCAGCAGAACTGGTACCAGGAGACATCGTACTTCTCCAGAGCGGTATGCAAGTACCTGCAGACGTACGACTCACCGAAGCGCGCAACCTTACGATAAACGAAGCTGCACTTACGGGAGAGTGGCTGCCCGTCTGGAAGGACATCGCTCCTGTTGCGGTTGGCGCACCATTTGCAGAGCGGCACTCTATGGGGTGGAAGGGAACATTTGTAGTAAATGGATATGGACAAGGGGTGGTTATTGCCACCGGAGATACAACTGAAGTGGGGAAATTGGCAGAGTCTCTTAGTGGCATTGAAGGAGAGGTGACACCACTTCAAAAGGAGATGCATAAAGTATCCCGTCTCATGTTCTATATCATCGTAGTTCTTGTTGCTGCTATTTTTGCCATAGGGGTGTTACATGACATTCCACTTGAGACTATGCTCCTCACCTCGGTAGCAATTGCCGTTGCTTCCATTCCTGAAGGACTTCCTGCAGCGGTTACCATTGTACTCGCTGTCGCTATGGAGGCACTCCTTAACCGAGGAGGATTGGTACGTAATCTCTTAGCGGCAGAGACACTTGGCTCTACCACATTCGTACTTACTGATAAGACAGGAACGCTCACACAAGCGCATATGAGTCTCACCACACTCATATACCAAGCACAGCCTGGAGGTGACACGCTTTCAAAAGATTGGTCTGAGAGCGACGTAGCACGATATACCCTCACCGCAGCACTCTCTGCATCTGATGCGTACATAGATGAGCAGGATGCGGGTAGTACTGATCATTTCACGCTCCGTGGAGAGCCGATGGAGCGTGCCATTTTAGAAAAGGCGCTTGATATGGGGGTGGCAAAGAGTAGCGAAGCGATACGACGGACACGGTCTGCATACCTTGCCTTTACCTCAGAAAACAGGTTTGCGGCGGGTATTCATATACAGGCGGAGGAAGGGAAGGAGTCCTATCAACTTTGTGTAAATGGCGCGCCAGAGTATGTGCTTGAAGCAGCCACACAGGTAGCAACAGAAAAGGGAGTCTCCGATATAACAGAGAAAGACTTTGCGTTTTATAGAGCGCAGATACAGCAACTTACCAGCGAAGGAAAACGTATCATCGCGGTTGGGTATCGACCCGTATCTTCACCAGAACTTCCTGAAGACACCAATGACATCATGCGGGGACTGGTATTCGCGGGACTCCTTGTATTTGATGACCCCATCCGTGACGGAGTAGACCAGGCTATCACGGGTGTACAAGAAGCGGGGGCGCAAGTGCGTCTTGTAACCGGAGACAACCCAGATACCGCACTTTCTATTGCCCGAATGGTTGGTATTGCAGGAGCGCATGACATTGTGATGACTGGAAAAGATATTGCAGGGTTTTCTGACGACGAACTCTATGATGTATTGCAGACAGTGAAAGTATTCGCGCGAGTACTTCCAAAACAGAAACTACGCCTTGCACAGGTATTGCAGGCACATGGGGAGGTGGTAGCAATGACGGGAGATGGGGTAAACGATGCGCCCGCACTGCAGAAAGCAAATATTGGTGTGGCACTAGGGAGTGGTACAGAGGTGGCTCAGGAAGCGTCAGACCTCATCTTGGTCAATGACAGTTTCAATATTATCTACGCTGCAATTGAGGAGGGAAGGCGCATCATCGCAAACCTTCGGAAGATTGTGGCGTATCTTCTCTCGACAAGTCTTACAGAAGTAGCGCTTATCGGGACAGCACTCATTGTAGGTGCACCAATCCCACTCCTTCCCGCACAGATTCTCTGGGCAAATATCATCGAGGAAGGCTTCATGAGTGTTGCATTTGCATTTGAGCCAGGAGACAAAGATGCAATGAAGATGCGTCCAGAACATATCCGCAAACGCGGTATTATCACAAAAGAAATGTTGGAGTTCATTGGACTGGTTGTAGTACTCCTCAGCGCACTCCTCGTTGGGTTCTATCTCTTTATCAACCATCTTGGATATGATGTAGATCGTATGCGAAGTCTGATGTTCCTGTGTGTTTCTCTTGACTCTCTCTTCATGGCATTTCTCTTCCGGTCACTGAGCACACCATTCTGGCGTATTCCGTTTTACACCAACAAATTCTTCCTTGCTTCATTTGGAGTCAGTATCTTGCTTCTCATTCTTGCAATCACACTTCCGCCGCTACAATACCTCCTCTCATATCAGCCACTTCCAATTATGGATATGGTGATTGCAGTACTCTACGGTATTGTTTCTATGCTCATCATAGAGATTGGAAAGATCCTATTCTTTCGCTATCGACGTGCGTGATATACTTGAGCCATGGAAACACTACAGATACTGATTCTCGTCCTTCTCCTCGCCATTTTGGGCGTCTTAGTCTACATATTTTTCGTGCGCAAGGACGATGCTGGTCATGATGGTATGATGCTTCTACAACAGCAGTTGCAGCAACTGACCCGCACAATGGACGAACGAATGGGGGAGAACACAGAACGTATGCACCGTTCTGTGCAGACACAATTTTCAGAGAGTCAGCGACTCATTCGAGACATTAATAAGGAGATGAACGAGCAACTCATGGGGGTGGTGAAGAGTGTAACCGAGGTGTCAGAGTCTTCAAAGCAGGTATTCACTGTTGCAGAACAACTTCAGAACCTTGAGAAGGTGTTGAAACATCAAAAACAGCGAGGAAACCTCGGAGAAGCATCACTGCAACTTGCGTTGGAAAATATGCTTCCGGCAACTGCGTATAAACTGCAGTACCAGTTCCCTGGAGGGGAAGCGGTGGATGCTGTTATCCAAACCAAAGACGGCATGATTCCTGTCGACGCAAAGTTTTCTCTGGATAATTACAGAAGACTAGTAGATGAAGATGATGACGATGTTCGCACAACGCTTGAGAAAGAATTCAAGAACGATCTCAAGAAACGTATCGACGAGACTGCAAAGTATATTCGTCCGAAGGATGGGACCCTCCCATTTGCATTTATGTATATTCCAGCAGAAGCAATATATTACGATCTCCTCGTAAATGAGGTGGGTACGGTGAAGGCAAATACCCGCTCTCTTATAGATTATGCGTATAAGGATAAGAATGTGATCATTGTCTCCCCAACCACCTTTGCAGCATACCTCCAGAGCGTCCTCTATGGCTTCAGAGCGTTTAAGATTGAAGAGTCTGCAAAAGAGATAGGGAAGCAGGTAGAGAACCTCTCACGGCATCTCAAGGCATATGAGGAGTACTTTGTGAAAGTGGGGAATGCACTTGGTACGACAGTGAATCACTACAACCACGCACAGAAGGAATTAGGGAAGGTAGATAAAGATGTGCTTAAAATCACCGGCGAGGCACTGGATGTGGAGCAACTGACGCTTGAGAAGCCAAATAGGGAATAAGAAAAGACACTTCCGAAGGGAAGTGTCTTAGTAAGAACTGGTTACCAAGTTTTGGTAATGATTTTTGTGAAGGTTACTGATATGTCGATTTCCACATGAGGAAACCGCTCGTCTAGCAGACGACCGATGTCCGCCTTCGGGTCACCATCTGGGTCGAGTTTCAGCCCACGAGCTGAGACAAGTGATTCCAGGGCTTGCCATTCCTCTGCAGTAACTGCAGTTATCTCGGGAATGGAGTAAGTGATCTCAATATCCCAGTTTTCATGCCGAGTGTTCAGCTCCAGCCTGCCATCTAGTTTAGGCTTCCCAGTCTTCCCAGTAAAAGGGAATATGAGTTTTGTCTCTGGTGCATACGCATAGGTTTCGCCATCATAGACCAGGCTGCCTTTGGGCAGAACGGAATTTGTTGCCAGCATACAAAGACTCAGCACAATAAGCGCATGACTTTTGACGTGTGGCTTGCGTAACGTAACAAGCGTCAAAGTAGATATTGCCAACAGAGTTGTCGCAAACAGGATTAGACTAATCAATCCTGGTGAGCCTAGAATCCGACCGAGTGAAAGTCCGACGATTGTCAGGCCTGGGGCCCAAAGCCAAACTTCATGAATCTGATCTCCAAAAGAAGCCTCGTCTTTTTTGAGGAACTGTTTTCTGATGAATGTGTATGCGAACGTGAGGACAAGGGCTGGGGCAATCACGAAGAAGAAAACACCGACTCCCATGAGAATCATTTTCATAAAGAAGTTGTTATCGTCGATGGGGGTCGTGTAGATAAATATCACGATTAATGCCAGGTAGACAGTGGACTTCACAGTATCAATGTTCTGAGTCTTCTCCATATCCTCCTCCTTTCATAAGAGTGGAAAGACTATAACTATCGCAGACTATATAATGTACTTATATATCTGTCAATAAATGTATTGAAACCATTGCACTTTTTCGCCTTTTCTTGTACAATCGTCCGCACTTATGGCAGATACAAAGAAAACAACAAAAAACGACACATTTGCAGTTATTGAGACTGGTGGTAAGCAGTATATGGTCTCAGTGGGCGATGTTATCGACGTAGAACTCCTTGGAGACCTCAAGGAGGGAGATATGGTAGATTTTGAGAATGTACTCATGGTAGATGACGGAAAGGACACTACTATCGGAGACCCATACATCAAGGGAGCAAAGGTATCTGCAACCTACCAGGGAGAAAAGAAAGGAAAGAAACTTTCAATCATCCGTTTCAAGGCAAAGAGTAACCGTGATAGAAAGATTGGACACCGACAGCACTACGCACGGGTTCAGATCGAAAAGATTTAAGAAAAAGACCTCATCCTGAGGTCTTTTTTGTATCTGGCTCTTTCCCGATGATGAATGTGACCGTTACGCAGCCACCGCTTCCATTCGGACATTTCCCAATGACTCTTTGGGAGTCATCATGGTGAAAGAATTCATCTGTGTGGGTACATGCCATAAGGAGGAATGGCATGAGAACAAAAAGTTTTTTCATGACATTTCTCCATATGCTTTTTATAGTATACCGTACGTCTAGTGACGGTTTTCAAGTGCATTCTTGATAGTCTCCGGGTCTGCGTACTCCAGTTCTGAACCTGTAGAAAGTCCTCGTCCTAGCTGGGTAATGGTGATGTTGTTCGCGTCAGTGATTTCAGAGACAACAGACCGGACAAATCGTGCGGTATTTTCTCCATCTGGATTTACAGAAAAGGCGAGAATAATCTCTGAGAGATCTTCTGCACGCTCTGTGACGATACGCTTCAAAGCACCTCCACGAAGTTTTTTGGTATCCTCAGACTCCAAGAGTGGGGCAGTGCCACCAAGGACGAAGTACAGTCCGTCGTAGGTGTCAGAGCGCTCAATAGGGGTGATGTCAGAATCCCTCTCTACAATAGTGAGCCGTGTATGGTCTCTCCCTTCATCTGTACAGATGTGACACAAATTGCCATTCCCATTTTTTGTATAAAAACGAAAACAACTTGTACAGGTGGCAACATTTTCTTTCAGACGACCGATAAGGTCTGCAAGTTGTTGATTATCCTCACTGTCATTGGTGAGCAGGTGGTGTGCGAATCGCCGTGCCTGACGTGGACCGATGCCAGGGAAGCGTTCAAAGTGTTTGATGAGATTTTCAAGTGTGGTCATAGTCTAGAAATCATCATCTGCGCTTACTCCCGCATCCATGCCGGCATGATGGGTATCAAGATTAAGGAAGCGTACATGCTTATCATCAAAGTATAGTTCCGCGTGTCCCACAGGACCGTTACGATGCTTCTCTACAAGAATCTCCGCGATGTTTGGACGCTCTGCTGCCTGGTCTTTGTTCATCTTATCCTCACGGTGAATGAACATCACCACATCGGCATCTTGCTCGATAGAACCGGAGTCTCGAAGGTCTGAGAGTCGTGGCTTTCCTCCACGTTGTTCTACCGCACGAGAAAGCTGTGAGAGGGCAATAACTGGTACATCAAGTTCCCGAGCAAGAATCTTCAAGGATCGAGAAATTTCGGTTACCTGTTGCACCATGGAGTCACTTGCTTTTGTGGTGGTGGGACTCATGAGTTGGAGGTAGTCCACGATAAGAAGGTCGAGACCATGCTCGTTCTTCAGACGTCGAGCAGATGAACGCATCTTCAGGATATTGTTTCCTGGCTGGTCGTCGATATGAATCGGTGCTTCCGCAAGTTTTGCCATCGCGCTCTGTACCGCCTCGTACTCTTGGTCATTAGAGAGTTTCCCGGTGCGCAGTTTCCAAGAGTCCACTTGTGCTTCCGCAGCAAGCATACGGTCTACCAACTGCTGGTCACTCATCTCAAGTGAGAAGATACCAACAGATTTTTTATACTGCACTGCCGCATTACGAGCCATATCAAGGGCAAAGGTAGTCTTACCCATAGACGGACGTGCTGCGAGGATGACGAGGTCAGATTTCTGGAATCCAGAAAGTAGGTTATCAAGTGCCGTAAATCCAGTTGGAATACCACGGTGTACGTCTTCAGTAGAAGAGTTCAGTTTCTCAAACCGATCCCACGCCTCAGTAAGGGAAGAACCGATAGGGGTAAATTTCTGTGTTGTCGGTGCATTGGTAACTTGAAAGACCTTTTTCTCCGCAGCATCCATTGCCTCGTCTACATTCTCTGGGTCAGAGTATCCAATCTCTGCAATGTCTTGTGCTGCATTGATAAGTCCACGAAGGATAGACTTGTTCTGCACCAATTCTGCATAGTACAGCGCGTTACCTGCAGCAGGGACAGTTTCTACAAGTTCAGTGATATAACTTGCACCACCAATACGTTCGAGTTGCCCTCGATCCTTTAACTTTGTTGTTACCGACAGCAGGTCGATAGGATTTCCTTTTGTAAAAAGTTCTAGAATTGCACGAAAGATTTCTCGGTGCTTATCCGCGTAGAAACTTTCCGGATATACGGTTACAGAGACATCATGCATAGTCTCTGTCTTGAGCATAATTGCACCAAGAAGCGCACGCTCTGCATCAAGGTTCTGTGGGGGGGTGCGTAAAAGACGACTTTTTGTACCTTCCTTATTTACACGCGTATCTGCCATTACCCACATTCTAGCACAGAGTGCATATTTCAAGTTTCAGTGGAAAGAGGGGATTTCAGGTGGATAACTTTTGATGTATTGTTTTTATTAAATTTGTGTCTACAATACCTATAGAGCGACAGGATTGAGTTTGACCCGTCACAGTGATGGTTGGCTCTAGCATCCATCACACGGTCGTAAGACCGCAAAGCAGCATTTGCTATGCAAATGCTGCTTTTTCTATACCTTCGTAATCTTCACACCACTCGGTGTATCTTCTACAGCATATCCCTTCATATTAATCTCCTCACGGATACTGTCTGCACGACCCCAGTCTTTCTCTTTACGTGCCTCATTACGTTCAGAAACCAGTCCCTGTATTTCGTCAGGAACATCTTCAGACTCCACGACGCCCAATGCCTTCCGGGCGTCATCAGGGGTGTCCGAAAGTCCAATACCAAGAATGCTATCCATCTTAAGTAGCGTCGCTACTTTATCTGCAACTGGTACATCCGTATCTTTCACCAGATTCCAAAGTACGGAAAGTGCTTTTGGTGTATCAAGGTCGTCATTTATTGCGTCCATGAATGGACCCCAGTATGTGACACGCACTACACCTTTTTCTTTTGCTTTTGGAAGATACTCTTCAAAGAAGTGTCGCTTGAGACGGAAGAGTGCCTGCTTTGCGCCATCGAGTGCTTCAAAACTGAAGTTTGCCTGTGTACGATAGTGTCGTGAGAGCAGCCAGTATCGGAAGGTGTCAGGAGAATATCCCTTATCCATAAGCATACGAAGGGTGATACCGTTTCCGAGAGATTTCGCAAACTTTTTATTATCGATAGTGATGAAGGATGCATGTAGCCAGTAGTTTGCATACTTTTTCTTGGTAATGGCTTCAGCTTGTGCAATTTCTCCATTGTGGTGTGTGTATTTTAGATCCTCACCACCGGTATGGATATCAATTTGTTTTCCAAGAGTTGAGAAAATCATGGCAGTACATTCTATGTGCCACCCAGGAAATCCTTTGCCCCATGCACTGTCCCAACCAAGCATGCCTTTCTTCCAGAGTGCAAAATCTGCAGGGTGGTGTTTTTCTGGGTTCACTTCAACACGCGCACCTTCACGTATTTTATTCAAATCTATATTTCCGAGTCGTCCGTAGGTGGGGAACTTAGACACTTCAAAATACACACCGTCACTGGTCTCGTATGCATAGCCTTTTGCAAGAAGGGTGTCTACCAATGCGATCTGCTCTCGTACGTAATCACTTGCACGTGCGTAGGTGGTAGGAGTGAGCATATTAAGCCCGTCCATATCTTTTTTGAATGCATCTATGTAGACATCTGCAACATCACGCATGGCAGAGAGTGTAATCGCCTTACCTTCACGTTTTAGAGCCTTCATCATCTTGTCTTCACCAGCATCCCCGTCATCAGAGAGGTGTCCAAAGTCTGTGAAGTTAATGGTGTGCTTCACTTCATATCCACGTTCCTCGAGAACTCTCCGGAGGAGGTCTGGAAGGAGGAAGGAACTGAGGTTTCCTATATGTGCGAAGTCATAGACGGTATTCCCACAGGTGTACATCGTAACGGTATGTCCTTTACGTGCAGTGAAAATCTCTTTCTGACCAGTCTCAGTATTGAAAAGGGAGAGTGGCGCTACAGTTTCATCAGGTCGTTTTCTGAAAAATGAGAACATCTTATATCCAGTTTTTATGCTTAAAGTATGCGAAGAAAGCAATGGTGATGGTTATCATGATGGCGACGATGATCCAGAAATCTCCCTGCTGTCCAATGATAGGGGTTGTCTGCGTATTCATTCCAAAGAGAGAAGTAAAGAGGGTGAGTGGGAAGGTGATAAATGCCATGATAGTAAGAACCTTCATCGTCTCATTTTGCTTTGCGGTCAGCATCGCAAAGTTCGTGTTATGGAGCGCTTCAACAGACTCTGAGAGTGTTTGAGAGCGTTTGTTAAGGAGTCGGTATTGACTCTCAATCTCATCAAGTCCTTGTATTAATGAGTCTGCAAAACAGTCGATGATGTGTCGTCGTGAAGCAGAGAGCATAGTGTCATGCACCTTGAGTGTTTGTTTGAAAGAAATGAGACGTCGATTTACGTCAGAGATACTAAAAACCGCCTCTTTCTCATTTCCAGTAAATACTTCTTGCTCGATATGCCCGTGCTTTGAGTGGAGGTAGTCTAGTTTTGCATTGAGAGAGTCATAGCATTCGGTAAGGAGTGCATAGAAGAGGTGTACTCCATGCGCACGTTTTGTTGTTTTATACAGTGTTGCAATAACCTCAAACTCTTTCTTGAAACGATGAAGCGCTTCCATGTCTTCGTTGCGTAGCGTGATGAGGGTATCCTTTGTCACAATGAAAGTGACTTCATGTGGACGGTCCATATCAGTGCGCTTCACCACAGGGAAGTGGAAGGTGACCTTGAAGGTCTTACCGACAGCAAAGGAACTTAGTTGAGAATGTGAAGATGCAGTATGGGTAAGTAGCGCAGGGGATATGTCATAGGTATCAATAATCTCTCGAATATCATCTTGTGTTGGCTCTCGAACGTCTACCCACGTGAGTGAACCTTGTGTATGTGTCTCAATCATAGATGATTCTAGTATACCAGAAAGTAGTCCACGCAAAATTTTTGTATAAACAACTCATTCTGTGCGATAATGCTCTCATGAATACATCCCATCGCGACGAAGAGAAGAAGTTTCCATTGCTTGGTGTAGGGCTTTCCCTTGCCTTTGCTGGAGCAGCATTTCTCTCGGGGCTTCACATGGGAAGTGGAAATGACTCACAGCAGGCAAGTCTCGGAGATTTGTTCTTCCGCGAAGCGCAGGTTGCAGAGAATGTGAATCTTGAAGAGTTTTGGTTGGTGTGGAATCTCCTTGAAGAGAAGTTTGTTGCTGCGTCTAGTACTGATGCCGTGAGTGATAAAAAGCGTGTGGAGGGGGCGATTCAGGGATTGGTAGAAGCATACGGAGATCCGTACACTGTTTTCTTGCCACCAAAGGAGTCTGAACAATTCCATGAGGATATCTCAGGAAATTTCAGTGGTGTTGGTATGGAGGTGGGCATGCGGGATAACCGTGTGACCGTAATCGCACCCCTTCCTGACACACCAGCAGAATCTGCAGGGGTGCTTGCAGGAGACGTGGTAATCAAGATTGACGAGACGTCAACGGAAGGAATGAATGTTGATGAGGCAGTACAACTCATTCGTGGGGAGAAGGGGACTGAGGTAATACTCACACTCTACCGAGAAGGAAAGACAGAGTTTCTTGAAGTCCCAATCATCCGAGACACCATTTCTGTACCAACTGTTCGTACGCGTATTGAAGGAGACGTTTTTGTTATCTCACTCTACAGTTTTAATGCACTTGCAGAATCACAAGTACAATATGCACTACGAGAGTACGTAGAGAGTGGAGCAGATAAGTTGGTACTTGATCTCCGATCTAATCCAGGAGGATATCTCCAGAGTGCTGTTTCTATCGCAAGTTACTTCCTACCCGCAGGAGAAGTGGTAGTACGCGAAGGATTTGGAAATGATAAAGAGCAGGTATACCGAAGCCAAGGAAAAATGCTTGGAGAACATGCACCAAAGAAAATGGTGGTGTTAGTAGACCAAGGATCTGCGTCAGCGTCAGAAATTCTTGCAGGAGCGCTGCAAGAGCATGGGGTTGCGACATTAGTGGGTATGCAAACATTTGGGAAGGGGTCTGTGCAGGAACTGGTAGAACTGGGTACTGGAGCATCACTTAAGGTGACTATTGCTCGTTGGTTTACCCCAGAAGGACACTCTATTTCAGAGAATGGACTTGCTCCAGATATCATTGTACCGATAGATTTTGAGACCATTGAACCAGGAGACGACCCACAGTTTGATGCTGCACTTGAGTACCTACGTGGCTAAATGGTATAGTGGTCTCCTATGAAAGTCATTTTGTTACAAGATGTAGCCCGCATCGGACGTCAGTTTGAGATCAAGGAAGTGCCAGATGGGCATGCACTTAACTTTTTAATTCCTAAGAAACTTGCAGAACCTGCAACACCTGCAAACATAAAGCGTGTAGAAGCACGTACCGGTAAGAAGCATGCTGAAGCAGAAGCTTCTCAGGAGACGTTTCTTGCGACACGTTCACAGTTGAAAGAAGCGACAGTTATTATGACCGTTACAGCAAATGAAGAGGGAAAACTCTTCAAGGGACTGAAGACAGACGACATTGCGTCAGCGGTATCAGAACAGGTGGGAACACTCTCTGCGGCACAGGTAGTGCTAAAAGACCCTATCAAGGAAGTAGGGGAGCATACCGTCACTATTGCTTCAGGAGGCGAAGAGGGGACATTCACACTTAAGGTAGAGAAAGCGTAGTATGGCAAATAAGAAGCACATCATTGCCGTACTCTTATTTTCCATCGTACTTGTTATTGCCCTTGCGTGGTGGATGGATTTTAGAGATACAGAGCGTCCAAGTGAAATACTTCTTGAGGGGGAATCTTCACTTCAAGGACCACTTGCACCAGAAGAATTATCACTTGCTAACCCAGCAGTCACAAATACTATGAATAGAAGCGCAATTATTACGACAAATAAAGGGATTATCACACTCGAGCTTTTCGAAGACCAGATGCCAATCACAACAGGCAACTTCATCAAACTTGCTGAGGAAGGATTCTATAACAATACGAAGTTTCACCGAGTCATCGACGGCTTCATGATTCAGGGAGGAGACCCTAATTCTGCAGGAGAGGACGCCCTCAGTTACGGAACAGGAGGTCCTGGATATACAATCCAAGATGAGTTCGTAGAGGGAGAACTACTCTCTAACACCCGCGGAACTATCGCTATGGCAAATACAGGGCAGCCAAACTCTGGAGGAAGTCAGTTCTTCATCAACACTGCTGATAATATGGCACTCGACTTTAATAAAGAGCCATTCACATCACGACATCCAGTATTTGGACGTGTGGTAAGTGGGCTTGATGTTGTAGACACTATTTCAAAGGTGCAGACTGGTGTGCGAGATGTGCCGGTAGACCCTGTCATCATCACATCCATTGTGATTCAGTAGGTAGCGTAAAACCCGAGACATTGTCTCGGGTTTTATTTTTTATGGACACCTCCGATAAGTGGCCCGCCCATGACACGGATGAATACGTAGAGCACCACCATGAGGATGAGGGTGACCATTCCAAGGGCAGCGGGAATCAACCATGTCCAAAAGTATCCTGCACCAAGTGCAAAGAACAGTAGTAAGAGTGTTTTCATAAGAACTCCTTTCGAAAGCACTGTAGCATAAAGAAAAACCACTCTGCAATAGAGTGGTTTTCTGTATAGTGGTGGGGAAGTATTATGCTCCTACAACGTCCACAACCTTTTTGGTCACCCTACGACCATCAAAACGTGTCTTGAGAGCATTACGGAAAGAGACGATACCGTCTGCAATAGCGAAAAGTGTGTGGTCTTTACCAACCTTCACATTCTTTCCAGCCTCAATCTTTGTACCACGCTGACGCACGATAATCTCACCGGTTTTAACGGCTTGTCCATCAGAACGCTTCACACCGAGGTACTTCGGCTGTGAGTCTCGTAGGTTTTTTGCTGATCCACCAGCTTTTCTATGTGCCATGACTCTTTACTGTATACTTCTATTAAGTGGGCATGAGTATACAAGAAATACATAAAAAACTCAAGCGTTTTTTAGACAGTGATGATATCTTCATGTTGCTCCTTATTATTCTCGTATCTGTGGCGTCTTTTGGGCTGGGGAGGATGTCTGTGGAGGTAGAGAATAAGCCAGATACGGTGACTGTGGTACACTTCTCTATATGTTAATACTCGACGTTGAAGCGTCTGGAACAGAATATGATGTGCATTCCATTGTCTCCCTTGGAGCGATAGATTTAGATAATCCAGAGAATAGATTTTATGAAGAGTGTCGTATCTGGGACGGAGCGCACATTATGGACGGAGCGCTTGAAGTGAATGGCTTCACAAAAGAAGAGATAACTGACCCAAAGAAACAGACAGAAGGGGAATTGGTACAAGCATTCCTTGAGTGGTCGCAACATTTTGATGATAGGACGCTCGCGGGACAAAATGTTTCCTTCGACAGAGATTTTGTAAAGGCAGCAGCAGGACGTATCGGATTCTCTTGGGATTTGGCGTATCGGACGATAGACACTCACTCTCTTTGCTGGATGCATATGGTGAAGCGAGGTATGCAGCCACCAGTTGATGCACAGCATAAACGTTCAGCACTTAATTTAGATGCCATTCTTCAGTATTGTGGTATTCCAGACGAGCCACAACCACACAATGCACTTACCGGAGCGCTCTCACATGCAGAAGTTATTTCTCGACTGCTATATGATAAAAAGTTACTCCCAGAGTTTGAACAATTTGATATTCCGTGGCAGTAGCAGCGTGGTAGAATGAGTGCATGCCAAAGAAAGATCTCGAGAAAACAAAGCACATGAAGCATGCACCAGACAATAATTGTCGAGTGGTCACTGATTTGTTAAGTGAAGGCGATGTACAGGAAGAAGCAATTCAGTCATGGCGGGTCTTCCGCATTATGTCAGAGTTCGTTGATGGATTTGAGACACTGCGAAAGTATGGAACTGCTGCAACATTTTGGGGGAGTGCGCGCTTGAAGCCAGAATCTCCAATCTATCAGGCTGCAGAAGAACTTGCAGAACGACTCGCAAAAGAAGGTGTTGCCATCATTACCGGAGGTGGGGGTGGAATTATGGAAGCAGGGAATGTCGGTGCGTTTAAGGTGGGAGGACATTCTGTTGGATTTAATATTGAACTACCATTTGAGCAGGCACTTAATCCGTACGTGACGGAGTCTAAAGAGTTTCACTTCTTCTTCTCTCGAAAGGTTATCCTTGCGTATGCCTCAGAGGTATATGTGTATTTCCCAGGAGGGTTTGGGACGTTGGACGAACTCTTTGAGATTCTCACACTTGTGCAGACCAAGAAGATTAGTCAAGTACCAATCGTACTCTATGGAAGAGATTTCTGGGAACCGCTCCTTGATTTCATGAAGAATCACTTGCTCGAGAAATACGAGACCATTTCTCCAGAGGACCTAGATCTCTTCCATATTGTAGACTCTGTAGATGAAGCATATGACTATGTTATCGATACGCTTCACAGGGATCTAAAGAAAAACGGATACAAGAAGAAATAGTGTATGTACCAGGATATTCTCGCTACATTTCGAGAAGACTCGCTACCGGATTTAGACACGGTAGTACTCGCTGCACTTGAATACTTTGAAAGAGATCCCTCACACAAGGAGTTACCCGCGCAAGATAAAAAGGTATTAGTACTTGGAGGTGGAGGAGCATACACTACAGGCAGTATGCTCTATGATGCTGCATATACTGCAAATGAGAGTACGTATACGACAGCGTTTGATACATATACAGATATTGAAGCAGTTGTAGTGGTTTCTGCGTCGGGTGCAAAACATGCTCCAGAGATGGTGGCGTATGCACAGAAGCAGGGTATCGAGACATTTCTTATTACAACTACCAGGAAGTCTCCTGCAGGAAAATTACTTGATACTGAGCATGTACATATCTTTCCACGACTTCGTGAACCGTATACATATAATGTGTCTACGTATCTCGGTATGCTGCTTGCAAAGACGAGAGAAGATGCTGGGGGTATCAAAGGGCATGTAGAGACAGTACTTCAGGGACTGCCAGACTCTTTCAGTTCCTTCGATGCTTTTACGCTCATTGTGCCACCTGCGTTTGAGTCAGTACGGGGATTATTTATCGCAAAGTTTGAGGAACTTTTCGGACCACGTATTGCAGCACGGGTGTATACAACAGAACAAATAAAGCACGCAAAGACGGTGGTGTCGTCTCCAACAGAATGTTTTATTTCTTTTGGGGAGCGGAATAAGGTATTTGGAACAAAGGAAACGAGGCTGCATGTTCCGTTCTCCGAGACTGCAGATGTCGCAGAGTGTATGGCATTGGGGTACGCGGTCATTGGGACGATACAAAAACAACTACCGCCGTACTTCAAGGATAGTATTACGGGGTATGTGAAGGAGGCGTCAAAACTTTTTGATACCAAGATTAGTGTAATTGTAGAATGATATGTACGCAGTATTTGATATAGGAGGGACAAAGACACGGGTTGCGGTAAGTGAAGACCTCAAGAAGTTTGAGATGCCTATCGTGTACGATACGCCGGAATCATATGACGAAGGAGCATCTCGTCTCATTGAAACCATTAGGGAGTTAGCAGACGATGTTTCTATCACCGCATGCGCAGGTGGGGTTCGAGGAGTACTGCAGCATGACAGGGGAGGGATACAGAGCGACAGCATACTCACTGACTGGGTCGGGAAGCCGCTTCGAGAGAGATTGTCCCAGGAATTAGACACCCCCGTGTACCTAGAGAATGACACCGCATTAGTAGGGCTTGGAGAGGCGCACCATGGTGCAGGTATTGCAGAGGGGATCATGGCGTATCACACGGTCTCAACAGGTGTAGGTGGTGTACGTATTGTTGATGGAGAGATTGCTCCTAGCGAAGATGGCTTTGAGCCAGGACATCAAATACTTGATATGGACAGAAGTATTCTTGGTGAAGATATTCCACATACGCTTGAGAATCTTGTGTCTGGCACTGCACTTGAGAAGAGAAGGGGAGTAAAGCCATATGAGATATCACAAGAAGACCCTGTATGGAATGAATTGGCACGGTATCTTGGTTTTGGACTAAAGAACACTATTTTATACTGGTCTCCACAGCAAATTGTCCTTGGAGGGTCTATGATTATAGGAGATCCACGTATTTTGCTCTCAGATATACAAAAATATACTGCAGAAGCACTCGGAGAAGGGCATAGTATGCCAGAAATGGTGCTAGCCTCTTTGGAAGATAAGGGTGGATTATATGGGGCAATGGTCTTACTGCATCAAAAAATGGCTTAAAACCTAGTTTTTAATACTGTTGACACTACCATTTATTTGTTACATAACTTGACTTCTGGAATAGGTATGCTATAATAGTCGCAAAGCGGCTTCGGCCGTCTTTTTGTTAGATAAGACACTTGGCTTATTTTATCCAGCGTTATTGCAGTAATTATTTCAGTTTCGGGTGCTGCAAATGCAATTCCGGTTGCCGATCAGGCATATGGTCAGATTGAGGTAGCAGAGCATACTCTTCCACGTTCTAAGAACACCGAAGAAATTGTGCGACGATACTTCAGTGATATTCCGGTTATGATTCAGGTAGCACGTTGTGAGTCTACATTCCGACACACACTTGCTGATGGATCTGTTCTTCAGGGAAAGGTTGATCCTGCTGACACGGGGGTAATGCAAATTAACAAGCGTTACCACGAAGAGACAGCGGAGAAACTCGGTCTGGATCTCGATAATATCTATGACAATATGGCATATGCTCGGCACCTCTATGAGACGCAGGGTACGCAGCCATGGAGCGCATCCTCTCCTTGTTGGAGTCCAACTATCGCAATGAGGTAGTTTCCAACCGAAGACAAAACAAAAAACCACCCCGAGGGGTGGTTTTTTGTGTATCAGGTTAGCGACCCAGTCGCCAGGTATCTCCGGCACCGTGTGCTGCCATGAAGAGAAGACCAGCTACAATTGCCATGTTCTTTGTGAAGGCAAGTTGCTGTACCGCATCTGCTGGATTGTGGAAGATGAAACTGATGATGAAGGTAAAGAGCGCAAGAAGCACTGCAGAACGCTTGAAACATTTTCCAACAATAATAAAGAGTCCAAGTGCGGTCTCAAAGATAGCAGCGAGCCATGCAAAGAATACTGGCGCACCTATACCTGCACTTGCGATAAATGCAGCGGTAGCATCAATACCTTGAAACTTGCTAATACCTGCCATAAGGAACATTCCTCCCATGAGGACACGTGCAATAAGAAGTGCGTGTGTCTTCCAAAAACGATGGTGTGCAAAATTGTTCATATCTCTAACTACATTACTAATGTGTATTCAGTATAGCATGCAGATAGGGAGGTATTTACCTGTTATAATGGTTCAATATGTTAGAAAAAGCACGGAGACTCCTCGTCCAGTTTTTGGTAACCACGAAGGATGAGGAACAGGGATTTTTGAAGCTATTCATTGCAAAACGACTCATCCATGGGGCGGCATCTGCACTCTTGGGTATTTTCGTCCCTATCTATATCTACACTATTACCGGAGAGAATTTCTATGTTGTAGGAGGATATTACGCAGTATTGTCTTTGGCATATGTACTGATGCTTGTGCCAGGAATGCAGGTAATGAATCGTATTGGATTCCGTGCTGCTTTGGTGGTTGGGGGAGTTGCAAGTATCGCAACATACACACTTCTGTATTACATGGCAGATACGTCTGATGTATGGCTGCTTCTTGGATTACTTGCAGCACTTACCGTGGTATTCCGCGTATTTCACTGGGTACCGTACCATGTGGACTTCACACTCTTTACCAGTGATGGGCAGCGGGGGAGGAGTGTCGGTATCACGTACGCTACCATTGCATTTATGGGTATTGTGGGGCCAATCCTTGCAGGGTATATCATTCAGAACTCTGGGTATACCGCACTCTTTGGTACTGCCATAGTGCTTCTCGTTCTTGCAACCATTTCCTACGCCTTTGTGCCAAAGACGAGTGAGACATTTACATGGACGTTCGGACAGACGGTGCGTAATCTATTCAAGAAGAAATACCGTCCCCTCACAGGAGGTATGTTTGCTAGTGGTCTAGAAAACTCCTTTACACTCGTTGTATGGCCAATATTCCTATACGAAATCTTTGATGGAAACGTATTTGATATCGGTGCTGTCTCTACGCTTGTGGTTGGAATCACCATTGTCGTACAACTTGCATTGGGACGGTATATAGATAAAAAGAAAAACTCCGGTGCAAAGACACTTCGTATTGGAAGTATGCTCTATGCAGTGGGGTGGGTATTTAAGATTTTTGTACTCTCGATAGTACAGGTGTTCTTTGTCGGTCTCTACCATAGTCTTACAAAGATATTTGTCCGCACACCTATGGATACGACACTTTACGACATGTCTGCAGATCAAGGACATTATGTAGATGAGTTCTCAGTACTTCGAGAGATGTCTGCACATCTTGGAAGGGTGTTGGGTCTTGGTATTGCAGTCGTACTTTCACTTTCTGTATCTATTGAGTGGACCTTTGTTCTTGCAGCTCTTGCATCTGTGGCATTAAACATAGTCTATGCAACAAAAAAAGGAGGGTAACGGAAAGATTGGATTTTTTGATTCGGGCATTGGAGGATTGACTATCCTTGGAAGCGTCATTACGCATCTTCCGCAATATAACTATCTATACTACGGAGATACAAAGAATGTACCGTATGGAGATAAGAGTGAAGAGGAGATATACCAGTATACAGAAGAAGCGATGCGGTATCTTTTTTCGCACGGATGTGTGCTTGTCATCATTGCGTGTAATACCGCATCTGCGGAGACAGTTCGGAGACTCCAAGACACCTTTCTTGTGGAAGAGTATCCAGACAGACGGATACTCGGTGTGGTGATTCCAACAGTAGAGGAGCTTATCAATAGTGACTCCAAAAAAGCCATGGTTGTTGGTACAAAGCGTACTATAGACTCTCGTAAATATGATATAGAACTTGAAAAGAGGGAGGTGACACATATAGATCTTTTGTCGGTGCCAACACCAGCCCTTGTACCACTTATTGAAACAGGAAATCTTATGCAGGCGTATGCAATTCTTGCAGAAGAGATAGAAGGGAATAGGGGAGTAGATACCCTCATTCTTGCCTGTACGCACTACACCCTACTTAAGAATATGGTTCGAAGGACATTTGGGGATTCTCTTATTGTCATTTCTCAAGATGAAGTTATCCCACAGAAGTTAGAGCAGTATTTAGAGAATCACCCAGAGATTGTAGAGAAGGTAGGGCGGGGGAGTCTCTATGAGATGCATCTCACCAAAGAACGGAAAGAATATGCATCTATGATGTCTCGCTTTATGCCTGATCACATCTTAGAGAAATTCACTGCGGTATGAGAGAGCAGCTGACACTCTGTATTGTGCAGCAAGGTGACCGGGTACTTCTTGGGATGAAGAAACGTGGATTTGGCGCAGGACGCTGGAATGGATTTGGAGGAAAGGTGGAAGTGGGAGAAAGTATCGAAGAAGCGCTGCAGAGAGAAATGAAAGAAGAGTGTGGTGTGTCCATCACAGATTTTACAAAACAAGGTGTACTCGACTTCTCATTTGAGCATACGCCAGGGGAGATACTGGAGGTACATATCTTTAGAGCAAATTCTTTTGAAGGAGAACTGTGCGAGACAGAGGAAATGAAACCTCAGTGGTTTTCTGTAGACGATATTCCATTTACAGAGATGTGGCCAGACGACATGCATTGGATACCACTGTTCCTTAAAGGGAAGGAATTTACCGGACACTTTCACTTCGGAGAGGGAGATGTAATTTTAGAGCAGGAGTTAAAAGAGAAGTAGTACCTTATTGAATTACATAAGCGTCGCACAATATATCTTTTACGACTCATATACTGAAGCGTTTATATACAATAAAGGAGGCGCTGTACGCCTCTCTAAGCATTCTATCCATACCACAGTACCTCTTTTATATCTCTGAGCCGTACTTTGTGTCGCGAATCTTTGAAAGTTTTTGAATCAGTTTTTCATCTGTGATTTTCGTAAATCTCTCGATTTGTGTTTCTTCGTGTGTAACAGTCTCAAAAAACATTTCTTTAGGACGTACATAGAAGTCTCTAGATCCTAAGTATGTATCTTTATAGAGAGGTCTGTACACCACCGACTCACTCCCCTCTTCAGTATCCAAAGAAATACCGAGCATCTCGTATGCATAGTTTGTGATGTCTGCATCAGTATGTTTGTAGTGGTAGTAGAATCCTTTCATTAGAGAGATGGGAGATAGTCTATTGGATTAAGGTATGCGCTGTATGCTGCTACAGGAATAGAGACACCTGCTGAAGAACATGCAGTTGCTCCTCGTCCATTTTGTGCGTAATAGTCTGAGAGTTTCAATACCTGCACACCATTTGTTGCAAATACACTGAAGTGGAGGTGCGGACCGGTAGAGTACCCAGTATTTCCACTATAGCCAATAACGTCTCCAGTAGATACAGACTGTCCTTTCTGTACACTGATGAGTGAGAGGTGCGCGTAGAGCGTAGAAAGCCCATTTGCATGCTTTAGGAGTATCCATTTCCCGTATGAAGAACATCCGCCAAAGTCTGTATTCCCCCAGGCTGTTACCGTACCAGAGAGCGCTGCACGTATTTTTGTACCAGTAGGGGTACCCATGTCTACTCCGTTGTGTCCGCTACCGTTATATGCCCCAGACTGTGCAAATTGTGTATTACCAAAGTACTGTGTGATATACACAGAGTCTAATGGCCACCTTAGTACCGCAGAGCCAGCGCTTGGGATAGAATCTGGGTCAAGAATAAACTGCAGTTGAGACTCCAATTCATCAAGTTCCTTCAAGAACTGCTCCTTTGCAGCCTGTTTTTCGGCAAGAAGGTTTTGATATATCTCTTCCTTTCGTTCTGTCTGCTCAAGCAGGTTATCTTGCTCTGATTTTGTAATCACTAGAACTTGTTGTTGGTCTCTGTACTGGTTTTTAAGAGCGATAAGTTCTGCTTTCTGTTCGGTGCTCTCAGAGTGTTTCTCTTCAAGTACATCTTTGTATGAGACCAATTCTTCCACTTGGTTACCCATAGAATCTCGGACCTGTTCACGCTGTTCTACCGTGTCCCAGAACTCTGTAAGTTTCTCATAGCGAAGCATGGCGACGATAAGAGAATCTCTGTCAGACTCGTCTATACGCTGCAAAAGTTCCCCTACAGCACCTTTATTTCTATCTATAGAGTCTTCAGTATCGACAATCTCAATAGCGAGTTTGTTGATAGTGAGGTCTGTAGCACTAATTTTATTCTGCGTATATGAAATATCCGCCTCCACCTTTTGCTTCTCCAGGTTCAGTCGGTCTATTGTCCGCTGGAGCGTATCTTTCTCTGCCCCAGTCTGTTTAATTGCCTCCTGGAACTTTGCAATCTCTGCCTCAATCTCTGCAAGTTGGCTATTCTTTTGAGAAATCTGATCCTTCAACTGACTCACAGATTGTGCAAATACTGGGCTCACTATATTGGGTATCAAAAAGAGAGCAAGACTGAGAAAAAGTCCTGCGAAGAAAGCTGTATAGTGTGGTTTCGTTCCAAGCATTATGCTCAAATTGTATCACGGAGGAGGTTATCCATTGAGAAGCACATTCACAGCACGTCCTACTCGTGCATATGCTTCGGTAGTACCAATGATATCTATAATCCCAAAGGGATCTGGAGACCGCTCTCTTCCAGAAAGCGCTACTCGAAGCGGCCATAGTACCTCCCCTTTTCCTTCTTTTTCTGCATACGGCCAAATGACTTCTTTTGCAGCATCTCCCAAAGAATCTTCAGGGAGAGATGCAAGTTTCTCTGCTACTTTTTGAAGTCGTGGAAGTGCATCTTTTACATCAGTATCATTTTTCCATTTCAGCATATCTTTTGCTACATCTGGAGCAGCAAACGCAAAGTCATACTCCCCCGCTTCTGCAGCAGCAACTATATCTTTTCCAGTATGTACACGCTCTCTAATGACAGGAAGAAGGCGTGTGAGTCGTTCTTCTGAAAATTGTGGAAAGCCTCTTTTCTCTTTAGGTAGCCATGTGTTCACAAACGCTGTAAACGCTTCGTCAGAAAGTTTCAGGAGGTGTTCTCTATTCACCCACTCAAGTTTCTCTTCATTGAATGCTCCACCGCCAGTCTGTATACCTGAGAGATCAAAAGATTCGATAAGTTCTTCTTTAGTGAAAATTTCTTGGTCTGTTCCTGGATTCCACCCAATCAGGGCAAGGAAGTTTATAAACGCTTCCGGAAGGTATCCTTCCTTTTGATAGTCCATGACATCTTTTGCGCCATCACGTTTTCCAAGTTTCTTTTTACGGTCTTCTCCAAGAATGGGAGGAAGTGTCACAAACTTTGGTGGCTCTATATCGAGTGCATCATAGAGTGAAAGAAAGCGAGGGGTTGAAGAAATGAACTCGTCTGCACGCATGATATGGGTAACGCCCATATGAAAATCATCAACAATGTGCGCAAAGTTATATGTCGGATATCCATCCGCTTTCATAAGCACGAAGTCATCAAGGGCTTCCTCTCCTGCATCAAGGTCTCCACGCACTTCATCGTGCCACTCGTATCGCTTTATCTCCGGCAATTTGAATCTGAGGGTAGATTTTTCATCCCACTCCCCTATTTCTTCTGGTCGGTGGTCACGGAATAGAAACGGACGATTCTCTCGCTTTGCCTGTTCACGAAGTCCTTGTACCTCTTCTGGAGTGTATGGGTCAGGGTACGCGAGTCCTTTTGAAACAAGTTTGCGTGCAAAGGTCATGTACGTCTCGAGT
>Ga0070727_10001696_pt1 | contig 22677 bp, 7 predicted proteins | sample tdAd472_FD_66722 | JGI IMG/M metagenome (GOLD analysis project Ga0070727, IMG submission 66722) | Marine sediment microbial communities from the Atlantic coast under amendment with organic carbon and nitrate - tdAd47.2 | ecosystem: Environmental > Aquatic > Marine > Coastal > Sediment | place...
ACAAGATCGAAATCGTCGAGGTCGACCGAAAGAAGTTTCCGCAGCTGACTCGCGATACGAAGACGAATCTGCGGGACGAGCCCGTTGAGTTTCTGAAGCACCTGATCCGCCACAACCTGCCGCTGCGGAATCTCATCCAGTCTGACTTTGTCGTCGCGAACGAAGTCGTCGCCGGTTACTACGGTCTCGCGGACCGGACGGAGAGCGGCTTCGAGTTCGTCCCGGTTGCTCACCACAACCCGCAACTGGGCGGCGTGCTGACTCAGGCCGCGATACTGGCCGGGCTGTCGAACGGGCGCGAGCCGAACGCTGTGAAACGCGGTGCCTGGTTCGCTCGCAAGATCATTGCTGAACCGCCCGCTCCGCCGCCGCCGAACGTGCCGGGCATCCCCGAGAACGACGGCTCGCAACTGACGCTGGCGCAGAAGCTCGAACGGCACCGCACGCAGAAGGGCTGCCTGAGGTGTCACTCGGGCATCGATCCGTGGGGCATCCCGTTCGAGCAGTACGACGCGGGCGGCCTGTTCCGATCGACGAAACCGGACGAGGCTCGGTCGCAACTCCCGGACAAAACCGAGGTCAACGGCGTCAACGAACTGAAGCGATACCTGATCGAGGACCGAATTGATCAGGTGGCGTTCAGCGTGCTGAAGCATCTGGCCATCTACGCGACCGGTCGCAGCCTGACCTGGAACGAGATTGACTTTCTGAAACAAAACGGGCCACGATTGAAGTCTGACGGCTACCGGATGCAGGATATGGTCCGCTTCGTCGTCGCAAGCCCGATGTTCCTGGAGAAGTAGTAGCTGTCGTTTAACGCCCAGCCGGAGGCGCCGGCCACCTCCGACGTCATCGCTGTCTGGTGGCCGGCGCCTGCGGCTGGGCGTTAAACGAGATAGCTCATACTGACTTTGCACTGTCCCAAAGGACCGCCAATGGCCGCTCCCGTCAAACTTGATCGCCGTTCCGTGCTCAAAGGTCTGGCCGGAGCGTCGCTGGCGTTGCCGGTTCTGGAAGCGATGGGTGCCGAAGTTGCCGAGCAGATTCCGCGGCGGTTCTGTGCGATGTACACCGCGAACGGGATGTCGCTGCCCAAGGCCGAGCATGGTATTGGCGAGTGGCACTGGTTCCCGCAGGTCGAAGGTGACGAGTTCGAGTTCGGCAAGTCGACCGAGCCGCTCGCGCCGTTTCGCAAGCAGCTCAGCTTCCTCGGCGGACTGCATCACCCCAGTGGACCGAAGGCGGATCCACACGTCTGCTCGGACATGTGGCTGACCGGAGCCCCGCTGCACAACCCGAAGCCCGGCACGTACAACACCGTCGGGCTCGACCAGGTCATCGCTCAGCACACGAAGCAGTACTGCCGCCAGCCGTCACTGGTCCTGTCGATCGATGCCGGCACTGGGTTCCTGTCGCGAACCGGAACGATTTCGTACAGCCTCGAAGGCAAGCCGATCCCCGCCGAGAACAATCCGCGCCGCGTCTTCGATCGCCTGTTCCGCGGCGACAAGGCGTCACTGGAACAGGAACGCGAACAACTTCAGCGGCGTATCAAGCTGGTCGACGCCGTTCTTGAGAACGCCCGTGCTCTGAACCGCCGGCTCGGCAAGTCCGACCGCGAGAAAATGGATCAGTACCTGACCTCGCTGGACGAAGTCGAGTCGCGGCTGATCGCTTCCGAGAAATGGATCGACATCCCGATCAAGCAGCAGGATTACTCACACCTGGATCTGGACGTAACCAACGAGAGCGAACCCGCCGAGTACTACCGCAACATGTTCGACCTGATCGCTCTGGCCTTCGACGCCGACATCACACGCTCGGTCGCCTTCATGCTGAACCGTGAGGACGGCATGGGCATCAGCGATACCTTCCCGCTGAAGCTCGGCCTGACCCGAACGCACCACAGCCTCTCGCACGCCGGCGACAAGGACGGCCAGCTCGAATTTGCAAAGTACGACCGGTTTCTCAGCGAACAGCTCGCCCACTTCTTCAATCGCCTGAACGAGTACCAGGACCGCAATGGCGCCGTGCTCGACAACACGATCGTCCTGTACGGCAGCGGAGCCAGCACGACGCACAACCCGCGCAATATCCCGACGCTGGTCGCTGGCGGCGCCAGCATGGGTCTGCAGCACGGCACGTACTGGCGAAAAGACGACACGCGGATGTCCAACGTCTATCTGAGCATCCTGCACTCAATGGGCATCGAGGCCGAAACCTTCGCCGACAGCACCGGCACAGTCAGCGACTCGATCTTCAGCCGCGTGTGATGTTGACGCTGGGCGACGCCTGGCAGATTTAGGTTGCGCGTGACGCGTTCTTTCAGGAGTCAGTCTCGACGAAAGGCGATGATGTCGGCCTCACCGTGCTGCCAGCCCGGCCAGTGGTCCTGCAGGTGAATGTGCTGGGCTCCGTTCTCGATTTGAACGGCAGCATCCTCAAGAAACTTTGCTAGCTCGCGAAGGACTTCCGGTGAGGTGTTGAGGGTTACTTCAGACAACTCAAAGGGCGACTCGAGGGAATCATCGTTGCGTGGATAGCCATAAGCCTTGAACTGGTTCATCGGTCTGCTCGTTAACATGCTGCTGAAGGAACGACCGATTAAAGCACCGGCAGCGCTGTCCAACAATCCGATCAAGCGGTCAGACTGCGGACTGCAGTGGCAGCGTCACAGAAACGGAGCTTCCAGCCAGTGGCAAATTCCCGGACTCGCAGTCTGTTCCTGACGATCGTGATTGCTGGCCTGTTCGCAGCCTCGCTGCAATGCAGCGCCGCTGACAAGCCGAACGTCCTGTTCATCGCCGTCGATGATCTCAACGACTGGATCGGTTGCCTGGGCGGGCATCGTCAGGCCAGGACGCCGAACATCGATCGGCTGGCGGCCAGCGGCGTGCTCTTTACGAACGCTCATTGCGCGGCGCCGGCTTGCAACCCGTCGCGGACGGCGACCATGACAGGTATCTCGCCGCATCGATCCGGGCTGTACGAGAACGGGCAGAAGATGCGCGAGGTGCTGCCTGATGCCGAGCTGCTGCCCAAATACTTCTCACGGCACGGGTACTGGTCGGCGGGGTCGGGGAAGCTGCTGCACTACTTCATCGATGCGGCATCGTGGGACGAGTACTTCCCGGCGAAGGAAACCGAGAACCCGTTTCCGCGGACGCTCTATCCGGACAAGCGACCGGTCAGCCTGCCGCGAGGCGGGCCGTGGCAGTACATCGAAACTGACTGGGGAGGACTCGACGGGACGGATGAGGAATTCGGCGGCGACTGGCTGGTCTCGAAGTGGATCGGCGAGCAGCTTCGGCAGAAGCACGAGAAACCGTTCTTTCTGGCCTGCGGGATCTACCGACCGCACGAACCGTGGTTCGTCCCGCAGAAATACTTCGATTTGTTCCCACTCGACGAAATTCAGTTGCCGCCGGGTTATCGCGAAGACGATCTCGACGACCTGCCGCCAGCAGGAAAACGTCGCGGGCCGAACCGGTACTTCGCTCACATTCAGCAGCACGGCCAGTGGAAGCAGGCGATCCAGGGCTACCTCGCGTCGATCGCGTTTGCCGATGCGATGGTTGGCCGCGTGATCGAAGCTCTCGAACAGGGGCCGAATCGTGACAACACGATCGTCGTTCTGTGGAGCGATCACGGCTGGCATCTCGGCGAGAAGCAGCACTGGCAGAAATACACGGCGTGGCGAGTCTGCAGCCGAGTCCCACTGATCGTCCGCGTTCCGCCCGGCACTCCGGGACTGAAGCAAGGCACGACTGCCGGCAGCGTCTGCGACCGACCGACGAACCTGCTCAGTCTGTTCCCGACGCTGACCGAACTCGCTGGCCTGCCGTACAAGGAAGACAACGACGGTCCGAGCCTCGTGCCCCTGCTCCGCGACCTGAAAGCTGACTGGCCGCACGTTTCGCTGACGCACCTGGGCGAGCCGGGTTCGTACGGCCTGAGTGCCGACGGCTGGCGGCTGATCCATTACGCGAATGGTGACGAGGAACTCTACGACATCGCCTCCGACCGGTATGAGTGGACGAACCTGGCCGCTCGGCCCGAACACGCCGACCGGCTGGCATCCCTGCGAAAGCTCGCGCCGACCGAGTTCGCATCGCTCGTCGCTCCGAAAGACGAATCGCTGCCGCAACTGAAGTGGCGCGCCCTCAAGGACGATTCTGCTCCCCCGTCGAAGCCTGACGGAAACCCGTTTGACGTCGTCTTCATCAACCGCAGCTCGGCGGCTGTTCGGCTGCACTGGATGGACCGAACCGGCCAGCCTCGACTATATGGCGGGATTCCCGTCGGCGATCGCAAACGCCAGCAGACTCGCCCCGGAGCCGTCTGGCTGATCACCGACGAAAAGGACCAGCCACTTGGCTACTTCGAGATCGGTGACCGCGCCGCGAGGGCCGTCGTCCCAAAGTAGGGCCGGTTCCCACCGGCCGCATATGAGACCCAATACCGGACTCCCAACCTGATCTATCCACACAACTCGGGAAGTCTTGGTTTTGAACAGAAGGCAACGAAGGAAATGAAGAAGTTGTGATGATCCTCTTCGTTATCTTCGTTGCCTTCTGTAACCGGAATTCCTGCCATCTGCAGTCCGGCGGCCGGTGGGAACCGGCCCTACTTCCTCGACAACGACGAACTCACAACAGGAATCCCCGATGAAGATCACCGGTCTGAAGGTCTACCAGGTTGACCTGCCGCTGCACGAAGGCAACTACAGCTGGTCGGAAGGCAAGAGCGTCGACGTGTTTGATTCGACGGTTGTCGTCGTCGAAACCGACTCGGACATCACCGGAACCGGCGAAGTCTGTCCGCTGGGGCCGGTGTATCTGCCGGCGTATGCGGCGGGGGCTCGGGCGGGGCTGCAGGAACTCGGCCCGCAGTTGCTCGGCGAGGATCCGACGCAGCTCGTCAAGCTGAACCGGACGATGGACCGGGTCCTCAAGGGGCATCCCTACGTGAAGTCGGCGGTCGACATGGCGTGCTGGGACATCCTCGGCAAGGTCGCTGGCCTGCCGGTCTGTTCGCTGCTGGGCGGGCGGTATGGTGAGGACGTCGTGCTGTACCGGGCGATCTCGCAGCGACCGGCGGCCGAGATGGCCCAGAACGTCGCCGACTACCGATCAGAAGGCTACCGCCGCTTTCAGTTGAAGGTTGGCGGACGACCGGACGACGACATCGAGCGTATACGGGCCGTGCGTGAGATCCTGGAACCTGGCGACAAGCTGATTGCCGATGCGAACACCGGCTGGCTGATGCACGAGGCGATGCGAGTGGTCAACGCGGTTCGCGACATTGACGTCTACATCGAACAGCCGTGCCCGTCTTACGAGCAGTGCCTGAGCATCCGCCGCAACACGACGCTGCCCTTCGTGCTCGACGAAGTCATCGACTCGGTCGACGCGATTCTGAAAGGCGCTGCCGACGGAGCGATGGACGTCGTGAATATCAAAATCAGCAAGTTCGGCGGCCTGACAAAAGCGAAACAGGCTCGCGACCTGTGCGTCTCACTGGGCATCGCGATGACGATCGAAGACAGCTGGGGCGGCGACATCATCACCGCAGCGATCTCACACCTCGCCCACAGCACGCCGGTCGAGTACCTCTTCACGTCCACCGACTTCAACAGCTACGTGACGCAGTCCATCGCCGACGGAGCCCCTCAGCGAGTCAACGGTCGCCTGGCCGCCTCGACAGAACCCGGCCTGGGCATCCAGCCAAAACTCGACGTCCTCGGCGACCCCGTCTGGGAATGCCACTTGTAGGCCGTAACAGGCTCCGCTCCGGCATCGCAACTTGACGAATGCCGGGTGGCGGTGCCGGACTGAACCTGCAAAGGAAGCCCCGGACGGGTCTCGCGAGCAACAGAGCAACCGGGGCTTCGCTCGTACCTCGCTCCAGCCCCGGCCACTCCACCGTGCCGTTGCGGCAGTCCGGTCGATGCAGCCCTGCCGGAACGGCGCAGAACCTGGCCCGGCCTACGGGGCCGTGGGCTTGCTGACGTTTGCGGCCTCTGGCAGCGAAGCGGGTCTTCCGTCGTACAGGCGAGCCAGCAGCGAGGGTTGCCACAGGGCGATGGCGATGGCGATCGCACTCATCACGCACCAGAATGTCGCGATGCTCGGCGGTGAGCCCAGCCAGCGAAGTTGTTTCCCGGTCAGCGGAACGCGAGCCACTTCGATCTGCCACGAGACGCAGTACAGAAGAAAGCCAAGCAGCATCAGGCCCATCGACGACGAGACATAGTCGATTTCCCACTGAAAGGGCGTCGCCGGTGTCGGAAAGGCCTCGTACTCAAACCACGGATCCGGCGAGCCGTACGTGATCGTCGTGTGCCGGTACTCGCTGCCGTCGTCCGCGGTTTTCAGAGTGCTCGTGTTCTGAAAGCTCAGATACATGATCAGGCACGCGATGAAGCCGATGCTCAGCACCGTCTGAGCAACCTTCACGACCCACAGATCGAGACGCTGCCACCATGCGTCCCAGGCCTGTCCGAATCGTCCGTGTGCGGCGACTGCTTCACTGGACGTGTCGGTGTCCGACCTGTGAGCGGCTGGGTCGCGGCCAGCCGTTGTGGATCCTCCTTCGACTCGGATCGCGCTGCCGAGCCCAGCTCCAAGGACCATCCCGGCGAAGCAGACAAGCACGGCCAGCAATGAAAGGCCTCCGCCCAGAGTCACACCGAAACCCAATAGCCCGACAGTCCACAGCGTGCCGTATACGAGATTCGGCATCGTCGCGCGGTGCTGCGGCGTGTCGTCGTGAAAGGCTCCGAAGCCGGCCATCACTATCCACGGCACAATCAGCAGGGCTGACGGCAAGGCCGACCGCTCCCACGCCATAGCGAATCCAGCCAGCGCGAAGATGGCCGTAAGGATGAAGAACTCGATGAAGAAGACGGCCCACGGAAAAGGCGTTTCGTTCTTCTGGCCTGAACCGGTCGCGAATTTCCGCTTCACGTCATCCCGCGACAACACGGCCAGCGCCCACAAACCGACCGGCTGACCCAGCATGGCTCCAAGCAACGCCGTGTCGAACTGCTGCAGCGCCAGCAGATGCCACGCCCCTCGAACGACCACGCCAATCAGTGCCAGCAATGCGACGCCCATTCCCAGCATCGTGCATCCCAGGTACCACGAATGCCCATTGTCACCGAGCAAGTGCATGCCGCGAGTGACGAGCAATGGCACCGGAAACAGCAGCACAGGAACGAAAGCGAACAACGCGAACGCCGGACCTCGCACGCAACGTCGGACGTCCGGCGTTCCATCATGAATGCCGGGATGAAGCCGTTGCCAGATCCAGCGCAACGTGAGGCCATCAGCTATCAGCAGGACCGGGATCACGAACAGCAGAACGGAATCGTCGCCATTCGCGAGAAACACGGACAGCGCGATCAAGCCTCCGTTCATCACGGCCTCGGGAAACGACACGGCGGTGGCGAACGCCAGCCAGAAGCCTGACAGCCGACCGGACGACTGCCGAATCTGACTGATCGCAGCTCCGCCGGTGGCCGATGAGGCAATCCCGCAAACTGAGGCGACCACAATGAAGAATCCGGTCGTCGACGTGCCCACGCCGAAAAACAACGACGCGACAGCAGCGCCTGCGAATACCAGCCAGCCAACGAGCAGCACACCGGCGGGAATCACGGCACGGCAGATCGGCAGCGGTGCCGGGAACGGAGGCGCCGGGTACGCCGGCATGGCGTGTTCGGACGAAATCGTTTCGAGATCGGTCTTCACATCGCTGGCGTGCTGATAACGCCGCTCGGGTTCGCGGGCCATCGCCCGCAGGACGACCTCGTCCAGCCGGACGTCGATCTGCACTTTCTTTGACGGCGGATCGAAGTGGCCAGCGGGAACCTGGCCGGTCAGCATTTCGTAGAAGACGACGCCCAGCGAGTAGATGTCGGCTCGATGATCGACGTCATGCGAAGCTTCCATCTGTTCGGGAGCCATGTACCGCAGCGTGCCCATGATCTGTCGCGTGCCCGTCAGCGTGAACGCCGACGCCTCGCTGCCCGCCAGACGCGCCAGGCCGAAATCGGCGATTCTCACTCGCCCTGCGGTGTCGATCAGAATGTTTTCCGGCTTGATATCACGATGCACGATCCCGGCATCGTGGGCAAACTGCAGCGCCTCGCAGATCGGCGGGACAATCGCCAGTGCCTGCTCCGGAGCCAGTTCGCCACCGCTGATGAGCTGTCGCAGGTCCGTTCCCTCAACATATTCCATGACGAGGTAATACAGCGGCCCGTCAACGTAGCCATCTCGCTCCGCGAGATGAGCCGATTGACCAGAAGACTTCGGCGTGTTGGGCGATGCAACGTCTTGTACGGACGCGGTATGCGGGACAGGTTGCTCCGGGAAACGCTCGGACGCGTGCTCCGCGATCGGCTCATCTCGCGGAGCGAGATGGCTACTTTGCAGCGAACTCCACTGCACCTTCCCGAAGTCATGTACGGTGACAATGTTCGGATGATTGAGCTTCGCCAGTGCTCGGGCTTCTCGCGCGAAGCGCTCCGCAAATCCAGGCAGTTCGACCGCGTCGGGCCGGATCAGCTTGATGGCGACCGACCGGTCAAGGCTCGTCTGCCGGCCTTTGTAGACGGCTCCCATCCCGCCGTGGCCGAGCAGTTCGAGTACTTCCAGGTTCGGCAGCTTCCCGGACAGTTCTTCCGGGCTCGGCGGCTCGAACGGCCTCGACCGCGAGTCCCGCGTCGGTTCCAGCGAGTCACCGTCGAGGCCCTCCGCTCCGTCCGCTCGCGACTGCCAGCTCGCCAGTCCCAGCTTCATTAGACACGCCGGACACGGCTGCTCCGGTCCGGACAAATCGAGTGCCGCCCCACACTCGGGGCACGTCCGACGGGTGTCTTCAAGTTGATTCTCGACGTCACTCATAAGTCCGCTGCTCCAAAGACATTGTGCCCTGCCTTCTTCTGCAGCGGAATCGTGGAAAGGTAACACGAAATGTTTCAGGTTTTCTCAAAAGGCTTAACCGACGCCGTGATCTCGAAAGCGGACACTCTGAGGTCTCGGTTCTGATTGGAATGAGGACAGCAGGAAGGGAGGAAAACGGCCAACTCGTTCGTAAGTGACTCAGCGGCATGTCTGTTTCGCCTTTCCTGATTTCCTCCCTTCCTCATTCTCCGCCCATCAAGCAGTTGCTCAGGCAGCCCGTCACGAGCCCGGTCTTCTCAGTGCGTCGAAGAGCTCGCAGATTTCGTCGTCGATGTCGGCTTCGTCGGCGACAGTTTGAGAGATCTCGTCGCGGAGCAGTTCGCGGTAGCGCTTTCGCAGTCGCGTCATGGCCATCTTGACGGCGGCTTCGGTCATATCGAGCTGCCCGGCGATGGCGGCGTACTTCTGCCTTCCAGACTCGCCGACCAGATGTGGCTGCAGAGCGGCGTAGAGCGGTCCGCGGTTGGAGATTTCCATCTCGGCCTGCAATCGATCCTGCACACTGGCCAGCAGTGTCAGTGCCCACTGGCGATTGAACAGCGACTCGGGCGTCGAACGGTCCGCAGGCTGCAGCGACAGTTGCGATTCGGCCGAGTCGAAGTCGAGCGACAGGACCAACTGTCCGCCGCCGCGTTTGACCGCCCGCGCTTTCCTGCCCTCGTTGATCAGGAAATGCTTGAGCGCCGTCAGCAGGAACGATCGAAACCGCCCCTTCTCCGGTCGGGCACTGCGGATGTCTTCGCGCTGCAGCAGCAGAGCAAAGAACCCCTGCGTCAGGTCCTGAGCTTCCGCCGGCTGATACCCCTCGCGACGCACGAACGCATAAATCGGCGGCCAGTAAGTTTCGCACAACGTCTGCAGAGCCCTCCCGGCCTCAGACGCACCACCACCCCCCGCCGCCAGCACCAGGCTCCACCGAGTGCTGTCAAACCGAGCCTTACCCAACCGATCAGACCGAACTTCCGTCATCCCGAGATGCTACCGAACCACCTTCCATTCCGTCACGCTGACGGCACTCACTCTGAAGCAGGCTTCGCCGGGAACTGCAGCGACTGGTCGCCCCGGTGTCGCCGACGTGGCCGGATCGGCGGTACAATCCGATCCGATGGGCAAATCGCCCTCGTCGAAGCAGAGGAGACGTTGAACGATGCCGATGCACGACTGGTCGCAGGTCAAGCCGGGGACTTATCACAATTTCCACTATCGGTGGATCGCATCGATCATGGACCGCCTGAACGCCGGGCTGCTTCCCGCTGGCTGCTTCGCGATGGCTGAACAGGTCATCGGCGGACCCGAACCGGACGTTGTTACGCTGAAACTTTCGGACGACGTTGACGAAGCGACCGCCGCAAAGACTGGTGCAGCAATTGCCGTCGCCGAACCGCAGGCGAAACCCGTCACCAGCGTCGTCATGAAAGCGGACATCGAACGTTACGCTGCTAAGGCCAACCGCATTGTCATTCGGCACGAACTGGGCAAGGTGCTGGCGGTTGTCGAACTTGTTTCGCCAGGAAACAAGAACTCGGTCCACGGCATCCGCTCACTGGTCGAAAAAGCCGCCGACCTGCTGTTCGGCGGGATCAACCTGCTGATCCTCGACCCACTCCCGCCGACCCCGCGCGACCCGAACGGCATTCACGCGCTCATCTGGAACGAGATTACCGACGACCCGTTTGAACTGCCCGCCGACCGCCCGCTGACGTTCGCGGCGTACCAGGCCGGCCCGGTGAAGACCGCCTACGTCGAGCCGTTCGCTGTCGGTTCAAAGCTCCCCGACATGCCCCTGTTCCTCACCGGCGACCGCTATGTCAGTGTCCCGTTGGAAGAGACCTACCAGACGACCTGGAACGTCCTGCCCAAGGAACTGCAGCGTCTGGTCGAGTGAGTTTGTCGAGCGCGTGGCCGAGGCAGGACTGAGGAACGTGTCGGAATTCGCGGCACTCGATCCTGCCGGATATCCGGCCTGCCAATCGATTAGATCAGCAGGTCGGTCGGGTCTGAGAAGATGGCGTCGAGCATCGTGCCCGCAACCGTGTCGATTCCGTCCAGCCCGTCGCCTCCGCTGGTCACATCAATGACGTCCGCACCGTCGCCGCCGTTGACAAAATCGGAACCCAGAGCGCCAACGATGGTGTCGTCGCCGTCGTTCCCCAGCAACGAATCGTTGTCCGTATTGTTGACGGTGTTGAGGTCCAGCGGCTGGATCGGATCGGCAAGGTAATCCGCGTTCGTGCTGCCAAGGATACGGTCGTTGCCAGCGTCGCCGTTGACCGTGTCCGCTCCCAGGCTGCCGTTGATCAGATCGTTGCCGTCACCGCCGTTGACGATGTCGTTCCCGTCCTGAGCGTTGACCGTGTCGTCGCCATCGCCGCCGTTGATCGTGTCCGCGACCTGGCTGCCCAGCAGCGAGTCGGCTCCCGCGTCGCCGTTAACAATCGAGCCACCCGCCGCTGCGATGATGGAATCGTCGCCGGCCGCTCCACTGAGCGTTGCGAAACCGGAGAAACCGCTGGCGTCGATCGAGTTGTCACTCACACCACCGATCAACTGAGCGTTCTCGATCGCAATCAGTACATCGACACCGGTCGTGCCGCCGGTCAGCTGGCCGTCGATCAGAACGAAGTCCGTGTCTGCTTCCTCGAACACGCGATCGTTGCCGGCACCGCCGTCGAGCGTGTCGTTGCCGGTTCCGCCCTGCAGGATGTCGCCGCTGCTGCCCTGGCCGAAGATCATGTCGTCGCCCGCGTCACCTCGCAGCGTGTCCCGACCGGCTGATCCGCGAATTGTGTCGTTGCCGTCACCGCCGAGGACCGAGTCGTTGCCGCCCTGACCGTGAATGATGTCGCCGCCGCCATTGGCAGAGATGATGTCGTTGCCGTCGCCCCCGTAGATCAGGTCGACGATCGAACCGCCGGTAATCGTGTCCGCTCCGGCCAGCCCGACCAGCGTGGCCGAACCGTTGAAGTCGGACGCGTCGATGACGTTGGCACTCGCACCGCCGGTCAGCAGAGCCTGCTCGACGTCAACCAGCGTGTCGTTGCCGGTGATCATGCCGACAAGGCTGCTGTCACCGAGGTCGAAGTCCTGATCAGCAGTTTCGACGACGGTATCCGTTCCCATGCCGCCGTCGAGCGTGTCATCGCCGGTTTCTCCGGTAAGTCGGTCACCGCTGCTGCCCTGGCCCTCGACGAGGTCGTTGCCCGCCTGACCATTGAGCGTGTCGCTGCCGGCACCGCCGCGAATCGTGTCGTCGCCGTCGCCGCCGTCGATCGAGTCGCCGCCGCCGTTTCCAGACAGCGTATCGTTCTGCGATCCGCCGGTAATTGTGTCGACACCGTCACCCGCATTGACATGCATCCGCCCGTTGGTCAGCCCGGACGCGTCGATCGTGTCGTCACCTGCCAGCGAGTTGACCTCAATAATCTCCGTCGTGCCAACGTCGAGCGTAAACGTGCCGAGCATCGTGCCGGCCGCCCGAGTGATGTCGATGCGGGCTCCGTTATCGCTGACCGTAATACTGTCGCCTTCCGCCGCATTGTCCGCCGCGTTAACGATCTGCCGGTCGGTACCAGCTTCGCCATCAACACGATCGTTGCCGTCGCCGTCGTTCCAGACGAAGACGTCGTCCCCATCACTTCCATCAAGCGAATCCGCTCCCTGGCCGCCAGTAATCGTGTCAGAATCGTCGCCACCTGAGATTGCATCGTCGCCGCTGCCACCAGTCAGCGAGTCATCGCCAACGCCCCCGACGATCTGCACATTGTCACCGCTTCCGGTTCCGGTCACGGTGTCATTGCCTTCTCCTCCAAGAAGGGCTGTCGCACTGCCGGTTCCAGTTGCTGCATAACTGATCGTGTCGTCTCCGCCTTCGCCGTCAACTTTAACGTTGGCCCCGGCTCCGGTCGTGGTAAGCATGATTGAATCCGCTCCGGAACCACCATTGAGCGTCGTGTTCACAGCGTCGGCAGTTGTCGAAGCGGCGATCGTATCATCCCCTGATCCAGCATCGAGCTGCAGGGACTCCGTCGTGCCGTAGGTAATTGTTGCGGCCCCTGAGCGGCTGATTGTCGATTCTGTGACTCCGAAAGAGACACCTGCAGTGTTTCCAAAATCGAAGACGAAGAGCTGGTCTCCAAGAGGCAAGACACGTCCACCGAGTCCAACCGTCGGCGAGGCATCATGATCGCCTCCGCTGATAGTCACGTCACCGAGCAGGCTGTCCAACAAACCGCCGATCGCTCCAACTCCAATCACATCGTTGCCGGCATCTCCATTCACCGTCGTAACACTGCCAGCGGTCGTGCCGAAGATGTGCGAGAAATCATCGCCATCCCCCATGTTCAACGTCACGGCTGCTGGTGTGTCAATGGAAGCATACGCCAGTGAGTCAGCACCATCTCCCGCGTTGACGACTAGCGAACCTACTGGATTAACAAAGTCGACAGTGGCTGCGGAAATTGGGCTTTCAATTCGCGAAGCGCCACCTCCAAGATCACTAAGCGAGATAATGTCATCGACTGCATCATAGTTGAAGATACGGTTGGTGGTTGAAAGGCTGTCACTGATCGGAGTGAAGATATTCAGCCCCGTGTACGTAACGGTTTCCGTACCGCTGTCTTCAATCTCGATCGTGCCGTCGCTGGTGTTGGTGAAGTTGTGCGTGACGGTGGTAACCGTGCCGTTGATCAGCGTCAGGTTGTCGCCGCCGGTTTGCTGGCCGCCGCCGTTGAAGAACAGTCCGCCGGGAGCGACCGGGGAACCGTTGGCGAAGTCGAGTGTCAGGGCGTCGTCGTCGGACGAGCCGTTGATGATGACCTGGTCGGCGCCGGCACTCGGAGTTGCCCGGAAAACGAGCGTTGCGTTGACGGTGTAGTCGAGCGTGCCCGACATGCCGTTGACGCCCAGGTTGAGATCGTCAGCCGCTCCGTCGCCGCCTTCTGGACCAGTGGAGGCTCGGACCGTGTCGTCGCCATCGCCGCCATCAAGCTGCGCGACCGGACCGCCAGTCAGGCCCTGCAGGTCAATCGTGTCATTGTCGTCGCCGCCGTCGATGTCGAGCGTTGTCAGGTCGGAAACGCCGGACAGATCGCCAACCGTGAGCGTGTCAGCCCCGGCGAACGTGTTGAGATCAAGCGTCTCGACCGTGCCAACGTCCAGCGAGAACAGGCCGAGATTGTTGCGGGTGAGGACAAACCGTGAGCCGTTCGGATCGATTGAGAAGTCGTCACCGGAGGCCGACGCATTGACTTCCAGCGTGTCCGTGCCGGCATCGCCGTCGACCAGATCGCTGCCATCGCCGTTGTTCCAGACGATCAGGTCGTCGTTGTCGCCGCCGCTGAGCGTGTCGTTGCTCGTGCCGCCGTCGAGCATGTCGTTACCGGCGTCGCCGTTGAGCCGGTCGAAACCGTTCGTGCCGATGAGTGAGTCATTGCCGGCTCCGCCGTTCAGCGTGACGTCAAAGGCCAGTGCCGAGGCGTCGATCGTGTCGTTTCCATCCCCGCCGTTGACGGTCAGCGTCGTCGTCGGATTGGCGAAGTCGACCGTTTCGCTCGACGAGACGCTTTCGATCCGCGACATGCCACCGCCCAGATCGCTGACCGTGATGTCGTCGTCGGTGGCCGCGAACGTGAAGACTCGGTTGTTCGCGTCGATGTTGTCCGTAATCGGCTCGAGGCCGGTGTAGTTGATGATCGCTCCGTCCGTGTCGATCGAGCCGTCGGTCGCGTTGTCAAAGTTGTGCGTCAGCGTGGTCGCCGTCCCGGACACCAGAACGATCGAGTCGCTGTCGCCCTGCCCATTGAAGTCGAGGCTGCCGGAAACGCCGTCCGCCGGATCGGTCACCTGCAGAAGATCGTCGCCGTCGCCCGCGTTGATCTGCACCGTCTGGATACTCGCGAAACTCACCGCGGCCGTCGTCGTCGGGCCAGGCATGCCGTCGGAGTCGAGAGTGATGTCCAGCGAGCCGGAGTCGCCACCGTCAAAGTCGACATCGAAGACGTCGTCTTCCGCCGAACCGTTAACAACCAGCGTTGCCCCGCCCGCGGCGCCGTCGATCGTGACCTCTTCGACGAGATCGTAATTGACGTTCTGGAAGCCACCGGTTGCCGAGATCGTGCCCGTGTCCGGATCGCTCGGCGAGAACGTGACCGATTCACCTGCCGGCGCGTTGTACGTCAGCGAGTCGCCGGGGATCGTGGCGGGATCGCTGCCGAGGATATTGATTTCGGCCGTCGTCGACGGCGTGACGTCAAACGCGTCCGCCCCATCACCGCCGTCGACGTTGACCGTTTCCAGATTCGCGGTGTACGTGATGATCTGCGTCGTGTTGGCCATGATCTGCAACGGGTCGACGGAGACCGTATCGTCACCACCTGTCCCGGCAACGTTGACTTCGTCGGTGCCAGCCCCGGCCTGGTCGTCAATGTCGACCTGCCCGCCAAGATTGCCGACCTGAATGTTGTACTGATCGTCGCCCGCCTGCCCGTCGATCAGCAGCGAGCCGGTTGTCGCGTCAGGATCGAGCGTGATGACATCGTTGTCGCCCTGACCGCGAATGATCGCCTGGCTGATCGTTCCGATGATGTCGATCGTCGAACCCACTCCGGCATCAGCATCGCCGAAGTCGCCATCAACCACGACCAGGCCGCCGGTACCGACCGTTGCTCCGGACGCGATGACGACATCGTCGCCAGCCTGAAGATTGACGTTGCCCGTCGTCGACTGAATCTGACCACCCATGTCGATTCCGATGCCGTCGCCCGTGGCCATCGAGTCCGTGACCGTCAGTGTGATCTCGCCCGTGTCGCTCTGCACGGAACCATTGACGTAGATGCCGAGCAGGTTTCCGTCGCCGGTGATCTGCACCGTGCCGTCAACCGCCTCGACGCTTCCCGTTGCCACGATCGCCACACCATCGACATTGGTGCTCGTCCCGGTAATCGCAATGTTCGCCGCGGCAGCTCCCGTGCCCGTCGATTCAATGACGGCGTTCTCAACCAACACACCTTCCGCGCCGGTCGACGTGCCGTTGATCGTGATGTCGCCGTCAATCGACGAGACCGCCTGGCCGCTGCCGAACGCGTAAACGCCGAACGCTCCCGTGCCGTCGATCGAAATTGTCGCGGCTGTCGCTCCGGTCCCGGTGGACGAGACACTCGCGCCGTCGCCGATAAACACGCCGAGATCGTTGACGTTACCGCCGGAAATCTGAATCGCTCCAGACACCGCCGTGACGGCAGCGTCCGTCCCGGCGATCAGAATGCCGGCCTGGAAGATTCCCGTGGCCGTGCCGTTCAACGTGATGCCGGATGCCGACGCTCCGGTCGACGAGACCACTGCACCATCAATGACCTCAATGCCTTCGCCGTTGTCACCGGTTCCTGTGATCGTGATCTGGCCGCTCTCGGTGGTGACCAGCGTTCCGGCGTCGTCGAATGTAACACCTTCGTCAGCCGTCCCGCCGGAAGCGGTTCCGGTGATCGTGATGGCTCCGGACGTCGTCAAGATGACTGATCCGCTGTCGATGTCGACACCGTCATCGTCGCCGGTCGAGTCACCAATCACGGTGATGCTGCCACTGGTCGTCGTCACGACTGCGCCGTTGCTGAAGTCGACCGCGTCGTCGCTCAGGGCGCTCGAACCGCGAATCAGGATGTCGCCGGTTCCGGCATTCAAAGTTCCGTCGTCGACCGCAACCCCCTGCTCGAAGACGAAGGCTGTCGCGACAGCCGGGTTCATCGTCGGATCGGCACCGCCGCCGAGCACGATGTTGCCGCCGGACGACGTCACAACTGCCGAGCCGAACACTCCATCAACAGCGATGCCGCCGCCGCCGATTCCATCCGAATCGGAGTTAAACGTGATGTCGCCGCCGTCACTGGCGACATCGTTCAGAATGACAACGTCGTCGACAGCCGTGATGCGAATGTTGCCCCCGTTCGAGTCGAGCATTCCGAACGTCCTTATCCGGCCACCGGACGTCAGCTCAATGTCGCCCGTTGCCGTCACGCCGTTCAATGTCGCGTTGATATCGTCGACTGTCAGGTCGCCGGTATCGGAAACCCAGACACCGCCCGTGCCGCCGTCAGCTTCAACAGCGTTCACAGTCGTGTCGAGCGCGTTCGCTCCGCTGCCAACTCCCGTGCCTGACCGCAGTGCCACGGTGTCGGCGGTCACGTCGTTACCCGCGTCGTTATCAGCGATCGCTCCGGTCGAGAACACAGTCACGTCGCCCGACGTGATCAGTGCCCCGCCATCGAACGAAACGCTTTCAACGTCGCCACCCTCGCCAACACTGATCGTCCCGCCGTTCGCGTTGATGTCGCCGGAGACGGACACCGTATCGCTGTCAGCTCCGCCGTTGACCGTAATCGAACCGGCGAACGTGGAATCCAGTCCTGCAAGGTCGACCGTGTCGTCTCCGTCGCCCGCGTCAATCGTCAGTGAGCTGGTTGGATGCACGAACATGACGACTTCACCAAGCGTCGAGTCGATCATCGAAACGCCATCACCCGGCATGCCATCGTCGCTCAGCGTGATCGTCTCGGCGCCGCCCGTGTAGCTGAAGCTGCGGTTCGTCGCGTCGAGATTGTCGATGATCGGTTCGAGGCCCGTGTACGTAATCGTCTGGGCATCGACGGCAATCGAACCGTCAGAGTTATTGACGAAGATGTAATCCACGTCGGTGACCGTCCCGGCCACCAGCTCGATCAGATCGCTGTCAGCGCCACCTTCGATCGTGTCGCTGTCGTCGCCATCGCTCCACTGGAACAGGTCGTCACCGGCGTCACCGTCGAGCATGTCGTCGCCGGTGCCGCCAATCATCGTGTCGTTACCCGACGTGCCGGTGATCGTGTCGTTGCCGCCGTTGCCGTTGAAGGTGGCTGCCAGACTGATGGCCGACGCGTCGATCGTGTCAGCATCGGCATCGCCGTTAATCGTCAGCGAGTTGCCGGTCCAGGTGCCGTCAAAGGTCCCGGTCGCGCCGGTGCCCCCATCCGCATTGCCGCTGTCGAGGTTCACGATGATGTCGTCGGTCGTCGAGATCGTCGACGTGGCGTTTGTCACAGAGAAATCATCGCCGACATTGAGCATGATCACGCCACCATTGGTCGTGATGTCGGCTGGTGTGATGACACCCAGGTCAATCTCCTGCTCGTTGATCGTCAGATCATCGCCCGTGCCGGCCGAGTCACTGACCGTCAGCGTGATTGCACCTGCCGAGTCGTTGATGACGGAACCGTTGAGCGTCAGGGCACCATTGGCTGTGACATTGATCTCGCCAGCGGAGTCAAAGTCAAAATCATCGCGAATGAAGAGGCCGGGGAAGAGACGGCCAGGACCATCCGGCACCCGAAACGCCTCAATCGACAGTGCCGTCGAATTGCTGATCTGAATGTCGCCACTGTCGGTGTCAACGGTCAGCTGACCGACTGCAGTTTCCAGCGGATCCGCTGCAGTCCCGACACCCGCTCCGGCATCAATCTGCAGTCGGCGTCCGGCGGTCAGGTCCGTCAGGCCGTCGCCCCCGTCGAGTACCGCGCCGACCGTTTCAATCTCGATATCGCGTCCCGCCAGAACGCCGCCCAGCAGGATGTCTTCAGACGCCCGCAACTCAACGTCAGAGGCGCCCGAGTCGAACTGAGCGTCGTCGTCCATGACGATGCCGCCGGACCCGTTGCCATTCTCGTCAGCCATGATGCCGAGAAATCCGACACCTGCCAGCGCGTTCGGAATCGCGAGATCTCCGTTCGGACCAAACTGAACGTCACCGTTGGACGTGATGAAGACGCTGGAGTTTCCAGCAGTCCCCTGAATCGCTCCGTTGATCACGACGGCGGCGTCTCCCAGCATCCCGCCGACCGGGAAAATGCGGACCGTATCGCCACTGTCAATCTGCAGATTCGCCCCGTCGTCCTCGATCTCGACCGCGATCGGCGAACCGACCACGTCTGACAGCGCCGAGCCTTCAATATCGACGCCGTCTCCAGCAACGAGCTGGCCCGCCGCGGTGACTCGTGCGCCGCCGCCGCCGTCGCTGTCGAAGTCACTCTCGATGTCGATGTCGCCGTCCGCACGCATGGTCTGAACGAGCCCGCTGATCAGAACGTCGCGCGAGGCGCGGATCGTGCTGTGGCGATCCGCAGTAAGCGTTCCGCCAATGACAGCATCATCGTCACCGTCGTCGTTCCCTGTCAGAAAGACGCTATCGTCCAGAGCCGACACAGCTACTGTCGCGCTGACGCTGACTGCGCCGCGGATCGAGATATCGCCGAACGTGCCGGCGTCCGTCGTCACATCCTCGTCGACGGTCAGCAGGCCTCCGGCGGTGATCATGATCACGTCCGTCGAGCTGAGGCCGTTCGTGCCGCCGTCGACGCCGCCGATCGTCAGGTCGTCGGTCTCGTCGATCGTCACGCTATGCGAGCCGACAACTTCAAGATTGTCGATCGTGGTTTCAAGCGGATCGACCGACGTGATCCCGATGCTGCCGCCAGCACTCAGCAGCAGTCCGGCTGCGGTAATATCGACAGTCGCATCTCCGTCGATCATCGCACCAGTGGCCGCTACGGACACGTTGCCCGTCGTCGTCAATGAGCCACCGTTCAACGACACAGTCGAGACGTTGCCGTCGCCGCCGATGGTGACCGTGCCGGCGCCAACGTCGAGGTCGCCACTGACATTGACGTCGGCCGCACCGCCGCTCGCTGTGCCGTCACCGTTGACGGACAGGTCGGCATCGAAGGTCGAATCCAGACCCGTCAGATTGACCGTGTCGCTGCCGGAACCGGCGTTGATTGTCAGCGAGCCGCTCGGGTTCACAAAGGCGACACTTTCGCCCAGCGTTGAATCGATCAGCGACATGCCGTTACCAGCGCCGCCGTCGTCACTCAGCGCGATCGTCTCGCCCCCTCCGGTAAACGTGAAGACGCGGTCGGTCGCGTTCAGGTTGTCGGTGACGGGTTCGAGGCCGGTGTACGTCGTCGTCTGACTCTGGCCACCGAGTTCGACGGTGAAGTTGCCGTCGTTGTCGTTGTCGAACTGATGCGTCACCGTGTCGACCGAACCGCCCAGAATGACGATGTCGTCGCCGCTGGTCTGGCCGTTTCCGTTGAAGGCGATCGGTGCTGTAAAGAAACCGCCGCTGCCGAAGTAGTTGACCGTCAGCGTGTCATCGCCGTCATCACCGTTGATCGTGACCATCGTGACTGTGTCTGTCGGGCGGGAATCGACAACGACTCCGCCACGCAGAACCTGAATCAGATCGGCACCACCGCTGCTGACTCGACGGACCTCGAAGTCGTCATCGCCACTCGTGCCATCGACCGTGAACGGTCCGGTGACGACGAGAGCCACATCGTTGCCATCGCCGCCCTGGTAGGTAAGCGTCCCGGCGAACGATCCAACCGAAACCGGGTCGCCTTCGGCCAGGCCGGCAAACGTTCCACTGACCGCGTCCGCGCCATCGTTGTTGACAATGATGACGCTCTCGCCGCCAGCAGGGGCGACGGCACCGCCGGTGAGGTTCAGCGTCGCACCGAGTGTGACGCTTCCCGTCACATCGAGCTGGTCATAATCCGCGCCGGCTGCCGCGTATGGACTGTTGAGTTCGACGTCGAAGCTCGAACCGGCACCGAGATTCAGATTGCCGGTCGCGATAACGCCAGTACTGTTTCCGGGCGCAACCGAACCACTCGTCGCTGTGACGGGAGCATTCAGCGTTCCCGTGCCGATCAGGCTGCCGCCGCTGACCGTGACCTGCGTCAGCGTTTCGGTCTGGCCGTTGACATCGAGCGTCGCTCCGGTCTGAACATCGACCGTCGTGCCGTCGCCGATCGACGTCCCGCTGCCGAGATTGAACGTGCCACCGCTGATCGTGACCGTCCCGTTGCCGGCGTCGAGGCTGGTCACGGAAACCAGATCCGTCTCGCTGAGGAACTGCCCGCCGTCTGCCGCGCTCGAGTCCGCTGTGAGACTTGTCGCCGCCAGCGAGAGCCCGTCTCCGCTCGCGCCAATTGTTCCCGCCGAGTTCAGCGTCACGGCACCGCCGGTCACGTCGGTCCCTGCGTCGCCACCGTCGGTGACAGAACCAGTCCGCGCCGTCAACGCGACGGTGTTCGAGCCTGCGTCAAGCTCCGTCACCGCGATTGAACCGCCAGCGATCGTCACGTTGTCGCTGAACGTCGAACTGCCAATGTCGACCGCGCCGGTGCCGTTCATGACATCGCCGATCGTGATCGCACTGAAGCCATCCTGCAGGAAGGCAAGTTCCGTGTCGTCGAGGTTCAACGTCCCGCTGCCGCCGCCCAGGCCAATCGTGGCCCCAACGGTCTGCGGCTCAATGACGAGTGTTCCCGAGCCGCTCACATTCGCGCCGATGGCGAGGCTGTCAGTGGTCAGGCTGATGCCGCCGTTTCCTGTCAAGCTGGCGGAAGTTGTGATCGCTTCGGCTGTGATGTTGAGACTTCCGCCGCCGGCATCAATCGCTCCGTTGATTGCAACGCTGTCTGTTCCGGTGCCGCCTGTGATCGTGAAGTTGCCACTGAGGCTGGCCTGCACGCTGTCGACAGTGACGTCGTCGTCGCCGCCCAGAACGTCGAACAGAATGCCCGTCACACCGGTGTCCGGGACGGTGACTGTCGACGTGCCGGTTCCCGTCGAGCCGGCAATTGACGACGCATCAAGGATCAAGCCGCCACCGTCGGTGATTGTGTACGTGCCGCCCGCGTAGCTGATCGTCAGGTCGTCGTTGCTGGTTCCACCATCGACGTCGGTGACCGTCAGTGTGCCTCCCGAAAGCGTCACGCCAGTGTCGGGCGTATTGGCCGTCAGCGTGTCAGCAGCGATTCCACTGTTCCCCAGGGACGACGTCAGATCCCCGGATGTGTTCACGAACACGCCGCTCATAGTGGCGATCACATCGACCGTGACGGTTGCTGAAATCCCAGCGCCAACCGACCCGCCGGTGTACGAAATCGTGCCCGTTCCGGAGACTGCAGTCAGAGTGCCGCCGGTTGCTGTCGTCGAGGCATTCGCAGGCGTGGCGATCTGAACGCCCGCCGGGAGGTTGTCCGTAAAGTCGAGCCCCGTCGCCGCCAGAGTGCTGGCGCTGTTGTCGATCGTAAAGGTCAGTGTCGAGACCTGATTGACGATGATCGCATCCGGCGAGAACGCTTTGCTGAACGTCGGCGGAGGCTGCACCGTCAGGACAACGTCGTTGCCGTCACCGCCTGCGTACGTGATGGACGCGGACATCCCGCTGCCCAGGAAGTTGGTGATCGCAGCTCCTTCGCCAAGACCGGTGAACGTTCCCGTAACGGTCTCAGCGGCACCGACAACGTCGATGATCGTGAAAGCGTGGCCGGGCAGGACCGATGAGCCAAAGCCGTTGAATTCGAGCACATTCAGCGCGACGCCCGTCCCAATCGTGACGCTGCCGTTGGACACGCTTAATTGATCGTGATCCGTGCTCGCGGTGCCTGGAGAGGTCCCGCCGATCTCCACCTCGAAGACGCTGCCGTCCGCGAAGTTCACATCACCGTCGATCGCAGCGATGCCCGGCGACTGGCCAGGAGCGAGCGTGCCGTCGATGGTTACCGCGTCCCCGGCACCAAGTGTCAGATCCGTCCCCGCCGCAGCATCATGGATCTCGCCGCCGGTGATCAGCGTGAGCGGATCGCTGAACGTCGCAGTGTTGACATCAATG